>ERZ869936.633-NODE-633-length-31040-cov-4.998806_pt1 | contig 31040 bp, 25 predicted proteins | sample MGYA00520876_ERZ869936 | MGnify/ENA primary metagenome ERZ869936 (study PRJEB32218, sample SAMN09650985) | biofilter metagenome | isolation source: enrty point of leading RO module | place: Saudi Arabia: Thuwal, RO plant located on Red Sea | collected 2016-02-17 ... | reverse complement strand
TTGATGTTGGTGAGGGTGACCTTGCCCCCGACCTTCTTCACCGTGCCGTAGGGCACATGCTGGACTGCCTGGTGGCCTTTGCCCAGCGACATGTCGACCGTGCCGGCGACCGAATCGAACTTCAGGTACTCGAAGGCCTTGATCACCTGGTCGATGCTGGGCGACTTGCCGCCGTTGGCGGCCCAGGCCTTCTCCCAGGCGGCCTTCGTGCCGAGGAAGGCGGTCGCCATGTGATACGAGGCGTAGACCGGCAACGCCTTGAACTCTTTCTGATAGGCTGCCTTGAACCAGTTGTTGAGCGGCGTATCCGGCGCGAACGGGCCGTTCGGGCCGCGGGCACCGAGAATGGTGCCGTCGGGCAGCTGATCGTTCAGGCGCTCGATCACCGTTTCGCCGGTGATCATGATGTTCGGGATGCGCTTGAGCAGGCCGCGCGGCGTGGCCTGGAGAATATAGGCCTCGAGATCGCCGCCCCACAGCGAATTCTGGATGACCTCGGCATCGCTGGATATGAGCGCCGAGATCTCGGTGCCGTACTGGCCGGCGCCAAGCTTGGGCGTCACGTTGGTGGCGATCCCCGTGGAGGGCTTGAGAATCTTCATCGCCTCGGTGAAGTCGGTCCAGGCATCCTGTCCCCAGGCGTAGTTGGGATTGATGCCCGAATAAACCTTGAGGTCGGGGAAGTTCTCCGCGACGTAGCGCGCCGCGGCTACGTTCTCCTGCGTGGCCATCGTCGTCGTGCGGAACACGTACTTGTACGAAGCCTCTTCGAAGATGCGGTTGGTCGAGCAGTCGAAGAGCACGGTGAGCTTCTTCAGCTCCTCCGCCACCGGGGCGACCGCGAGGCAGTCGCCGCTGGAGATGACGCCGATGAGCAGATCGACGTTCTGGCGGTTGACCAGGTTGCGGTATTCCGTCACCACTTTGGTCGGCCCGCCGGCCTCGTCCACGTAGACCAGTTCTATCTCGCGGCCGCCGAAACCCTTTTGCGCATAGCCGGGCACCACCGAGCCTTTATTGAGTGCGTTCACCAGCAGGTCGGCCGCCTGCTTGGCAGGCACGCCAAACGGGCCGGCGGCCGGTCCCGACAGGAACGTGATGACCCCGACGCGCACCTTGTCCTGTGCGTGCGCGGCGGCCGCGAGCAATGTCGCGCAGGCGAACACCGCCCATTTCAGGTAGCGACTCATGGACTTCCTCCCTGGTTTTATTCTGTGAACTCGTGTTGGCGCGAAGCGGAGCCTGCCGGCCGGCGAACGCTCCTGCCCGGGTTGCGCGCGATTATACCAACCGGTACCCGCCCGACCGGATTCGATAGAATCAGGCTTCGTTCGCACCGATCTTCCTGCTTGAAACTGCTCGCCCTGGAAACCTCGACCGGCTACTGCACGGTTGCGCTGCGCATCGATGGCGACACGCGCTACCGCGAGGAGCTCGCCGGGCAGCGCCATTCGGAGCGGGTGCTGCCGATGGCCGACGAGCTGCTCAAGGAAGCCGGCTTGCGGGTGAAAGACCTCGACGCGATCGCCTTCGGCGCCGGGCCGGGGTCGTTCACCGGGCTGCGCATCGCGTGCGGTTGCGCCCAGGGATTGGCGTTTGGCGCCGGACTGCCGGTGGTGCCGGTCGGCACGCTCGAAGCGCTGGCCGAGGCGGCGGCTGCGCCGAGTGTCGCGGCCTGTCTCGATGCGCGCATGTCGCAGGTGTACTTTGCCGCCTTCGAGCGCATCGGCACCGACTGGACGCCGCTGATTGAGCCGGGTCTGTGCGACGCGTCGTCGGCGCCACTGCTCGCCGGCAGCGGCTGGATCGGCTGTGGCAGCGGTTTCGAGCACTACGCCGACGCCCTGAAGCAACGCCTGGGCGCCTCGCTGTCGGGCATCCGCCCCGGCCTGTTTCCGCATGCTCGGGAAGTGGCCGCCCTCGGTGTAAGGCGATTCGAGGCCGGCCGGAGCGTCGCGCCCGAGGAGGCCGCGCCGGTGTATATCCGTGACAAGGTGGCGCTTAAAATGAGCGAACAGGGATGAGCGCCGTACTGAAACCCCAGCACCGGTTCCGGCCGATGGTCGAAACCGACCTCGACCGCATTGCCGGGCTCGAACCGCGGCTCTACAGTCACCCGTGGACCCGCGGTAATTTTCATGATTCGCTCAAGGCGGGATACAGCTGCTGGGTGGTGGAGTGCGAGCGGGACCTGGCCGGCTACGGCGTGCTGATGGTGGGTGTGCGCGAGGCGCATCTGCTCAACCTCAGCATCGCGCCGGATTGGCAGCGGCGCGGCCTCGGGCGGGCGCTGCTCTCGCACTTCATCGAGCTGGCGCGCGCCTACGAGGCGCTGCAGCTGCTGCTCGAGGTGCGGCCGTCCAACAGCGCCGGCCGCAGTCTGTACGCGCAAGCGGGTTTTCGGGAGATTGCCGTGCGGCGTGGCTATTACCCGGCGCAGGGCGGCCGCGAAGACGCCATCCTGATGAGCCTGGCGCTGTGAGCAGGCGCGAGCAGGTGCTCGAGGCGCTGGGCCTGACCCCGGTCTGGGTGCGCCGCGATCGCTCCTCCGCGCCGGCGGCGGTGCAGCCGGCGGCGCCGCTGCAGGCGGACGTGCCGGGCGGTTCCAGGGCGACGCAGATCGGGCGCATGGACTGGACCGAACTGCGCGCCGCGATCCGCGCGTGCAGCGCTTGCCCGTTGCACCAGTCGCGCAAGCAGGCGGTACCGGGGGTGGGCGACGAGCAGGCCGACTGGCTGTTCGTCGGCGAGGGCCCGGGCGCGGAGGAGGATGTGCGCGGCGAGCCCTTCGTCGGCCAGGCCGGCCGCCTGCTCGACAACATGCTGGCGGCGGTCTCGCTGAAACGCGGCGAGGGCGTCTACATTGCCAATATCGTCAAATGCCGGCCGCCGAACAACCGCACGCCGGAGCCGGCCGAGGCGCATGCCTGCGAACCGTTTCTGTCGCGCCAGATCGAACTGATCCGCCCAAAACTGATCGTTGCGCTCGGCAAGGTGGCGGCCAACAATCTGCTGGAAACCGACGCCACCCTTGGCAGCCTGCGCGGCAGGGTGCACGACCTGCGCGGCATACCGGTGATCGTGACCTACCATCCCGCCTACCTGCTGCGCAATCTCACCGACAAGGCCAGGGCCTGGGAGGATCTCTGTTTTGCAGTGGACACCATGGCGCGCTTGAAAACCGGCGCGGCGGCACCATCCTGAGGTACGGCCGACTTGCGGAGAGAAACATGAAAAAGTTGATTGCCACGATCGTCTCGGTTGTCGCCCTGCTGGGCCTCGGCGGCTGCGGTTACAACACGCTGCAGGCGCAGGACGAGGCTATCAAGGCGGCCTGGGGCGAGGTGTTGAACCAGTACCAGCGGCGAGCCGACCTTGTGCCCAATCTGGTGGAAACCGTGAAAGGCTTTGCGGCACAGGAGCAGGACGTGCTGCTTGGAGTAACCAACGCGCGCTCGCGGGTTGGCGCGGTCCAGGCCACCCCGGAACTGGTCAACGATGAAGCCGCTTTGCAGCGCTTCATCGCGGCGCAGGGCGAGATGACCTCCGCGCTGTCGCGCCTGCTGCTGGTGGTGGAAAACTATCCGCAGTTGAAGTCGGACCAGAACTTTCGCGATCTGCAGGCGCAGCTCGAGGGCACCGAGAACCGGATCACCGTCGCCCGCCAGCGCTTCATTCGCGCCGTGCAGGACTACAACACCACGGTGAGGAGCTTCCCGAGCAACCTGACGGCGATGCTGTTCCGTTACCAGACCAAGCCCTCGTTTACGGTCGAAAACGAGCGGGCGCTGGCGCAGCCGCCGGCGGTGGATTTTTCCCGGCCGGCGGGCGAACGCCCGCAGTAACGGCGTGCTGGCGCGCTGGCTGGCGCTGGCGGCGGCTTTGGTCGCCGCGACGGCGGCCGCACAGGACCTGGTGCCGGTGCCGCCGCTCACCGGCCGGATCGTCGACCTCACCGGCAGTCTTACGCCGGCGCAGACGCGCGAACTGGACGCGTCGCTGGCATTGCTGGAGCAGCGAAAGGGCGCCCAGATCGCGGTGCTGATGCTGCCCACCACTGCGCCGGAGCCGATCGAAACGTATTCGATCCGGGTGGCCGAAGCCTGGCGGATCGGGCGGGGCGGGGTGGATGACGGAATCGTGGTCGTCGTGGCGTTGCAGGATCGGGCCATGCGCATCGAGGTCGGCTACGGTCTGGAGGGCGCGGTGCCCGATGCGGTGGCCCGGCGTCTGATCGAGGAGCATTTTCTGCCCGGATTTCGCCAGGGCGACTACTTTGCGGGGCTGCGCGCAGGGCTTGGCCGCCTGGTGGCGGTGGTCGAAGGCGAGCCGCTGCCACCGCCGCAGCGCGTGCGCCCAGGCAGTGAACGCGGCGCGCCTTTCGACTACCTGCCGCTGCTGCTGTTTGTCGTGTTCGGCCTGGGCGGGGTGCTGCGCCTGATGCTGGGGCGCGTTGGCGCCGCCTCGGCGGCAGGCGCCGTGGCCGGGGTCGCCGGCTGGTGGATTGCCGGTTCACTGCTCATCGCGCTGCTGCTGGCAATGGCCGGGTTCGTGCTGACGCTGCTCGGCGGTGCCGGTGGATTCCTGCCTCGCGGCAGATCGGGCGGCTGGGGCGGGCTGGGTGGCGGCGGGTTCCGCGGCGGCGGCGGTGGCTTTGGCGGCGGCGGCGCGTCGGGACGCTGGTGACCAGGCAGATGAGCCTGCGCCGATGGCTGCGACACCTGCTGCTGCCCGACTGGGCGGTAAACCGCGTGCTGCCGGCGGCTGCCCTCGCCCGAATCGAGGCGGCCATCGGCCAGACGGAACGACGACACCGCGGCCAAATTCGTTTCGCGATCGAGGCGACCTTGCATCCCTTGCAGCTTGCGCGCGGGGTGACGGCGCGGGAGCGCGCGATAGAGGTCTTCTCCGCGCTGCGGGTGTGGGACACCGAAGAAAACAACGGCGTCCTGCTGTACCTGCTGCTCGCTGATCACGATGTCGAGATCGTGGCCGACCGCGGCATCGACCGGCGGGCCGGTGGCGATGCCTGGGGAGCGGTGTGCAGCGCGGTCGAGGCGGGGTTGCGCGCCGGCCGCACCGAGGCGGCGCTTATCGACGGCATCGAGCGCATCGCCGGCATCCTGCAGGCGCACTACCCGGCAGCCGGACCCGGGCGCAACGAACTGCCGGATGCGCCGGCGCTGCTCAGATAGCGCTCAGATCACCTCGTCGTAGCGGTGTTTGCGGTATATGAAATACATGACCACCGCGACGAACAGGCCGAACAGGACGATGATCGTTTGAATCGACAGCTCGGCGCGGATCATCAGCGCGTAGGCGCCGAGCATGACCAGGATCGACAGGTTCTCGTTGAAGTTCTGAACCGCGATCGAATGCCCGGCCCCCATCAGCAGGTGACCGCGGTGCTGGAGCAGGGCGTTCATCGGCACCACGAAGTAGCCGCCCATGGCGCCGATGACAATCAGCATCAGCACCGCCAGGCGCCAATCATCGATCAGCGCCATTCCCATGACCGCGAAGCCCATCGCGATGCCCACCGGCAGGACCTTGACCGCCCCCTGGAGCGAGACCCATTTCGCGGCCAGCAGCGACCCGAAGGCGATGCCGACCGCCACCACCGCAGTCAGCTGGGTGGCACGCTCGAGACCGAAATGCAGCACGGCGCCCGCCCATACCAGCACGATCAGGCGCAGCGTGGCCCCAGCGCCCCAGAACAGCGTGGTCACTGCGAGCGATACCTGGCCGAGCGGATCGCGCCACAGCAACCGGAAGCTGTGCGAGAAGTCCTGCAGGATGTAGACGGGGCTGCGCCGCGGCAGCTTGTGGTCGATGGCGACGCGCGGGATGTACAGGTTGACGATCGCGGCAAGCAGATAGATGCCGAGAATCGCAAGCACTGCCGCCTTGGCGCCGTCGTCGAGCAGCGTGCCCAGCGCAGTCATGGTGCCGCCGCCGAACACCGCGCCGCCAAAGCCGGGGGCGAGCATCAACCCGCCGAGAATCGCCCCGAGGATGATGGCCGCGACCGTGAGCCCTTCCATCCAGCCGTTGGCGAGAACCAGGCGGTCGTGGGGAAGATACTCGGTGAGGATGCCGTACTTGGCCGGGGAGTACATCGCTGCGCCGATGCCGACGATGCCGTAGGCATACAGCGGGTGCAGCCCGAACAGCATTGCCGCACAGCCGGCAAGCTTGACCGTATTCGAGATCAGCATGACGCGGCCCTTGGGCAGCCCGTCGGCGAACGGGCCGACGAAGGGCGCCAGGACGATATAGGCGAACACGAAAAACTGCTGCAAGACCGGCGTCTGCCAGGCCGGGGCTTCCAGCGACGCGAGCAGCGCAATGGCGGCGAACAGCAGCGCGTTGTCGGCGAGCGCGGAGAAAAACTGCGCCGCGAGGATGATGTAGAAGCCGCGATTCATCGGGATGGACGGAGAAGCTCGTGTGCTGCGGCTGTGGCTGGTTCGGTCCCGATCGGCGCGGGTTGAGTGGGCCGGCGCTTTATACCACAGGCACCAGTCAACGAGTCGCGCCAGCCATCGACAGTACAATAGCGCGTGCCAGCGGACAACTTTATCTTCCCCCAAGCACCGACCATGCCTCGACCGACCACGGCGGTTATCGACCTGCGCGCCCTGCGCGGCAACCTTCGCGTCGCGCGCGCGCGTGCAGGCTCCGCCAGGCTGATGGCGGTGATCAAGGCGGATGCCTACGGCCACGGGCTGCGCCGGGTGCTCCCGGCGCTGGACGATGCGGACGCGCTCGCGCTTCTGGAAATCGACGCGGCCGCGCAGCTGCGGGATCTCGGCGTATCAAAGCCGCTGGTATTGCTCGAGGGATTCTTCGACGAGCGCGAGCTGGAGATCTGCGCAGCACTGAGCCTCAGCGTGGTCGTTCATCATGCCGATCAGGTGGAGATGCTGTTGCGGGCAAAACTGGCGCGCGCTGTCGAGGTGCACCTGAAGCTCAATTCCGGCATGAACCGGCTCGGTTTCCTGCAGGCGGCGTTCGTCGAGTCTTTGGATCGGCTTGGCGGCTGCGCCTACGTGAGCCGCATTGTGTCAATTACCCATTTTGCCGATGCCGAGGGGCCGCGCGGCGTCGACTGGCAGCTCGATCGTCTGCGAGAGGTTTCGGCCCCGCGCCGTCTGCCGGTCTCGGCCGCCAACTCGGCGGCGTTGCTGCGCTATCCGCAGTCGGTGGGTGATTGGGTAAGGCCCGGTATCATGCTCTACGGCGCTTCGCCGCTGGCCACGGCGGCGGACGACCTCGGCCTGGCGCCGGTCATGACGCTGCGGTCTCGCATCATCGCAACGCAGGCGCTGAGTGCCGGCGACAGCGTCGGGTACGGATGCAGATTCGTGGCGCCTGCGCCGATGCGCATCGGCGTGGTGGCCTGCGGCTACGGCGACGGATATCCGCGGCATGCGCCGGGCGGCACCCCGGTGCTGGTGGACGGCCGGCCTACCGGCACCATTGGCCTGGTATCGATGGACATGCTGACCGTGGACCTGACGGCGCTGCCGGCGGCCGGCACCGGGTCGGACGTGGTGCTGTGGGGTCGCGGCCTGCCGGTCGAGCTGGTGGCGAGCTCGTCCGGAACCGTGAGCTATGAATTGCTGTGCGCGCTCAAGCCGCGCGTTCCGGTGTCCGTAGAGGGCTGAAAGCACGGTTCTTGCGGCGCCGCGTGAGACGGCGCGCAACCCGCTGCGTCAGGCAATGGCAACAGACCCGATGTTATGAAAATACGCAAGGCAGTAAGCGAACTGGAGCCCGGCATGTTCGTGTTCGAACTCGATCGTCCGTGGCTGGATACGCCGTATCCATTGCAGGGATTCAGAATTGAATCGGTCGAGGACATCGCTACCCTCAGGCAGTTCTGCGAGCATGTCTACATCGATCCGCTGAAGGGGCAGGTGAGCGGCAGCACCGGCCGGCTGCTGTCCAAACCGTTGTCGAAAATCGTCAGCGAGAGCCGCGACGCGGCGCCCGTGGGCGCGGTGACATATGCGGACGCGCACCCGGTCGAGCAGGAAACGCCGAGGGCGCAGCGAACGCTCGAGGAAGCGCAGGCCGCGGTTACCCACATTCGCGAGCTGGTGAAGAGTGGGCGGACAGTCGATCTCGGCAGTGCGGTCGTGCTGGTGGACAGCCTGATCGACAGCATCATCGCCAATCCGGACGCGCTGATGCTGCTGGTGCGCCTGCGCCACGAATCGGAGAATTCGTATGATCAGGCGGTTTCGGTGGCGGTTGACATGCTCGCATTTGGGCGCCAGCTCGGCCTGCCGCGCGGCGAGCTGGCCGTGCTCGGTCTGGCCGGTCTGCTGCTGGATATCGGCATGCTCCGGCTTCCGCGCGAGCTGCTGATCAAGCCGATGCTCACGCCCGCGGAGCATGCGCTGGTCAAGCGCCACGTGCAGTTCGGCGAGGATTTGCTGCGCAAGTCCGCTGGCATTCCGGAGCGGGTGATCGAGGTTCTCCTGGAGCATCACGAGCGGGAAAACGGCAGCGGCTATCCCCGCGGATTGACGGGCCGCGAGGTGAGCGTTTACGGGAAGATGGCCGGCATTGTCGACTGCTTTCGCGACCTGACGATTGGTCGGCCAGGACGCGCCGGCGTGGCGACCCATGTGGCGCTGGAGATCATGCACGGCTGGGCGGGGCAGTTCTTTCACCCGACCCTGCTCGAGCAGTTCATCCAGTGCATCGGCATCTACCCGGTGGGCAGCCTGGTCGAGCTCAACACCGGGGAGGTCGCGATCGTGGTGGCGCACAGCCGGGTGCGCCGGCTCAGGCCGCGGGTCATGGTGATCCTGGATCGTCACAAGAAGCCCTGTGGCACGCCCAAACCGCTCGATCTTGGCCAGCACCCGATCGGCGAGGGCGGCGCATCGATCGAGATCAAGCGCGGGCTGGAGCATGGCATGTACGGAGTCAACCCGGAGGACTACTACCTGTGAGCGGTCCATGCCGGCCGGAGGCGTGATGCGCCCGTCGAAGGCGCTGGAATTCGCCGCTTTCCGCGAGGCGCTCGGTCGCAGCTTCGCCCGCGACGACGGTAACTGTGCGGTGCTCATCGTGGACATCGGCGAAGTGTGGCGCCTGGACAGCGTGCTCGGCATTGCTGCCACTGACGGGCTGCTCGACCAGGTGGGCGCGGCCCTCAGCGGCGCGCTGCGCGAAGGCGACCGTGTGGGGCACGTTGGCCGCGACCGCTTCGCCTGCCTGCTCGACCAGCTGCCCACAGGGGAGCATGCAACGCTGGCCGCCAACAAGGTGCTGCGCACGCTGTCGGGCGGCGTCCAGGTGCGTGGGCAGCCACTGCATCTCAGCGTCTGTGTCGGCATCGGGTTGAAGGATGCGGGCTGCGAATCGGTGGACGAGCTGCTGCGCCGGGGCTGCAAGGCGGTTGCGGACGCCCGCGGCCGGCACGAGCCGTTGGGAACCTACGATGGCAGCAGCGATCCGCTGGCGCTGTTTCAGTTCGACCTGCAGTCGGATCTGAAACGGGCGATCGAGCACAACGACCTGTTTCTCTGCTATCAACCGCAGATCGATGTGGCCTCGGCGCGCATCGTCGGAGCCGAGGCGCTTCTGCGCTGGCGCCATCCGCAGAAGGGGCTGATTCCGCCCGACCGGCTGGTCCGGGTTGCCGAGAGTACCGGGCTGATGACGAGTCTGACCGAATGGGTGCTTAATACCGCGCTGCGCGAATGCGCGGAATACCGAAACGCGGGACTGCGGGTGGGGGTCAGCATAAACCTGTCGGCCAACAATCTGCGCGAGCGGGACATCGTCGAAGTGATTTCCCAGGCGCTGGATCTCTGGGGCGTGCCAGGCCCCGAGGTGGTGCTCGAGCTGACCGAAACCGCGGTCATGGACGATCAGCCGTCCGGGCTCGATACGCTGATGCGATTGAAGGCGCTGGGCGTCGCCCTGTCGATGGACGATTTCGGCACCGGCTATTCGTCCATGGCCCGACTCCGCGATCTTTCCCTGGACGAGGTGAAAATCGACATGACTTTCGTGCGCAATATGCTGTCGACTCCGGTTCATGAACGTATCGTTCAGTCGATGGTGGGGCTTGCGCACGGGCTGGGCCTGCGGGCCGTCGCCGAAGGTGTCGAGAACCAGCAAATCCTCGATCGGCTGCGCGCGATCGACTGCGACGTGGCGCAGGGTTACCTCATCGGCAAGCCGGTGCCGCTGCCGGAGTTCATTGCCGCGTTCGCGAACTGGCGCGGGCTTCCGCAGCCGCAGCAGGCACCGTAACCGAACAGCGAAGCAGGCGCAGTGGCCAAAACGAAGACTGTCTTCTCGTGTACCGAATGCGGCGGCCAGACGCTCAAGTGGCAGGGGCAATGCCCGCACTGCAGCGCCTGGAACACGCTGGTCGAATCGGTGGCGGAAAAATCGCCATCCCGCTACCAGTCGCTGGCCGAATCGAGCCGGCTGACCGAGCTGAAGGATGTCGAGGCGGCCGAGGCGCCGCGGCGCCCGTCCGGCATCGAGGAATTGGACCGCGTGCTTGGCGGAGGACTGGTGCGCGGGGCGGTCGTACTGGTTGGCGGCGACCCGGGCATCGGCAAGTCGACGCTGCTGCTTCAGGCCTTGTCGGCCCTGGGGCAGCAGTGCAAGGCCGTTTACGTGAGCGGGGAGGAGTCGGTGCAGCAGATCGCGCTGCGCGCGCGCCGGCTGCAGGTGGCGGCAGAGCCAGTCAAGCTGCTTGCCGAAATTCAGATGGAGCGCATCTTGTCGGTGCTCGGCACCGAGAAGCCGCAGGTGGCGGTCGTCGACTCCATCCAGACGGTGTATTCGGATGCGCTGCAGTCGGCGCCGGGCAGTGTCGCGCAGGTGCGCGAGTGCGCAGCGCAGCTGACGCGCTTTGCCAAGGCCACCGGCACTTCGATGCTGCTGGTGGGCCATGTCACCAAGGAAGGCGCGATCGCGGGGCCGCGGGTGCTTGAGCACATGGTCGACGCGGTGCTGTACTTCGAAGGCGATCCGCATTCCAGCTTCCGTCTGGTCCGGGCGATCAAGAACCGGTTCGGCGCGGTGAACGAGCTGGGGGTGTTCGCCATGACCGACCGCGGTTTGCGGGGCGTGTCCAACCCCTCGGCATTGTTTCTGACCCATCACGGGGGCGAGGTCGCCGGCTCCTGCGTGCTTGTGACGCAGGAGGGCTCGCGCCCGCTGCTGGTCGAAGTGCAGGCGCTGGTCGACGAAGCGCATTCGCCCAATCCGCGGCGGCTGACCGTCGGCCTGGAGCAGAACCGCCTGGCGATGCTGCTGGCGGTGCTGCACCGGCACGTTGGCATCCCGGTGTTCGATCAGGATGTGTTCGTCAACGCGGTGGGTGGCGTGAAGATCAACGAACCGGCCGCCGATCTTGCCGTGTTGCTGGCGATCGTGTCGTCACTGAAGGGCAAGCCGCTGCCGGAGAAAATGGTCGCGTTTGGAGAGGTGGGTCTGGCCGGCGAAGTACGCCCGGTTCAGCGCGGGCAGGACCGGCTGCGGGAGGCGGCCAAGCTCGGCTTCAGGCTGGCGCTCATTCCGAAGGCCAACGCGCCGAAGGCGCCGGTCGAGGGACTGGAAGTGGTCGCGGTGGAGCGCGTCGAGCAGGCGATCGGACGAGCGCGATAGCCGACGCGCCGTCCTCAGCGCATCAGCAACAGGACGACGCTGGCGGCGACGAGCACCGCGCTGCCGATCCAGATATAGCGCAACGAGACACCCGGCGTACCGGCGCGCTTGCCGCCCATGCGTGCCGCGGCGGATTCGTTGCGCCAGGTCGCGCTGCCCGAAAGCGTGCTGACGGCACCGCTGCGCTTGGCCTGCGACAACGCCTTCAGGCGCGCGATTTTCTGCGTCTCGGAAAACTGGTCGAGCTCTGTCTCGACCCCGGTCAGTGCCGCCAGCCGCATGGTGGCATCGAAGGAGTCGAACGCCTTCGAGAGACCCAGCGCCGGACCGGTCGTGTCGGCGGAATCGGCGGCATCCGAGCGGTCGTCACCCTGGTCGCCGACAATGCCGGTCACGGCTGCGCGACGGTCTTCCTGGCGCGTCAGTGGCGCCGGGCTGTCCATGAACGGCTGTGGCTCCAGCGCGCCGGCCGCCACGCGGGCCGGGTCGGACAGCTCGCCCAGCACGGCGGCGCGCGCTTCGCGCAGGTCGCTGGCCAGTTCGCGCGCCTCCTGGTAGCGCGCCTCCAGATTCTTGGCCAGCGCCTTGGCGACGATGAAGTTCAGGACGTCGGGCAGGTCCGGATTGAGGGTCTTCGGCGCGGGCGGATTGAAGTTCAGCGTCTGGTACATCACGCCGTGAATGTTGTCCGCGACGAACGGCGAGGTGCCGGTCAGCATCTCGTAGAGCACGACGCCCAGCGAAAAGAGGTCGGAACGCGAGTCGGCGCGCTTGCCGGCGACCTGTTCGGGGGACATGTACTTGGGCGAACCAAGAATCATCCCTGTCATGGTCTTGACCTCGTTGTTGCGCATCCGGGCAATCCCGAAGTCGGTGATCTTCACCGAACCGTCATTAAGCACCATGATGTTGCCGGGCTTGATGTCGCGATGCACGATCTGCCGGTGGTGCGCGTACTGCAATGCGTCTGCCACCTGGGCCGCGATATCCAGTGCTCGTTCCACCGGAATGGGTTCGCGCGCGCCGAGCATCTGGCGCAGCTCGCGCCCCTCGAGGAACTCCATCGCCATGTACGCAAGCCGTTCGCTCTTGCCGATGTCGTAGATGGTGACGATGTTCTTGTGCGAAAGCTGCCCCGCCGCCTTAGCCTCCTGGTAGAAGCGCGCCTCGTACTCGGCGACCTCGTCTTTGGGCAAGGTGAGGTTGATGGTCTTGATCGCGACCACGCGGTCCAGCAGCGGGTCGCGCGCCTTGTACACCGTGCCCATGGCGCCCTGGCCGAGTTCGGCCATGATTTCGTAGCGCCCCAGCATCGAGATCAATTCTGCAGGCATGGTCAGCGCTTGACGCTTCTTACGTTTCTGAACACCGGCCCCCACATCGGGTGACCTGCTTCGGCGTCGGTTAACCGGAAGTTCGGGTCGAGGTCGAGCGCGATCGCGAACTCCTCGCGACAGGTCAACTGCTGTCCCGACACGCAGGCAATGAAGGCAAGATACTTGTGGGCCTGCACCCGCTCCGGCAGCGTCAGGCCTTCTTCCAGCGCGAATTGCAGGCGTCGCACCGCCGCGCGGTAGTTGCCTTCTTCGTAGTGCTGGATGCCTTCCTCCAGGTACGGAGTGCCGTTCAGCCGGCGAAGGCCGAAGTCGCTCAACGGGCCGCCGGCGCAACCGGCCAGCAGCTCGAGTGCGGCAATGCAGACAAGAATAAAACGGGCGCGTGCCATGCTCAGTTGAACTTGTGCTTGATCCGGATTCTTTCCTCGGCCTTCAGTTCAACCACCTTGGTGTAGGCCGGGAAGTCCCCATTGCGTATTTCGATCTTGCGCCGGCCCGGCGAGACTTCCACCTCGTTGACCGGGGGGCTGACGCCTACGCGGTTGCCGTCGACGTAGACCTCGCCCCAGGGCGCAATCGCCAGCGCGATCACGGCAGGGGCGGCAGCGTCGCCGCGCTCGGTTGCGGCCGACTCGCCGGGCGTGACGCTGACCACGCGCGAGGGTGAACCGCGTTGCTCCGGTGTTGCCGCGGTCCGCGCCTGGGACGGCTTCTTGCGATCGGAAGTTTGCGGAAAGCCGAAGACCACCGGGTCCTCGACATCTTCCGCGGAGGTCTTGTCTGCCGACTTGGCCGGCTTGGCATCCCTGTCGGCGGCTGCAATTTGCGTTTCGGGCGGGCCGTCGGCGGCTTCAGGCTGGGTGCCGACGAAGTTGAGCAGCAGGGCAAGCGCAAACGCACCGACCGAAAAGGTGGCCGTGCCGTACGCAATCGAGCGGTTGTTAAGCCACGGCTCGATCTTGCGCATCAGCGTGCCGGCCACGATGCTTGCCGTGGCAGTCTGCCGGCGCAGATCCTGGGAGGAGGCTTTGGCGCGCTCGGCCGGGGACTTTAGCGCATTGCGGCTGGCGGTGTAGCCGACACTGTAGACCTCGTGCTCGCGCACATGCTTGTCGGTGCGCGTACCTTCATACCGAAATAGCTGCCCGTAACCCTCGGAGATATGGGATACCACCTCGTAGTAGGAGCGTGACACCAGCACCTGGCCGGGGCGGGCAAATCCCATGACCCGCTGGGCCACGTTGATTCCGTCGCCGATGATATTGGGCTGGCCGTTCAGGTCGGTCACCAGCCGCACCGGCCCAAGGTTGATCCCGATGCGGGCCGGCAACTTGGGGGGCTCGTCCGGGCTGGGGGCGAACGAGTCGCGCAGGCTCATGGCGACGAAAAGAGCGTCCTCCGGGTCGCCAAGGAAGTTGACGGCGACCCCGTCGCCGGTGTCCAGGATGATCCGGTCGGCGGTGGCAATGTCGCGAATCGCCTCAGCAATCAAGGAGTTGAACTGATCCTTTAGCTGGATCTGTTCGGCGACCGGTCTGCGGGAGTACTCGACGATGTCCAGAAACAGCACGCTGCAGATGAACGTGCGGTTGGCACGTTCAGGCATCATCTCGCGCTCCCGGCTCGAGCTGTTTCAATCGGTTTCCAGGTTAGAGGACGCTTCGAAGGGACGCTCATCTTAACACCAATAGCGGCCCTGCCTGCAACCGATATTGCGAAAAAAACTGCGCCGGTTCAATTGGTTCCAAGGGAAACCTTTTACAGTTTCGAGGTCTGCGGCCGGCGTCCGAAAGACAGGTCGGCAGGTTGCCATCCGCTATCATTTCCGCCGTTCGCCGATCTCCGGCGATTACGGCTTCCGCAGGTGCGCATTTGAATCCATCCAATCCGTATGACAGTGGGCTGGAACGCAATCCGGCCAACTTCGTTCCGCTATCGCCGCTGTCGTTTCTGAAGTGGGCGGCCGAGGTCTATCCGGACCGGCCCGCGGTGGTCTATGGCGAGACACGCACGAACTGGGCCGAGACCTACGGTCGCTGCCGCAGGCTGGCCTCCGCACTGACGCGGCTGGGGGTAGGCGCCGGCGACACGGTTGCGGTGATGGCCCCCAATCTGCCGGCCATGTTCGAGGCGCACTACGGTATTCCGATGGCCGGCGCGGTGATCAACACGCTCAATACGCGGCTGGACGCCGAAGCAATTGCCTTCATGCTGGACCACGGCGAAGCGCGGGTGCTGCTGACCGATGTGGAGTTCGCGCCCACCGTGAAGAAGGCCCTCGGCCTGCTCAAGCGCCGCCCGCGGGTCGTCGATATCGTTGATCCGCAGGGACCGGGCGGCGAGCGTCTGGGTGACACCGACTACGAGGACTTTATTGCCGCCGGCGATTCCATGTTCGATTGGTCTCTGCCCGCGGAGGAGTGGGATGCGATCGCGCTGTCGTATACCTCGGGCACGACCGGGAATCCAAAGGGAGTTGTCACCCATCACCGAGGCGCCTACCTGAACGCGGTCGGCAATATCGTGACCTGGGCGATGCCGCACTTTCCGGTTTATCTGTGGACGCTGCCGATGTTCCACTGCAACGGCTGGTGCTTTCCCTGGACGCTGGCGGCGGTGGCCGGCACCAGCATTTGCCTGCGCAGGGTCGAGGCGCAGGCAATTTTCGACCTGATCCGGCGCCACCGGGTCACGCACTTCTGCGGCGCGCCGGTGGTGCACAACCTGCTCATCAACGCGCCCGCCGACCTGCGGGCGGGGATCGCGCATCAGGTCAAGGCGATGATCGCCGGCGCCGCGCCGCCCCAGACGGTGATCGAAGGAGCCGAACGGATCGGGGTGGCGCTCACCCATGTCTATGGCCTGACCGAGGTGTACGGTCCGGCCTCGGTCTGCGCAAAGCACCCGGAATGGGATGCGCTTCCGGTGGAGCAGCGCGCCGAACGCAATGGCCGGCAAGGCGTGCGCTACGTCATGCAGGAGGCGATGGACGTGCTCGATCCCGAGACGCTCAAGCCGGTACCCCGGGACGGGCAGACGATGGGGGAGATCTTCTTCCGCGGCAATATCACCATGAAGGGATATCTGAAGAACCGGCCGGCAACCGAAGAAGCGTTTGCCGGCGGATGGTTCCACACCGGAGACCTGGCGGTGATCGACGGCGACGGCTACGTAAAGATCCGCGACCGCTCGAAAGACATCATCATCTCCGGAGGCGAGAACATCTCAACCATCGAGGTCGAGGACGTGCTTTATGCGCACCCCTCGGTGCTGGAGGCGGCGGTCGTGGCGAAGCCGGACGATAAATGGGGCGAGGTGCCGTGTGCCTTCGTGACGCTCAAGAACGGGGCGCCCGCGGTTTCCGAGCAGGACCTGATCGCGTACTGCCGTACGCGCCTGGCGCACTTCAAGTGCCCGAAACAGGTAATTTTCGGCGTATTGCCCAAGACCTCCACGGGCAAGATTCAGAAGAATCTGCTGCGCGACCAGCTTCGGGTGCGCTGAACGCCCGCGCCGGCCGTTGCATACCGTCTGGCATGACGGGTATGCGCGGGCGGCTGCGACGGCGACGGTGGCCGGACAAAAGCGCTGCGGTAAAATCTACCGACTCAATCAATCAGCGAAAGACTCCGACCGATGAAAGTCCTCGTACCGGTGAAGCGTGTGGTCGACTACAACGTGAAGGTTCGGGTGAAAGCCGACGGATCCGGCGTGGAAACGGCCAACGTGAAGATGTCGATGAACCCTTTTGACGAGATTGCCGTCGAGGAGGCCGTGCGGCTGAAGGAGTCGGGCGCGGTTTCGGAGATTGTCGCGGTTTCCGTCGGGCCGACCGCGTGCCAGGAGACGCTGCGAACCGCGCTTGCGATCGGGGCCGACCGGGCAATACTGGTCGAGGCGCCGGCCGACGTCCAGCCGCTCGCGGTCGCGAAGATCCTCAAGGCGCTGGCGGACAAGGAATCGCCGGAACTTGTCATTCTGGGCAAGCAGGCGATCGACGACGACTCCAACCAGACCGGGCAGATGCTGGCGGCGCTGCTGGGTTGGTCGCAGGCGACATTCGCGTCCAAGGTAAAGATCGAGAATGGCAAGGCCCAGGTGACGCGCGAGATCGACGGCGGCCTCGAGACGGTGTCGGCCAGTCTGCCGGCGGTGATCACAACCGACCTCCGTCTCAACGAGCCGCGTTATGTCACCCTGCCGAACATCATGAAGGCAAAGAAGAAACCGCTTGAGAACACGAAGCCAGACGCGCTTGGCGTGGACATCGCTCCGCGACTGAAAACACTGAAAGTTACCGAGCCGCCGAAACGCGGCGCCGGACAGATGGTCAAGTCGGTCGAGGAACTGGTGCAGAAACTCAAGAACGAAGCGAAGGTGATCTGATGGCGATATTGGTCATTGCAGAGCACGACAACGCCGCGCTGAAGCCGGCGGTGCTCAATACCGTGGCCGCCGCAAAGCAAGTGGGCGGCGATGTCCACATCCTGGTGGCGGGTAACGGCTGCAAGGCGGCCGCCGAAGCCGCAGCCCGCATCGAAGGTGTCGCCAAGGTCCTGTGCGCCGACGCGCCGCACCTGGCAAAGCCGGTGGCGGAGAACCTGGCGACGCTGATCGTCCCGCTGGCGGCGCAGTACAGCCACCTGCTGGCGCCGGCGACAAGCTTCGGCAAGAATCTGATGCCGCGCGTGGCCGCGTTGCTGGATGTGGCCCAGGTGTCGGACATCGTCAAGGTGGAGTCGGCGGACACTTTTGTGCGACCGATCTATGCCGGCAACGCGCTGGCGACAGTGCAATCCCGCGATGGAATAAAGGTCATCACGGTGCGCGCAACCGGATTCGAGGCGGCCAAAGCCGAGGGGGGCAGCGCCGGTGTCGAGGCCGTAGACGCTGCAGCCGATGCCGGGATCTCCAGCGTTATTGGTCAGGAACTCACACAGTCGGCGCGCCCGGAGCTGACAGCGGCGCGCGTGATCGTGTCCGGCGGGCGGGGCATGGGCAGCGGCGAGAATTTCAGGATCCTGGAGACGCTGGCCGACAAGCTCGGCGCCGCCGTCGGGGCATCGCGGGCCGCGGTGGATTCGGGGTTCGTGCCGAACGACTACCAGGTGGGGCAGACCGGCAAAGTCGTGGCGCCCGAACTGTACATCGCCGTCGGCATATCCGGCGCGATCCAGCATCTTGCCGGCATGAAGGACAGCAAGGTGATCGTCGCGATCAACAAGGACGCTGAGGCGCCGATCTTCCAGGTTGCAGACTACGGCCTGGTAGCCGATCTGTTCGAAGCCGTACCGGAACTGACCAAATCGATCTGAGCGACCACAACAAAGGGGGAGAGAAACGATGTCCACCTATTCGGCGCCCGTGCGCGACATGCAGTTCGTCATCAAGGAACTGGTAGGCCTCGAGCACATTCAGGCCCTGCCCGGCTGCGAAGAGGTTAGCGCGGACCTGGTCGACCAGGTGCTCGAGGAGGCGGGGAAATTCGCCGCCGGCGTGCTCGACCCGCTCAATCGTGAGGGGGACAAGAAAGGCGTCAAGCTGGAACAGCACCACGTGACCACCGCGCCCGGCTTCCGCCAGGCGTTTCGCCAGTTCTGCGATGGTGGCTGGGTGTCGCTCGGTAACGATCCGCAGTGGGGCGGGCAGGGCCTGCCGCATGTCGTCTCGGTGCAAACCTCGGAGATGTGGAATGCCGCCTGCATGTCGTTCTGCCTGTGCCCAATGCTGACCGCGGGCGCGGTGCAGGCGCTGATGCGCCATGGCACCGATGAGCAGAAGCAGACCTATCTTCCGAAGCTGGTCGACGGCACCTGGACCGGAACGATGAATCTCACCGAGCCCCAGGCCGGATCGGACCTGTCCGCCGTGCGTGCCAAGGCGGTGCCGGAGGGCGATCACTACCGCATTACCGGGACGAAGATCTTCATCACCTGGGGCGAACACGACATGGCGGAGAACATCATCCACATGGTGCTCGCGCGCACGCCCGATGCGCCCGAAGGCGTCAAAGGTATTTCGCTTTTCATCGTGCCCAAGTTCCTGATCAACCCGGACGGCAGCATCGGGCATCGCAACGACGTCAAGTGTGTGTCGATAGAGCACAAGCTCGGAATCCATGCCAGCCCTACCTGCGTGATCGCCTTTGGCGACAGCGAGGGGGCGATCGGGTATCTCGTCGGCGAGGAGAATCGAGGGCTGGAGTACATGTTCACGATGATGAACTTTGCCCGGCTCGAGGTCGGCATCGAAGGAATTGCCATTGCCGACCGCGCCTACCAGCATGCGCTCGACTACGCGAAAACGCGGGTGCCGGGCCGCGAGCCCGGGGTCAGGGGCGCCGAACGGGTCACCATCATTCACCATCCGGCCGTGCGGCGGATGCTGAGGACGATGAAAGCGCAAACCGAGGCGATGCGCGCGCTGGGCACGCTCGCCGCGGCGCATCTCGATCATGCGCTGCTCAATCCGGACAAGGCGGAGCGCGCGCGGCACCAGGCGATGTTCGACCTGCTCACGCCGGTGGTTAAGGGCTGGTGTACCGAACTGTCGATCGAGATTGCGTCGACCGGTGTGCAGGTGTTCGGCGGCATGGGTTTCGTGGAGGAAACCGGCGCCGCGCAGTATCTGCGCGACGCCCGCATCACCACCATTTATGAAGGCACGACCGGCATCCAGGCAAACGACCTGGTGGGTCGCAAGATCGCGTTCGAAAAGGGCGCCACCATCAAGCAACTGCTGGCCGAGATGAAAGCGCTCGACAAGGAACTGGCAGCGGTCGGCGATCACCCGGCCTTCAAGGCCATCCGCCCGGCGCTCAAAGACGGCGTAGGGGCGGTGTCGGACAGCGTCGACTGGCTGCTCGCCACCTATCCCGACAAGCCGAAGGCGGCGCTGGCGGCGGCGGTGCCTTTCCTCAAACTTCTCGGCACGGTGGCTGGTGGCTGGCTGATGGCACGCTCGGCCCTGATTGCCAAGCGACAGCTCGACGCCGGGTCGCAGGAGTACGACTTCTATCGGGCCAAACTGGCCTCGGCACGCTTTTACGCCGAGCACATCCTGCCGCTCGCGACCGCTTACAAGTCGTCCGTTACCGGCGGGTCGACCAGCGCATTAGCGCTCGAGGAAATGCAGTTCTAGCCGGCAGAGGCGACTTCGGCAGCGCAAGAAACGCAGCCTGTGGCTGCGTTTTTTGTTGACAGATCAAAGCTCAGCAGCCACCATTCAAACGTTTGTTTGAATCCAGGGCCTGATGCTGTCCATCGACGCCCGTGGGAGGAAACGCTGATGCCGGAAAGATCGCCCCACGCCCCAGATACCCGTAGGCGCATTTTGGCTGCGGCGGAAACGCTGTTCATGGAACGCGGGTTCGCCGCGACCTCGATGCGAAGCATTACCGCCAGAGCCCGGGTGAACTTGGCCGCGGTGAACTACCACTTCGGCTCCAAGGAGGCCCTGATCCGGGAGGTATTTGAATCGCGGCTGGGCCCATTGAACGCGGCGCGAGTGACCTACCTCGACGATTTCGAACGCGCGGCTGACGGACGGCCGCTGGCGGTCGAGCAGATAATCGAAGCGATCCTGGCGCCGGCACTGCGGGTCAGCCGTGATCCGCTGGATGGCGGTTCGGTATTCCTGCGGCTGCTGGGTCGCGCGTTTTCCGAGCCCTCGGAATCGATTCGCGAAGTGCTGCCGCAGCAGTACCGCGAAGTGGTGGTGCGTTTCAAGAATGCCCTGATGCAGGCGTTGCCGGACCTTCCGGAGCAGGAACTGACGTGGCGAATGCATTTCATGTTCGGCGCGCTGTCCTACACGATGGCCGGGAACGATGCGCTTCGACTGATTGCCTCCTGCAATCTCGATGGCGCGGACGATGCCGATGCGATCATCAGGCGGCTCATTCCGTTTCTTGCGGCCGGGCTGCGGGCGCCCCTGCCGCAAACGTCGGAGCAGCTGGAGACGGCACAGGGCACGGGAGGCCTGGGCAGCCGCTGGGCTGCCTGAGGCGGAATTGGAATTGGATACGAGGACCGGAAGATGAATGTCCTGATCTGGATAGCGGTTGCGATCGGCGCGAGCTGGGCACTTGCGTATTGGCGCAGCGGGCCGGTCGGCTGGTTGCTGGGCGCGGGTGTCTACCTGGGCGCGCTGACACTGTGGTCGGGTGCGCCGTCCGCGCTGCTCGCGGCCTTGTGGATCGCCTCGGCGGTGGTGGCTGCGGTGCTGGTGATCGGTCCGCTGCGTCGCGGCCTGATTTCCGATCCATTGCTGGACTGGTTCCGCAAAGTGCTGCCGCAGGTATCGCAGACGGAGCAGGAAGCGCTGGATGCGGGGACGGTCTGGTGGGACGGCGACCTGTTCAGCGGCAATCCGGACTGGGTCAAGCTGCTTTCCGTTCCGAAGCCCCGGCTCACGCCCGAGGAGCAGGCGTTCCTCGACGGCCAGGTCGACGAGCTGTGCCGGTTGTGCGACGACTGGCAGATCACGCATGAACTCAACGATCTTCCCGAGCCTGTGTGGCAGTTCATCAAGGACAAGGGTTTCCTTGGAATGATCATCCCGCGCGACTACGGCGGGCTCGGATTCTCGGCTTTCGCGCATTCTCAGGTGGTGCAGAAGCTCGCGACCCGAAACGCGACCGCCTGTGTGAGCGTCATGGTGCCGAATTCGCTCGGGCCGGCGGAGCTGTTGCTGCATTACGGCACCGACGCACAGAAGCGGCATTACCTGCCGCGCCTTGCCAAGGGCCAGGAGATTCCCTGTTTTGCGCTGACCAGCCCGGAGGCGGGATCGGACGCCGGATCGATTCCGGATTTCGGCGTTGTCTGTCGTGCGGCGTTCGAGGGCCGCGACACGCTCGGCATTCGCCTGACCTGGGAGAAGCGCTACATCACCCTCGGCCCCGTGGCCACGTTGCTAGGCCTTGCATTCAAGTTGTACGACCCGGACAGGCTGCTCGGCGGCGAGCAGGATGTCGGCATTACGCTGGCGCTGATTCCCACCAGCCACCCGGGCGTGGAGATCGGGCGCAGGCACTTCCCGCTCAACGCGTCCTTCATGAACGGCCCTAATTCAGGCAAGGACGTTTTCATTCCGCTGGATTGGGTCATCGGCGGGCGCGACTACGTCGGCCAGGGCTGGCGAATGCTGATGGAAAGTCTCGCGGCCGGCCGCTCGAACTCGCTGCCGTCCTCCAGCACCGGCGCGGCCAAGCTCGCGGCGCGAACCACCGGCGCCTATGCCCGGGTACGCAGCCAGTTCAAGACGCCGATCGGCAAGTTCGAAGGTATCGAGGAAGCCATGGCCAGGATCGGCGGTCACACCTACCTGATGGACGCGGCCCGCTGCATGACCGCGGGCGCCGTGGACTTGGGCGAGAAGCCGTCGGTCATATCCGCGATCGTCAAGTACCACTGCACCGAGCGCGGCCGCCAGGTCATCAACGATGCGATGGACGTGCACGGCGGCAAGGGCATCTGCCTCGGGCCGAACAATTATCTTGGCCGTGCCTACCAGCAGGTGCCGATCGGCATCACTGTCGAAGGCGCCAACATTCTGACGCGCAGCATGATGATATTTGGACAGGGTGCCATTCGCTGCCATCCGTATGTGCTCAAGGAAATCGCCGCGACCCGCGATGCCGACGCCAAGCGGGCGAGCGCTGCCTTCGATGCGGCGTTCTGGGGCCATGTCAGATTCGTGCTGGGCAATGCGGCGAGGGCGCTGTGGCTCGGTCTGACCGGAGGGCGGTTTCAGCACGTGCCCGGGGCGCCGGCGCTGGCCTGCTACTACCGGCAGCTTTCGCGTCTGTCGGCCGGGTTTGCCCTGACCGCAGACGTGTCGATGCTGTTTCTCGGAGGCAGCCTGAAGCGGCGCGAAAAACTGTCGGCGCGCCTGGGGGACGTACTCAGTGAGCTGTACCTGGCGTCGGCCGTACTCAAGCGCTTCGAGGACGACGGCCGCCAGCAGGCTGACCTGCCGCTGGTCCACTGGGCGCTTCAGGACTGCCTTGCGCGCGTCCAGCGCGCGTTTTTCGGCGTGTTTCAGAATTTCCCCAGCCGCGTCGCGGCATGGACGCTGCGGGCGATGCTCTTTCCCTGGGGCGGTGTGTACAAGGAACCTGCGGATGTGCTCGGGCACAGGATCGCCGAGCTGATGATGGAGCCGTCCCAGGCGAGGGACCGGCTGACCAACAACACATTCGTCTGGCAGGACGAAGCCGATCCGGTCGGAAGACTGGAGCTGGCGCTGGCCGCGACGCCCGCCGGCGAGACGGTGGAGGCCAAGCTGCGTTCGGCCGCCCGGGCTGGCATCGTCTCGGCGTACACCGATGAGGCGCGGCTGGCCCAGGCTTTGCGTCAAGGCGTGCTGACCCAGGACGAGGCAACTGCGCTGCAACGGTTCTGGAAACTGCGCAGGGGCTGCATCATGGTCGATGACTTCGAACATGATGTGGGTCGCAGAACGACGGCAGGGCGAACCTCCGCGACAGTGACTGCGCTGGATGGAACGTACTCGCGCTAACCGATCGGGCGCGCGATACCCGCAACCGACGGCCGGTTGCGGATGCAAGGGGGATGAGGGATGTCGCTGAAGGGCAGGACCGTATTCATTTCGGGCGCATCGCGCGGCATCGGCCGTGAAATGGCGCTGCGTTTCGCCCGGGATGGCGCCAATATCGTGGTGACCGGCAAGACGGTCGAGCCCCACCCGAAGCTGAAAGGCACTATTCACGACGCGGCGGACGAGGTGCGCGCCGCGGGCGGCCAGGCGCTGGCCATCCAGCTCGACATCCGCGACGAGGATGCGATCGAGGCCGCCGTCAGGCAGGCGGCCGATGCCTTCGGCGGCATTGATATTCTCGTCAACAATGCCAGCGCCATCTCCCTGACCAACACGATGGCGACGCCGGCCAAGCGCTTCGATCTCATGTATCAGATCAACGTGCGCGGCACCTACCTGTGCTCGCGCGCCTGCATCCCGTATCTGGAGAAAGGTGCCAATCCTCACATCCTGACGCTGTCGCCGCCGCTGAACCTGAAACCGCGCTGGTTCAAGGGCCACCTCGCCTACACGATGGCGAAGTACGGCATGAGCATGTGCACGCTCGGGCTTGCGGCGGAACTGGCTGATCGGGGCATCGCGGCAAATTCGCTGTGGCCACGCACGACCATTCTGACGGCGGCGGTCGAGACGTTCTTCCCGCAGGCGGTTGCCGCCAGCCGCACGCCGGCCATCATGGCCGATGCGGCCTATGCGATTGTCACAAGCGACAGCCGTTCGACGACCGGAAATTTCTTCATCGACGAGGAAGTGCTGCGCGCCCATGGAGTGCGCGACTTCGCCCAATACGCCACGCACCCGGGAACACCGCTCGCCGCGGATTTGTTCCTCGACTGATCGAACGAGCAGCGCGATAGCCAGCGGAAAGGGCCGATGCCGAACGATGCCGACGTGATTGCGCCAGACCGGGCGCGGACCCTGGACGGGCTGTTCGCCGAGCGTGCTCGCCGCTCTCCGGATGCGGTTGCGTACGTGAATTTCGACGAGGTTACGGGGCAGTGGAAGACCTATACCTGGCGCGAGACGGCGGCATTGGTGGACCGCTGGCAGGCCGCTCTGGCGCAGGAGGGGCTTGCGCCGGGCGACCGCGTCGCCATCATGATGCGAAACTCCGTGTGGTGGGTGGTGTTCGACCAGGCCGCGATGGGGCTCGACCTGGTGACCGTGCCGCTGTACACCTCCGACCGGCCGGACAATGTCGCCTACATTCTGAGAGACTCAGGCGCCAAGCTGTTGTTCATCGAGGCGCCCGAAGTCTGGGAGGGCTTTTCCGGGCTGGAGGCGCAGACCTCGGGGCTCAAGCGCATCGTCAGCCTGATGCCGGCAAGTTCGGCGCAGGATGGCAGGCTGGTGTGCGCGGACCGCTGGGTGCCGGCCTCGGCCGGCCCGGCCAGGCACGTCAACACGGATGGCGAGAAACTGGCGAGCATCATCTACACTTCGGGCACGACCGGCCGCCCAAAAGGCGTGATGCTCTCTCATCGGAACATGCTGGAGAACTGCTACGGTACGCTCAAGTGCTTTGCCATTTATCGGGACGATATGTTTTTGTCGTTTCTGCCGCTCTCGCACACGCTCGAGCGCACCTGCGGGTACTACGGCACGGTAATGGCGGGCGCCCAGGTGGCGTTCGCACGTTCTGTGCAGCAACTCGCCGAGGACTTGCAGGCAATCCGGCCGACGGTGCTGATCTCGGTGCCGCGCGTTTACGAACGCGTGCACGGCGCGATCAGGCAAAAGCTCGCGGAGGGTCCCGAAGGTCGGCGCAAGCTGTTCGAGTTTGCCGTGTCCGTCGGATGGGCCCGGTTCGAGCATCAGCAGGGGCGGGGGCCGTGGAAGGCGGCGTTCCTGCTCTGGCCAATTCTCAGGAACCTGGTGGCGGCCAAGGTCATGGCGCGGCTTGGCGGCCGCATGCGGGCGGCGACCTGCGGTGGTGCGGCACTGTCGCCGGAGATCGCTCAGCTGTTCATCGGTCTGGGATTGCCGGTGGTGCAGGGCTACGGGCTGACCGAGGCCAGTCCGGTGGTCAGCACCAACCGGATCGAGGATAACGTGCCCGCCAGCATTGGCAAGCCGATTCCCGGCGTCCAGGTGAAGCTTGGCGAGAAGAATGCTTTGCTGGTGAAGGGGCCGAACGTGATGCTCGGTTACTGGAACAATGAAGAAGCCACGCGAGGGATGTTTACGCCCGACGGCTGGCTCAATACCGGGGACACAGCGCGCATGGATGCGGACGGCCGCCTCTACATCACCGGCCGCCTCAAGGAGATCATCGTGATGTCGAACGGCGAGAAGGTTCCGCCGGTGGACATGGAGTCGGCGATCCTGCGCGATTCGCTGTTCGAGCAAGTCATGCTGATCGGGGAAGCGAGACCATACTTGGCGCTGTTCGTGGTGTTCAACCGCGACCAGTGGGCAAAGGTCGCCGCCGATCATGGTCTGGACCCGAAATCCGACGCCGTGATGTGCGGCGCCGACGCGGAGAAGATCGCACTGAAGCGCGTCCAGGCCCAGATCCGGGAGTTTCCCGGCTATGCGCAGGTGCACAGGGTGGCGATTCTGGCGAAGCCCTGGACGATCGAGAACGGGCTGCTCACGCCCACGATGAAGGTGAAGCGGGCGAAGGTGGTTGAAGCGCACCGTCCGGAATACGAGAAACTTTACGCAGGGCACTGATCCATGCCGGAAGAACAGCAGAACGTACAGCTACCCGCGGACAAGCAGCCGGTGCTGAGAGTTGTTCCCATGCCTTCGGACGCGAACTTCAGCGGCGACATATTCGGCGGGTGGATCATGTCGCAGGTCGACATTGCCGGCAGCATACCGGCCGTGCAACAGGCAAACGGCCGGGTTGCCACGGTGGCGGTCAATTCGTTCGTATTCAAGCAACCGGTGCTCATTGGTGATCTGGTGAGCTTCTATGCAGACGTGGTAAGAGTCGGCCGCACATCGATCACCGTGTCGGTGGAAGTGTTCGCCCATCGCCGATGGTTGCAGGAGATAGTAAAGGTTACGGAAGCGACGCTTACCTATGTCGCAGTTGACGAGCAACGCCGTCCGAGGCTGGTTGAGCCGGAGCGGGCGGCAAGTCGGGTCGGTTAACGCAGTTGTTCAATCACGCAGCCAACAAGGAGATGGTCATGAAGCAGAACTGGAAGAAGAAAACGCTTGCCACCGCGGTTGCGGCGGCGTTTGCAGTGGGCGCGGGCGCTGCAGGGGCAGCCGGGTTCGCGCTGATCGAGCAAAGCGGCAGCGGATTGGGCAACGCGTTCGCCGGGGCCGCAGCGGTGGCCGAGGACGCCAGTACCGTGTTCTTCAATCCAGCCGGCATCAGTCTGCTGGAAGGGCCGCAATTCGCTGCGGCCGCGCACGTGATTTCGCTGTCGGCGGAGTTTTCCGGATCGGCCACAAATCCGGTCGCGCTCGGCGGCGGAGCAGGGACCGGCGGGAATGGCGGCGACGCGGGAGATGTCGCGGTGGTTCCCAACCTGTATTTCAGCATGCCGATCGGCGAACGCCTGAGCGCAGGGCTGGGCATTGGCGTGCCCTTCGGACTGGTCACTGAATACGATGAGAACTGGGCCGGGCGTTTTCAGGGTGTCAAATCGGATCTCGCAACCCTCAATATCAATCCGTCTTTGTCCTACAAGCTGACCGATGCACTTTCGATCGGCGGGGGCGTCAACTATCAACGTCTGGAGGCGGAGCTGACCAACGCCGTGGTGTTGGGCCCGGGGACCGAAGGCGATACGAAACTTGAGGCGGACGATGATGGCTGGGGCTGGAACATCGGTGCGCTGTTCCAAGTTTCGCCGATGACGCGGATTGGTGTCGCCTATCGTTCCGAGATCGACTACGAACTGGAGGGCAATGTTACTACGACGCTGGGCGGATCCGTGGTTGGCGCCGCCAGCGGTCCGGCGCGTGCGGACGTTACGCTGCCCGATATGTTCTCGGTCAGTATTGCGCATGCAGTGTCCGATCGTCTGCAGTTGCTCGCAGACGTAACCCGGACTGGCTGGAGCAGCATTAACGAAGTTCGCGTTGTCAACACGACCAATGGAACGTTGCGGGATAATCTTGTGCTTGATTTCGACGACTCGTGGCGCTACTCGATCGGTGCGAACTACCGTTGGAGCGATGCGATGACGCTTAAGGCCGGTATCGCATACGATGAGACGCCGGTGAAGGGGGCCACCACGCGCTCGGTCAGACTTCCGGACAACGATCGCACCTGGATCTCACTGGGAGCGCAGATGAAAATTGGGCAGAGCGGCCGCCTTGATCTGGGCTACTCGCACCTGTTTATTGACGACGCCGATATCAACAATACCCGTTCGCAGCAGGCGCCAGGAAACACCACGCCGACGCCTGCTCCGTTTACGGCGACCACGGTCACCGGCACTTACGAGGGCTCGGTCGATATTTTCAGCATCCAGTACACCCACAGCTTTTAATTGATGCGGCATCGTCCGGCCGCGGCAGGCTGCTCGCCCGCCGCGGCCGGTTTTTCTGGTGGCAGCTACAACAGGCAGGACGCGTTCATGTCATTCGAATCCCCTCTCAAAGTGCGCAGGGCCGCGGTACTCGGTGCCGGTGTCATGGGTGCGCAGATTGCTGCGCACCTGGTCAACGCCAACGTGGAAACGCTGCTGTTCGAACTGGCCGCAAAAGAGGGTGATCCTAATGCCAATGTGCGCAAGGCGATCGAAGCCCTGAGGAAGCAGGACCCCGCGCCGCTGTCGACGCTGGGGCGGGCCGAGTACATTCAGGCGGCCAATTACGAACAGCACCTGCAGCAGCTTCGAGAGTGCGACCTGGTGATCGAGGCCATTTCCGAACGCATGGATCTGAAGAAATCGCTCTATGCGCAGGTAGTTCCGCACCTGGCGGAACACGCAGTCTTTGCCAGCAACACCTCGGGACTGTCGATCAACACGTTGGCCGATGCGCTGCCCGAGGCGTTGCGGGGCCGGTTCTGCGGTGTGCACTTCTTCAATCCGCCCCGCTACATGCACCTGGTGGAGCTGATTCCCGGGAAGCACACCCGGCCGGAACTGCTGGATCAGCTGGAAAGCTTTCTGACCACAGCGCTGGGCAAGGGGGTTATCCACACCAAAGACACCCCAAACTTCATCGCCAACCGGGTCGGGGTCTTCTCCATTCTCGCGGCCTTTCATCACACCGAGCGCCTGGGCCTGGGTTTTGATGAGATCGACGCGCTGACCGGTCCGCTGATCGGCCGGGCAAAGAGTGCCACCTATCGCACTGCCGATGTCGTCGGCCTGGACACTCTGGCCCACGTCATCAGCACGATGCGCGATACCCTGCCCGATGACCCCTGGCATCGCTACTACCAGCACTCGGACTGGCTGAAGGCCCTGCTGGATCAGAAGGCGTTCGGACAGAAGAGCGGTCGCGGCGTCTACCAGAAGGTGGGCCGGGAAATCCGGGTACTGGAGCGGGCTTCGGGCGACTACCGGGCGTCGGACCGAGCCGCCGACCCTGCGGTGGTCGAGATTCTCAAGACCAGGGATCCGGCCGAACGGTTTGCGCAGCTCAGGGCGAGCGCGCATCCGCAGGCGCAGTTCCTGTGGGCGAGTCTCCGCGATACCCTGCATTACTGCGCAGTGCACCTCGAGTCAATCGCCAACAATGCCCGCGACCTGGACCTGGCGCTGCGCTGGGGTTTTGGCTGGAACCAGGGGCCTTTCGAGATCTGGCAGTCGGCCGGGTGGCGGCAGATGGCGCAGTGGATCGCCGAGGATATTTCCACCGGCCACGCGATGGCGCGCGTACCGCTGCCCGCCTGGGTAACGGATCAAGGGCGCAGCGGCGTGCATGGTCCCAGCGGCTCGTTCAGTCCCTCGACCGGCGACGAGCAGCCGCGGTCGACGCTCGCGGTCTACCGGCGCCAGCCGTTTCCCGATCGCCTGGTGTCGGAGCCGGCGAGCCATGGCACCACGGTATTCGAGACCGACGCGGTGCGCATGTGGACCACCGGGGACGATATCGGCGTGCTGTCGTTCAAGTCGAAGATGCATGCGGTCGGTGAGGATGTGCTGGACGGCATCGAGCAGGCGATCGAGGCCGCAGAGCGGGAATTCAAGGGGTTGGTTATCTGGCAGACAGAACCGCCGTTCTCGGTGGGCGCGAACCTGAGCGGCGGGGGCTCGAAAAAGCCCGACCAGAAACCGTCGGCGATCGCTTCGTTCATGAAGAAGTTTCGCAAAGAGGCGGAATCGACAATCCTCAAGGTTGCCCGAAAGTTGAATGTTGCCGACCAGCTGATGGCCGGGCGGCTGGAAAAGATCGAGCAGGTCGTCGAGCAGTTTCAGAGCGTGAATCTGGCGCTGCGCTATTCGCTGGTGCCCACGGTGGCGGCGGTCGACGGCATGGCGCTCGGCGGCGGCTGCGAGATCGCGATGCATTGCGATAGAACCGTTGCTTCATTGGAAAGCTATCTCGGCCTGGTGGAAGTGGGCGTCGGACTGATCCCCGGTGCCGGCGGGTGCAAGGAGCTTGCCCTGCGCGCGGCACAGGAGGCCAAGGGCGGCGATGCGTTTCCGTTCCTGCGCAACTATTTCCAGAACGTGGCAACCGCGCAGGTCGGCAAGAGCGCCGAGCAGTCGCGTGAGCTTGGTTATCTGAGGAGCGGCGACCGCGTGGTGATGAACCGCTTTGAGCTGCTGCATGTGGCGAAAGCCGAAGTCGAGCTGCTGCACCAGGCCGGCTACCGGCCGCCGCTGCGGGCGCGCGCCATTCCGGCCGCGGGCCGCAGCGTGATTGCCACCCTCAAGATGGGTATGACGAACATGCTCGAGGGCGGCTACATTTCCGAGCATGACTACCTGATCGGCTCGAAGCTGGCGTTCGTGATGTGCGGTGGCGACGTGGAGCCCGGCAGCCCGGTGGACGAGCAGTGGTTTCTCGATCTCGAGCGGCAGGCCTTCATGGAGCTGCTGGCCACCGAAAAGACGCAGGCGCGGGTCGAGCACATGTTGAAAACCGGCAAGCCGCTGAGGAATTGACGCGTCAGGCCGGGTGAACGGATTCGGAGAGCGAATATGAGCAAGCAGGTTCAGGAAGCCTATATCGTCGCCGCGGCTCGCACGCCAGTGGGCAAAGCGCCGCGGGGCGTATTCAGAAACGTGCGGCCGGACGATCTGCTCGCCCATGCCCTGAGGGCGGCCATGGGGCAGGTGCCGTCGCTCGAGCACGGTGCGGTGGACGACGTGGTGGTGGGCTGCGCGATTCCCGAAGCCGAGCAGGGCATGAACGTTGCGCGCATCGGCCTGCTGCTCGCCGGATTTCCGAACACGGTGGGCGGTGTCACGGTGAACCGCTTCTGCTCATCGGGGCTGAACGCGGTGGCGATCGCGGCCGATCGCATCCGGCTGGGCGAGGCAGAGGTGGTCATAGGCCCGGCAACCGAAAGCAGGGGTAGGGTGGCGATCGGTGCCCGGTGGGTGGCGGAAAACGGACTCA
>ERZ869936.632-NODE-632-length-31043-cov-5.941268_pt1 | contig 31043 bp, 15 predicted proteins | sample MGYA00520876_ERZ869936 | MGnify/ENA primary metagenome ERZ869936 (study PRJEB32218, sample SAMN09650985) | biofilter metagenome | isolation source: enrty point of leading RO module | place: Saudi Arabia: Thuwal, RO plant located on Red Sea | collected 2016-02-17 ... | reverse complement strand
TGCTCGGTAGCGTCGATCTGTCGGGCGTCAGCGCGGGCTATGCGTCTTCCTTTTTTTTTTTTAATGATACGGCGACCACCGAGATCTACACCGGCGGTCACATCGATCACCCGCAGGGCGACACCCACAACGACCGTTTCCGACTGATCGTCCCCCTCGCCGCCGGATTGCTGCCTCCCACCGGCGTCCTCAGCGAGCAGGAGCGCGAGGACCTCGAGGAACGCGCCAGGGACTCCCGCGCGGCCGCGCTGGAACTGGAGTCCCGAAACAGCGGTCTGATCGTCGGTCCCGGCGACACCATTTACCTCGGTTTCCGATACACCGACGAGTCGGGCCAGCAACAGTGGGTCACGGCGGCGACCAAGGTCCTTACGCACGGCGTATTCGACCTGATGGCCGAGGACTACCGCTCACCGATGGAAAGCGCCTACGTTGGTGAGTCGCTGAACCTGCGGGTGGTCGATCTCGGGGCCGACGTCAGCGACGCCATGGACACCGTCAATGCGCTCGTCCAGGCCAAGTCAGGAGCCAAGGCCAGCGTCGAGTTGCGCGAGAGCGGTCCGCACACCGGCATCTTCAAGGGCGAATATCTGCTGAGCTACGCCAAGGAAGGGAATGCCCTGCCGGAGGATCACGACGTCCGCCGCGAGGGATTCCCCGTCACCTACGGCGACACCGTGGCAGCCCGCTACACCGATGCGAACGGCGTCGACAGTGACACGCTGATGGTGACGATCAGCAAGGGTGCCGACGGCTCCATCCAGCCCTTCTCGAAGAAATACGAGAACGAGGAAATCGGCATGCGCACGCAGTTCTCGCTGGCCGAGGCCTACCTCGAAATGGCCAAGCGCCACCGCCAGCTCGGCCAGGCGCAACTGGCGCAGCAGGAATACGACAGCGCCAAGCTCCTGCTCTCGAAGGCGATGGACGAGTTCCGCGATCCGAACACCCGGGCCCACGCCGAGTACCTGCTTGGCACCCTAACCATGGAGGAAGCCGTGGCCACCGAGGATTCCGAGACCAGGGAAACCCGCTTCCGCGCCGCGCTTTCGCGGTTCATGACGGTCACCGGCAGCTACCCGGAGACGATCCACGCGTCGCGCGCCCAGTATCGGATCGCCACGGTCTATGAGGCGCTCGGCGAGCCCGACATCGCGGCGCAGGAATACGTGAAGCTGGCCTACAAGTATCCGGACTCCGAGTTCCTCGCGACATCGATGCTCCGCCTCGGCAGCCATTTCCTGAAGAAGGCCGCGGAACTCGAGGCCCGGACCAAGGAACTGCTCGCCAAGGGCGAGGAGGACAAGGACGCGCAGTATGAAGGCACCGCCCTCAAGCGGCTGGCCGAAGCGGAATACCTCAAGACCGCGAGCATCTTCAGCCGCCTGCAGGAACGCTTCCCCGGCAACGAACTCGCCGGACCCGCCGGGCTCCGCGCCGGGCAGGCCTACATGCGCGCCGGCAAGAACCCCGAAGCCGTGGAGGCGTTCCAGCGGGTCGTCGCCGAAGAGGGCTACGACGGTCCGAAGGTGCGGGCGCAGGCGATGTACTGGTCGGGCATGTGCTATCAGGAGCTGCGCCAGGAGATGGCCGCCTACTCGGCCTTCAAGCGGCTCACTTACGACTTCCCCGAAAGCGAATGGGCCGCCTACGCACGCGCCCAGCTTTCCACCGAACGCCTCCTCAATCTGGAGACCGAACTCGAACTCGAACGTCTGGAGGCAGGGCAATAGAAAATGACGAAATACCCAAACACCCAATTACCCAGGGCATGACGCAAGACCGAGAGACCGAATTGGGCACTGAAGTCAGATGATCAGCGAATGTTTGATGAACAGCGAAGGCAAAGACGGAGGGCGGGATAAGCCTTATGATCTTGAAGAGCGGACGGCTCTTTTTGGTGAAGATGTGATCGATTTTTTGAAGAAAGTGCCCGTGAACGACATCACCAAGAGGCTGATCTCCCAGCTCTCCGGTTCAGGAACCAGCGTCGGCGCGAATTATTGCGAAGCCGACGATGCGCCATCGAAAAGGGCGTTTCGCAACTCGATTTCCACCTGCAAACGCGAGGCACGAGAATCAAAGTTCTTTATCCGGATGATCGCAAAAGCGGCTCCCGAGCTCAGGGAGGAAGCCAAGCCTCTGTGGCAGGAAGCAAAGGAATTGCATCTGATCTTCGCCAAAATTTATCGTGGAGGTGGCGAATGACGAACTTTCAATACAGCCCGGCACCCAACCCATCCGGAATGGACGAAACCCGAATCTCCAGGCCCAGGAAGCGACACACGCCTCCCAGGCATGCATGCCGCAAACCAGGTTCGGCTTCGAACTTCATCATCCCCCCATTCCTTGGGTCTTTGGGTGTTTGGGTTTTTCGTCATTCCTTGGGTCCTTGGGTTCTTGGGGCCTTGGGTATTTCCTGCCTCGCCGCCGCGCCGCTCGATGACCGGATCGAGGCCTTCGATCAGGCGGCTCAGCAGACGGAATCCGCGGTGTCGCAGATCCTCCAGGCCGGACTTTCGGAGAACCGCAGCGCGCTGGCCTTCGCCGCGGTGAAGCCGTGGCTCACCGCCCATCCCAATCTCTCGCAGAACGTCCTTTTCCAGGCCGCACAGACCGCGGAGCGGGCCGGTGAATGGAATTCGGCGGCAAGCTTCTACCGCAAGCTGCTGAAGGAACCGCAGATCAACGGCAACCTCGCCGCCGAGGCGGTGCCGGCATCCTATCGTCTTCTCATCAACCACCTCGCGGACCCCGAGGCGGCCTACCTCCTGATGCGCGAGGATGGCGCCCGTCTGCGCGGCTACGGTCGCGCCGGCCAGTTCGACGAGTGGTTCCTTGATCGCGCCCGCGAGCGCCGGGATCTGGTCGCGCTCGCCGAATGGCTCGCCGCGATCCACAACGGCAACGATCCGCTCGATCGCTACCAGGACACGCTCGATTTTCTGCTGCGCGAACTCGAGACCTTCAACCACGAAGGAGACAAGCTCTTCGCCGCGCTCAAGGACCTCGCCGCGGCCAGGCGAACCCCCGAGGGGGTGAAGGCCCGGGTCAACTGGGTGATGACCATCCTCCCGCTATGCCCCCCGGCCGCCGAGCTGGCATCGGCCAAGAAGCCGCTCCCGGAAGACCACTTCAACTCCGCCCTCCCGGCCGCCGAAAAGCTCATCGCCACCCTGCCCTTCGAGGGCTCGCGTGCGGTCATCACCGGCTGGATGAACTTCAACGCCGGCGATTCCGGTGTCTTCAGCTCGTTCGTCGCCCCCGGCCGCGAGGCGAAGGCCGCGCCGCTGCTCAAGGCACTCCGCCAGATGCCGCCGGAGCAGGCGCGGAAGCTGCTGGGGATGAACGTCGAGCAGGCCAAGGGCCGCAACGCGGCGCAGTACATGTTCAGCCCGGCGGAGGTCCGGGCGCTCGTCCGCGACCTGCCCGCGGTGTTCAACACGCTCGAGGCTCCGGACATCCCGCTCTTCGACAAGACGCTCACGGTCGAGGAAGCCAAGGCGATGGCCCCGAACCTCGCGCGGAACCCCCACGCCCAGGCCGCCATGGTCCGCGCCTGGGCCGGGCCGGAGCGCCGCTACAGCGCCGCGGCCGACGAAATGATGAAGTCCGAGATGTGGCGCTTCGACGACATCAAGGCACTCACCCACGGCCTGTGGCACAGCGGCATGTTCGAGCGCGAGGGCGAGGACATCAACGCCCCGAACGTCAAGCACGCCAAGCTCGATGGACGCTACCAGAAGCTCAAGCAGCAGGTCTCCAAGGAGGCGAAAAGCAACGACCGGCTCGCCGCCTTCAACACGCTCCAGAGCGAGCTGCTCTCCTCCAACCCGTCGATCCCCGGCGCGCTGCCGCTGTGGGACGAACTCTTCGCCAACGCCCCCGACGCGGACAAGGCCGAGATGTTCAAGAAGCTGCTGGCCAACATGGAGGGCGACCGCGCACACCTCCTGCGCCGCGCCGCCGCGAACGGACCCTTCGGCGGCCAGCGCTACGCGATCCTGAGGTATGGCCCCACCTACGATGAAGGCTGGGTGCGCTGGGGACGCAACAGCCTGGTCAAGGCCCTGCCCGACTTCGCCGACCATCTGGCCGGCGTGCTGCGATCCCAGATGCAGGGCGGCAATCTCTCGGCGCCCGTCTTTTCCGCGTGGCTGCACTGCGTCGATGTGAACAAACCGGAGGCGCGCCAGTTCATGCAGGAACTCGCTTCGTCCCCGGCCTACGCCAAGCTCCCGATCGCGTTCCGCCGACTGGCGTCGAAGGACGACATCTTCGGAGCCCTGGCTCTGACCGAGGACACGGGTGCCACCAACCCGCAGTTCGTCAGCCGCGAACTCCTCGCCCTGCCGGAGAATCCGGAAGCCGCCCAGGTCGAGGCCGCCCTGAAGACGGTCGTGGACCGCGCCTCGAAGGCACCCTCTCCGGTCCCGGTCATCGGGCTCGATCCCGTCGCCCGCCTTGGCGAGTGGTCCGGTGACACCCGCCGGCTCGTGCTTTCCCTCTTCGGCGAGAATGCCCCGGTCGGTCCCTGCCCCGCGCGGCAGGGCTACGAGCCGCTGTTGATGCGCCTGGTGAAGGACGCGACCGAAGCGGAGGACTGGGGATCGCTCGAAGGTTACGTGCCCGGCCTGTGGCACGCGGCGGCCGCGACCGACAACGGCGGGCGTTACGACGGCGCCGCGGCCCTGTCCCGCTTCGCCGAATCGGCGATGCAGGCGCAGGCCGCCTCGATGGCGATGAGCATCGCCCGCGGCGGACGCAAATCCGTCGCCGGCCGCACCCTCGCCGCCGCCGACGGCGCCCTGGCCGAGATCTACGGACGCCTGCGCCAGGTCACCGGCAAGGCAGCCTCCGAGATCGGCGCCGTGGAGATCCCCGTCGCGGAGAACGATCCGACCTACCCGATCTACAAGTCGAATGCCGAGTACGTGCAGGGCAACCTCGACACCGCCTGGGCGCTCTACGACGAGCACTCCGACCGACTGGCGGAGGTCCTGCGCTCGCTTTCCGTCGACTACGGCCTCTGGCTGCTGCAGCGGAACATCGACGAGGAAGAGCAGGAGCGCGCCGAGGACCTGGTCAAGGAACTCACGATCTGGTCGCGCCAGGCCGAAGGGACCTTCAGCCTCGAGCAGGATGCCCGGCTCAAGATTTCCTACGCCGAGCTCGCCTTCCGCGAGGGCGCGCTGCCGACGGCACGCGCCTGGTTCCGCAAGGTGGCCGACGCCGCCGAATACGAGGGCAGCGCCATGCAGCTCGAAGCCGCGCTCGGCTCGGTGAAGGTCGATCGCGTCTCCCGCAACTTCGGGGCCGCGCTGACCGAGCTGGAAAAGCTGATGCGCCTGCCGAATCCGGATTTCCGCATGCGCGTCCGCTATGCCCGCGCCGAGGTCCTGATGGACCAGGAAAACTACGCCGAGGCGCTCGACGAACTTGAGTCCGTGCTGCGCCGCGATCCGAAGCATCCCGACGCCCTGATCCTGCGCGGACAGATCCACTACCAGATGCGCAAGCTGGTCGAGGCCAGCGAGATCGAGCTCGGACCGTCGCAGGAAGACACGCTGCTCGTCCCCGGCGAGGCGGTGAAGATCAACCTGCGCGACCCCACGCTGCGCGTGTCCGGCGTCGGAGCCGACATCGAGGTCGAGATCTGGGCCAAGTCCGGCGACAAGGTCCGCGTGCTTCTCTATCAGCTCGGCGACAGCAAGGAGAAGTTCCGCGCCGAGGTGCCTACCGAACTCGGGGCGCCGAACCCGAACGACAAGGTGCTGCAGGTCCTCGGCGTCGATGAGATCCGCTTCGGCTTCTCCGAGCGCTTCCGCGCGAAGATGGACGACCTGCCGCCGGATCCGGATCTCGTCATCACGGTGGCGTCCGACGCCCATCTCGACTTCACCGCCGGCGCCTTCCCTCCCCGCGAGGGTGAACGCCGCCTCGACATCGAGGAGCTCGGGCTTTCCACCGCCCAGGCGGCGCTCGGCACCCGCGCCGTCCGGCCGGGCAACCCGGTCTACCTGCGCCTCACCGATCCCGACCGCAGCGTGTCGCCGGGCATCGACGAGGTCACCCTCTCGGTGGAGGCATCGAGCGGCGACCGCATCCGCCAGCTCGTGCTCAAGGAAACCGGGCCCTACACCGGCGAGTTCGAGGCCGTGGTGCCCACCACCGGCGCGCAGGCGATCGCCTTCGCCTCCGAAAGCGCGCCCGGCCGCGACCCGAACATGGCCATCAGTTCGCAGGACTACCCGGGGTGGCAGGGGCAGGTCGGCGACAAGGACAAGGCCCGCACCTTCGGGGTCGATCTGAACGACAACGTCGCGCTCAAGGAGATGACCATCGACGCCGGCGACTCCGGCGACGCGCTCACGCACTTCGTCCTGCAGACCTCGCTGAACGGCAACGACTGGATCACCCGCAGCCGCTTCCCGGCCACCGAGGACGCCGAACCGTGGGACGGCCGTCCGCACCTGTCGTCCTTCCCGACCTATCACGGCGGCATTGCGGTCTCCGAACCCGAGGGCCGCGAGCTTCCCGACGACTGGCTCGAAAAGATGGAACTGGGCAGCGCCAGAGGCTCGGTGGCCTTCCTCGCCAAACACGTTCCAAGCATCTCGGTCGACGAGCTGCCGGCGGTGAACACCGGCCACCCCGGCTACTCCGCCCTCTTCCGCTACCGCGCGCTTTTCTATCAGCCGGCCGCCGCGATCCGCCGGTTCCAACTCACCGGCTACCCGGCCACCGACGACAAGGGCAACATCCGCACCATCTTCCTGCTCGACGGCATGCCTGCCGGTGAGGACTCCGAAAGCCCGTTGACCATCGAGCGCGAGCTGGCGCCCGGGCTTCACGAGATCGAGATCTGGCGCCACGAGGGACGCGCCGAGTTTCTCAAGCGCAAGCCGGTCCTGCTTTGCGACGAACCCGGCAAGGACGATCTCGTCCCCTGCCCCGACGGGATGTTCGATCCCTCGACCTTCCCCGAAGGCATTCGGGAGCAGTTTCCCCAGCCGGCCACCATCACCCCCGTCGACGGCGGCGCTCTGAAAGTCGAATTCGGCGATCGGACCCAGGCCCGCATGGTGCGGGTCGTCATCCAGGGATTCGAGGGCGTGGCACCCTCCATCCACAAGGTCACCCTCGGCGATCGCGATGGAAACGCACTGCTGCCCGTCGCCCAGGACTACAAGGCGCTGCGCGAGAACACCCAGCTCGAGGTGCTGCCCGGCGACCAGATCGTCGCCCGCTACGAGGACCCGGTCAGCGCCACACCCAAGCGCGACCGCCACGAACGCAGCCTGGGCGTGGCCTACAACACCGGCACCATCACCGCCTCGTTCCTCAACTACGAAACCAACAAGGAGGGCGAGCGCGAGCTGGTGCTCGAGCCGATCCGGCGCTTCCGCATGGACGACCCCGTCGCCATCGTGATCGAAGACGCCGACCTCGACGGCAGCCCGGAGCGCGACATCGTCGAGTTCACGGTCGAGTCGAGCGACGGCGCCACGATCACGCTGAAGGCCGTGGAGACCGAGGAGCACAGCGGCCGCTTCATGGGTCGCGTCTTCCCCGTCGAGGGCGAGCCCTCGCGCGACGCGGAAATCAAGCTGTCGCCCGGTGGTACGATCACCGCCGTCTATCGCGACATGGAAAACCTCGATCCCGGCATCCCCGCCGACCGCGAGGTCACCATCAGCCACGCCCGCTATTCCCTGCCGCTGCTCAGCGCCTACGCGCAATCCAGCGAGCCGCTCCCGCCGCCGGCTCCGACGGAAGGCTCCGAGCCATCGCGCGGCGGACCCGAGGTCTTCCCCGTCCGGCGCAAGCTGGCCTACGCCCATGTCGATTCCGCCGACACGACGGAAAAACCGCTGGAGGCCTTGATCGGCGCCGGGCTTCGCTTCGACGTCATCGCGCCCCACCTCGCCCTCGCCGGCAGCAGCGCGATCAACGCCTACGTGCAGACCGACGCGGCGCGCAAGGCCGCCGATGCGGGCGGCAAGGACTTCGACGTCACCGTTCCGGGGACCCTGAAACTGACCGGCACCCTGGGCAAGGAAGCACCGGAGCCGCCGCTCGGATACGCGATCGACACGGCCCCGACCCCGCCGACCAACGCCCCGCCGCTCGAGGAGGGACGCTTTTCCTTCTCGGTGCCCCTCATCCTCGGCGATCCGCCGACCCGCAGCTTCGCCACCAAGTCGGCCGAGGAACTCCCCGCCTCGGCGATCCCGGACGGACTCGCCGTCAAGGCCGGCGACATTGTCCACGTCGGCTTTCCGTGGCAGGACGAGGACGAAAAGGTCCACTGGAAGACGACCCGCTTCACCGTCGGCAGCCACGCCTTCCTCGACGTCATGGAGAACGGCTACCGCGACCCGCTGGCAAGCGCCTACGTCGGCGAGAAGATCTACCTCCGCCTGCTCGCCCCGGGCCTCGACCGCGGCCCCGATCGGGACAACGCCGAGGTCGTCCTCAAGGGAACCAGCGGCGCCGGCACGCGCTACGAGGTGAAGGAGACCGAGGCCCACTCCGGGATCTTCAAGGGCGTCTTCACCGTCAGCTACGCCGACGAGCAGATCCCCGCCGAGCTTCCCCCGGTCGCGCTCAACGGCTTCCCCGTCCGCTACGGCGACGACATCACGGTCAGCTACGAGGACCAGTCGTTCGCCGTGAAGGTCAACAAGGGCGCCGACGGCGTGATCGAACCCTTCAGCAAGCGCTTCACCGGCGACGAGATGGCGGTGCGCACCAGCTTCACGCTCGCCGAGTGCTACTTCGAACTGGCGAAGAAGCACCGCGAGATGGAGCAGGAGAGCCTCGCACGCCGCGAGATCGGCCAGGCCCGCAAGCTGCTTGCCGAAGCGCTCGCCACCCACCGCGACGACGAGCTCAAGGCCCACGCCGAGTACCTGCTCGGCAACCTGTCACAGGAGTTCGCCGACCTCGCCAAGAACGACGAGAGCAGGATGCCGATGTATCAGGACGCCCTGAAGCGCTTTTCGAAGATCCCGACCGACTACCCGGAGACCGAGTTCGCGCCAAAGGCGCAGTTCAAGACGGCGCTGGTCTACGAGAAGATGGGCGAGATCGAGAACTCGGTCGAAGAGTACGTGAAGCTCGCCTACAAGTACCCCAACGACGAACTGATTCCGACGGTGATGGCCCGTCTCGGCGGCTACTTCCAGAAGAAGGGCCAGGCCTTCAAGGAGCAGGCCGACCTGCTGCGCGACAAGGAGGACGACGAATCCAGGGCCGAGGTCCTGCGACTCGACGAGCTGAGCTATCCCGAGTTCCTCAACGCGGCGATGGTCTTCTCCAAGCTCCACGAGCGCTTCCCGGACGACCCCCTCGCCGGACTCGCTGGCCTGCGGGCGGCGCAGAACTTCATGCGTGCCCACCAGTACGGCGCGGCCATCGCACAGTTCGAGGAGGTGATCGACAACGAGCAGTACGACGGCGGCGAGATCCGCGCCCAGGCCATCTACTGGACCGGCATCTGCCACGAGCGCGCGGTCGGGCTGATGTCCGAGAACAACTGGAGGGGCCGCGGCGAGGGCATCCGCGAGGCCTACGAACTCTACCGCCGCGTCACCTTCGATTTCCCCGACAGCAAGTGGGCCAAGTACGCCCGCGGCCGCCTCGCCGACCCGACCTTCGAGAGGATCATCAGGGAGGAGAACGAGGCGCGTGAACGCATGATTGAAACCCTCAAGGACTCCCGCTAACGGAAGCCCCGACCGCAACTTGAACGCTCGAGAAAGACAGCTCCTGCACGAGGCCGCCGGCGACACCCCGCCGCGGTTCACCCTGCGCACGGGCACCCGCGTCGATACCGGACGCTGGACCCGACGCACGCCGCTTTGGCTGTGCGTCATGGAGAACGAGCTGGTCGTCCTCGCCGTCGGCCGGCGTCGTTACCTTCAGCGCCGCCCGCTCGAGGACTGCCGGAGGAGCCACTACAACGCGGCCCGCGGCGGACTGGTCATCGCCCCCGCCGAGGGACTGCGCTTCCCCTGCCTGGACATGCCCGCCTCCGACGCGCTGAAGGCGCTCGATTTCATCCACTCAACTCCCGAAACCACAAAACGATGCTAGAACACATCATCGAAGGAAAGATCATCATGGTGCCCCTGATGATCTGCAGCCTGATCAGCCTCGCCGTCGTCTACGACCGCTGGCTGGCCTTCCGCGACAACCGCAAGATCGACACCCGCTCGCTGAGGTCGAAGGTGCTCGCCCACCTGCGCAAGAACGACCTCGCCGCGGCGATGGAGGAATGCAAGGCCGCGCGCGGACCGATCGCCTCCGTCCTTCTGGCCGGCCTCCGTTCCTACGACCAACTCAAGGGCAAGCAGGAGTCGAGCGAGACGATGCGGCTCGTGGTCGGCCAGGTGATGGACGACTACAGCGCCCAGGCCATGAGCGTGGTCAACAAGCGCCTCGACGTCCTGACCACCATCGGCACCGCCGCCCCGCTGCTCGGGATGACCGGCACGGTGACCGGCATGATCGCGTCCTTTGCCGGACTTGCCGAGGCCGGCAGCATGGCCGGTGGCGGCGGCGAGGTGGCCAGCGGCATTTCGGAGGCGATGGTCACCACCGCCGCCGGACTCATCATCGCCCTGCTCGCCGTCATCCCCCAGAGCGTCTTCAACCGCTGGAGCGACGAGATCGAACTCGAGATCGAGGAGGCCAACAGCGAGTTGGTCGAGTTCATCCTGACGCACCACTAGGAAATCCGAATGACGAAGGACCCAAATACCCAGAGAATGACGAACGAACGAATGACGAACCAAGGCTCCTCCCGCGAGCCGTTCCTTCGCACTTCGGATTTCGTCATTCGGGCTTCCTTGGGTGTTTGGGTACTTGGGCATTTCGTCATTTCCTGAGCTTGCGATGAGACAGCGCAGCCAACGCGAGAAGAAGCACCGCTCGGGCGAGATCCCGACCGGTTCGTTCTCGGACATCGCGTTCCTGCTGATCATCTATTTCCTGGTCGCCACCACGCTGGTGAAGGTGAAGACCATCACCGCCGACCTGCCGACCGGCGAGAAGACCAGCCAGCCGCAGTCCGACAAGACACCCATCGTCAACCTGCGGGGCGTAGAGGTCTTCTTCAATGACCACAAGGTGACGATGGACCAGCTCAACGAGCGCCTCGCCGCGCTCGAACTCGGCGCCCAGGACCCGTCGAAGCGCGTCATCATGCTCGAATCCGCCAGCGGCACCCCCTACGAGAACTATTTCCAGGCCCTGGCCTCCATCAGCAAGCACGACGGCGTCGTCGCCATCGTCGAGGAGGACGAATGAGATGAAGAAACGCCTCCAACGTCAGAAACGCCGCAGCGTGCCCGTGCCGATCGCGAGCATGGGCGACATCGCGTTCCTCTTGATCATCTTCTTCATGGTCTGCAGCGAGGTCAGCAAGGACAACAGCAAGGTCCAGGTCACCCTGCCCTTCTCCGAGTTCGTCGAGAAGATCGAGATCCCGGTCGCCGCACGCGTCGCGGTGGACGAGAACGGCGACATCTATTTCGACGGCTACCAGGTCGACAGCGTGAAGGAGGTCGAGCTGGGCGTCCGCGCGCTGCTGACCAAGACCGTCTCCGACGACCAGCGCCACGTGCAGTTCAAGTGCGACGCCGCCCTGCCGAAGGAAACTTTCGAACCTGTCATCAAGGCCATCGCCGAAGGCGGCGGCATCATCGAAGCCGTGGGCGAAAACAACGAATAACCATGAATCCAACCAACGAAACCAGTCCCGACGAACTGCTGGACACCTTCCAGGGCCGCGGCCTCAAGACCGGCGTGCTCTTCACGGTCATCGTTCACGTCGTGATCGTGCTCGGCACCAGCGTGCCTTTCCTGTGGGGAAAGATCGCGGGCGGAAGCAGCGCCGAGCTCAGTGAGGACGAGCGCGTGAAGGCCGCGGTCAAGGAAGCGACCGTCTCGCTGCGCAAGATCGCGGACGAACACGGCATCAAGCCGCAGGATCTTAGCAGCTCCCTGTCCGGCGGAGTGCCGAAGGCCCCGCCCGCCGAACCGGCCGAATCTGACGAGTCCGACACGCCTGCGGCGCCCGCCGAAGAACCGGACGAGCCGAAGTCCGCTATCGAGGAGGAGATCGAGAAGGTCGAGAAAGGCCCCGAAGTCCCACCCATCCCCGAGGAAGAGGAAGTCGACCTGTTCCGCTGAGCGAATCCGCGCCGATGCCACCCGCCGTCCAACTCCCCGCCGAGGAGATCGATCAGATCCCGACCTCGCCGTCGCCCCCCAAGGCGGCGGTGGTCGCCGTGGCGGTGCTGGCGCTGTGCCTTCTCGGCGCTGCGGTGGGCTTCTGGGGTCCCGCCGTGCTCGATGCCTGGCTCTCCGACAAGGGCGAGGTCGCCATTCTGTGGCAGAAACTCCATGTCACCACCTCGCTCAAGACCTGCTTCAGGGCCATCGGCGTGGTCGGCGGACTCTGCGCCATCGCCGGAGCGCTTGGTTTCCTCCGCTCGCGCCCGACCTACCTGATCCTGCGCTTCACCCTGCTGGCGGTGCTGGTGGTCATGGCCGCCTTCGTCTGGCTCGTGTGGCAGGGGGCCTTCGCGATCGCCCGCGAGGGGGTCGAGATCAACGGCTCCAAGCAGGACAGCGTCACCGCGTTCAAGCTGTGGTGGGCCGCCTGCTGGCCCGCGCTGGCCGTGGCGGCCTACGCCTGGTGGCTGCAGGTGATGCTGCGCAGCCGCTCGGTCTACGCCGCCTTCACCCGCGAGACGGGACGCCCGATGCGCGGCGACCGCGTGCTGGAGAATTTCCGCACCCATGGCCGCGATCCGCGACACCGCCGCAGTCTCTACGCCAGCATCCTCACCCACCTGATGATCATCGTGATCATCCCGTGGATCCTCAGCCTCGGTGGCTGCGTCGAGGCCTACAAGGTGCCCAAGGGCAGCGGCAATCCGGTGGTCGCCATGGTCAAGGTGGTGAAGCCGAAGAAGAAAAAGAAGAAGACCCTGAGCCTGCGTCCGAATTCGGCCATCCTCTTCGAGCAGCCCGAACTCGACAACACCGAGGTCGACCAGGTCATGGAGGAAAAGACCGAGGTCACCTACGAGGCGAACCCCAATGCCATGGCCGGCAACATCGGCAAGGGCGGCGGCACCGAGGGCGGCTGGCCGGAGGGCATGGACGACTACAAGATCCGCTTCATCCGCCTCGACCACGGCGGTGAGGGCTGGGACGACGGCATGAACGAGACCGGCGCCGACGTGAATTTCCTCCGCGCCTTCGCCCAGGCCACCGGCTTCAAGAAGATCGCCCGCAAGGGCGAAAGCCACTCGATCGCCCTGCTGCGCAAGTATCCCGACGACGGCTTTCCGCCCTTCGTCTACATGACCGGCAACGGCGGCATGGGACGGGTCAGCACCAACGACGCCAAAATCCTCCGCGACTACTGCCTCAAGGGCGGCATGCTCATTGCCGACGCCGGCAGCGCGACCTTCCACCAGTCCTTCACCCACTTCATGCGCCAGGTCTTCCCCGACAAGCCTCTCATCGACATCGCCGATGACGACATGATCTATCAGCTCCCCTACGGCTTCCCCGACGGCGCTCCGGCCTTCTGGCACCATGGCGGTCGCCGGCCGCTGGGGATCAAGCACGAGGGCCGCTGGATCGTCTTCTACCACCCCGGCGACATGAACGACGCGTGGAAGTCGCCCGGCTACACCGACGTCACGCCCGACATGCGCGAAGCCGCCATGAATCTCGGGGTCAACCTCGTCTACTACTCGTTCAACCAGTGGGACGACGCCATCTCGAAGGCCCGCAAATAGTCCCCCGCCCGAATCGTGATCCCCGCATCCATCGGTACCATCGGTTACCTCGGCTTCGCTCTCGCAGCCGCCGTGCTGGTGTGCTGGCTCGCGTACTGGAAACTGAAACGCCGGGTGCTCGCCCGGATCGGCTTCGGCCTCGCCCTCGGCGCGCTGGCCTGCGCCGGAATCCACTCCGCGACCCACGTCGATCGGATCGAGGTCGATCCCTCGATCCAGCTCGCGAAGGCCAAGGCGGCGCAGGAGGAACGTCGTCAGGCGGCGCTCGACATGCGCGGCGACGAGGTCGCCCAGATCCGCTTCGCCGAGGACGACGGCAACGAGTTCCTCGACAAGGCGGGCCTGGAGGATAGCGACCTGAAGTACTACGAAAGCCTCGAGAAGCCGGCCTGGAAGCAGGAGAAAAGGACCCGCTCCTCCGAAGACACGGAGGACGACGACCTCGAGGCGCTGATCGACACCGAAGAGACCGAGGGCGGAGCGGATGTCGAGGTCATCGAGGAGGAGAGCGGGCCCGAACCCATCCTCATGTCGGAGGCGGAAGTCACCGCCGCACGCCGTCTCGACCGCTGGAACGTCCGCTTCTCCCTCGTCCTGCCGATCCTCGGCCTCCTCGTGATCGGCTACGACTACCTGCGCCGGGTGAACCTCTATCGCGAAGCCAGCCTGCCGCTGCCGCTGCCCTCCGGCCTGCCCGGCGCGATCACGCCGATGCCGGCGATCGTCGAGCGCCCCGCCCGACCCCGCCGGCCGGTGGAGGAGGAACTCGCCTGGCTCGCCCGCCGCGGCGACGCGTTCATCTATTTCGCCGATGAATCGCTGAAGGCCGAGAAGGCGATCGAACACCTGAGCCCGCTCGCCGCGAAACGTCGACGCTTCGAACTGATGCGCGCCGAGGACGAAGGCATCGACGATGATTTCATCTTCGAGTCGCTCTGGTTCGGGCGCGCTTCCTTCGTCGTGAGTTCGCCGGACCGGAGACGTCAGATCACCGCGCGCTTCACCGAACTGATGAAACAGCGCGCCCAGTCGAGGGCGAGGGTTCGTCAGGTCGTCCACGTCGTCTGGGATCTCGGCACCCCTCCCGACGAAACCTTTTCACAACTCGCCGCCCGCGTGGGATGGTCCATCTTTCTGCTGCGCCCCGACCCGAATTGATCATGAAGAAGCTCGTTCTCCTTTTCTGCCTGCTCCCGTTCCCCCTGCTCGCCGAGGAGCGCACGATGACGCCCGAGGAAATGGAGAAGCTCGCCGAAGGCGGCGACTTCGCCCCGGAAGCGCCCGAGCGTCCCGCCAACCTGCCCGACCTGACCAAGGGCGATCCGGTTCCTCCTGGAGGAAAGTTTCCGCCGCCGACCTGGACCCTCGGACCCACCGGCATCGTCGCGACCTTCGCGGGCGGATTCCCGGGCGACCAACTGCAGGTGCAGAACACCCTCAAGGGCTCGCCCTCGGAGGGCAAGCTGCAGTGGGGCGACGTGCTGGTCGGCATGAACGGCAGGAAATTCGAGGTCGGCGGTCAGCTCGCGGAACTGATCGGCAACGCGATCATCGAGGCCGAGAAGGAGGAGAACGGGGGCCGCATCTCCTTCATGGTCTGGCGCGACAAGAACTTCATCGCCCGCAGCGGCAGGAAGGACCTCGCCGCCGTGGATATCGACGAGCTGTTTTCCGAAGCCCGCGACGACGACTCGCTCTACGACTGGAAGCCGGAGGAGGAGCGGGAGAAGGAGGTCACCAGGATGGGCTTCGACAAGTTCCCGATCGAGCCGGAGACCTTCGAAGTCGAGCTGAAGCTCCGGACCTTCCCGGCCTACAGCGACTCCGCGCCCTACGACTGCCCCAAGACCGCGCAGATCCTCGAGGACGCCTGGAAGGTGCTGGAGAAGAAGTTCGTCGTCGATCCGCAGGACAAACGCAGCGGTCGCGGCGGCATCATCGAGGCCATCGCCCTGGTTTCGTCGGGCAAGCCCGAACATCGCAAGATCGTCCACGACTGGGTGCGCGGGCCGAACAGCCCGTGGAAGCCGCCGACGGTGCCGGCCGGCGCGATGTTCGAGCCCGGCTACAAGGGCTACAAGGGCTACCAGAGCTGGCACCACGGCTTCGGCGGCCTCTACTGCGCCCTCTACTACGATGCCACCGGCGACGACTTCGTTCTCCCGGCGTTGGAAAAGTATGCGATCGACACCGCGATGGGCCAGAGCGGCCACGGGTCATGGGGCCACACCTTCGCCTATCCTTCCTTCAACGGCGGCAAGCTGCACGGCATGAACCCCGGCTACGGCGCCCTCAACGCCGCCGGCAACCGTTGCTTCTTCCTCATCACCCTCGCCCAGAAGCTCGGCATCGACCACCCCGAGATCGACCTCGCCGTCGAGCGGGCGCAGCGTTTCTTCAGCTCCTACATCGACCAGGGCTGCATTCCCTACGGCGATCACGGTGCTTACGGCTCCGACGACAGCAACGGCAAGAACACCGGCGTCGCCTTCTCGCTCAAGCTGCTCGGAGACGACTACGGCGCGAAGTATTTCGCCATGATGTCGAGCCACTGCGCCTTCACCCGCCGCGGCGGCCATGGCCACGACTACCACGGCAACTGGTCGTCGTGGGCCGCCGGCCTCTGCGGCCCGGAGGTCCGCGCCTACAACGAGCGCAACCTGCGCTGGCGCCGCACGATGTGCCGCATGTTCGACGGCAGCTTCGTCTATCACTCGCCCACCGGCTACGGCACGCTGCGCGACCCCACCGCCACCGAGGTGCTGCACCAGGCCGTGATCTACAAGCAGACGCTCATCACGGGCAAGGATCCGAACGAGTCACTCTATCCGACCGAGCGCGAGATGAAGCAGTTGCTCTCCAGCGCCCGCTCGCAGTTCCAGGATCCGTGGCTCAAGGAGCTCGACGGCACCCCCTGGCCCGAGCGATCCACCGACGAGGTGTTCGACCTGCTCGACATCTTCTACCCGAAGGCGCGCGGGGCGGTGGCGAAGGAACTCGGAAAGCGCTACCTGGCCGGTGAGAAGGAGATCGCGACGCGGTTGACCGACCTGCTCGGGAGCGACGAGCCCAGATTCCGCGACGGGGCCCTGCGCGGCCTCGAAGCCTGCGGTTCCGACGTGGTGCTCGGCTCGCTTTCCAAGCTGACACCGCTCCTCCAGGACCCGGCGGACTTCGTCCGGATCACCGCGGCCAGGGTGATCTCGGGGGCCACCGACAGCGAGGAAACGCAGCTCGCCATGCTCGAGGCGACCAACGACGAGCCGAAGGCGATCGCCCCGAACAGCGTGCGCAACACAACCCAGTCCACCCTGTTCGGCAAGGACACCGTGCTTGCCAACAAGCCCTTCGAGGCCGGGTTCGACGAGGAACAGGTGCGCGAGGCTCTTGAGCATCTCATCCTCCTTGATCCGGCGGGCAAGACCTTCATGACCTCGCGCCTCGGGTCATGGACCAAGGAGACGGTCGTGCGGGTCGCGGGCCCGCTGACCGAGGCCGCCGAGGAGGAACAGCTTGCGGATCAGATGTTTGCGAACCGCTCGGAACCGGCGCAGGCCCTGCTCGCGAAGTTCGGCTATCGCGAGGGCATGGAGGCGACCGCGGACCGGCTGCGCCGCCAAGCCGCCGTTCGCCGCGACATCCGCCCCTTCGTCGGGTTCAAGCGCCCGCTCATGGAGGCCGACTCGGTCAAGGCACAACCCGCCGTGTTCAAGGACTTCGTCGACGAGATGGCCATCGTCCTGACCGACGACCCCAATGCGGCACTGGTCAAGAAGGTCGACAAGAAGGTCATCGTCACCCCCCTGGACGAGCTGTACCAGCTCGTCTCCTCGGCCAAGGATCCGGTCACGCTTCCCTCCGTCTCGACGGACGTCCGGTCGATGTTCGAGGAGATGCTGGACCAGGCCGACGGAACCGGCGCCAAGCTCAAGCTCTGCCGCGAGGAACTGGCCGATCCCGGACGCAAGACCCATTTCCGCAAGATGGCCGCCATCGACTTCCTCTGCGAGATGCTCGGTGCCGACGCGCTGCCGGACCTCGTCCCCTATTTCAATCACGACTACTGGCGACTGCGCGACCATGCGCGGAATGCGGCGGCCGAACTGGTGACGGTCGGCGCCGGCGATGCGCTGGCCGGCCTGTTCCCGGCGGCCGACTCCAGCGACGCCGCCGGCATTCTTGCCGTATTTGCCCTGGGCGACTCCGACGCGGGAGGAAAGCTCGCCAAGATCGCCCTGGAGCATGAATCGGCGTCCGTGAGGGCCGAAGCCGCGAAAACGCTGGCTGCCATCGAGGGTCCGGACGCGATCCCGACGCTTCTCGCCCAACTGGGCAAGGCCCGCGACAAGGAGGAGATCATCGGCTGCGAGGACGCCCTGCTCTCCTTCCGTGACGACCCCGCAGGAGCGACCCGGATCCGTGACAGCGTGATCGACAGCCTGCCCGACGCCGACCCGGCCGTGCGGCCGAGCCTCTACTTCATCCTCGGCCGACTCGGCGACGACACCAGTATCGATGCCCTCGAGAAGGCCGCCGGAACCGACAGCCTCTCGGAGCTGCGCGAGATCGTCCACGCGCTTTCCTACTCGCTCAGCCGCAAGGCGGACCAGGTGATGCTCCGCATCGCCGGCACCGACAAGGAGGCCGCCAAGATCGTGGGCGAACAGTCGGCACGCCGGCTGGTGCTCGGCCCGGACGGCTTCGGCGACCTCACCAACTCGGAGCGGATGGACTTCGCCGAGCCGATGCTCAAGCTGAACATGGACGGCAGGCTGATCAAGTTGCTCGGTCGGGTCTACGACGCCCGGGCGCTCCGGGCGCTGATGTACTGTCTGGAAAAGGGTGTCTCCAATGCCGCCGACGCCCTCGTCACCAATGCCGAGGGCCTCGATGGCAAGAGCCTCTCCGCCGCCGACAGCAAGATCGCCGTCAAGGCCCTGCAGGACGTCATGGAATACATGGAAGTGTCGCACCTCCGGGGCGGCCCCGCCGCCCACATGAGGAAGGAGGACAAGTATTACGAATGGAAGGCTCTCCAGGCCCGTGCCGGCAAGGCGATGCTCAAGCTCCACAAGCCCGAGGAGGCGCCCATCCCGACCATCGATCCGCTGCTGATCGACCCTTGAGGACCGGAATCTTGCGGAAAAACCCTAACCTTTCCCAACCGGGTCTATCTTCCAGCGGAGAGGAACAGCTTCTTTTGGCCGACCAGGATGAACAGGAATTCGTGAAGCTGCTGGTATCGCACCAGTCCCTCATCCGCGCCTACGTGATCTCCCTCCTGCCCGGACTGCCGGAGGCCGAGGACGTGATCCAGAACACCAACCAGGTCCTCTGGACCAAGCGCGACCAGTTCACGCTCGGGACGAACTTCAAGGCCTGGGCGCTGACCACCGCCCGTTTCCAGGCCATGGCCCTCCAGCAGAAGCTCCGCAACGACCGCCGCCAGCCTCTCGACGAGGATGTCATGGAGCTGGTCGCGGAAAAAGCGGCCGAGATGGACGTCGCGGAACTAAACCGTCGTCTCAACGACCTGAACGACTGCATCGGGCAGCTTCAGGTCCGGGATCAGGAACTGGTGCTGCATCGCTACTGGAAGCAATCGGGACTCGCGGAATACGCCCACCAGACCGGACGCAGCGTCGGGGCGCTGAAGGTCGCCCTCCACCGCATCCGCCAAAGCCTCCGGCTATGCCTTGAACGAAAGCTTCAACTGAGGGAGGAACGTGCATGAGCAAGGAGTCCCGACACGATCCCGACGCGGTGATGGGGTGGATCGAGGATCTCGAGGACGGAGTCATCAGCCCCGTGAACAGGGCGCGGCTCATGGATCTCCTGCGCAACGACCGGGCCGCGCTCGAACTCTACCTGTCCCACACCCAGCTTTCGGCATTGCTCCAGCAATCGGCGGAATCCCGCAGCGAACTCGGGACCCTGCCGGTCAGCCTCGAAACCCTCCGACGCGAGAAAAGGCGCAGTGCCCTCCTGTCGCTCGGCTACGCCGCCGCGGCCCTGGTGGTGCTCGGTCTCGGCCTCCTTCTCCATCAGGTCAGCCTTCCCGATGCGCCCGGATCATGGGTTGCCATCGACGGTTCGAACGACGCGGCCTTCGCCGTCGTGCACGGCAGCGAGGACCGGGATGCCGATTCCCGTGTGGCTCCGGGCGACCAGATCACGCTCCAGCGCGGGCTGCTGCGGCTGCGCTTTGCCTCAGGCGTCGAAGCGCTCGTCGAGGGTCCGTCCCAGATGGAGCTGATTTCCGAATCCACCCTGCGCCTGGACGGAGGAATCGGCTGGTTCCGCGTGCCCGAGAATGCCCGGGGTTTCACGGTGCGCACGGAGCTCGGCCGGGTGGTCGATCTCGGAACCGAATTCGGGATCCGGTTCGCACGCGGCGGCGACCTCGAAGTCCACGTGAACCAGGGCCTTGTGAAGGTCCTGCCGTCCGCCCCGGGCACGGGAGAAGCGGAGCTTGCGGGCGGGGAGGCGATGGCCTTCGACGTGTCCGGCACAAGCCGGCCCGTGGACCTCCAGCCCGGCCTGTTCCGCCGCCAGTTCTCCAAGTCGATCCCACACGTCCACTGGTCCTTCGACACGCTGATCGGCGACACCTTCCCCGCCAGCGGAACCTTTCCCGGGGTCGAGGATTTCGCTCTTCGCGTCCGACGCCTTGATGGCGGACGCATCGCTGCCGAAGAGCTTCATTCCGGCGGAAAGTTCGCCCGGGCCCTGTCGCTCGGCGGCGATGGCGCATTTGCTGAATCCAGCTTCCCGGGAATCGACGGTGATGCGCCGCGCACCGTCGCGGCCTGGATCCGGCACCGCGCCCGATCCCTCCCCCATGGCGCCGATCCCCGCACGGGCCAGGGCGCCCTCCCGCCATCCGGGGACCAGGCCTACCTCCTGAATTACACCAATGCCGGGCTATCCACGACCCGGGGCGCGACCGGAATCTCGATCGAGGCCGGCACGACCTACGCGCTGCAATTCCAGACCGCCGCGCTGCCGGGGCAGGCACCCGCGGAATACCTCGTCGAGCTCGTGGCCTTCGGCCCCTCCGACGACGACGCGGCCCGGATGGACGTTCGCGCCGAAAGCAGCCCGGGCATGGTCGTGGCGACCGCCAGCGGTCTCGTCGAAACGCCCGGCCAACCGGCGAGGGATCAGGTTACTTTCACCGCTCGGCCCGACGATCCGAGCCTCGGCCGGGAGTTGGGCATCCGGATCGTCAAGGCCAGCGGCCCCATGCTCTACGACGACATCCGACTCAGCGCCCGGCGGGATGGAAACCCTGAAGTCCTCGAGTTCTCGGAGGATTTCGAATCCCCGGTGGTCACCGGGTACGCCGAACAGGTCCTGCCTTCCCATGGATGGACCGGCGGGCGCACGGGGCCCTCGTCCACCGCGCCCGGCTTCGGCTCCTCCCGCCACGGCCTCTTCAGCCGCCGCCCGGTCTCCGCCACACCCTTCGTCTCCTGGAAGTCCCCGAGCCCGGGAACGATATGGAGTGGCTTCATTTTGCCCACCAGCCCTCCCGTGTGGACGATCACGGACGCCCACGGTTGCCACGATGCCCCTGAAACGTCGCCGATTGCGGCAGATCGATGGACCCATGTCGCCACCGTCTACACGGGTCGCATGAATGAGGACGGGCGGCCCGAGATTCTCCACTTCATCAATGGCAAGGCCACGCAGGTCAAGGCACGCCCGTTCAAACTCCCGACACCGTCTTCCGGTGCCACCGACTGCCTCCTCGTGGGAGCCGCGCCCGGCGCATCCCCCGGCGACCCGACCCTCGACGCCGACATCGATGAACTCCACATTCTCCGCGCCGCCCTGAGCACCGAGGAAATTCGGCAGCTGATGGAGGAGAATCGCACGGACCTGGGCAAAGACTGAAGCGAATCTGCGGAATCATCACTGGTCGGGGAACGGTTTTCGTACTACCCGGCCGGGCTCTCCTGAAGGTTTCGCCTCGTTGGGAAGATCCTGAGCAACCGCCCAACTCCGCATCCCGCTAGAATTTTCAAGTTGTTGAAAATCAATCATCAATCAACTTCCCTCAGCTGCAGGGCCGCCCGTAACATCGTATTGGCTTCGCCAGGTGCTTCCGCTTCCACTCTCCGAGCACGAACTCCCGGTTCACCTCTTGCGGTTCCGGTCACAGATTGAGATCGGCATCCAATCACCAAAAAAAAACGGGATTTCCCGTAACCTTCTCGGACACCGGCATATTCCTCAACGGCAACGGAAGTCCTCAGATTGGGTCTTCTCGGCCCTCCACCAACACCTTCGGACAAAATGCGCATGAACCCGATGTTCCGCCTCCTCCTGAAAATTCTCCCCGGACTCGCCTTGAGCAGCTTACCCGCCAGTGCTGCCATCGTGTTTCAAGACAATTTCGAGCCGGGTGCTGGATCGAATGCAACTTCCCTGAGCGGTTCCGGCACCACGCCGGATGTGGCAACCTACACGGTGGCCAATACCAGCAGGTCAGCAAACACAACCCTTTGGGTGCGGTCCGCCCAAGGCTACAACGCCAACAACAGCGGGCTCGTGGACGAAGCGGAGAACGGGGGTGCCAACTTCACCGATCCCTCGGGAACCCAAGCCTATGCGGGCCGCTATTCGTCCAACACCGGCATTTCCTCAGCAAGCGGCACGATTGGAGCACTGACGGCAGGGACCACCATCACGGTCACCTTTGACGCGGTGACCGATGGTCACAACAGCGGCGATGACATCAACGCTTATCTGGTCCTCTACAACGGAGGGCTCTACAATGATTTCCGTAGTCCATACGCCGGCACCAGCGCCGTACTGGCTAAGCTGACGCAAGATGACGTCACGACCACTTCTTATCAGACATTCTCTTTCTCATACATCGTCGGTGACCCGGTATTCGACAACAATGGTGCCTCTGGGGGTACCGATACGACTTGGCTTTCAAGCCTCCTCGGTCAGGATATCGGCATCCGCTTCGAGCAGAAGAACGACGCGATCATCGACAACGTATTCGTCGATATCTCCGCCGTCCCCGAACCTACCGGCGCGTTGCTCGGAGGCCTTGGCTTGCTCGCTCTGCTCAGGCGCCGACGCCGCTGAGTGATCCAACTTTCCTCGAAGCCGCCCCTTGCTACAGGGGCGGCTTTCTTCTTTTCATGCAGGCGGGACGGGCCTTGCCGTCACCAACCAGCCAAGGAAGTCCCTTTCCACCGGCTTCATCCGTGCCAGAGACTATGAGTCCGATCCCCCGAGCACATTTCCGCACTGGAATCATCCATAGCCTGTTCTTCGTCTCGGGGGCCTGCGGGCTGATCTATCAGGTCGTCTGGACCCGGCTGATGACGCATGTGTTCGGGTCCACCCTGCTGGCGGTGAGCACGGTGCTGGCAGCCTTCATGGCCGGGCTGGCGCTCGGCAGCTACGTGCTGGGCAAACGGGCGGACCGCTGCCGGTCGCCGCTACGGCTCTACGCCTACTACGAGATCGGCATCGGCCTCGCGGCCGTCGCGGTCCTCTTGCTCCTCGACCGGCTCACGCCCTTTTACTTGTGGCTCTCGGACAGCTTCGGCAGCACCTCGCTGCTCTTCGGCCTCGGACGTTTCGTGGTGATCTTCGCGATCATCCTGATACCCACGACCCTGATGGGTGCGACCCTGCCGATTCTAGGTCGGTTGGTCATCGATGGACTCGGGCAGGTGGGACGCCGTCTCGGCGGACTCTACGCCATCAACACGGTCGGCGCGGTCGCCGGCTGCCTTCTGGCGGGTTTCTACCTCATCGCCGAGGTCGGCACCCACATCGCAATCCACCTCGCGGCCACGCTGAATCTACTCGTCGGTGCGGCTTCGTGGTGGCTGGACTCAAAGCAATCCCGGGCCGCGGAGTCTGAACCAACGGCGACCCCGAAGCGTAACCGCAAGGCGGGCAAGCCGAAGGGAAAGGCCGTCACTTCGCCGTTCACGATCCGGCTCCTGCTCGTGGGCTTCGCCCTCTCGGGGATGACCTCCTTCGCCTTCGAGGTCTTCTGGGCCCGCGCGCTGGTATTCTATGTCGGCAATTCGACCTATGCCGTGACCACAATGCTGGCTGCGTTCCTGATCGGTGTGGCACTGGGAGGCTATCTCGCCCGCCACCTCGTCGATCGCTCGAAGTCGCCGGTCCGGCTGTTCGCCGGGCTGCAGATCGGCATCGGCCTCACCGCCGCGGTGGCAATGCCACTGCTGAGCGCCGTGATTTACTCCGAGACCTTCCGCGGATGGTTCCAATCGACGGCGGGAAACTGGGGCAATCAGTTGCTGCTCAACCTCACGTTGTGCCTCCTGGTCATGCTCGTCCCGACCACCCTCATCGGCATGATCTTCCCACTGGTGGGCCGGATCCTGCTTCGCGACCTCCGGCAGACCGGCGAAACCGTCGGCAAGGCCTATGCGGTCAACACCCTCGGCAACATCGTCGGCGCCCTGGCGCCCGCATTCCTCATCATCCCCCTCCTGGGCATCCACAAGGGCATCCTGGCGATGTCGACGATCAACGTCGCCGTCGGATTGTCGCTCCTCGTGTACGGAAGGGGGCGCTCGCACATCACCCGATACGCGTTTCCCGCCGCGATGGCTGCCGGGATCGCGTGGGTGGTGCGCTCGCCCTCGCCCTCGCAGTTCCCCTCCGACACGCAGGCTCCGGACGACGAGGTGGTCTACTACCGCGAAGGCCCGTCGGCGACGACCAAGGTCTTCGTCAAACCCTTGAGTGGTGACAAGCACATCTCGGTCGATGGCATCCAGATCGGCGGCTCCGACGACGAACTCAACTACAAGCAGCAGTGGCTGGCGCACGTTCCGAAGCTGCTGCTCGCGGACTTCCACACCGAACTGTCGATCGGACTCGGATCGGGAATCCTCGTCGGGGAGAGCGTCCGCCACCCCGGCATCGAGAGGGTCACCTGCGTCGAGATCGCCCCCACCGTGGTCGAGGGGGCCGGATACTTCAGGGATGAGAACCACGGCGTCCTGGAGTCGCCCAAACTGGAGATGGTGATCAATGACGGGGTGAACTACCTGCTGACCAGCCGCCGGCGCTACGACATCATCTCCACCGACGCAAAGACCGACCCGGAACACGGCGTCAACGGCGTGTTCTTCTCGCGCGAATACTACACCCTGATGCGGGATCGCCTGGCCCCCGGCGGACTGGCGATCCAGTGGATTCCGACCCACTATCCGCCGCGAATCTTCAAGACGGTCATCCACACCTGTGCGGAGGTCTTTCCCCATGCCCAGCTATGGTTCTCGGAGGGAAACTGCTTTCTCATCGCCTCGAATCATCGGCTGGCCCCGGACCCGGAGGAAATCGACCGCAGGCTCGGTGATCCCGAACTTCCGTTCGACGGGCTCCGCAGGTTCGGCCTCGACTCGTCCGCCTCACTCCTCGCCCACCTGGTCGCGACCGAGGACATGCTCAGGCAGGGAACGCAAGGCATCCCGTCCAATACCCTGGAGAGGCCCAACGTCGAGTTCTACAAGGCGGACGACTTTGCCGGGAGCAAGACCGCTCGCCAGCGCGCCAACCTCGATTTTCTCCTGTCGCTGCGGGGCAAGGGCGAGTGGGGCGAACGGATCCAGAAGTTTCACGCCGAGGTGACCACTGCCTACGCAGCCGAGGGCAAGTATCTTCAGGCCCTCAAGTCGCTCCTCTCCGGTGAGCCCGGCAGTGTCGTCGAATCGCAGTTCGCCGCAGCCAGGAAAATGGCACCCGGCAGCAACGACATCCGCTATTCCATCTACGGGCACTATCTTCAAACGTGCCGTGACCTGATGGCCATGGGAAGATTCGACCGGGCCTCGTACTATGCCCAGAAGGCTGCCTCGATGTGGGAAGACAGCGCCGATGCCCACCAAGCCTGGGGCTTCAGCCTGCTCCAGACCGGGCGCATTTCCGATGCCTTCGGCAAGCTTGAAGTCGCCGTCCGCCTTGATCCGAATAGGGTCGGACTGCACCGGATGATCGCGGACTTTCACCTCCAGAACCGCCGCCCCTCTTCCGCCGCAGAGCACCTCCGCGAGATCATTCGGCAGAAGCCCCGGGACCTTCCTGCGCTCAACAACCTGGGGAGCATCCTGACCGATGCCGGACAGCTTGAAGAAGCACTCGCGCACTTGAAGAAGGCCCACGGTCTTGCACCGGACGACCCGAATGTCCTCGACTCATATGCATGGGTCCTGTTCCAGAGCGGAGACCATGCGTCGGCCCGCTCGGTGATACGGGCAGGAGGGGAATATTTCCGCCAATCCTCCGCGCTGGCCAAGCGCCGCCGCATCATGCTCGGGGAGTAAGGCCAACGGGTGGGGACGTCATCGGAAAATCCGTAACTTTCGACCCCACGGGCCTATTTACCAAGGCATGGGGTCGTTACGGAATCTCGTCTACTGCGATCATCTGCCACAGGGCTGCTTCGCCAACAACTCCCAGAATCACCAAATGAATCCAAAACCCGCACCATCCGCCCTAGGCACCGCCATTTTCGGCCTCGCCATTGCCATGACCCCGCTCCACGCCGGGGTCGTTTTTTCGGAAAGTTTCGAGAGTCCGGTCGTCTCCGGCTTCGACGACAACACCGTGCCTTCCGGCGACAACTGGATCGGCTCCAGCGGTGCGTTCAACGCCAACCTCCGCGGCCTCTACAACGAATCGGTTGTCTGGCCCGTCACGCCCGCATTCAGCACTCCTTACGGCAAGCAGGGCTACTCCCTGAATTACTCCACCACCATGCTGACCACGGCGCAGGGTGCCACGGGCCAGACGATCACGGCGGGCGTCACCTACACCCTGACATTTCATGCCGCGAAGCTGGCGAGCACGACGACCAACTATCTTGCTCACCTGGTGGCATTCGATCTCGCCGATGACAACACCGCGCGACAAAACCCGAACACCATGGCTGGAACCATCGTCGCCCAGGCGACGGGTGCGATCACCGCGAGCGACATGTCGGACTTCGTGACGATTGTCTTCACCCCGGACGGAAGCCACCCCCATCTCGGCAAGGAACTGGGCATCCGCTTCGACAAGGCGAGTGGCAACGCCATTTACGATAACGTCCGGCTGGTTGTCGGCCACGATTACGCACCCAGCCCGGCAGGCGGCGAAGACCTGTCCGCCGGCGGCAATGTCACGCTCAGCTGGACCAGTATGCCGCCGAACGCCCCGGCCACTGAAACTCCGGTGGATGTCTGGTTCGGCACAGACCCCGAAGCACTCACCCAGGTGGTGGATGGTCTGGTCGTTTCCTCCGCCATCGTCAGCGCACCTTCCGCCGGCACCTACTACTGGAGGATCGATTCCCACCCCGACGGCGACACGAACGGCTCGCCGGTCATCGGCGATGTCTTCCTGTTCACCATCGCCGATACCGACGGCGACGGCATCCCCGACACCTGGGAGCAGCAGTATTTTGGTGGCCCAACCGCCGCCGATGCCGGCCTTGATTCGGATACCGACGGGCTCAGCAACCTTGACGAATACATCCGCGGCACCAATCCCGGCGTCGATGACACCGATGGTGACGGCCTGCTCGATGGTGTGGAAACCGCCACGGGCACGTGGGTGAGTTCCTCCAACACAGGCACCCTGCCTCTGGTGGACGACACCGATGATGACGGCCTGCTCGACGGAGTGGAAACCAACACCGGAACCTGGGTGAGCGCTGCCAACACCGGCACCAGCCCGGTGGACAACGACCGGGACAAGGACGGCCTTCTGGACGGCGTGGAAACCAATACCGGCACCTTGGTCGATAAAGGCAACACCGGGACCGACCCCTACGATGCGGACACCGACAACGACGGCGTCGGCGACTACTACGAGGTGCATGCCTCGTTGACCGACCCCTTCGTCGATACCGACAAGCCCAATGTCCCCTACCCCCTGCCCGACCCCGACGGCTCCGTCGGCACGCCCGGCGCGCCGGTCAAGGTCTACATCATGTCCGGCCAGTCGAACATGCTCGGGTATGGAACCGTCAATGGAACCGGCAGCAACACGCTGCAAACCATGGTCAAGACCCAGAACCGCTTCCCGAACCTGGTGGATGCCGGCGGGGCCTGGACGCAGCGCCAGGACGTCAGGTATCGCGGCGTCATCTCCGGCATCGCCAACGGTCCGCTCGCCCCCGGCCAGGGCAAGGACAGCAACTCGATCGGCACCGAGCTGGCCTTCGGTCACCTCATGGGCTGGTACCACGAGGAGCCCGTCCTCCTGATCAAGACCTGCATCGGCAACCGCAGCCTCGGCTGGGACGTGCTGCCGCCCGACAGCCCGTCCTACGAGTATGCCGGTTACAATTACGCGGCTTACGGCGATGCCACGCTCAAGTGGCCGGTCGGCGACTCACCGGCACCCTGGGTTCCCGGAAGCTGGTATGCGGGCTACGAATGGGACCGCTTCTTCACGGATGAAAGCGAGTGGGCCCACCCCCACGATGCCGAAACCAACGTCGTCGACATTCTCGACGACTGGACCGGCCAGTACGGCGGCACCGGCAAGCCCTTCGAGGGTCGCGATTTCGAGATCGCCGGGTTCGTCTGGTGGCAGGGCGACAAGGACCGCTACGACATGGGCCACGCCACCCGCTACGAACAGAACCTCGTCAACCTGATCAACTCCCTGCGCAGCTACTACTCGAACCGCTACCCGGGCAAGGTGGCCGACAACGCACCCTTCGTGCTCGCCACGCTCGGACAAACCGCCGAGGGCGACACGAGCCCGGCTGCCGATGTGGCGATCATGGATGCCCAGATGGCCGTGGATGGCGAGACCGGAAACTACCCCGCCTTCGCCGGCAACGTGAAGACCGTCTATTCCCATCCACTGAGCCAGGGCGGCTCCTCGAACGCCCACTACAACTCGCATGCGGCCACCTACATGCTCATCGGCGACGCCCTCGGTCGCGCCATGCTCGACCTTCAGAACGACGTCACCCCGCCTTCTCCGGTGACCTTCGCCATCGCCCCCACGGCCGTGGATCCCGATACCGTCGGCATGGTCGCGACCACCGCCATCGATTCCTCGGGGCCGGTCGAGTACTTCTTCGAGAACCTCACCAACGCCACCGACAGCGGCTGGATCACCGGCACCCGCTGGGACGACACCGGCCTGGCCCCGGGCAGCTACGACTACCGCTTCAAGGCCCGCGATGCCGAGGGCAACGAGAGCGACTGGTCCACGACCGCGAGCGCCTCGCCGGGCAGCGACACCACCGCGCCCGCGCCCGACCCCATGAGCTTCGCATCCCCGCCGACGGCGGCGGGTGAGGATTCGCTCACCATGACCGCCGCCACCGCGTCCGACATCAACGGCGTGGAGTATGAGTTCGTCTGCACCGCGGGGGGTGGCCCTGGCAGCGGCTGGCAGGCAAGCCCCGCGTTCCAGCCGACAGGCCTCAGTCCCGGAACCGAATACACCTACATCGTCCGTGCCCGCGACGCCGCCGGAAACATCACCGCGGACTCCTCCCCCGCCTCGGCCACCACCGATGCCCCCGACACGACCGCACCCACCCCCGACCCGATGGGTTTCGCCGTGCCGCCCGCGGCAACCGGCGAGAACTCGATCTCGATGACGGCCACCACGGCCAGCGATCCGAGCGGCGTCGAGTACCGCTTCAACAACGTGACCCTGTCGAGCAGCAGTGCCTGGCAGGACAGCCCGACCTACGAGCAGACCGGCCTGACTCCCGGCACCGAGTATACCTACACGGTGCAGGCGCGGGACAAGAGCCCGGCACAGACCGCGACCGCTGCGTCGGACCCGGCCTCCGCGACGACCGACGCCCCGGACACCACCGCCCCGTCGATCGTCACCTACAGCCCGGCCCAGGGAGCCACGGGAGTGCCCGTGGATGCCACGCTCACGCTGACCTTCGATGAGGACATCGCGAGCGGTTCCGGCTTCATCACCCTGAAGAAGATCTCCGACAGCAGCACGATCGACATCGATGTGGCCGACCTCTCGCAGGTTTCGGTTTCCGGCGACGTCCTGGCGATCAACCCGACGGCGAACCTCGAGGTGGATACCACCTATGCGGTGTTGGTTGCACCGACCGCCGTCGATGACCTGGCCGGCAACGGCCACGCCGGAATCTCGGACGACACGCTCTGGCGTTTCACCACCATCTCGCCCCCTCCGGCGGGTCTGCTCTTCGAAGACGGGTTCGAAACCCCCGATGTGACCGTCGCACAAAGCGGTTCCACCGGGACCGGCGGCACCAGCAAGATCGCCGACACCTCGAAATGGGTGAGGGCCAGCCAGGGTCATGGCTCGGGAGCGAACGGCATCGAGGACGAGGGAGCGGGACGCTTCACCGACCCGGTGGGCGAGCAGGCCTATCGGTTCGCCTACACCAACTCGGGTGTCACCACGGCCCATCAAGTGATCGGACCGCTCGTGGCCGGAACGACCTACACCGTCTCTTTCGACGTGGTCGCGGATGCGGGAGCCACCCCATACAACATGAAGTTCCTCACGTTCGACGGCGCGGGCACTCGCAACGACGTCCGCAGCGACTCCTTCGCCAGCAAGGTGCTCGTGACTCGCAGCGGCGACGCGCCGGGCGATGGATCCTACCAGAACGTGAGCTTCAGCTTCACACCCGACCCGGTCGCCGACGCCGCCGTCCTCGGTCACGACCTTGCCATCCGCTTCAGGGGAGCCACGACGAGCGCCAACATCGACAATGTCTCGGTCGTCTCGTCCGGAGGGACCGGCGGCAACGACTTCAGCGACTGGATCTCGGACTTCCCCGGAGTCGGTGCCCTCGACGGCATCGATGACGACGCCGATGGCGACGGGATCGACAACGGGGTGGAGAACTTCTTCGGCACCGACCCGAGCGCGTTCTCCAGTGGCCTGGTTTCGGCCGCGGTCGACAGCGGCGCCGGAACCTTCACCTTCAGCCATCCGCTCAACGACACTCCCGCCGACGATCTCAACGCCGTCTATCGATGGTCGGCCGATCTCGCGTCCTTCCATGCCGACGGAGACAGCTTCGGAGGCACCGCGGTAAGCTTCTCCCAGGGAACCCCGGCAGGCGGGATGGTCACCGTCACGGCCACCGTCACAGGCACCCCGCTCGACCGGCTGTTTGTCGATATCGAAGTATCGAACTAGTGTCCCGCGCGGCAAGAGCGTTGACTTTCGCGCGAGAGATTTTTTCCAAAT
>ERZ869936.631-NODE-631-length-31071-cov-18.644474_pt1 | contig 31071 bp, 28 predicted proteins | sample MGYA00520876_ERZ869936 | MGnify/ENA primary metagenome ERZ869936 (study PRJEB32218, sample SAMN09650985) | biofilter metagenome | isolation source: enrty point of leading RO module | place: Saudi Arabia: Thuwal, RO plant located on Red Sea | collected 2016-02-17 ... | reverse complement strand
GATTGCCTCGCGAGATCGTCAGGAAGGGTTTCCGTCGCGCGAATCGAACATCGCGTCATTCTCCCTGTGAAGGTAACGCAACCGGCAATTCTGCGGCAACTATAGCGCTTTGCAGATCAGTGTTGACGATTCGTCTCGCGGATTCTCGTCCTCGACAGTCCAAACACCGCTCGACGCGGACACACGGTAGAGCAATTTGCTCTAATCGGCAGTCAACCTGATTCACAATTGCCGAAGCGGTTCGACACCGCTTGCAGAGCATCAGCCGCAGGAGGGCCCGCTCTGCGGACCACAGGTTCCATGTTGCTCTTCCGATTGTTTCGATAATTCCGCGATTAACGAAACTCCTGGTCCGCCCGGCCCGGCACTCCACATCGTCAGCTTCGCATGAAAACCCTCATTTCTTCCGCGTCCTGCCCACAGACGAAACGAGAGAACTCCCGCGAAATCCGGGTCACCCCCGGCCCGCTCACGCTCTGTACCCCGCACAGACTGTCCAGCCCGAACTGCCGCGCCGCAAGCTCCTTTTTTCACACGAGTTAGGAATCAAAATCGGATTAGAAGCAACATCCCTCCCGGCCGGGCTACAATACTTCCCAGCCGATCACTGGCACGGCCGAAGTCGTTTCCGTGGCTTTTCCGGCAGGTCTCCCGGAGGCCTGCCCACCTCGATGCCGCGGCCGGTTTGGCTCGCGAAATACATCTCGGAAGGGGGAAGGGTTATGGCCCGCAAAGACGCACTTTTGAGACTTCACCAGAGGCTTGTCGCCCAAAGAGACGATTTAAGAAAGAAGTTGGCGTCCGATTCCTCGCTCGGAACGGAATATGGCGCAGGCACGAGCGATCTGGGAGACGTGGCCAACGACGACGCCGAGCGCGAAGTGAATACACAGCTCGCCTCACTCGAATCACGAGAACTGGCCAAGATCGAGCGGGCCATTCTCGCCATTCGCGAGGGCCGCTACGGCAAGTGTGAGGCTTGCGGAAAGTCGATTCCCATTGCCCGGTTGCAGGCGCTGCCCTACACATCGTGTTGCATCAACTGTCAGCGGGAACAGGAACTGGCCGGCGAATCGGACGCCTTCGACGCCGACTGGGAATCAGCGTACGACTACCAGGCGCGTCAGCACGACCAGGAACTCACCTTAAGCGACATTCAGATGGAACCTTGACGCCGCCGCGCGTCATGGAATAGGAGAAAACCCGGTTTCGCCAGAAGCCGGGTTTTTCAGTCGCAGCCGGACGGGATTGTCATTTCAGAAGGGGTCCAGGCGGGAATTCTCCCGGCGCCTCTTCCTCAGAGCGAGAGTCGAATCATGTTGAAGCAATCCGTCTCCCTCCCCCTCGCATTCGCGGCGATCTTTTCCCTGACTCTGGGAACGGCCGGCCCGTTGCCGGCGGCCGAGAATGTCGCCGGGTTGTTCAGCATCGAGGCCGACGACCCGCCGGACGGACTCGCAGACGCGAATTCCCTGCTTCAGGAAGCCAGTCGCCACATGGCGCGCGTCGCAGCCGCGATGACGCCCTCGGTGGTCCATATCCTGGCGGAGCACGAAAGCCGCAGCGGCACCGTCGAAGAGACGGGCTCAGGCGCCTTGATGGTGACCCCCACGTCGCGCGGCATCTTCGTCCTGACGAATCGGCACGTGATCATGGACGCCCGGTTGAACCGTATTCAGGTCCATCTGCACGACGGCCGCGTCGTCTATCCCAAGGCGGTGCTGAAGGACGCAGCGACAGACGTCGCCGTGCTCCGGCTCGATGTCCCCGACTTGACGCCTGCCCGCTGGGGAGACAGCGACAACCTCGATATCGGGCATATCGTGCTCGCCATGGGCAGCCCGTTCGGGCTCAGTGAGTCGGTCACTATGGGAATCATCAGCGCTAAAGGACGCCGCGCGCTGGAACTCGATGACCGCAGGGAAGTCATCAATCAGGACTTCCTGCAGACCGACGCCGCGATCAATCCCGGCAACAGCGGCGGTCCGCTGGTCGACCTCCAGGGACGTGTCGTCGGCGTCAACACGGCGATCGCCTCCCAGGGCGGAGGAAACGAAGGCATCGGGTTCAGTATTCCGATCAACCTCGTTCGCTACATCGTCGACCAGCTCTTCGAGCACGGACGGGTCCAGCGGGGCTTTCTCGGCGTGCGATTGGACGACGAGTTTGACGACGCCGCAGCCAAGCGTTATGCGCTGGACCGTGTCCGCGGCGCGCGAGTCGTCGAAGTCTACGCCAACACGCCCGCCGACGAGGCCGGTGTGCAGGTGAACGACCTGATCCTCAGCTTCGACGGAATCCCGATCGAGGACGAGAACCATCTGATCCATCTCGTCAGCCTCACTGAGGTCAATCGCCGCGTCCAGCTCCTCGTGATCCGCGGCGGCCAGGAGCGCAAGCTCTTTATCACGCTGATTGAGCGTCCCGATCGCCGGCGGAGCGAAGCGCCGCAACCACTGCCGGAATCTCCCCCGGGCCAGGCCCGGATCGAAACCACCGGCTTGTCGCTCCATCGGCTCGATGGCGGACTCGCACTCCAGTTGGGCTATGCCCGCGGCCAGCAAGGCGTGCTCGTCACCCGGACTCCTGATGACGCTTCCGATGAGAACGCGCTCCACCTGTACGACGTCATCGAGGCAGTTGCCCGCACCGAAGTCTCCACCCCCGAGGAGTTCGATGCGGCGCTCGCAGAGCAACTCCAGGGGCCGGTGGTCCTCCGCGTCCGCCGCGTCGACGGTAACGAAACCCACACCCGTCTCGTCATCTGGAACCGCTAACCCCAGCTGGCAGCCGGGAGACCCCACCGGGGCGTCGCCCACATCAGCAAACTTCAGGGAAAACCCCGTTTTCCGGGCGTCGCCCGCCCGCCGCGCTCTCCAGCCCGCCCCAGCCGCGGCCCGCAAAGTTTGACTGACCGGTGCAATGCTGCAGCGCCGATCAACCGTCTTCCCCGTCCCATCGGAACGCTCAACGCTCGCAGCGCCGCTGTCCGATACGAATCAGGAATGGCCATCATCCTGCTTCCCATTCGCCCGCGATTGTGCGTTTGGGTCCGAAGCACTGATGGCGCCGCGTGACACGGCGGGCATTGCATCATCCATGACGGAGCGGGGACTACACGATGAACGGACGCATTCGACTTAGAACACTGGCTTGTTGCTGCATCGGTTCCGCCGTGCTGCTCAGCGGCCTTTCGACGGTGGCACACGCCCAGGTCGTTCCGGGCACCGGCACGCTGCACAACACCGACGACTTCGAGAGCGAAGACTGGAGTTACGTCTTTAACCTGCCCAAGAGCAGCAAGGAAGAAGACGAGACCATCCGGTATCCGCTCGGCGGCTCCACGAACGGCCGCTGGATCGAGAGCCCCAAGCGCGGCCAACCTGACGTCATCAAACGCGTGGCCACCCCGGCAGGCGGACTGGAAGGCAGCGAAGGCGCGCTCCTCCTGCAGACCCGTGACACCGGAATCCCCGGCCGTCCCATGGGCAAGCAGTGCCAGGACGATTTCATCCTCAAGGCGCGTCCGCTCGCCGTCAACTATACCCCCAGCTTCGTCGTACGCGTCTACCTGCCCGAGTGGAGCGAATGGGAACAGCGTCACGGCGTCTCATTCGGTATTCGCGCCGGGATGCAGGGACCGCAGGAGACCTTCGAAGACGCCAGCTTCGCCCGCCGGCTCTTCGGTCAGAAGCAGGTCCGCGTTACAAAGAACGAGCCGTTCTATCCCGGCTTCTTCATTCAATTCAATCCGAAATCGGCCCAGAATCCCGAGCCGCATGCGGTCATTCTCATTCGCGGCAATGAACTCGGTCAGGACATGCAGTCCCGCAAGATCTTGCAACCCGGCTGGTGGACCTTCGGCATGTCGGTCACGCCCGACGGCCGCTGCCACTACTACGCCAAGCCCGGCGTCGACGACCTGACCTCGTCCGACTACATCACCTCCACGCTCCCCTACTCCATCCAGGGGAACGTCTTCAACACGATCTTCTTCAACGTCTGTTCCGCCGACAACGGCCGTTCCTGGTCCACGCCCTGGATCATCGACGACCCCAAGGTCTACCACGCCGGCGGCCAGCCGACGCGCTTCGCCCAGCCGCGTCAGCGGTCCTTCCGCCGCTGAGAAATCCTCAGCCCACTGAAGAAGTTCACAGCGTCCGGTTGCTCCCAAGCGGCCGGACGCTTTTTTCGTGCCCCTGCGAGTTAACAAAGGGACCGCAACATCTGCGCGCGGCCGCAGCCGTCGCGCTTTCTTTTCCGGCCCGATGGACGTAGCTTACCTTCTCGCCCGAAAGTTGTTGCACTTGAGTCATCGTGCAGCGGCGGGCGGCAGCGGGTTCCCGCCGACGGGCGGCAGTTCGCAGGAACCGAGGCCCTGCCTCGTTCGATTCACAGTCATCAGGGCTCGGGCTGCTTCTACAGTGTGTCGCAACGAAGTCCGGCGAATTCTCGGCGGTGACTGCCGTGAGGTTGTCGCCAACCCGTGCGTTGTCAGGAAAATTCGCGTACGAAATCGCAGGTCGGGGAGTTGGATCCATGCGGCAAGTCAAGCTGTTCAAAGGCGTTGAAGCAGAGATCGGTTCGCTTGAGTCCGAGGTCAATTCGTGGATCCGGGAGTCCCAGGTCGACGTGGTCGGCGTTCGGGGCAATATCGCCCCCCAGAGCACGGGCGGCCCGAGCACCGGGCAACGCTTCACCCCGTCCGATATCCTGATCATCGTCGAATACGAGACATCTTCCCCCTGATGCACGGCCGCTGACGCACCGCGCAACTCTCCCCCATGACGGCTACTCACGAAAAGTACCTGAATCGCGAGCTGAGCTGGCTCGGTTTCAACCAGCGCGTTCTGGAGGAAGCCCTGGATGCATCCGTGCCGGCGCTGGAGCGGTTGAAGTTTCTCGCCATCACCTCGTCCAATCTCGACGAGTTCTTTCGTGTGCGTGTGGGCGGTCTCCAGCAACTCGAAGCCAGAGGCGCCACCCGGCGGGACGCGTCCGGCCTCTCACCGAGAGAACAGTTGGACGCCATTCGGGACCGCGTCGCCCGGATGTACGCCGCCCAGTACCACTGCTTTCTCCACGAGATCGAACCGGTCCTCGCCCGCGCCGGTCTCTGCCGCCTCCAACCCGACGACCTGACTTCAACCCAGCGGACGTTCGCCCGGCAGGTTTTCGACGAGCAGATCTATCCGATCCTCACTCCGGTTGCGGTCGCGGACGGCAGCAAATTCCCGCTGCTCCCGAATCTGATGCTCACTCTCTGCGTCCGCTTGACGCCGACCTCGGACGAGACCGACTCGCCGCCGCGGTTCGCCGTCCTCCCGCTGGGTCCGAACTTGCCGAGGTTCGTTTCGATCCCGGCTGAGCGAGGCTATGCCTACGTCCTCCTCGAGGATCTGGTCACCGCGTTCGTCGGCCGGTTCTTCGAAGAACAGGAAGTCGTCGAGTGCGTCCCGTTCCGCGTCACCCGGAACGCTGACATCTCCGTCCAGGAGGATTCCGCCTCCGACCTGCTCGAGGCCATGCAGAATGTCCTGAGCCAACGAAACCTCGCACAGTGCGCGAGACTCGAGATCGCGGAGACGGCGAGTACGCATTCCACGCAATTCCTGCTCGATTCCTTGCGGATTTCCCCGGAGCGGACCTTCAACGTCGCCGGGCCGCTCGATCTCTCCGCGTGGTTCTCCCTGACCGACCGCCCCGGTTTCGAGGATCTGACCTACGAAGACTGGCCGCCCCAACCGTCCCCGGCCGCGCCCCGCGATCGGTCGCTGTTCGAGGTCATCGCGGCGGGCGACGTGCTCCTCTGCCATCCCTACGAGAGTTTCGAACCCGTCGTGCGGTTCATCGAGGAAGCCGCCGAGGACCCCGAGGTCATGGCGATCAAGCAGACTCTGTATCGCACCAGCCGCAACAGTCCCATTGTGGAAGCCCTGCAACGCGCCACCGAAGCCGGCAAACACGTCACCGTCGTCGTCGAACTGAAGGCCCGCTTCGATGAGGCGCGAAATATCCAATGGGCCCGCAGGCTCGAGGAGGCGGGAGCTCAGGTGATTTACGGAGTCAAGGGACTCAAGACCCACGCCAAAGCCTGTTTGATCATCCGCCGCGAACCGCACGGCATCCAGCGCTACGTCCACTTCGGCACAGGCAACTACAACGAAGCCACGGCGAGAATCTACAGCGATATCAGCTTTTTCACCGTCGATCCGGACCTGAGCGCCGATGCCGTCGCGTTCTTCAACGCAGTCACCGGCTACTCTCAGCCTCAGAAGTACCGCAAGATCGCCGCAGCTCCCCAGGGGCTGCGCGATCGCCTGCTGGAACTGATCCGCACCGAAACCGCACGGGCCCGCGACAACCGGCCCGCCAGAATCATCGCCAAGGTCAATGCCCTGGTCGACGCGCGGCTGATCGACGCGCTGTACAAGGCCTCACAGGCAGGCGTCCGCGTCCAGCTCAATGTCCGTGGAATTTGCCGTCTCCGGCCCGGCGTCCCCGGCCTCAGCGACAATATCGACGTCGTCAGCATCGTCGACCGGTTTCTCGAACACGCCCGCATCCTGTATTTCCACCACGGCGGCGACGAACTGATGTTCATCTCCAGCGCCGACTGGATGCCGAGAAACCTCGATCGACGCATCGAATTGTTGACCCCGATTGAGGACGTCGAATGCCGGCGACGCTTGAAGTCGATCCTTGACACCTATTTTCGGGACAATGTGAAAGCGCGGCGACTCCTGCCCGACGGCGCGCATCGCGCAGTCGACCGCAGCGACGACGAGCCGAGCCGCCGTGCCCAGCAGGAACTGTATCGCCGGGCGGTCGAGGCGTTCGATCTTGCACAACGATCCCGCGGCACCATGTTTGTCCCGCACCGCCCCGATTCCGACTGAGCGGCCGCATCACGACCCATGATCGCGAACCAGCCCGCGCGAGCGCCGACTCGCCGATTCGTTTGACCCCTGCGATGCATGAACTAGAATCGACGCCCACCAGACAGCGCTTCTGCATCATCGCAGCCGGGCGCATCTCCTGTTAGACTGAGTCGGCGTCCTTGTGGCGCCCGGATCGGCGAAGGGGAATGAATGCGGCCGCCCGGCCCGTTCCTCACCTCACGCCGCACAAGAACAGCTTCCTTTTCAGCCGGTTTGACAACCTTTGCGAGGAGTTCTCGTCCGTGCAAGTGGCGATCACCTGCCGACACGGCAGTATCAAATCCGACGTCCACCACTATATTGAGCGAAAATCAGAAAAGCTGCTGACCTATTTCGAGCGCGTCACCGCAATTCAGGTGACGGTCGATTTTGTGGACGATCGAGTCAAGTCGGAAATCCTCGTTGATGCCGAGCACAAGCACAATTTCGTCGCCCACGCTGAGGGCGACGAGGTGGTGCCCACGTTCGATCAATCGCTGCAGAAGATGGAACAGCAGATCCGGAAATACAAAGAGAAACTCCAGGACCATCGCCGCGACCGGCCCATGAACGAAATCGTCGAATCGCCGCTGGACGACGAGGAATCCGATTCGGAGTGAGGCTGGTTGTCATTGCCCGGTGGAGGCCGGAATTCAACGGCGTTTCGCATCCCACGAGGTGTCCGCTTCCCGGAGGATTCGCGTCAGACGCCTGAATCGGAATTCGGAGTCGTTTCAGTTCTTCGTGATCCAGAATCCCTGCGAGAGCTTTGAGGTTTCGTGGGACAGTTGCGCCGATCAAGGAGTGTTCAATGAAGTTGACTGAATTTGTAGTCCGGGACGCCGTCATCCCGGAGCTTCAGGTGTCCTCCAAGGAGGATGCCGTTAAACAGATGGTCGGCGCCCTCCGCGACGCCGGGCGAATCTCGGCCGATCACGAAGGCGACATCACCCTCGCCATCATGAAACGCGAGGAACTCGGATCGACCGGCATCGGTCGCGGCGTCGCCGTCCCCCATACCAAGCACGCCTCAGTCGATGAACTGATCTGCGCGGTCGCGCTCTGCGAAGCCGGGCTCGACTTCGCCAGTCTGGACGGCGAGCCGGTCTACATCCTCTTTCTGCTCGTCTCCCCCCCGGATCGTCCCGGCGATCATCTGCGCGGACTCGAAACGATCACACGTCACCTCAAGGATGATGACTTCTGCCGCTTTTTGCGACAATCGAAGACACAGGAGCACGTCTGGGAACTGCTGGCCGAGGCCGACGGCGGCGCCCCCACGTGACTGCACGACATTTCCGAAACCGCGCAAGAGACCGTCGCGCCGCTCTCGCGTTGCGCGTTCTGATTGCAATCTTCTTACCGAGTCGACAACCGCCCCCCGGAGAGACTCCGGGGCGGTCATTAGCGCCCAATCTCGTGTCAGCATGACAGAGTCAGATGTCACTCGCCGCACCGTCACGGTCGGGCTGCCCAACGGCCTGCACATGGTTCCTTGCTCGGGAATCGCGAAGCTCGCGGCGAAATCGGCGTCGACCGTCAGAATCGTCGGCAACAACGTCACGGCGGACGCCAAGTCAGTCCTCGACCTTCTGCAACTCAAAGCCGAATGCGGCGCCGAATTGATCGTCGAAGCCGAAGGAGAGGACGCCGCAGCAGCCGTCGAAAGCATCGTCCGACTCTTCGAGACAAACTTCGATCCGGACGGGGACCGGCCTGAATCCGCCAGCACGGACACAGCCCTTCCATGATCGTCAAGCGGGGCATCGCGGTCTCCCACGGCGTCGCGATCGGTCCTGCGCTGGTGCTCGGCACAGAATCGTTCCAGATTCCCAGCCGCTTCGTCCGCGTCAACGCGGTCGAATCCGAAATCGTCCGGTTCCGCTGCGCGCTGGAAAACGTCTGCCGCGAGATCTCGACGAACGAACAACTCGCCTCCCAGCAGATCGGCGAAAAGTACGGGGCGATCTTCGGCGCCCACCTCCAACTGGCGCGAGACCCCAAGCTGATCGGCGAAGTCGAATCGCTCATCCGCACCCGCCATTACTCGCCCGAGTTCGCCGCCTCACAGGTGCTCCGCCGGTATGCGAAGGAACTCCAGAATCTCGGCAATCACTATTTCGCAGAGCGCGCCGCCGACCTCTTCGATCTCGAACGCAGCATGCTGAGGCACCTGCTCGGCGAACAGCGGGAGGAGGTCGCCAACCTCGCCGAGGACGTCGTCGTTCTCGCCCACGACCTGACCCCCAGCGAAACCGCGACGCTCGATCGCAAACACGTCCGTGGGTTCGTCACCGAGGTCGGCGGTTCAACCAGTCACACCGCGATTCTCGCCGGAGCGTTCGAAATTCCCGCCGTCGTCGGCGTCGGCCATTTCCTCGCCGATGTCTCCGGCGGCGACATCGTCATCATCGACGGGAACCACGGCGAAATCGTCATCGCGCCCGACGACGAAACGCTCGAACGCTATCGCGACAGCGCCGAACGGTCCCGCTCCCTCGCTCAGCGACTCCTCTCACGCGGCTCGCGCATCTCGAAAACGAAAGACCGCGTCCGCATCGAAGTGTTCGGCAACATCGAATTTCCCGAGGAGGCCGAACATTGTCTCGAGCGGGGCGCCGACGGCATCGGCCTCTATCGCACCGAGTTCCTCTACCTGACCACCTTCTCCCAGCGCTCCGAAGACGACCACTACCGCGCTTACCGGCAGGTCGTCGAAACGATGGGGGACCGCCCCGTCGTCATCCGCACGCTCGACCTCGGCGCCGACAAGATCCCCGGAGCCGCGGTCCGCGCCTATAAGCAAAGAGGCAACCCGGAACTGGGGCTGCGCAGTATTCGCTTGAGCCTCGACAATCTGAGCCTCTTCAAGACGCAACTCAGGGCCGTCCTCCGCGCCGCCACGACCGGCGACGTGCGCGTCATGTTTCCCATGATTTCCTCGCTCATGGAGCTGCGCCAGGCGAAAATGATCCTCCGCGACGTGACCGAAGATCTTGAAGACGAGGGCGTTGATTACCGCGGAGACCTTCCCGTCGGGATCATGGTCGAGGTTCCGGCGGTCGCCATGATGGCCGAAGAATTCGCCCGGGAAGTCGACTTTTTTTCTATCGGCACCAACGATCTGATTCAATATACTCTGGCAGCCGATCGCTCCGACCCAGCGGTCGCCAAGTACTACAACGCGGCCGATCCGGCCATTCTGCGGATCGTTCGCCGGATCGTCCAGGCCGCCGTCCAGGCCGATCTGCCTGTCACGGTTTGCGGCCAGATGAGTTCCGATCCGAAATTTGTGCCTCTCCTGGTCGGTATGGGGCTGCGGCAGTTGAGCACCACGCCCCTTGCCATCCCGGAAGTCAAGGAAGTCGTTCGCAGCCTCACAATTCCGCAGGCGGAGGAGATACTGGGCCGCGCACTCGAATTCGAGTTGGCCCGCGATGTGGAAGTCTTCTTGCGCGGTGAGTTGAAAAAGATTTGTCCGGATCTCGTCGAGTAGGCGGAATCCCGGGGGACCGCAGTGGCGAACACCATGCCGATGCATCGTGCACCGTCGACTGCCAGATTCATTGAACCATTGGACTCGAACAGAGCTTGTCAGATTCGATCACACCCAGCGCCGGAGACTGAGCCGGCCATGTTGGGGACTGCCGTGCCGGCACTGGAAGCGCCCACAGCTTCGTCGACGAGGCTTCAGGCGGATCGCGCGTCAAAGTCGACGCGTCGGGACGATGCGCAGCAGGACTCCTCCTGCCGCCGCGCACTCCCACAGCGGGCGAACTCCGCCGCGCGCAGCGATCAGTGGGCCGTCGCAGGAATGCGCGAAATCGCTTCCCTCTGCACGGCGGCGTACGACAGTTCCCGCAACCAACACGACGTCCGGAACAACGCATTCCAGGCGGCCGCTGCACAGACGAGAAAGTCGTTCCAGCCTGCCGGATGTCTCGTCGGCGGCCTCAGGCGTCCAACCGCAGCGTCCAGTCCGTCCGGATGCAGGTCGCGTGTTCGTTGCAAGGCGTCTGGATCGGAAGATCGAATTCGACATCGCCCCGTTCGTGGCCTCAGACAAAGGGTCTCGAATGAAGAAGGAAATGCTGATCAACGCCCTCCAACCGGAGGAGAGCCGCATCGCCATCGTTGAAGATGGCGTGCTCGAAGAGCTCTACGTGGAGCGGACCAGCCAGGGCAATCTCGTCGGGAATATCTACAAAGGCCGCGTCGTCAACATCGAGCCGAGCATTCAGGCCGTCTTCGTCGATTTCGGCGTCGGCCGGAACGGGTTCCTCCACGTCAGCGACGTCGAGCACCAGTACTTCAAGCACCTCGTCGGAGAACAGGACGCGGACGGCAACGGGTCACGGTCGTCCTCCGGGGGACGGGGAAATCGCGGTCGCAGGGTCAACGAACGCAGCGCCCGCAACAAGCCCCCCATCCAGGAAATCTTTCAGCGCGGAAGCGAAGTGTTGGTTCAGGTCATCAAGGAAGGCATTGGCACCAAAGGGCCGACTCTCTCCACCTACATCAGCATTCCCGGCCGGTATCTGGTGCTCATGCCGGGTCTGCAGCGTGTCGGCGTAAGCCGCAAAATCTCGGACGACACGGCCCGCCGCCGCATCCGCCAAGCCCTGCGGGACATCAATCCGCCGGAAGGACTCGGCTTCATCGTCCGCACCGCCGGAATCGATCGCACCAAGCAGGAGTTGCAGCGGGATCTGCACTACCTGCTCAGACTCTGGAAGACCATCGTCAAACGCATCAAGAATCAGTCCTCGCCCGTGGACATCTATGAAGAAAGCGACATGATCACGCGGACGATCCGCGACATTTACACCGGCGACATCGAGTCCGTCTGGATCGACGAACCGCAGGCTTACGAACGGGCCAAGGACTTTATGCGGGTCGTCATGCCCAAGCACGCCGATTGCGTCAAGCGGTACGACGGCAAGGAACCGATCTTCCACATGTATCACATCGAGGAAGAAATCGACCGCATCCAGAACCGGCATCTTCCGCTGGAAGGCGGTGGATCCATTGTGATCGATCAGACCGAAGCGCTTGTCGCCATCGACGTGAACAGCGGGAGTTTTCGGGTCGAGAACGACGCGGAGGAAACTGCTTATCAGGTCAATCTGAAGGCCGCCGAGGAAATCGCCCGCCAGGTCCGGCTGCGGGATCTCGGAGGCGTCATCGTCAATGACTTCATCGACATGCGCGAGGAACGGCACCGCAGAGGGGTGGAACGCAAACTCAGGGCCTGCGTCGAGCGCGACCGCGCCCGGTCCAAGGTACTCCGCATCAGCCCCTTCGGCATCATCGAAATGACCCGCCAGCGGATTCGACCTTCACTCCGACGCAGCGTCTATGAAGACTGTCCCTGCTGCCACGGAGTCGGCCAGGTCAAGACCGCCGAAAGCATGGGAATCGACGTCATGCGCACGTTGATGACCCGCGCCAGCAGGCCGGACGTCCGCCGCGTCGACATCGAGGTTCACCAGCGCGTCGCAGACTACCTGATTAACCATAAGCGCCGCAAAATGACGGAACTGGAGGAAGGTTATGACGTCGTCGTGAACGTCCAGGTCGGGTTCAATGTTCAGCCGGAACATCTTGCCGTCCGCTGCTTCAACGACATTGGCGCTGAGGTCGCCGAGACCGCTGCGGAACACTCGAATTCCCGCCGGTGACTTGCTACTATCTTGGGCTTCGCTCCGGCGCGGAACTCTGTCCGGGGCGAACCCTCGAAGCGACATTTTGAAGGTGACTCTGCCATGTTTGCGATTATTGAAGACGGCAACCGCCAGATTCGCGTGGAAGAGGGAGACACAGTCCGCGTGGACTTCCGCGGAGACGCGGAACCCGGCGCCGCGGTCTCTTTCGATCGAGTGCTGTTGGCGAACGCAGGGGCGGACAGCGTCGTCGGTCGTCCCCTGATTGACGGCGCCACGGTCGACGCCGAGATCGTCGACCCGCTCACGAAGGGCAAGAAACTCGAAGTTCAGAAGTTTCGCCGCCGTAAGAACTCCCGAACGTTCACCGGCCACAGGCAAAAGTACACGCAGGTCCGCATCACCGGCATCAATGTTCCCGGCCTCGACAAAGCCGCGTCCGCTTCAGCCGCCGAAGCCGACTAAAGTGACGGACTTTCGGGTCTTTGCAACCCGGAAAATATTGCGAGGCGGGTCAGCCTCGGAAGGGCGAAGCTCCCGTTGAGCCGCACAGCCCTTCCATGTTCAGCGTGAAAGGCGCTTCTCAAGCGCCGGGACGCAGGCGGCGGTACGCGATCAAGACGTCGTAGAGATCCTCCGGCAGATCGACCTGATCGTCCTCGAAATCGGAGAGCCAGGTCCGGTCGCACCAGCGTGCATCTGCGACGATCCGCGACAGTTCACCGAAGCTGATCGAGACTCGTGGACTCTCAACCGCCAGCCCACCCTCATCCTCGCCGTGGAAGATTCGCAATCGTGGTCGCATCCGCGTTCTCTCTCGGGTGTTGCGTCGCAAGTGATCATTCCGCCCCGAAACCGGTGCAGCGCCCGAATCGCAGAAATCGAAAGCGGATTGCACAGGGCTGCTGCGGTGCTGCCTGCGAACAAGCCCGAACCGGAGGGCCGATACGCCGTCAGACTCCGCCGCGAAAAAGTGCCGCCGGCACTCTATGTTAAGATCGGCCGTTCGATCGGGCAGGCTTCAACGATTTTGCCGGCTGTGCGGAAAGTCGGAATTCGAGCGGTCAATGAGCGGGCGCCGGCAGTCTGCACACAGCAAGCGGCGAACTCTGCCGGCGTTTGATTCGCTTCCTGCATCAGCCTCTCCGGTGTGAAATAACCGATCACCCGGCGTGTCTCTCGGCGGCGTTGTCTCTCGCGTCCCCCGTCGATAGTGTTGTGCAGACACGAGCCTTCCGTTTGCACGCGCCGGGGGAAAACAGATGAATCGACGCGAGTTTCTGGCCATGTCGGGAGTGGCCGCAGCCGCGGCCTTGACCGGTTTGAGCGAGCGACGGCTGCGCGCGGCCGGCACCGGACTCTCCGAAAAGTTCTTCCGCGTCGCGGACGTCAAGCGAACCACAGTCAAGCTGGAGTACCGCGAGGTTCCACGCCGCAACATGGACCGCGAACTGCCGCACTGGCGGTGGACCGAGATCTGCGAGGTCACGCTCGCATCGGGCGAGGTGGGAATCGGCGAAACGCTGCTCTATTACACCTGGGGCGTTCCGGATGACGCAGACGTGGCGCGGGTCGTCGGTCAGAATGCGATCAGCGTGATGTGGGACGACTCGCTCGGCGCGGGCCTGCAGATGGCGCTCTTCGACGCCGTCGCCCGCACTGCGGAAGTGCCGGTCCATCATCTGCTCGGGGAACTGGTGAACGAGCGAACGCCTCTCTCGTGGTGGAACATCGACACTTCGGCGGCCGACATGGCGTCCGAGTGCGCCACGGCGTTCAAACAGGGCTACATGTCGTACAAGACCAAGGGGCGGCAGTGGTTCGACATTTACGAGCAGGTGTCCCAGGCCGCAGCGGCCGTGCCCGAGGACTTCAAGATCGACATGGACTTCAACGACACCCTGCTGACCGCCGAGCAGGGAATCCCCATTCTCCTGGACCTGGAGCAGACTCCACAGATCGACATCTACGAATCGCCGATTCCACAGGTCGACCTGGCCGGCAACCGCGCCATCTGCGAGGCGACGCGGGTGAACGTCGCCATGCACTACGGCATTCCCGATCCGGCCTCGGTCGTCCGGGCCTCCGCCTGCGACGGATTCATCGTACAGCATGGCGCGACCGAACTCATCGCCGCCGGCCGCTTCTCGGGCGAGATGGACATGCCGTTCTGGCTGCAACTTGTCGGCTCCGGTGTGACAGCCGCCTGGTCGCTGCACTTCGGCGGCGTCCTCACTCACGCCGTCTGGCCGGCCGTCAATTGTCATCAATTGTACGAACAGGATCTGCTCGCCGAGCCGATCCGCGTGGAGGGGGGAACGGCCGCCGTGCCCGATGCCCCGGGCCTCGGGTTTGAACTGGATCGCGACCTGATGGAGAAGCTCAAGGTGCCCCGTCCGCAGCGCAGGCCCGATCCGCCGCGGTTGATCGAAACGACCTGGGCGGACGGTCAGCGGATGTACACGGCCAACAACGGCGAAGTGAACTTCATGCTGACCGCCGGACAGCAGGACAAGTACCCTTACTACAAAGAGGGCGCCGAGACCCGTCTCGTTCCCGACGACGGCAGCGACCGCTGGCAGAAGCTGTACGAAGCGGCTCGCCGCGAAGGCCCCATCGAGGCCTGACCCCTTTGTTCCTCTTTTATTCCAGGGTGACGTGGAGAGTGAGGGCCAGGGCGCAGAGCATGATGGCTGAGCCGGTTGCGATCAGAAAGCCGCGCTGAACCGAAGTTCGACGGGCATACATTCCGATAAGGATCGGAATGAAGGTCCAGCCGATGCCGCCGATGCAGAAGAAGATGCCGACGGCGCGTCCGTGCAGCGACTCTTCCACGTGCCCGAGCAGAATGGCGATGAGCGTCGGAAAGATCGGTCCGACGACCGCGCCGGCGAAAATGACCAGGACGCGCATCAGCATTGCGCCCGGGCAGAAGACGATGCTTAGCGTGATCGCGACGCTCAGGCAGGCCATCACGACGACCAGCATGGTGTCGGCGCCGGCGGGAAGCGTCAGCGCAGTAAAAAGCCGCGATGCCATGAATGTCAACCAGAAGCACGACAGCAGTGTTGAGGCTTCCGATTCGCTGACGTTCTTCTGAGTCAGGAGGGTTGTGGCCCACGTGGCGACTGAGGCTTCCGTCGGAACGTGGAAGAAGAAGGCGATGGAGCAGATCCAGACGATCGGATCGGAGAGCAGCTTGGCCAGCCCGCCGGCGACGGTCTCGGTCGCCTCGACGTCGAGAGCTTTCCAGTCGACGCCCCATCCCAGCAGGAGCGGAATCATCGACGCGGCCGCAAAACCGTAGAGGGTTCGCGCCAATCCAAACTGCCTGGCTGAGTAAACGATGATGAGCGGCGTGACGAACGTCCCCATCCCGAAGATGAAGTCGCCCATGTTCATGGCGTACGCCATTCGGTCGGGCAGTTCGTCTGCGGGAACGAACGCGGGCGGAGACGTGACGTTCAGCACGTTAACAAGTGCCGACCAGCCGGTTCCCAGCAGGAGGACGGCCAGGAGAGCTGCGGCATATTGGCGTGAATGAGCGAGGACGATCAGGCTGATGATGACGAGCACGAAACCGCCGCCGAGCACGGCCTGTTTGCCGAGAGCGTCGACGAGGAATCCGGCCGCCACCACCATCGGGATGAGCGTGAATCCAAAGACCGACACGAGCGCTCCGACGCGGCCTTCATCGATCTCCAGGGACCGGGCGAGCGGAAGCTTGATGCTGCCGAGCAGGGCGAAACACATGCCGCCGATCGCCAGGGCGGCGACCTGCATGACTGTCAGCCATGGATCCATGTTGATCCCGGGTTTTCTGTTATTCGACGGTGCGACTGTTTGCCGACTTTCTTGAAACCACAAGTCGCGACACGCCGCCGACGAGCCAGCCGCAAGCGATTCCCACAATGAGAGAGACGGGCAAGATCCACTGAAAGCTGATCTCCTGGCCAACCATCCACGACAACGAGTCGGGCCAAAAGAGATGTTCCTTGATCTCAATCGTCAACTGCGCCCAGTAGGCGACGAGAATGCCCGTCACGTTCGAGACGGCCGCGCCCAGTATGGCGCCCACCTGCGTGGACCCGGGGCGAAACAGCGCGAGAAAGAACAATACAAAGATCGGCGCCACCATGATTCCCTGCGTGCGCTGCGAGATTTCCAGAAAGTTCCCCGGGACGTACATCATCCAGGAACTCGCCCCCACCACCGCCAACCCGACTCCGAGCGCGAGAAACGTGGACAATCGGACATGAGTCTTCTCGGGCATCGGCTCCGAGCGGAAACGGTCGACAAAGTCCGTGGTGACGACGGCCGAGATTGAGTTGATCCCGGAATCCAGGCTCGACATCGCGGCCGCGAACATTCCTGAGATCACCAGGCCGGACAGCCCGATCGGAAGGTGGTCCGAAAGAAAGTGGGGAAAGAGTTGATCGGCGTCTTCCGCAATCGTCCAGCCGGGAGGCAACCGGCTCGAATCCGAGAGGAAATAGCCGAGCAGTGCGAAGCCGACGAACGCCAGCACGACACTGACCGCGGCGTTGGCGATCGAGTTGAACAGAAACGACCGCCGCGCGGCGGCGGCGTCTCTGGTCGACATGAATCGCTGCACGGCTGTCTGATCGCCGCCGGCCGTGCAGATCCACCACAGTCCGCCGTGCAGCATCGACCCGAACACGGTGACGCGGACGGCCGGACTCAACGAGAAGAGGGGCTGCTGATCCCAGTGCGGATTCCATTGCGTAGGCACCCAACCGAATCCGCCGAGCCTCAACGAAACGAAGGCCAGGACCAGCAGCGCGCCGGAAAAGAGCAGCAGGAACTGGATTGCATCGGTCACGACAACGGCCCGGAGCCCCCCCAGCGCTGAATAACAGACTGCGATTGCCCCGGTCACGGCCGTCACGTACGGCAACCACAGCGCCTTGTCGGCCTCGGGGCCGAGCAAGACCACGACGAGAGCGTCGGAGGCGAAGTAGATGAGCAGCGCCATCCAGGTGAGCCGCAGCAGAATGAAGAGCCCGGCGCCGAGCAGTCGGGCGCCGAGTCCGAGTTTGACTTCCAACAGTTCGTAAGCGCTCGTCACCCGGTTCGCCATGTAGACGGGCACCATCAGATAGCCGACGATGTAGTACACAATCGGAATCGCGAGCATCCCGCTCAGCACGGCCGGTCCATGTTTGACGATTTCGCCGGGCGTGGAGAGATAAGAGATGGTGCTGAAGAGCGTCGCGAACATGGAGACGCCGATCAGCAGGGGCGGCATTGCCCGGTTGCCGACGAAGTACTCGTCGGTGCTGGTCTGCCGGCGGCGGTAATAAAGACCGATCGCCAGCATGCCGCAGGCATACAGGCCGATGATCAGGTAGTCGATCCAGTGGAGACCTTCGCCGCTCATCGAGTGTTGCGCTCGCGAATCAAGAGAGTGAGTTTTTCACCAGCCGCCGGGTCGTTGACGTGATGAGCCGGTTACCTCGGCGCGGGGATCAGCCCGGAGCGATGGAACGCCCCGGTGCACGCACGCGGCAGATCAGCCTACAGCGGCCAGACGCCTCAGCACAAGCAAGTTGCGCATCAGACGACGCAGCGGATGATAATTTTCATGCCGCCGGCTGCTGAACACGAATCCACCAGATCACGAAAGGCGGCACGATCACATTTCGTGTCCGTTGGTACGAATTGCCGTCCCGGTCGGATGGGCCGGAGAGGTCCGATCGCACTCTCCATACGGGCGCTGCCGACCAGACCGACGGGAGTAAGTTGCCTCAGAATGCCGAAGTCCGGCGACCAGGGGGGCGACGGTTGACGCTCGCGGCCGGTCGATCTAAGAACGGTGGACTGTTCGCGACAATCCACCCGCTCACCATTCGGACCTCCGCCCGTGACTGCCCAATTGAGTTCCTTTGCCCGTTCACTGTCGGTTGAAACCGCGTTCACGGTTCTGGCCGTCGCGAAGTCGCTGAAAGCGAAGGGGAAGGACGTCGTCGAACTGGAAATCGGCGACAGCCCGTTTGAAAGTACGGAGTCGGCGCGGGCAGCGGGCATCGAGGCGATCGAAGGGGGCCAGACGCACTACTGCCCGTCGCCTGGAATTCCGGAATTTCGCGAAGCGGCGGCCGAGTTTGTGCGGGAGGAATTCAAGATCCCGGCGCAGGCGGAGAACATTGTCGCCGGACCTGGTGCGAAGATCTTCGAGCAATTCTTCTGCGAAGCGTTTCTTGATCCGGGCGATTCAGTGCTCGTGTTCAGTCCCTTCTTTCCGACGTACACGCCGAACATCGAGCGACGGGGCGCGAAGGCGGTTTTCAGCCCGCTGCGGCAAGCGAATGAGTTCCGGCCGGAAATCAGCGAGATCGAACGGTTTCTGGCTGAGGCCGAATCCCCCAAGGCGATCTTTCTCAATTCGCCGCACAATCCAACCGGCGGAGTGACGACCGAGGAGGATCTGGCGGCCATTGCCGATGCGGTCCGCGGCCGGAACATCGCGGTCTTCAGCGACGAACCGTACTGCCACATGGTCTGGAAAGGGCGGCATCACTCGATCCTTGAACAGCCCGGAATGATGGAGCAGTGCGTGGCGGCGTATACCTTCAGCAAGTCTTACAGCATGAGCGGCTGGCGGCTAGGATTCGCCGTTTCGTCGTCGGAGACGGCGGACGCCATCGGGAAGATGATCAATACGTCGTTGTCCTGCACGCCGCCGCTCGTCCAACTCGCGGGAACACGGGCGCTGAAACAGGATCACGCCGAGCGGAACGAACAGATGCAGAAGTTTCGCGAGAAGGTGACGCTGCTGGCGGACGGGTTGAACCGGATCGACGGTTTTCACACGCTCGATCCGGCGGCGACGTTCTACGTGTTTCCCAACGTGGCGCCGGTCTGCAACCGGCTGGGAATCACAAGTCACGGATTGGCGGTCTTTCTGTTGGAGGCGGCCGACGACAACTTCGGCGTGGCCTGCTTGGGAGGGGAGTGTTTCGGCGAGGCCGGGCACGGGTTCCTGCGGTTCAGTTGCGCCGAGCCGAACGACCGGCTGCAATCGGCTCTCGATTTCCTGCCACTTGCACTGTCGCGAACCGAACGGATTGATGCGTTTCTCGACAGTCATCCGCAGTTTCGTCTGAAGACGCCGTATCGAATTGAGTCCTGAGACAGGGAGCCAGGAGGCGGCCGTTGAATCGGCGTCTCGACTCGTTTCTTGATCGTCTGTGTTCTGCTGCGCCGCAACGATCTCAACAACGAAGCGCACCTCGTTGCAAGGCCGGCCATGCCGAAGCCCGTTCACCGCAGCGTCAGGATCATCCGCACGATCACCTGCGTTTGCTGGGCGGCCCTGTTTCTGGCGACGCACTTGCCGGTCGAGAAAGCGATGGAGCAGGTTCCGGCGTCGGACAAGCAACTGCATTTCGCCGCGTACGGCCTGCTGGGATGCCTGCTTGCGTTCTGGAATGTCGGCGAGGCGATCCATCGCGACCGGCGCGTTCGATTACACCGCTCGGCGAAGCGGGTGGCGGGAATCGTCGGGGTGTTGTGCGCTTACGGGGCAATCGATGAGTTGCTGCAGATCCCGGTGGGACGGTCGGCCGAGTGGTTGGACTGGCTCGCCGACGCGGGCGGCGCGATTGTGGGAGCAACGGTCGGCGAATTCCTGAGAACGCGTTTCGTGCGATCGGCCATTGATGAGCCCGACTCGGAACGCTGAGCGTCGTCAGTCCTCGTCGGGGGTTCGCCACTGCCGGCCGGTTCGCTGGAGCAGATCATCGGCGGCCTGGGGGCCCCAGCTTCCGGCCGGGTACAACTCGGGGCGATGGCGGGGCGATTTCCACGCTTCGAGGACCGGGTCCACGAACGCCCAGGCGGCCTCGAGTTCGTCGGTTCGCGTGAAGAGCGTCGAGTCGCCGCGCATCACGTCGAGCAGCAGCCGCTCGTACGCCTCGGGCACGTCGATTTCGAACGACTCACTGTAGTTGAAGTCCATCTCCACCGGTTGAATCTGGTACTGCATGCCGGGTCGCTTGGCGGAGCACGACAGTGAGATCGATTCGTGGGGCTGAATGCGGAAGACGAGCGTGTTCGGTCGCGCTTCAACCAGATCGCACATGTTTCCCTCGCATTCGACCGTGGAAAACAGGTGCAGCGGCGGCAGCTTGAACTGGACGGCGATTTCCGTCACGCGGCGAGCAAGCCGCTTGCCGGTTCGCAGGTAGAATGGAACGCCCGCCCAGCGCCAGTTGTCAATGCGGGCCTCCATGGCAACGTACGTCTCGGTCCGCGAGTCGTCGTCAACGCGGTCTTCATCGACGTACGCGCGCACCCGCTCTCCGGAGACTTCGGCGGCCGCGTACTGGCCCGCCACGCACCAGTCGTCGACCGCACCGGTTCGTCCCGGCGCCAGCGCCTGCAAGACCTTGAGCTTCTCGTCTCGAATCGACTCGGCGCCGAACATCGACGGCGGCTCCATCGCGATCAGGCAGAGACACTGCAGGACGTGATTCTGGAGGACGTCGCGGAGGGCGCCGGAGGTGTCGTAGTAGCCTCCGCGGCCGCGCTCCAAGCCTTGAGATTCGGCGACGGTGATCTGGACGTGATCGACCTGGTTCCGGTTGAGGAGCGGCTCGAAGATTGCGTTGCCGAAGCGAAACAGAAGAATGTTCTGGACCGTTTCCTTTCCGAGGTAGTGGTCGATGCGATAGATCTGCGGCTCGGTCAGCAGTCCGGAGAGCGACTCGCTCAGTTCGCGGGCGGACGCGAGGTCGTCGCCGAACGGTTTCTCGAAGACGACCCGCAGCCGGTCCCTGTTCGACTCATCGGGCAGCATTCCCGCTGCGGCGAGCCCTTCGACCGAAGGCAGGAACAGGTCGGGCGACGTCGCCAGATAAACGACCCGGCGTCCGGACAGTCCGGCGTTCGACTCCCGCTCCTCCACGGCGCTGCGCAGCCGGTCGAACTGATCGGGACTCGTCAGGTCGACCTGCTCATAGGCGAGGCGAGGCGCGAACCGATCCCAGAGTTCTGCGTCCAGTTCGCGACGTCGACCGTGCTCAACCAGCGCCTGACGCATTTCGTTGCGAAACTGTTCGTCGGTTTTCTCGCGGCGAGCGACTCCGAGAACCAGTGATTTCTCCGACAGGAAACCGTCCTTGACCAGATGGTAAAGCGCCGGGATCAGTTTGCGGGCGGCAAGATCCCCGGATGCGCCGAAGATCAGCAGTGTGACGTCGTCGGCAGAGACTGCCGACGCGTGAGTGGAAGGCTTTGCGTCTTGGGGCATCTTTTTCTTCTCCGAGCGGGCGCTACGCCTCAAAGACGATCGATCGCGGACCGCACGAGGCGAAGTGCTTCGCAAGTGAAGCGTCCCCTCGCACGGTTGTCAGCGACGCGCGTTCGCCGCAGGTCACTGTCCAGTCGTCTCAGATCCTCTAACGTATCAACATCGTACCAGACGGGGAGTCGGTGCACGGTCAGATTCGCATCGCTGATGCGGTTCATCGTCTGCTCAAACACGCGGTCCGTGCCCCAGTCGATCCCTGTGAACAGCGACGGACATGCCGATCGAAGCGCCAACAGATAATAGCCGCCGTCGGTTGAGGGGCCGATCGCGCAGTCGCAGGACGCCAGTCGCTCGAACGCCTCTGCAACAAATTCGACCGGCACGGTCGGGGCGTCCGCTCCGATCACAACTGTGGCATCCTTCGCGGAGCACGCCATCTCGAAAAACGCTGCGAGGCGGTCGCCCAGGTCGCCGGCTGGTTGCGGCCAGAGTTGGTCACCGGATCGGGCCAGACCTTCGAAGTACACCCGCGCTGCCCAATCATCCGGTGTGTAGGCAATAATCTGCCTGTCCGCCGCGTCTCGAAAACTCTCGCACACGTCCTTGAGGAACGCTTCGGCGAGTTGGGCCGCTGCGTCAGTTCCGATGTCGCGAGCCAGGCGAGTCTTGACGCAGCCTGGTCTGGGATATTTGGCGAAGATGCCGAGGGTCTTCATCGAGGCGAGTTCACTCTCGACAGATGATCCGTACTTGACCGGCGGACGCGGGCCGCACGGCGCGTCAAGCATAGGTTGTCAGGATGCAGCAATCATCCCCGTTCGCGTCAGAACGGCTCGTTGTTGGATCGCAGTGAAAAACGACTACTGGAGCCTGCCGTTTGCGAGTGGTAGGATGGTGGATGGGTCGTGGAAGACATCTCGTTATCTCGCAACCACGACGCATTTCAATTGTTCAACACCCGGCGTCCCCACAGACTCTGTTTCCCGTTCGACAGGAACACCTTCGACGATCAGAAAGTCGAGAAGCATGCACGCGGTTGGCATTGACCTGGGGACGACCTACTCCTGTCTCTCCTATCTGACGCCGCAGGGCGAGCCGGTGACGCTGCCCAACAGCGAAGGCGAGTTGGCGACGCCGTCAGTCGTTCTGTTCGACGGGGACAACCCGATCGTCGGCACGGAAGCGCTGCGCAGCGCCGTTTCCCAGCCGGAACGCGTGATCCAGAACGCCAAGCGTTTTATGGGGGACCGGCAGAAATTCTGGGTCGTCGACGGGAAGGTCCACCGCCCGCCCGACATTTCCGCCCTGATTCTGCGCAAACTTCTGGACGCCGCGGAAGAACGTTTGGGGCCGGTCCGTCATGCCGTCATCACCGTGCCGGCCCAGTTCGGCGATCTCCAGCGGCAGGACACCGCCGAAGCAGGCCGGATGGCGGGACTGGAGCGCGTCGACATCATCAACGAACCGGTCGCTGCGGCGCTCTGCTACGTCTTGAGTGAAGGAATGTGGTTTGCGGAGCTGGCCGACGATCAGACCGTCATGGTGTTCGACCTCGGCGGCGGCACGTTCGATCTCTCGCTGGTGCGTTACAACAAGGAGGAGGTCAACGTGATCGCCAGCGGAGGCGACTTGCAGCTCGGCGGGATCGACTGGAACCGGCGCCTGGAGCAGTGCGCGTGCGACGAGTTCATCAAGGAAACACCGCACGATCCGCGACTCGACAAGGAAAGCATGCAGGCGCTCGCGAATGAGGTCGAGCAGACCAAGCGCAGCCTCAGCGTCCGCCCGAAAGCGCCGCTGACCGTTCAACACGGCGGACGGAGGAAGACCTTCTCGATCGGCCAGGAGCACTTCGAACTCCTGACCAGCGATCTGGTGAACCGCTGTGAGAAGATCACGCACGACATGCTCGAGAAGCGCAACATGGGCTGGGCGCACGTCGACGCCGTTCTGGTGACCGGCGGGGCGACGAGAATGCCGATGATTCGCCGCATGTTGCAGAAGATGAGCGGCACGACGCTCAATACATCGCTCTCTCCCGACCAGTCGATCGCGCACGGGGCCGCCTACTACGCGGGAATGCTGCTGAGCGGCAAGAAGTTCGGCAAGTCGTCGCTGGGAAAGGAAGCCAGCGCGCGGCTGGCGAAATTCAAACAGGTGAGCGTGAACGCCAGGGCGCTGGGGATTCTCGTGCGCGACAAGGAATCGGGGTTGCGCGTGCCGCATTATCTGCTCCCCGCCAATACGCCGCTGCCCTGCGCGTTCCGGCAGACCTTCGGCACGGTGGTCCGGAATCAGAAGCGGGTCCATCTGCACATCGTCGAGAGCGGGACGAATCCGGAACAGCCGTTTGTGAAGCTCGGGGCCTGCGTCATCGACGAACTGCCGCCGGACCTGCCCGAGGCGGCGCCGGTTGAAGTGACCATCCGCTACGACGAACAGGCGCGGGTCCACGTCGACGCGAAAGACGTGACCAGCGGGAAAATCGCCAAGGCGATCATCGTCCGGGAGGAGAACCTGGCGCACCTTCCTCAGGATCAGGCGCGGTCCGCCGATGTCTCTCTCTCTCCGCCGGAACGGAAGGCGGACGCGGCCCCGCCTCCGCCGGAACTTGCGGTCGGATCCTCGACGTTTCGTCCGGCGCGCAAGGGAACTGCGAAGAAGCCAACAAGGGCCGCCCAGCGCAAGCCGCAGTCGTCGCGCAGCGGTCTCGACCTCGACCGGGCGGAACGTCCCATTCCGCTGTGCAACGACTGCGGAGAACCGCTCAACAGCCGCGGAGTCTGTACAGCCTGTGGCAAGACCACAGACTCGGCGTCGAAACGCGGCGTGAAAGGCCGGAAGCCGCGCCCGAAGCCGGCTGTGGCGCCGCCGCCGGTGGACGACGCCGAGATCATGAGCCTGGATGAGAATCTCGCCCGCACCGAACGCATGGCCACTCCGAAGAAGCGCGTGCCGACCGGCAAGAAAAAGCGACAGACCTCGGACGGCGGCTCGCCGTCAGACGAAATCCGGCAGGGAGAGCAAGAGTTCTGGCAAGGTTGAGCCGTACGTGAATTGCCGCGCATCCGTTTCGCCCCGCCGCCCGCTTTGAAACGCGGCATCACTCACGGAACGATGTGCGAATCGAAGTGTCGACTGGCAGACCGACAACGTGAATTCCAAGCATCGACGCGTCGCCTTCTGCATCACCGACCTTGACGCCGGGGGCGCGGAACGATGTCTGGCGACGCTCGCCTGCGGCCTGAAACGACGCGGCTGGGAACCACACGTGTATTGCCTTTCTGCCGGCGGCGCTCTCGTCGATCGGCTTGTGGAAGCCAACGTCCCGGTCACCTGCCTGGGGATGAGAAGTTGGAGGAACATAGGGACGGTCGTGACGCTCGCCCGGCAATTGCGGGCTCAGCGCCCTGCGCTGCTGCAGACATTTCTGTTTCACGCCAATCTCGTCGGACGACTTGCGGCCGTTATGGCCGGAGTTCCGGTCGTCGTTTCGGGCGTTAGAGTCGCAGAACGGGAGCGTCGCTGGCATCTGTCCCTCGACCGGATCACGCAATGGGCCGTGACCATGAACGTCTGCGTCAGCCGGGCGGTGGCCAATTTCTCGCAGACGGCCGGCGGCATTCCCCGCGAGAAACTGGCGGTCATTCCGAACTGCGTCGACGTCGATCGTTTTCGCAATGCGTCGCCGGCCGACTTGAGCGAATTCGGAATCGGGCCCGGTGAACGAACTCTCCTGGCCGTCGGGCGACTGCACAGGCAGAAGGGCCACCGGTTGCTGCTTGAAGCGGCCGCGCCGCTGCTCGATCGAGACCCCCATCTGCACGTTCTCATCGCGGGAGAGGGTCCGCTTCGAGCTGCGTTACAGGAATCGATCGCAGCGGCTTCCTGGGGGCCTCAGGTGCATCTGCTCGGGCCCCGTGAGGACATTCCGCAACTGATGCGGGCGGCGACGCTGTTCGTGCTCCCCTCGCTGTGGGAAGGGATGCCCAACGTCCTCCTGGAAGCGATGGCGGCGGGAGTTCCGGCGGTCGCCAGCGACGTGGAGGGGGTGCGGGAACTGCTCGCTCCGGCCGGTGAGAAATTGATTGTGCCCCCCGGATCTGCGGAATCTCTACGATCCGGGATCGAAACGGTGCTCTCCGACCCCGCCTCCGCCCGCAAGATCGCACACGATTTACAAGTTATTTCACAGGAGCGGTTTGCGAGAAGTTCTCTGCTCGATTCCTACGCCGGACTTTACAACGAACTGCTCAAGAATCGCGGGCTGCTGAACAGTTGACGACCGGATTCGAGTGGCGGGAGAAGTGCTAAAAAATTTTCTGAAAACTCCCAATTGGCGACCCCGTCTAGACCTGCGCTCCGTCGACGTGCTCAGGACGTCTCCAGGGTCGACGGCCTCACTTGACGATTCAAAGGTCGGTGATATTTTGGGGCCTCGTGGGGAGAATTGGTGACGAGTGGTGAAGACCACAGCGGCGTCACCGGAAAGGAGATCCACTTCGCGAATCCCCCTCATGACGGGCTTCAGACGGCATGGCCCTCACCGGCACTTATCTGCGATCTCTCGACGAAAAGCAACGCATCGCCGTGCCGAAGCGGTTGCGCGATGCAATGAGTCCGAAGGAACTCAAGGAACTGTACGTGGGCCCCGAAGTCGACCATGCCCTGGCCCTGTTTTCACCCGAGTCGTTCGAGCGACGCGCCCAGCGGCTGGAAGAGGCCACCTCAGCCCGCAGCAGAGTGACGAATTACCTGAGGCTCTATTACTCACAGGCGGAACGGGTGGAGGTCGACAGTCAGGGCCGTATTCGATTGCCGGAGCGGCTTGTTGAGTTTGCGAAATTGCAGCAGGAAGTCGTGCTGCTGGGCGTCCACGATCATGTCGAGATCTGGGACAAGACCACCTGGCAGGACTTCTTTCGGAGGCACAGCCAGGAGTTCGATCAACTCGCCGCGGAAGTATTCAATTAGCGCACACGTTCTCGCAGCACGACATCGGAGACTCGACGAAACAATCAACTTGTCCCATCAAGTGCGATCATCCGCCGGCTACCGGGCTTGCGGATTCGGCCGGCACGAAGCTGTGCCAGCACTTTCCCGGTCGGTCCCTTCCATCGGCCGGCAGCCATTCGCCTCAGCAGCGCGGCACGGACGCAGCGCGGGGCGAATGGCTGTAGCTGCTTCAACTCGCTCAGGCCGCCGCAGCCGGCTTCCGTCGCTTCCAGATCATTCCGTCGACCACGTAGTGGTGGAAATTGATCACCATCATCGCGGTGACCGCGGCCGGAATCAGGCTGTTGTCCATGTAGGATGTCGTCGTCTGGTGGACCAGCAGGTAGATGCCGGTCGAGGCCGTCACACAGAGCAGGATGTATGAAAACACATGCTTGCTCTGGGAGAGCGTCGAGAGCAGTTTGGCGTCGGGATCGACCTGTTCCTTGAAGCGGCGGTTGTTGAAGTACCACACGAACATGATGTACTGGATGTTGTGCCAGACGTTGAGCACCAGCCAGCCGGATGTGATGTCGGGAATCAGCACGTAGCCGATCAGAAACACGGCGTGGTGCGAGAGCAGATACCCGAAGTGAGCCTTCGCCAGCCGGCCCTGCCAGGCGGCGCGCCCGCACTGGAGCAGCCACCAGCCCACGGCCGCCGCCGCCATCACGCCGACGATCCAGACCACCACCTCGGGCACGGGCAGGTAACGAATCTCCATGCCCAGGTAGCGATCCTGTCGCTGCCACGACCGGAACACGATCCCGAAGATCGGGACGAGTGACAGCGCGCGGGTTGTGACGTAGTCGTTGATCGTCGCATTCTCATCGGCATTGCGGCGATACGCCCGCTCGATTCCGTAGCTCTGGCGGGTGTAATGGAACCACTGCCAGTACAGATAAACGGTCGCCAGGATCCACTGACCGCAGATGAGCACTCCCGCCAGCGTGGCCGCCGTGATGATCAACGGGAGTTCGACGATCAGAAACCGGTGTTCGCGGAAGCTCTTCCAGTCAAAGACCAGCCGGGTGAACGTCGAAATGACGTGGTGATACCCGAGCAGCCACAGGTCGAGAAACAGCAGCACTTTGAAGACCGCGTCGTCGATCAGGGCCGCCAGGCCGGTGAGGACCGCGACCCCCGAGGCGACGGCAATGAAGTTCAGGTCGAACGACTTGCTGCGCAGCCAGCCGGGGCGTGTGACCGCTCGCGATCCGGCGGCAGATTCGATGGCGGTTGACATGAGAGGCGTCTCACTGGGGAACGTTCAGAAAGCGGATGCGGCGTCGGTGCAGTCCGTGTGGCGCGCCGCTCAAATCTAGGTCGCGCGAACAAACCGTGCGCGCGAAAGCCGATGTTGCAAAACGGCATCACCCCGACCGGCGACGACTGTGCCGGTCATGCCGATTCCAACGCCGTCCCTTTCGGCGGCATGAACTCTTCAAGATCAACGCCGAGGCCGTCGCAGAGGCGGTTGATGTAGTTGAAGTATCCGGCGATCTGAAACGCATCGTGGATTGCGCGGTCGTCGAAGCCCTGGGCGCGGAGCGCATCGACGTCGCTTGCGGTCATCTGCGCCGGTGTGAGCGTGAGTTTCACGCAGGCGTCGAGCAGCGCGCGGGTTGCCTGGTCCAGCGGCGCCCGGCGGTAGTCGTCGGCGACGGCGTTGACCAGAGCCTCGTCAGCGACCTCAGCACGGAGGTCGTAGGCATGCGAATGCGTTCAGTAATGGCAGGAATTCGCCCGGGAGACGACAACGGCGATCATCTCGCGTTGTGCGCGGCTGAGCGGGGAGTCGCCGTACATCAGCACCCGATAGAAATCGATTGATCCCTTGAGCGCCTCCGGGTTGATGCTCATCAGCCGCACCACGTTCCACACCCGCCCGGCCCGGCGAATCGCGGCGTCATAGAGTCTCTTCAACAGGCCGGTCGACTCTTCCGGAGCGACAGTGCGGACGTAGGCCATGGAGGTCTCGCTTGTGCGAACGTTTCAATTCAGGATACTGGCGACGATACAGATTATTGGCAAATACGAACGTTGCGGAAGGTCGGACGGCCGACAGGTTCTGCGAGGAGCGCAGCCGACCGGTCGTGTAGCCGAAGTCGTGAGACTTCGGACGAACCCTTCCCACGACGGGGGCTTCACTCCCGTTGGTCCCGCCCCAGCCCCGGCCACGCCTCTGGAACAGGGCAACGAGACATGACAGCCGCAGATTATAAGATGATCCCCGAGCAGGACGAGATCGATGCGATCGAGCGCGATCTCCGGTTCTACCCGAGCACCGTCACACAGCCGCAGGTGCTGACGACTGAGCAGATCGAGGCCTACAACCGCGACGGCTATTTGAGGCCGATTCCGGTCTTCGACAACGAAGAGATCCTGCAAGTCCGTCGGTATTTTGACGCCCTGCTCGAGAGGGTGATCGCCGAGGGTGGGGACAGCTACTCCATCAGCACGGCGCATCTGAAGCATGGCCGCGTTTACGACCTGTTGACGGAGCCGCGGATTGTGGCCGTCGTGAAGGATATTCTGGGCGAGAACGTCGTCGGCTGGGGCTCGCACTTTTTCTGCAAGATGCCGCACGACGGCAAGAGCGTCGCTTGGCATCAGGACGCCAGCTACTGGCCTTTGACTCCGACCAAAGCCGCCACGGTCTGGCTGGCGATCGACGACGCCGACACCGAAAACGCCTGCATGCGTTTCATCAGCGGGTCGCATCATTTCGGGCACCTCACGTACCGCCCCAGCGACTCGGGCGAGCATAACGTGCTCAACCAGACGATTGAGAACCCCGAGCAGTACGGCGAACCGGTCGATGACGTACTCGGCGCGGGCGAAATCTCGATTCACTCCGACCTGTTGCTCCACGGCTCGAACGCCAACGATTCCGATCGCCGGCGCTGCGGACTCACACTGCGTTACGCCGCCGCCGACGTCAGGGCGCATCTCGACTGGAACGGCAAAGGGGTGATCGTCAGTGGAGAAGATCCCAGCGGTCACTGGGCCAACCCGCCCCGGCCTCCGCAAGACTGATCGGCGACAACCAAACTCCGGAACGATTCCGGTTGCCGCGTCACGACGCCCTCGCTACCAGTCCGGAACATCCGCCTGCATGCCGTCGCTGCGTTGTCCCAGTTGCCGATACAGGTCAACGTCGATGTCGTCGCTCAGAAAGTGCGTCGACGAATCGGCCATCACGAACACCGCGCCGCCGGGATGCGAACTCGAAAACGAGGCGACGTGATTCGTGCGGCAGTGTGCGGCGCTGACCGAGAACGGCTCGTCCTGGCCGACGTTGCCCAGCACGAGCGACGCGGAGCTTTCCAGAAACGGCTGCTCGACGCCCGCAGGGCGCAACTCTCCCGGAGTCGCGGCCAGCCAGACCGCCCCGGCAGGGACCGGGAGTTCGCCGGGTACGAAATCATGGGTTTGCGCCCGCTCCCCGATCAGAATCGTGTGAGTCGTTCCGTCCGTGACGTCGAACACACTGGTGAAACTGTTCCGGTAGAAGATCCCGGGGCCGGACGGGGCGCCGGGGGATTCCGTCAGGCTGCCAAGTCCCGCGCAGCCGACGTAGCTCATCATCGGATCCGGGTCGCTGGCGCAGCGGTAAGTGGCAATCGCAGGCGCCGCGGCGTTGCTGATTGGATCGGCGGAGAAATCGATCGTTCCCGCGAGAGCCGCCTGGTCGATGTAGGGCAGCAGCATCGCGGCCCAGGCATAGCCCGGTCCGCGTTCCTTTTCGGCCGGATCTGAGGGAGCGACGTCTCTGGCGACATAGCCGGGCGGAAACAGCCGGTAGACGTCATGGTAGTTCTGCATCGCCAGCCCGATCTGCCGGGCGTTGTTCATACACTGCGTGCGACGGGCCGCTAGCCGGGCGTCGCCCAGTGCGGGCAGCAGCAAAGCGAGCGCGACGAGAATCAGCGCCAGAACGAGGACGACTTCCAGAAGCGTAAAACCGCTGTCTCGACGTGCAGGCGTGCGTGTCATTGCCACGGCATGAAGAGAGGAACGTACGGACGGACATCTGATCTACGACGGAGTGTCCCGAGATGTTGGCGCAACAAAGAAAGCGCAGCAGCGGCCCGATTCGATCAAGCCGCTGCTGCAGATCGTGGCCGGAAGTCGCTGCACGGTCGCACGCCGACAGTCCTCAACGGAGGTGTCGTCTCAGAATTCGCCGATCACCTCGCCGTCAGATCGCTGTCCG
>ERZ869936.630-NODE-630-length-31096-cov-5.302406_pt1 | contig 31096 bp, 22 predicted proteins | sample MGYA00520876_ERZ869936 | MGnify/ENA primary metagenome ERZ869936 (study PRJEB32218, sample SAMN09650985) | biofilter metagenome | isolation source: enrty point of leading RO module | place: Saudi Arabia: Thuwal, RO plant located on Red Sea | collected 2016-02-17 ... | reverse complement strand
CGCCCTGGTACGACCACGTCGAACGCTTCGCGGGCATCGCCGGGAGCGCCGAGGGTCTGTCCCAGCTTCCCGACGGCGTCTTCCAGCCGGCCTTCGCCCTGACGTGCGCCGAGGAGGAGTTCAAGGCACGGGTCGAGGCCGCCTTCCCCGGTCGGAACGTCATTCCCGCTCGTGTCGCCCACATCACCGAGCCCACGGAGGAGCAGCAGGAACTCGGGCGATCCCGGTGCCGCGTCCGTAACCGATGCGAGCACGGCTGCATCTTCAAGGCGTACTTCTCGTCGCTGAACGCCACCCTCCCCGCGGCCGAGCGCACCGGCAACCTGACGATGATTCACAACGCCATCGTGCAGTCTGTCGACTACGATCCCGAGACGTCCCGCGTCACCGGCGTGCGCGTCGTCGACGCGGAGTCAGGGGAGCGAACCACCTACACCAGTCGCGTCGTCTTCCTGAACGCATCGACCATCGCGTCGGCCATGATCCTTCTGCAGTCGACCTCGGAGGCGTTCCCCAACGGCCTGGCGAACCGCTCGGATCAGATCGGTCGGAATCTCATGGACCACATCAGCGGCGCGGGGGCTTCGGGACTCCTGCACGGCTTCGAGGACAAGACCGTGTTCGGGCGCCGCCCCGGTGGCATCTACATCCCCCGCTATGCCAACATCACGGAGAACGACAAGCCGTACCGTCGCGGCTTCGGATTCCAGGGAGGCGGCACGCCCGTGGGCGGTCCCGGTGGGCGGACGCCGGGAATCGGCCGCGCGTTCAAGGAGGCCCACCGCCGCCCCGGCCCGTGGCGCATCGGAATCGGCGCCTTCGGGGAGCAGCTTCCCGACCCGATGCACCGCGTCCCCCGCCACCCCACTCGTCGGGACCGATGGGGGAATCCGGTGGCCGTCTTCCGCGTGACGTATTCGGACAATGCCTACGTCATGATGGAGGAGGCCCGAAAGGACGCCGTCGCCATGCTCGAGGCCGCCGGCTGTACGGACATCCGTTCGGGTGAGGTCGAGCTCACCAAACCCGGAAACCGCATCCACGAGATGGGGAGCGCCCGCATGGGCCGGGACCCCGGGACCTCCGTCCTCAACGGGTGGTGCCAAGCCCACGACGTGGAGAATCTCTTCATCACCGACGGGTCGTTCATGACGTCGGCGGCGTGTCAGAACCCGTCGCTGACGTACATGGCGTTCAGCGCGCGGGCGGCGAATTACGCTGCGGACCTGATGGCGGAGGGGAGGCTGTAGGTCCATGGCGGACCACCATCGGCACCGTCGAGAGCGAAGGCTTCCAGCCCGGGCGTGGCGGATGCGAGGCTGGACCATGGCCGCCGTGGTGCTCTTGCTGATTGCTTGCGGCGGGGAGCAGGGCCCGGAAGTTCCCCAGGGGCCGGACCCCTTCGAGCTACTGCGCGGCGCCTGGAGTGGTACGGCCTTCGTCTCCGTGCAGGACACGGACGTGCGCTGCACGCTCGGCGGGTGCTCGGGGACCTTATTGTCCCGCCTCGAATGCCCCGCAGAAAGCGTCCTCACGAGTTCGAATGGAGTCTTGATGGGGACGATCTCCATCGATGAAGCCCTCTGCAGCCTCGTGAGCGGGGACGAACCGTACGTCACGCTGAACTTCGACACATCCATTGAAGGAGTCGCCAAGGATGTCATCCACGACGGGGTGGATTACGAGGCGGAGTTCGAGATCACCCTGGCGGCAGGTGGGGGCTCCATCGCCTTCCAGCAACTGTTCGGCTGTTCACCCAGGGAACCCTGGGTGTTCGTCGGAAGCGCTAGCCAAGGGTCGGGCGTCACGTGGGGAGCGATGCTCGTGAAGAAGGGAGTCGTCCTTCACTGGAGCAAGGTGAACGATATCTTCGCTCGCTGCGGAGCCGACGAAGTCGTCCTCGCCATGAGTGTGGGGTTCCGACGAAGCTGACGATGAAGGGGGAAGTGGGACGGGACGCCCCCTCAGGCCAGCCCCTTCCTCACCCGCGCCGAGACGGTCTCGGCCACCACCACCGTGGCGAGAATCACGCCGAGGATCACGCTCACCCGCGACCAGGCCAATGCGTCGATGGATGCCTGCAGCGCCATTCCCAACCCTCCGGCCCCGACGATGCCGAGGATGGTGGCTTCACGGATGTTGATCTCCCAACGGTAGACGCTCACGCCGGCCATCGTCGGCAGGACGTGGGGCAGGAGGCCGAAGGCCAGCGCGTGGGCCCGCCCGGCTCCCGTGGTCTCGATGGCCATCACCGGAAGCGGAGGTGCCTCCTCGATGGCCTCGTACACGAGCTTGCCCACGAAGCCGACGGACCGGAGCGCGATGGCCAGGACTCCGGCGAGGAGGCCCGGACCCACGAGGACCACGAGGATGAGCGCCCAGATGAGGGAGTTCACCGAGCGCGAAGTGACCAGCACCAGGAGGGCCAGAGGGCGGAGAACGCGGCGCGACGGCGTGGTGGTATCCGCCGCCAGAAAGGCCACAGGGATGGCGATACTGACGCCCAGGACGGTCCCGAGGGTGGCGATGTGCAGCGTATCGACCAGCGGCTGGAACAGGGCGGCGAGATACGACGCGTCCGGCGGAAACATCCGCAGACCCATGTCCTGCAACTGGACGCCGGCGTCGAGGACGAAGCCCCACGTGGTGCGCGCGGATATATGGCTCCACGCCCAGCCGAGTCCTGCCGCGACCCCGAGGGTCCCGAGCCAGCGGTTCCTCCGTTCGGCCGGAGTGTGCCACTCCCACGCGGACGTCACAGGAGCCTCCGTCGCAGACGGCCCGACACGACCTCCGCCAGGAAGAGCATCGAAATGATGAGGATGAGGATGGCCGAGACCGACTCGAACTCGTATCGGGCGAAGGCCGTGATGAGCGTCGCGCCGATCCCTCCGGCACCCACCAGTCCGATGATGGCCGACTCACGGAAGTTGATGTCGAGGCGGTAGAGGGTGAGCCCCAGGATCCGCGGCATGACCTGCGGAAGCACCCCGAAAGCGATGCGACTGAGCCACGGTGCACCGGCAGCCGTGAGTGCCTCGAGGGGGGCGGCATCGATCTCCTCCACCGCCTCGGCGAGGAGCTTTCCGAGGAACCCGACGGTGGCCACCACGAGCGTCATGAAGCCGGCGAACGCTCCGAAGCCGAACATGGCCACGAAGAGGATGGCCACGAGCACCTCGTGGAAGGCGCGGAAGACCGCCAACGCACCCCGGCATACGGCGTAGACGGGGGGCGGGACCAGATTGCGGGCAGCGCCGAGTCCGAAAGGAACGGAGAGAACGAAGCCTGCGGCGGTGGCTGCCAGCGTCATGGCCAGGCTCTCCACAAGGCCCGCCCGGATGTCGGACCAACGCGTCACGAAGTCGGGGCGCAGCCACCCGCCGAAGAAGTCCACCGCTCGCGCCGCACCCTCCGCCATGCGTGCGGCGTCGACATCGATGGTGACCAGCGCGATGACTGTGTAGGCTCCACCGCCCAGAACCAGAAGCCTGCGGGTCGTCGCGCTGGCGATCCGTGGCGGCGGACGCCAGGCGCCGGCGGCCTCAGTCCGCACGTCCCACCTCGGAGCCCGGCGTCGGTACGACGTGGGACTCCACGGCCTCCTCGCCGTACACCGCCGTGAGCACGTCGTCCGTGAGGTCGAGGGAGGGCCCGTCGAAGGCGAGGCGCCCCTCGTGGAGCGCCAGGATCCGAGGACAGAACCGCCGAGCCAGCGGCACATCGTGGAGGTTGATGAGCGCCGCCAGCCCGCTCTCCCTGCACACGTCCGAGATGAGCGTCATGATCCGGACCGACGCCGCCGGATCGAGGCTGGCCGTCGGCTCATCCACCAATAGGAGGTCGGGGTTCTGGATAAGGGCCCGGGCAATGCCCACGCGCTGTTTCTGCCCTCCGGAGAGCTCGTCGCACCGCCGATCCTCGAAGCCCTCCAAACCCATCCGGTGCAGCAGCCGGAACGCCTCGGACACATCGGCCTCGTCGAAGCGGCGCCGCACCGCCTGCCAGAAGCCGGTGCGTCCGAGGGTCCCGCACAGGACGTTTTCCATGACGCTCAGTCGGTCGATGAGGGCGTGCTCCTGGAAGATCATCCCCATGCGCCGACGCGCCGACCGGAGCTCGGTCGTGCCGAGGGTCGTGAGTTCGGTGCCTCCGAGTCGCACCGATCCGGACGAAGGCTCCACCAGACGTTGAACGGCCCGGAGCAGCGTGCTCTTTCCCGCGCCCGACGCGCCGATGAGGCCGACGATCTCCGCTGGTGCGAGGGTGAACGAGACGCCTCGTAGCACGTCGGCCCCGGTTCCGTAGCGCACCACAAGGTCCTCGACCTCGAGGACGGAGTGCTCGGCCGACCCGTACCCGTCGAGGTCCGACCCCGGAGACGCTGTCATCGGCATCCCCAACTGGTGCCCGAAGCCACGTCGATGGTCCGGATGACCTCCCAGTGCTCCTCGTACCTGATGTCGATGAAGCCGTCCTCTTCCTGGAACTCTTCGTCGAGCGCGCTCCCCTCCCACGGAAAGGTGCGGAAGGCCTCGGCCACCGCATCGGCCAGATCCGGATCCAGACGGTTGGAGACCCCGTACGCGGTGGTGGGAAAGGACACGGACGTATAGAGGACACGCAACTCGTCGCGGCTTCCCACACCCCGGGCCAGGACCTGGTCGATGACCTGGTTCGCCACCGCCGCCGCCTCGTAGTCCCGTTGGAGGACGCCGAGAATGGAGTTGTCGTGCCGGCCGGAGAAGACGACGTCGAAGTCCTCTTCCGCCACCAGGCCGAACTCGGCCTCCAACAGGACCGACGGAGCCTTGAAGCCGCTGTTCGACGTCGGGGACGTGAAGGCGAGGGACCTGCCCCGGAGGTCCTCCACCGTCTCGATGTCGCTGTCCCGATGGGTCAGGAGCTCCATTTCGTATCCGAAGGTCCCGTCGGCTCGAGCCATCATGGCCTGGGGCCGGAAGCCTGCGCAGTTCACCGCCAGCGGCACGCTGCCGGTGTTGAAGCCGGCGACGTGCAGCCGTCCGGCACGCATGGCTTCGATCTGGGCTGCGTTGGACTGAACGGGGAAGAAGCCGACCTCCCGGTCGACCAGACCCTCGAGGTGCTCGAGGAACGGCGCCCACACGCCCCGGAACTGGGCAGGATCCTCCACGGGCGTGTAGGCGAAGATCAGAACGTCGGGGGCCAGTCGGAGATGCTCGGGTGCGAAGTCGGCCACCAGATCTCCATCCCGATCGCAGTAGCGGGCATCCAGGTCCCCCCGCACGCAGTCCTCGACGAGGGGGCCCGAGCACGCAACGCCGGCCAGGAGGACGACCACCATCCCTCCCGCCCGTCGTGCGGGCTGAAGAACGCCGCTCGTCGTCGTCAGCGTCCTACCCACGACTCAGAAACCGCCTCCGACCGTCGTCCGCGGAAACAGGTCGGGGTTGTCGGTGATGATGCCGTCGACCCCGAGTTCGTCGAGGAAATACGCCATCTCGTCTTCGACGGTGTCGAATCCGTTCCCGGGATTCCGGGCACGGAACGTCCAAGGCACCACCGTGAGTCCCAGCGCGTGGGCCCGCTCGACGACGGTCTCGTCGTCCCGGAGCAGGTTCTTGGACGGCCCGATGCCGGTGGCGAACGTCGCGATGCGGTTCAGCCCCTCCGAAGACAGCCACTCCGACGCTCCATCCCCTCCACCAATGAGGAAGGCGAGGGGCAGGTCGGTGCCATGATCGTGACGAAGGGCTTGGAGGCTGGTGGAGCTGAAGGACTGGATGATGACCGGGGTGTCCGGGTCCTCACCGGGCCCCGCCAACCCGAGTTCGGCGAGCTCGGCGAGGAGCAGCCCGCCCATGTCGAAGCCCAACTCGTCGTAGACCTCCGGCGACTTGGTCTCGATGAAGAGGCCCGCACGTCCCCGCGCGAGCTCGACGACTTCGCGGAAGGTGGGAACGCGGGCGTCCGCGAACGAGGGGTCGAACCAGCTTCCGGCATCGAGGGTCCGGATCTCGTCCAGGGTGAAGTCGGCGGCCGGCCAGACGCGGACCGTCTCGCCGCGCACCACGGCCTCCTGGAACCGGTCGGGAAAGACGTCCTCGACGTCGGTGGTCCGTTCCAGCGTCAGGTCGTGCAGCGCGATGAGCACGCCGTCACGGGTGATCTGCAGGTCCGGCTCGATGTAGTCGGCCCCCTGCTCGATGCCCAGCTCGTACGCCGCCATGGTGTGCTCCGGGGCGTACGCCGACGCGCCGCGGTGGGCGACGAGGATGGCGGTAGGGGACTCGCCGCCGGTAGCGCCGTCGGGGGGTGGAGCGCCAGCGTCGGCACAACCCAGGGTCAGCAGGGCCGCACCGAGGACGGCAACCACGGGTGGTCGGCCCGGTCGCTCGCTTCGCGCTCGACGCGAATCCTCGCGGCTCCGTCTCTCGCGACCGCCTCCCTCTCGACCCCCTGCACTCCGGCGGAATCTCGCCCGTCTTCCTCGGTTCGCTGCGCCCATGTCACCTTCGCTGGTTCGGATCCCTCGGCGGACGGCGTCGAAGATGGGCGCCTACCCGACCGTAGGCCAATCCACGACCCGGAGCTCGCCCGTGCCCAGGGCTCCCACCTCCCGGTGTCGGCTCAGCGGCTCGCCCTTCGACGCGCATACGAGCGTGGACGCGACGTCGCCGTGCGTCACGAGGAGGATGGACGACGCGCCGTCCGCGCGAGGTCCGGGCTCCTGGCGCAGATCCTCGACGAGTTCACGCAGACGAGCCCAGACGTCCACGACACTCTCCACCGCCCACGTGCGGTGGGTGGGATCGCGCCGGTCCAGCGCCCACACCGACTCGTACCGGTCGTCGGAGGCCAGCTCCAGCTCGCCGAACCCGCGCTCGATGAGGCGGTGATCGACCCGCACGTCGGTCCCGAACGCTTCTGCCGCGATCTCCGCGGTCTCCCGTGCTCGCAGCAGCGGGGACGAGACGACTACCACGGGGCTGCGGACTGGAGGCGCCGCCTCGCCCAGCGAGGCGCCCACCTCCGCACGGCCTTCCTCGGTGAGTCCGAAGTCGTGCTCGGCGTTGGCCAGCGAGCTCGCGATGCGTCCTTGCTCGTTGGCCACGCTTCGGCCATGGCGCAGGACGAGGAGCTGTCTGCGCACGTCGGGTCCGGGGCCCGCGGTGGCGCCGCTTACCGCCCCTCCTCGCTGCCCAACGACGACAGATACGCGGCCAAGGCTTCGGCATCCGGGCCGATGCGGTCCAGGACCTCGTCCAGCTGACCGGCCTCGATGCCGTGGGCCGTGAGCAGAGAGTCCGCCACGGCCCTGTCCTCGGTGATCCTCGATGCCAGGTCACCCAGGTCCTTCACCGACATCTCCGACAGTGCGGCCCCCACCACCTCCGCCTCCGAGCCCAACCGACTCACGATGGCGTCGAGTTGCTCCACGTCCACTCCGTTTGCCGCGAGAATGGAGTCGGCGACCGAGGGATCCTCGGCGGCGCGCTGGGCCAGGCTTCCCAACTCGCCGAGGGTCATCTCGGACAGCTGGGCGGCGATTCTCTGCACGACCGACTCGATCTGTTCGCCTTCGCATCCGGCAATGCTCAGCGCGAGGGCTACGATGACCCAACGTCTCTTCAGCATGGTCCTCTCCCGTAGAACGTTCGAGTCAACAGACCGGTTCGGGCCCGAAATGTCACATCCCGCCCACGGGTCCGACGTTGTAACGGGCAAAGCTCCTCAGGGGCACGTCCCTGGGCTCCGGGTTCCGGAAGGAGACGGGCACCCCCGTGTAGGGGTAGTCGACGGCGCCCGTGACGACGATGAAGTGGAGGTGGGGATACCCGGCGAGACCGGATGCGCCGACGAGGCCCAGCGTGTCACCCACCGCCACCGTGTCGCCGACCTCGACCCATACGCCGTTCATGGGCGAATGGAGGTAGAGCGCCGTCGTGCCGTCGCCGTGATCCACGAAGACGCCGTTGCCCCTGAGGATCTGACTGTCGCCTCCACCGTACGAGGGCTGGTCCTCCTGGACGAAGCTCACCACCCCGCCTCGAGCGGCGAGGAAGTGAGTCCCCTCCGGCAGGTCGAAGTCGGTGGCGAACTGGTCGGGAAGCCCCCGGCTGTGATAGGAGCGGGAGCAGTTGGCGAGACCTGTCGCCACCGCGGAGCCGACGGGAAAGGGGATGGCGTAGGGCGAATCCACGGCGTCGGCGTATCGGGCGCCCGGGCACGCCGAGCTCTCGGGCTCGATGGACGTGGTGATGCAGCCGGAGAACACCACGATGACGGGAAGAAAGAGGCAGCGGGAAAGAACGGACACGAGGCCCTCGCGGAAGTGGACTGGCTTCGGGCCCGACGCGGTCGGGCGCGCTCGACCGTGATACGCGGCGCGGTGGACGAGATTTCCTGCGTTGGAGGAAGCGCGCGGCGAGTCAGCGCGAAATGCCTTGGGCTCCCGCGCTCCCTTCCCGCTCCAACTCGACCGCGACCGTCACCGTCACCTCGTCGCCGAGGAGGAAACCTCCGTCACCGACGCCGAACTCCACGCGGTCGATGGCGATGGTCCCGGACATCGTGGCTCGATCACCCGCAGGCTCGAACCGGAATACGACCGGCAGACTCTTGGTCACGGCACGAATGACGATCTCGAACTCTCCGCGGTACCCCCCCGGTCGCCACCCCGCCTCGAGCGTGGTGCTCCGCATCTGCATGTGGGGAAACCGTCTCACGTCGAAGAACTGACGGCCCGCCAAGTGGCGGTCCCTGAGCGCGATCCCGGTCTCGATGGAGGCGGGATCGATGCGGCCGGAGATGACGGCCGAGGCAGGATCGTCCGGATCGAACACGACGTCCACCTCCAGGTCCTCGAACGTTCCACGCACGGGGAGGCCGGCGTTGTAGATCTCGAAGGAGACCTCGTGGCCCACGAGCCTCCAATTGGTCTGGCCCACCAGCGGGAGCGCGGTTGCACCCATCGCCGCCCACGCCACGAGGACAGGAAGAACACGCCTGACCACCATCGTCAGTCCGACGTCCCCGCTCGACCCAAGGCCACGTCACCCCTGATCATCATGCGGGCCATCCCCATTGTCACAGCGTGAGCAGGTACGAGATCAGCGCCGCCTTCGACGCCTCGTCGAGCTCCAACCCGAACGGGTGTCCCGGCACCGCAGCCCGTCCCACGCCATATGGCTTGAACCCGGTCCGCACCCAATCGTCCCGGAGACGCGCCGGATCGAGCAGCTCCTCCAGGGTCGTGATGGACCCGTCGTGAAGGAGGGGCGACCGGTACCAGAGGCCCCTCAGCGACGGCACCTTGTAATAGCCCGTCCCGCGTCGGGTGTAGAGCGCGAGTCCCGGGTCGGTCTCCACCGAAACGTCGAAGAGGTCGAACCGCTCGTAGTGGTCGTCGGGGGGCGTGAACCCCAGAGCCGGCGTCAGCGTGTTGTTCGTGTAGTGGGGCGGACTGTGGCAGGTGACGCACCCCTCCTCGATGAAGACCCGCTCCCCAAGAGCCATGGTTTCGTCGTCGAACGTGTGGGGACTCGGCACCGGCTCGAGGTCGTAGAGGTACAGCGCGAGCGCATACGCCTGGGCGTCGGTGAAGCGACTGTAGGGCCCGTGGAAGGGCGATTGAACCTGGTCGGGAGGCGGCAGCGTCGTCCCTCGGCCGACGCCAAGCGAAGGAATGAAGTCGCCGTACCGGGTCAGGTGATCGGCAAACTGGTTGAAGGCCGCGTAGCGCATGAGATCCCCGATGCCACGGTGCCGGACGAGACCGGTGGCGTCCAGATACTTCTGGTGGCGCACGCCTCGCAGGTCGGGGACCCGAGCCGGATAGGCGTAATTGGTCCCCTGTCGGGTCTGGACGCCCGGCGGGATGCCGGACCGGAACACGCTGTCCTGCTCCGGCGTGATGGTGCGGAGAACGTCCTGGGATCCGTGATCGATCCAGGGGGCTGCGAACTGCTCGTGGGTGATGGCCCGCACGAGGTTGGGACCGAGCTGCGGTCCGGCCGCGCCCGGGAGGCGCGCCATGAGGCCATCGAAGTCGTAGTTGCCCTGAGCCCCCTTCACCACGGAACCGTCGGGCATGAGCCGCGTGTGGCAGTTGGCGCACGAGGCCACGCCCATCATCACGCCCGCTTCCGTCACCACATACCGGACCCACGGGAAGGTCCCGTCGGGCGCGGCGGGAAGACCGGCGGCCGCCAAGGCCGGAGCCAGGAACGCTTGCACCGGCCCGCCGACGTTCAGCGGGAAGAAGAGCTGGGGCGAGTCGAAGACGAGCTCACCCGCCCGTAGCCAGTCGTCCTCCGTCTCCAGCGTATCGGTGTCGAGCATCGAGCGGGGCCCGAGCGCTGCCAAGGAGTCGATGTACCCGTCCGGCTGGACGTCCGGGTGGTAGACCGGGTAGGTCTGGTGGATGACCCGCTCCGGGATCCCGTAGTAGTACTCCGCCGAGATGAACTCGGGGTGCATGGTCGGATCGGGCGGCGGCACCTCGTACTCGACCAGGGCGTCTTCGTCCCAGGTAACGGGGATGACCTGTGTAGGCGATCCCCCGATGAGGGGCGACCGGACGACGAGGAGCACCGTCAGGCCCGCGCCCACGAGGGCAACCGCAGCCAACCGGATCCGGCGGGTGGTGCCAGGCGTCATGGGGAAGCGTGGTTCGGGGTGGTGGCGACGCCAGCCAGAATAGCACCCCGAACGGGCCTTCGCCCTACGTGGGAAGCATGACGATGCCGGAGGCGTTGAGGCGCTGCTCGGGCTGGACGAGGAAGGGTAGGTTGCGCTGGCTCGCCACCACTTCGGCGAGGGCCACGAGCACCTGCGGGTCGAGAACCTTGCCTTCCAGCCCCATCATCCGGCGCACCGCATCGATGGGGTTCAGAGCCGGCCGGTCCTTCCCCGCCGTGGTGAGGGCATCGTAGACCTCGACGGCACACAGGATCCGCGCCCCCAGGGGGATGTCCGTTCCGGCGAGCCCGTCCGGGTATCCGGTCCCATCCCAATGTTCATGGTGGGAACGGACATAGTCCGAGACGCGACCCAGGTGGCTGATCCCCGCGAGGATGTCGGCGCCAAGGGCGGCGTGGCGACGCACCGTCGCCAGTTCCTCCGGCGTAGGCGATTCACGCTTCCCCAGAAGCTCGTCGGGAATGCCGATCTTGCCGATGTCGTGGAACCGGCCGGCGAGCCGCACCTCCTCCACCTCCTCGTCGGTGAGGCCCATCTCGTCGGCCACCGTCGCGGCAAGGGCGGACACCCGCTGGGAGTGTCCGACCAGAGACGCGTCCTTGGCCTCCACCGTGGCCATCATGACCTCCAACGTGCCGATGAGCGTCTGCTCCATCTCGCGCCTCACGTGCACGGCGCTGTCCGCACCTGCGGCCTCGGTGCCCGAGTGGCCGGCGGCCTGGGCCTCGGCCCTCCACCTCAGGCCCTGCTCGATGGTCGCGCCGAACTCGGTCGGGTCGACGGGCCGAGTCAGGTACGCGTAGGCACCTCGCTTGACGCACTGTCCGGCCGCCGGGACTCCCTCCAGGTGACTCAGCACGATGATGGGCAGGTCCCGGTCGTATCGGAGGGCTCGCGACACCAGCTCGAGCGCATCGGAGTCGGCGAGGTCGATGGCGGTGACCATCAGGTCGACGCCTCCGGACTCGAGGGCGGCCAGAGCGTCCGCTTCCGAATCGACCATGCGCACGCGGTAGCGATCGTCACGCGTCAGAAACTGCTGCATGGCGTCGGCGAGGTCCGCGTCGGCCTCGGCGACCAGGAGGAACGGGACCTTCGACGAATCAGTGGCGGACGACATGGTGCCTCCCGGCGGTGGTCGGATAACGGAGCGGCTTGGGCCGACACTCTTTTGGGAGTATCGGCCCGTTGGCGAACGGTCTTGAGCCCGGACCACGGACGGCGCCTCGCCTCAGGCATCAAGATTTCGGGAATCGCGCCGAGAATGAGTGAGTAACGGACCTAGTTGGCTCCGGAGTAGATGCCAGACGACAAGACCCGACCCCGCCCGAGAGGGCGAAGGAGCAGCAGGCGTGGCCAGTGTTCCACGTGGCTTCCCAGCATCCCGCCCGGCCTGGCGACAGGCCAAGTTTCTGCTTCTTCTCTTCATCGTCGGTTGTGTACTCGACGATCTCACCGGTCCCGACGAGGTCTTCTCGGACCTCGGCATCGGCGGCGACACGGTCATGGCCGTGGGGGCCACCCAGTCCCTCGTCGTCAACGTGTCCGATCGCACAGACGAAGGGCCTCTCCGCATCCTCTGGACGTCGAGTGACAGTTCGGTATTCACCGTCGACAACGGACGGGTCACGGCCATCTCAGAGGGACAGGCCACCATCTCGGCTCGACTCACCGGGCCGGACCTCTCCCAACCCCTGACCCGCACCATCGACCTCCGATCGGCGTGGGGGGCCATCGGCATCGAGGCCGTGGACTCCCTCACCGGCATCGGTGAGACCCGGCAGGTGGCAACCAACGGCCTCAACCCCGACGGCGACCCCTACGGCCCGGTCCAGCCTGACTATGCCTCTTCGGACACCATGGTCTTCGTGGTCGACTCCACGGGACTCCTCCGCTCCACGGGACCCGGAACGGCGACGCTCACAGCCACCCTCGACAGCCTCTCCGCCGACCGGGAGATCCGGGTGCGCCAGGTCGCGGGCGGCATCACGTTCCGCGATCCGGAGATCGTCTTCACCACCGTCGGCCGGGACACCGTCATCACCGTGGAGGTCCACGATACGCGGGGCGCTCCTATCGTCGGCGCCACCGGGATCTGGGAAACATCCGACAGCACGGCGATCTCCATCGTCGCACCGGGCGTCCTCCGCTCCCTTCGTCCGGCCGCGACGACGGTCACGGTGACGTTGGATACGGTCCAATCCGGGGTGCCCACGCGCGTGGCGCAGACCGTCGGTGGCCTCACGCCCGGCGCGGGTCAGAACGAGACGGCCGAAGTGGGTACCACCGTGTCGACGGCGCCGGCCGTCGTGGTGTCCGATGGAGTCGGCAACCCCATCGAGGGCGTCGTCGTGACGTTCACCGTCGCGGCGGGAGGTGGCGTCGTCACGGACTCGGTGGTGACGACCGACGCCACGGGCCTCGCCACCGTCGGAGGATGGACGCTGGGCACGACCGCGGGCGAGAACCGTCTCCGCGCCTCGGTGTCCGGTGGCCCGACCCTCGAATTCGTAGCCACCGGAGTGGCTGGACCCATCTCCGAAGCCCAATCGCTGGTGACCGTCGACCAGGACACGCTGGCGGTGGGCGCCCAGACGACCGTGAGGTTGGAAGCGCGCGATCAGTACGACAACGTCCTTACCACCGGTGGGGCCTCGGTGGCGTTCGCCACGTCCGGGGGCACCAGCGACGGGACCATGGGCTCCACCGTGGACGCCGGAGACGGGACGTACAGCGCCGTCTTCTCGGCCACCACATCGGGGACCGCTACGACAGTCGGGGCGACCATCGGCGGACTGGCCGTCTCCACACCTCTGCCTTCCCTCACTGTCGTGCCCGCAGCGGTGGCGGCCTCCCTTTCCATCGATTCCGGAGATGGCCAGACGGCCATCGCGGGCAGCGCGGTCGCCGCCCCCATCCGCGTGTTGGCCGAGGATGCGGGCGCGAGCCCGGTGGCCAACGTGGTGGTGACGTTCTCCGTGGCCACCGGTGGGGGCTCGGTCCAGGGCGCGGTGGTCTCCACCAACGCCGCGGGAATCGCAGAGCTCGGTTCGTGGACCCTGGGAACCTCTACCGGCTCGAACACGCTCACGGCAACGGCGGGCGCGCTGAACACGACGTTCAATGCCACGTCGGTGGCGGGCCCCGGAGACGCCAGCGCCTCCTTGCTCGACACGCCATCGGGCACGATGTCGGCCGGCGACACACTCGTCTTCACCCTCACGGCCCGCGACCAGTACGGGAACCCCACGCCCTCCGGTGGGCAGTCCGTGGCCTTCACCGCTTCGGGTGGCACGAGCGGGGGTACCTTCGACCCACCCGTCGACGTCGGGGACGGTACATACACCGTCGAGTTCGTCGGCACCACGGCCGGATCGCCCACGACCATCTCGGCCACCCTCGACGGTGAGATCGTAGGTGAGACCGTGGACGTCCAGGTGGACGCGGGCGCCGCGGCCCAGCTGACCGCGTCGGCTGGGGACGGCCAGAGCGCGGCTGCAGGAACCGCGGTGAGTGTAGCCCCATCCATCCAGGTCCTCGACGCCTACGGCAACGGCGTAGCGGGCCAATCCGTGGACTTCACGGTGGTGGCCGGAGGCGGTTCGGTGAGCGGAGGCTCCACGGCTTCGGGGGCAGACGGCATCGCTTCCGTGGGTTCGTGGACGCTCGGCACCTCCCTGGGGAGCAACGTCCTCCGTGCTACCGCCGGCACGTTGACGTTCGACGTGTCCGCGACTTCGGTACCTGGCCCAGCCGCACCGGGAACGTCCGTCGCCACGGTCTCAAAGGACACGGTCGTCGTCGGCGAGGAGATCACCCTGACGCTGGCCGGACGTGACGTGTACGACCACCCAACCACCACCGGAGGCGCGACGGTCGCCTTCGCCATTTCGGGCGGATCGAGCGGTGGTACCATCGGAAGCACCTCGGACAACGGCGACGGGACGTACTCCGCAGCCTTCACCGGCACTACGGCTGGGACCCCGGTGCAGCTCTCCGTCACCCTCGACGGTGCCGCGGTCACGACCCCGATGCCGAGCCTGGTCGTGGAAGAAAGCTCGGAGGCGAGCACGCTGGAGGTCGATGCGGGTGCGGATCAGACCGCCTTCGCGGGAACGGAAGTCACCACCCGGCCCCGAGTGCTGGCCCGGGACGGCTCGTCCAACCCCGTGGAAGGGGTCGTGGTCACGTTCACGGTCACCGGTGGTAACGGCACCCTCACCGACTCCGTTGTGGTCACCGACACGAACGGACTGGCCGAGGTGGGGGCATGGGCGTTGGATCCCGTGCCCGGGGCCAACTCCATCTCCGCGTCGGCCGGGGCGCTGAGTGTCGAGTTCACGGCCACGGGCATCGTCGGTCCCGGAAGCGCCGAGGGGTCCCTCCTCGACGTGTCCGTGGACACCCTCGCGGCCGGCGACTCCACGGCGGTCACCGTCACGGCCCGCGACGCCTTCGGCAACCCGCTCACCACCGGCGGCCAGATCGTCGCCTTCTCCCTCGAGGGTGGCGAAAGCGGCGGCACCTTCGGCGCGACGGTGGACAATAGTGACGGCACGTACACCGCGATGCTGACAGCGACGGACGCAGGCTCTACCGGAAGCGTCACCGCCACACTGGACGGGGACACCCTCGTCGCCACGCGGCCGCTGACGGTGATACCGGGTGAGCCGGCCGAGCTCTCCGTCGCTCTGGGCGACAACCAGATCGTGACGGTCGGGCTGGCCCTTCCCGTGGCGCCCACGGTCGAGCTCGCGGACGCGTTCGGGAATCCCATCTCGGGCGAGACCGTCGGCTTCGCCGTCGTCGCGGGTGGGGGTGGCATCACCGACCCGGTGGCTACGACCGACACCGAAGGACGGGCCGCAGTGGGAAGTTGGACTCTCGGCACCACGCCCGGGACCAATACCCTTCGTGCGACCGCTGGACCGCTCACCGTGGATATCGACGCCACGGCCCTCGTGGGCGCGGCCTCACCTGCCCAATCGCTGGTGACGACGGCCGTGGGGAGCCTCACCGCGGGCGACTCCACCACGCTCACGCTCCAGACCCGTGACACCTTCGGCAACGACGTCCCCTCCGGCGGGGCGACGGTGGTCTTCAGCGTCACCGGTGGCGGGTCCGACGGCATCGTCGGGAATACGGTCGACAATGGCGACGGGACGTACGACGCCGTCTTCCTGGGGCAGATCGCCGGCACCGCTACGACGGTGGAGGCGACCTTGGACGGAGCCCCGGTCACGACGACGCTGCCCACCATCTCGGTGACGCCGGGTCTCCCGGACACACTGGTGGTCATCGCCGGTTCCGGGCAGTCGGCCATCGTGAATCAGGCCGTCGGCACGGCACCTCGAGTGCGCGTGGAAGACGAGTTTGGAAACCTCGTCACCGGGCAACTCGTGACGTTCACCGTGGACGCGGGTGACGGAATGGTCACCGGCGCTACGGTGAACTCCGACGCGGCGGGAGAAGCCGAAGTCGGCGCCTGGGTCCTCGGCACTGTCTCCGGCGAGAACAGCCTCCTCGCCGTCGCCGGTACCGCCTCCACGCAGATCCTGGCAACGGGCCTGCCCGACGCCGGCTCCCCTTCTACATCCCTTCTCACGGTTACGAGTGGATCGGTGATCGTATCCGAACTCGTGACCCTCACGCTCACCGTGCGTGACCAGTTCGGGAATCCCGTCGGGGTCGGTGGCCAGGCCGTGAGCTTCTCCCAATCCGAAGGAGTCGGGATCAGCATCGGCACGATCGGATCGGTGACGGACCAGGGCGACGGCACGTACACGGCCACCTTCCTGGGCGTCACGGCCGGTACGCCGACGACCATCACCGCCACGTTGGACGGAGAGTTGGTCGGTGATGTCGTGCAGATACAGGTCGACCTCCCATGACCGAGGAGTCGGGGCGGCTCAATCTGAGTGACAGCCTCGCTGGGCTCGATCTGGCCGTGCCCACACGCCTCGCCCACCAGCTCGAAAAGGCGGTGGCCGGTGAGTTCGAGATCATCCGGCTCATCGCCCGCGGAGGTATGGGCATCGTCTTCCTGGCCCGCGACCTCAGCCTCCAGCGGGAGGTCGCCATCAAGGTGCTTCTCGCCGATGCCTTCACCACCAAGTCCGAGATCACCCGCTTCAAGCTCGAAGCCCAGACGGTGGCGGCGCTGAACCACCCGAACATCGTGCCCATCTACGCGGTTCGGGAGCACGAAGACCTCCTCCTGTACATCATGCAGTACGTGGATGGAGAGACCCTGGAGCAGATGGTCGCCAAGGGCCCCCTGCCCTTCGACCAGGTCACCGGCATCATCGCCATGGTGTCCGACGCCCTCGACCACGCCCACGAAAAGGACATCGTCCACCGCGACGTGAAGCCGGCGAACATCATCCTCGACAGGCGGGGTCGCGCCTACGTCATGGACTTCGGAATCGCCCAGCTCCCGGATCAGAGGGGACTCACGGTGGCCGGCAGCCTCGTGGGTACGCCGAACTACGCCAGTCCCGAGCAGTGTCGGGGGGAACGGGCAGGGCCGTTGTCCGATCAGTACTCCCTGGGCGTGGTGGCGTACGAGATGATCGCCGGTCGACCCATGTTCTCCGCCGACACCATCACGGGAATCATTCAGCACCACCTCCAGACCGATCCCGCCCCGCTGTCGGATCTCCGACCCGACTGCCCGGTGAAGCTCGCCCACGCCGTGCAGCGGATGGTGGAGAAGATCCCGGAGGCGCGCTGGCCCCATCTGTCGGATGCCGTGACCTACTTGGCGGACGAATCCGGCTTCATCAGCAACCCGGGAATGGGCCTGGGATGGACGCCCCGCCCTTCAGCGGAGCGGGTCCAGGCGGACAGCCACACGGGTGACGCGAACACCACCGAGAAGAAGGCTGAATCGGGCGCTCGTTCACCCGCAGTCCTGACGGGCATCGCCCTGGGCGTTTTGGCGACGGTAGCGGCCCTCATCGGCGTGATGAGCGTAGGCTCCGCCCCGGAACTGAGCGCCGGGGGCGCGGCCATGGGCGCTCCGACCCCGACGTCGCAGCCGATGGCACCTGCGTCCTCCGAAGGCGCAGCCGCCGACGACGCTCCGCCGGACGCGGGTGCAGAGGGCGAGGAAGGCACCCCCGGAGCCGCGGAGGGTCGTCTTGATGGCACCGGGCCAGGGACGGCCCAACCCCAGACCGACCCCGCTCGGACCGACCCCGCTCGGACCGACCCGACTCAGCCCGCTGCGACTCAGCCCGCTGCGACTCGGTCCGAGCCGCCGGTCCGGAGCGCGGAGGACCCGCCTCCCAGCACCGGCACGCCCACCGCCGGGGCCCTGCGCGCCGAACCCACCTCCCCGTCGGAGCCTCCTCCCGCCGTCGAGACCGCGGGCGAGGCGGAGCCGGGAAGCGTGCTGCTCGGTACTCGCGGCCTCGCCGCCGTGCTGTACGTGAACGACGTACCCCAAGGCGCCGCGAGCCGCTTGCGCTCGTGGCCGCTGGACGCCGGCACCGTGGAGCTCTCCCTCCGCGTCGACGGCTGTGCACCGTGGGACTCGACCGTCGTGGTCGTGCCCGGAGAGGAGATCCGACTCGGGTACCGACTACGGTCATGTGGACGCCAGGAGTAGACCCCATGCGAACCATCGTTCTGTGCTTCTGTTTGCTGCTGATGCCCTCCTTGGCCTCAGCCCAGCTTCCCGAGCCCATCATGGATCTCATGGCGGAGGCCCGGGACGCCCTCGATGGACTCCGCTACGAGCCGGCGGCGGCCATGGCGAGCACCCTGCTCGAGGCGGGTGCCGAGGGATATCCGGAGGTGGAGATCGTCGCGCTCCAGCTGCTGGCTGCGGCGCTGTATCCGGAGGAGCCGAGCGCGCAGAACGAGGAGCGGGCGCGGGTCTATCTTCGGCGCCTGGTGCGGGCGACGCCCGATGCCGCCATTCCCAGGGAGATCACGTGGCCGGGCCTCGACTCGCTCCTCGCCGAGACACGCGCATCCACCTTCGTGGTGTACGCGGACCCCGAGCCGACGCCCCAACTCGTCGGGGTCGAGGCAACGTTTTCCGTGCCCGTGGAGGCCACGCGGCCGGCGATCTTCACCATGACCGCCCACTCCTTGAGCGGTGGCTTCCCCGTCGTACTGGCAGGGGCCGGTCCCGTGACGCAGGTCCGACTCGACGCCCAGCCCTTCGACCTGGACGGGTCGCCGCTGGCGCCGGGCGAGTACGAGCTCGTCATCGAGGCGACGGACCCGGGCTCGTCCCAGACCGAGAAGCGGCGCTTCGAGATGACCATCACCGCTGTTCCCCTCCGCTTCGTCCAGACGCCCACGCCCCCCGCCGAGACCTCGTTCCTTCCCGAGCGCGCCACGGACCGCACCTGGCGGAACGTCGCCGTGGGCGCCGGTGTGGGCGTGGCCACCGGCCTCGTGGCATCGGCGTTCCGGGCCGATGCACCCGCGGGGAACGTCTCGCTGGACAAGCGAGCGTTCCTCATCGGAGGGACGATGAGCCTGGCGACCATTCTCGGCGGCTGGTTCGACCCCGGGCGCCCTCTCCCCGACAACGCCGCGCACAACATGCGCCTGGAAGCGGACCACGCCCGGGCACTGCGGCGTGTCTCCGAGGAGAACGCGCGAATCCGGGCGGAATACCGGGCCACCATCACCATCGGACGGGAGCTCCACTGATGCGAAACGCGATGCTGCTCGTCGCCCTGATCCTGCTCAGCCCCGCCGCGACAGCAGCCCAGGAGATCTCCGGTCGCGCAGGCGTCCTGGGGCTGGCGACCCGACGCGCTGCGAGCTTCGAAGGACAGACCGGCACCTCGAACGCGACGATGAGTGGCGTGGAGCTGTCGATCCGACGCGGATTGCTCGGCCTGTCGGCACGGGGCACCAGCGCGCAGTTCCTGTCCGACACCGCCGCCATCGCCGCCGGGCGTGTGACGTACGGTGATCTCAGAGCCCGTTTCGGGCCCGAGATCATCGCGGCCAACGTGGGATGGGGCCGCCGCGCGCTCGCCGGCTCCTTGGGCCGCCGCGACTGGTCGTTCATCCGACTCGGCGCCGAGTCGGAGGTCCCCATCGGAGGGTCCGGTTTGACGGCCTCCATGGCGCTTGGATGGTACCCCAGCGTGAGTGGCTCGGGCGACTTCCAGTCCGGTCGAGGAGCCGACGCGGAGACGAGGATCGCCTACGACTTCATCGACTTCCCCGCCTACGTCGCCATCGGCTACCGGGTGGAGCGATTCACATCGGAGTCGCCCGACGACATCCGTCCCGACGAGTTGAGCTCGATGTTCGCGAGTGTGGGCTTCCGGCTCCATCCGGGTACGTTCGGAACCACCGAGCGCGACGAGGACCAGGACGGTGTCCGCGATCGTGACGACGCCTGCCTCGTCACGACCCTCGCCGGCGCGGTCGATGCCATGGGATGCCGGCTCGACGGAGACGGAGACGGAGTCTTCGACGAGGCGGACCGGTGTCCATCGACACCCATGGGTGTCCGGGTAGACCGGGCCGGATGCCGGCTGGACGAGGACAGCGACGGGGTGCACGACGAAGACGACGCATGCCCCGGTACACCGTCCGACGCTCCCGTGGATGCCGTGGGCTGCCGTCTCGATCCCGATCGGGATGGCGTGTACGAGCCGCACGACGCATGTCCCGCCACGCCGGCTGGCGTGATGGTCGACGCGACGGGGTGCCGAATGGACACCGATGGGGACAACGTCTTCGACGACGACGACGCCTGCCCCAACACGCCCCCGGGGACCGAGGTGGACCTGCGGGGCTGTCCCATCCTCTTCGAAGCCGGCGAGACCTCCCTCGTGCTCGAAGGTGTGACCTTCGAGACGAACAGCGCCGACCTCACCGCAAACGCCATGACCATCCTCAACCTGGTCGCGGAGGCACTGCTGGCGAACGCCGAGGTCCGCGTGCGAGTCATCGGTCACACGGACTCCTCAGGATCTCGGGACTACAATGTCTCGTTGTCCCAGGATCGGGCCGAGTCGGTGAAGCGCTATCTCGAGACGCGGGGTGTCGACGAGTCGCGCATGGAGTCCCTCGGCGTCGGGCCCGACCAGCCCATCGCCGACAACGCGACGCCGGACGGCCGTCAGATCAATCGACGCGTGGAGTTGGTACGAATTGACGGAGGTGCCGAATGAACCACGACCACTACCTGAAGCAGGAGTTGTACGAGCTCGTCCGTGAGGACGAGTCGATCTTCGACTTCCTCCAGGATGCGGCCCTCGACGGCTTCTGGTACTGGGATTTGGAGCAGCCCGAGCACGAGTGGATGAACCGCCGGTTCTGGGAGCTTTTGGGCTTCGATCCGGCCGAGAAGAAGCATCGGGCGGACGAGTGGCAGGATCTCATCCACCCCGACGACCTGAAGACCGCGCTCACCAACTTCGAGCTTCACTGCGCGGATCCGGACCATCCGTACGACCAACTGGTCCGGTACCAGCATCGGGACGGATCGACGGTCTGGGTACGGTGTCGGGGCCTGGCCGTGCGGAACGCCGAGGGTCAGCCGGTCCGCATGCTGGGCGCCCACATCGACGTCACCGAACTGAAGAAGACCGAGAGGGAGCTTCGAGCGGCCCTGGAATCCAACCAGGAGCTGGAGCAGTTCGCCTACGTGGCCTCCCACGACCTCCGGGAGCCGCTGCGGCTCATCCGGGTCTACCTCGATCTGCTCCGCGACCACTGTGGGGATCTTCTCGACGAGTCGGCCCGCTCGTACCTACGCACCGCCACCGAGGCGAGCGACAGCATGCAGCGTCAGATCTCCGGCCTCCTCGAGTACGCGCGGCTCGCTGCCAACCCTCCTGCTCGTGAGGAATCGGACATGAGCGAGCTACTCGACGCGGTGAAGACCCGTCTGGGGGTTCTGCTGTCAGAGGGTAAGGCGGAACTCACCCACGACGAGCTACCCCGGCTGGTCGTCGACCGGTCGCAGATGGAGCTGCTCCTCCAGTGTCTCGTCACCAACGCCATCGAGCACGGGGGTGACGGAACGCCGAAAGTCCACGTCTCGGCCAGCGAAGACGCAGACGGCTGGGTGATGCACATCGACGACAACGGAGACGGGATTCCCAAGGATGCCCGAGAGCGCGTCTTCCAGATGTTCCAGCAGCTGCCCGAGGGGGACAACGAGGGCGCCGGAATCGGACTCGCCATCGCCCGGCGCATCGTCCGGCATCACGATGGTCGGATCTGGGCGGAAGACGCCCCTGGTGGAGGCGCCCGCTTGAGCTTTACCGTAGGTATAGGTGATTCCGTCGCAAAGAACGGGGAGGTAACGCGATGATTGTGTCCAACGGCAACGACGTCGTGATGGTGGACGACAGCCTGCCCGAGCTTCTCCTGGCCGGGGAATGCTTCCGACGTGCCGGTGTGGCCAACCAGTGGCGTACCTTCTCGGGTGGCGCCGAATTCCTCGCGTACATGAGCGATGTACGGGACGGCGTGGAGGAGATGCCCGCCGTGGTGCTCATGGACATCAACATGCCGCGTAAGAACGGCCTCGAGGTCGTAGCGGCCACCAAGGCCATCGCAGACTTCACCGACCGGCCGCCCTTCATGATGTTCACCAACTCCCTGAACCCCGCCGATCGCGAACGGGCCCACGCCCTCGGGACCGAGGGCCTCAAGGTCAAACCCGACAACGTCGCCGACTACGTCGCGTTCTTCGCATCGCTGGCGGGGTCGATCTCCTAGGCAGCGCAGAGACGTCGCGGCACGGCGATTCAGTCGAGTCCGCGCCCCACCCTCCGTAGCGCCCCGTGGTGTCGTTGCGTTCGCGTCGGCACCGGCTGATGTTCCGTCGCACGATCACTCCCCGGACGCGCGGAATCATGCAGAAAGAGTGGCCCCAGAACACCGCAGCGGTAGGCCTCCCGCGCCGGCTCATTGTTGGTGGTACCTTGTGTTTCGCGGCGCTGTTCGCGTTGTCGACATCCTACTCGACGGTTGCGGCCCAGTCCGATCCTCTCCTCGAGGAGTGGCGGTGGAGTCGTTTCACGGCCGAATCGGGCATCCCATCCGGACGGGTCGTCGGCGTCGCATCGACCACCACCGGGACCGTATGGGCCTACACGTCCAGCGACCTGGTCTGGTACGACGGATTTCGTTGGCACCGACCTGAACGTGCGCCGACGGCTCGAGTAGAGCGCCTCACCGTCGACACCGAGGGCGGCGTCCTCGTGGTGGCCGGCGGTGGTGTGTGGCAGGGCGATGAGGGCGGACTGACCCGGATCCCCGTGGAGTACGACGGGGAGCCTCTCGACGTCACCCAGGCCGTTGCCCTGGGCGACGGAGGCGACATCCTGCTCGCCACCGATTCCCTCTTGTACTCGCACGACGGCGCGCAGGTGGTGGCATTCCAGCACCCGGTGCCTGGCGACAACATGGAGGAGGGGACCCTCGTGCGCACCGCGACGGGGACCGTGTGGTTCCTCTCCTCGGGGACGACTCCAGGATCCTTCGAATGGACCGGCGCCCAGTGGGTACGGCGGCACCCGTACCGGACCGCCTGGATTCACGAGGGCGACGGATGGGGGATCGTGGCCATCAACCACGCCACCGACGTGAACGGGCTCTGGGGATGGACGGACGACAATCCGGTACGTCACCGACTCCCCGGCGAAGACCCCGCTCTCGTGAGCGCACTGGCCGGCCTCGGTCCGAACGCGGTGGCCGTGTATCGGTCGGGTCGGGTTCGCGTCCGCCGCGCCGACGGCTGGACATGGCTGACGACCGTGCATCGGGATCTGGAGAATGCCCATGCGCTCCACTTCGACGGCCGGGGAGACCTCTGGGCTGCCACCGATCGAGGCCTGGCATTGCACCGAGGCTCGTCCACGCGATGGGCCCGATGGTCTCCCGAGGGACCGTTCGCCGGGATGGAAGTCAACGCGCTTGCCTTGAGCGCAGAGGGCGAACTCTGGGTCGGTACGCCCGACGGTCTCTACGTACGACGTGGCGACGGCACGGGGGAGCACATCACCGAGATCCGGGGTCAGTCGCTTGGCGTCGTGACGGGTGTGACCCGCGGTCCCGACGGATCGATGTGGGTCTCGAGCGGCGCGGACTGGGAAGGGGCCTGGCGCTGGCAGGACGGCACCTGGGAGCGCTTCGGAGAGGCCCGGGGCCTCCGCACGGGGACCGTCCACCGCATCGTCTCGGACCGGCAGGGGCGCCTGTGGTTCCTTGGCCTCTCGACTCAGCCCGGTGTCGACGAACCGGGAGCGTACGTCTACCAAGCGGGGACTTTCACGAGGTGGGGAGTCCCCGAGGGCCTTCCCAGCGGCCGCGTCTACGCCTTTGAGGAGGCGCCGGACGGTTCGCTCTGGTTCGGGACCGCGGCAGGACTGTCGAGGTGGTCCGACGGCGAGTGGACCCACTGGACCCAGTCGGAGGGAGTCATCCGTCCGCGGGTCTATTCGCTGGCCGTGGCCGAGGGACGCACCTGGTTCGGTCACCTGGAGGGCGGCGGGGGCCTCGGCTTCGTCGATGCCGACGGTGAGGTCGGATACCTCACCGAGGACGACGGCCTCGTCGACGAGCGGGTCTGGGACGTCCGCGCCGCAGACGACGGATCCATCTGGCTCGGCACCGGCGGAGGGGTGGCCCGCTACGCCGACGGCCGGTTCGCCACGTTCGACCGTGCGACGGGCCTGGGCCATCCTCGCGTCTGGCCCGTCCTCCCAACCGCCGACAGGGTGTACGTCGGTACGGCCGGGGGCGGCGTCTACGAGCTGAATCTGGAGGAACGGGACACCCCGCTTCCTCTCGTCGAGATCGCAACGCCGCTCGTGGACGACGACCGGGTCTCCGTGGCGTGGTCGGCGCTGGCGTACCGCGGTGAGCTCCCTTCCGAGGCCATCGAGACCCGCTTCCGCATCGACGACGGCGAGTGGTCGGCGTGGAGTGGGGTCAGGGAGGTCGTCCTCGGTGTCTCGCCCGGCGATCACGTCATCGAAGTCCAGGCGAAAGGGACGTTCGGCGACGTCGCACCCAGCCCGGCAACGGCGTCCTTCGCGGTGCCCCCGCCCCTCTTCAGACACCCCCTCGTCCTTTCCATTGCCCTGCTGTGGGTCCTGACAGGCCTGGTGTTCACGACGGTCCACGGGCGAAGACGCCGCCACCACCTCGATTCGGTGGAAGGCAGTGAACTGCGCCTCCGCCGCCTCGTGGAGCAGATGCCCATCTGCATCCACGAGGTGGGTCTGGACGGACGCATCCTGAGCATGAATCCGGCGGGGCTTGCCATGCTCGGCATGAAGTCCGAGTCGGACATCGTGGGGAAGCCCATGCTCGCGGCCGTGGCCGAGGAAGACCGGGAACGCGTCGCGTCGCTCCTGGACCGTGCGCGGTCGGGCGAGCGGTGCGAGTTCCAGTTCCGTGCCCATGCCGTCGACGGAGACACGAAGGTCTTCGCCTCGAGCCTCTCACCCCTCCGCGACGAGACCGGGGCCATCGTCAAACTCATGGGATACACGCAGGACCTCACGGCCAAGGTGCATGCCGAGGAGGAGGGTCGGCGCCTGGAGGAGGCCCTCCGCCAGGTCCAGAAGATGGAGGCGGTCGGTCAACTCGCCGGCGGCGTCGCGCACGACTTCAACAACCTGCTCACCGTCATCGGCGGATACGCGTCGATGATCGCCGAGGGTGGCGGTAACGATCCCGAAGCGGTACAGGAGGACATCGAGCAGATCCTCGACGCGCACGGACGCGCCCAGTCCCTGACGCGCCAGCTCCTCGCATTCGGTCGACGTCAGGTCCTGGAGCCCCAGGTCGTCGACGTCGAAGAGTCCGTACGGGGCCTGGAGGGGATGCTCACCCGCCTCATCAGTGAGGATCTCACCCTCGAGTTCCACATCGACGCCGACGTGGGCCGTGTGCGCGTCGATCCTTCGGGCATCGAGCAGGTCATCATCAACCTGGTCGTCAACGCCCGCGACGCCGTCGAGCCCGGTGGGACGATTCGCATCGCGGCATTCAACGAGACGCTTCCTGCCCGGCTTCAGACGCCGGTGGGTTCGCTGACGGTGGGCGACTACGTGGTCATCGAGGTCACGGACGACGGGGCCGGGATGGACTCGGTCACCCAGTCGAAGGCGTTCGAGCCCTTCTTCACCACCAAGCCCATCGGAAGGGGAACGGGACTCGGGCTTTCTACGGCCTACGGCATCGTCGCCCAGAGTGGCGGCTCCATCCGGATGGACAGCGAAGTCGGCCGTGGCTCGCGATTCCGCGTGTACCTGCCTAGAGAGGCGAGCCAGCCCGACAGAGAGGCCGGCCTTGGATCGGGATCGGCCGACGAGGACCTCTCCGGCTCCGAAACCGTCCTGGTGGCGGAGGACAACGAGGCGGTCCGCAAGCTCGTCTCGGCCACCCTGCGGCGGCACGGATACACCGTGTTGACGGCGGAGGACGGCGCGGCGGCGGTGGAGGTGGCGGAGGGACATTCCGGCCGCATCGACGCTCTCGTCACGGACCTGGTCATGCCCAGGCTCAACGGCCGGGATCTCGCCCTGCGATTCCGCGACATGCGTCCGGGCGCCGTAGTCCTGTACATGTCGGGATACGCCGATCAGAGCGTGCTCGGCGGCGGTCCGAGCCCCGCCGTGGATCTCAAGAAGCCGTTCACGCCGGTGGAGTTGGCCAGGCTGCTACGGGCTCGACTGGACGATCGCCGGGAAGCGGGTCGTTCGGCGTGATCTCCCGCCTTTGGGACCGATTCACATACTGGACCGAACGCCGCTTCGTTCGAGGCGCCCAGTACCGTCTTCTCATCGTGGCCGCCCTGATCGGGCTCATCTCCCTCATCGGCGGCTGGGCCGTCCTCGCATGGGGATCGGGGTTCGATCGGCCGGGCGAGGCCATTTGGTGGGCGTTCCTGCGGCTCACCGACCCGGGCTATCTCGGCGACGACGTGGGCACTGTGAACCGGGTGGTCTCGACGATCCTGACCGTCCTCGGATACGTGGTCTTCCTCGGTGCCCTCGTCGCCGTCATGACGCAGTGGCTGGATCACCGGATGAAACGGCTGGAGAGCGGTCTGACCCCCGTGACCCGCGACGACCACATCGTCATCCTCGGCCTCAACACACGCACCCCCGCCATCCTCCGCGAGATCCTTCTTTCCGAGGGGAGCGTTCGTCGATTCCTGCGCTACCACGGCACCCGCCGACTCCACATCGTCGTCCTCGCCGAAGCGGTGGACGCCACCGTGGTCCAGGACCTCCGGGACGCGGTCGGCGAGGCGTGGGACGAGCACAGCATCACCCTCCGATCGGGTACGCCCCTCCGGACCGAGCATCTCGAGCGGGTGGACGCCCTCCACGCCTCCGCGGTCATCATACCCGGATCCGAGTTCGTGCCCGGAGGTGCGGCCCAAACCGACTCCCAGATGGTCAAGACGCTCCTGTCCCTTGCCAGCACCCGGTCCCGGGGAGGGGGTCGGGCACGCGGCGCCGAGTGGCCCCTCGTGGTGGCGGAGATCTTCGACGCCCGGAAGGTGGCCATCGCCGAGCGGGCGTATCCCGGTCGCCTCGAGACCGTGGCCAGCGACGCCATCGTCAGCCGCCTACTCGCCCAGAACGTCCGCAATCCGGGAATTTCACGCGTCTACAACGACGTGCTGACCCACGGGGGCGGCGCAGAGCTGTACGTCCGGACCCATCCCGATGTCGCCGGCCGCACCTTCGACGACCTCGCGCCTCTGTGTCGTCGCTCGATCTTCATGGGCGTCGTCCGGCCGACGCCTGAGGGACTGGTCCCCTACCTCAACCCACCGGGGGATTTCGTCGTCGAAGCCGACGACCGTTTCGTCCACCTCGCCCCCTCCCTCGACGAGGCCCATCTGCCCAACCAGGCCTCCGAGACGACGTGGTCACGCGGAGCCACCCGCCTGGCCAAGCCCCAGGCACGCGACAGCGGGGTGCACACACTCGGGTGGAACAGCCGGGTGCCGGCCCTGATCCACGAGTTCAATACCTACGAGCGCGAACGGTTCCACGTGGCCGTGCTCTCCGCGGTCCCGGCCTCCACACGGATCAAGGCGCTCGCCCGATATGGTCTGGAGAAATCGACCGTCGAGGTTCGGCACATCGAGGGGGACTACGCGGAGGTCTCGGACCTGGATGGCGCCCAGCCCCAGGACTTCGATGCCGTGCTGCTCCTCGGCAGCCACCGACGGGAAGGCGCCGAGGAGTCGGACGCACGCACCATCGTGGGTTCTCTCCTCCTGGAGCAGCGGGGCATTCCCGGGCCCCACGCACAGGAGATCATCGAGCTCCTCGACCCGGACAACGAGCGGCTCGTCGATCAGTCGGAGGGCGAGGTCCTGGTGAGTCCCTCGATCCTCAGCCACATGCTCGCTCACATCGCGCTCCGTCCCGAGCTCGCCGCCGTCTTCTACGAACTGTTCACCGCGGGCGGTGCAGAGATCACGTTCCGACCCATGAGCGAGTACTTGAACGCCCTGGAGGGAGATGGCCTGGTTGCGTTCGAAGCCCTTCAGCAGGTCGCCCACGCGCAGGGCGAGGTCGCGCTTGGCGTCTTCTCGGGAGGACGGGGACGGGAGCTACGGCTCTGTCCGGGGCCGGACTCTCTTCATGAGCGGGACGCCGACGCCCAGCTGGTGACGCTGCTGACGTACGCTTGAGGGGCGGGCGGGTACTGAGCTGTCGTTTGGGCCAGGAAGCCACCCTTCGATCCGGCTCGCCCACGTCGTCGGCTCCTAACGACAGACCGGCGGACCCGAGATCGGATCCGCCGGTCTTTGGCGTTCTTGGCTCCGCGATCCTCGCTCGCCGATCGCCTACCGGATCGTGGCCGTACCCGTCGGGAACGTGGCGTCGGCCATGTTCGGGATCGAGTACGTCACGTGGTCGACGGCGGCGGCGTCGATGCCGCCCATGAGCGGCTTGAACGTGTACGGCGCGCTCGAGTCATCGGGGTCGGGCTCGATGGAGATCACGGCCAGTCCGCCGGCCAGGTCCGTGGGGAACGTCAGCCCGGCAGGTGCGGCCATCAGGAAATCCTCACCCGGAAAGGGTGGCCCGGCCGTGGCGCCGCTGTAGGGCGCCGCGTCGTCGGCCATGTCGACTTCAGTGAAACGACCGGTGGTGACCGGCGTCCCGTTGATGACGGCCCAGCCCTCGTAGGCCCAGCCGGCGGGGAGCGTCGGGAGGTCCAGCCCCGCGGTCGGCGAACCGGTTGCGAGTGACAGGAACCAGATGCCGCTGTTCTCGTCGTCCATGGTTCCGTCGGTCGGCGTAGCCAGGATGTAGTCGCCCGTGGCAGCCATGAAGTCGTCGCCCAGGGCGGCCGCGTGACCCGCGGGGAGAGCGGCGGAGACCGAGGCTACGTCCCCAGCGAGCACATGGGTGTCGGACGGGATGTCATCCGTGTCGCCGGACGGCTCGATGGTCAGAACGATGGCCGAAACGCTCGAGAGGTCGAGTCCCGTGTCGAAGGCACCGTCCATGATGGGGGCGCCACCGAGCGTGACGAGGTCGCCGGAGGCGTCGACGTTGAACTTCCCCGTCGTCAGGGCCGCTCCGCCGATGATGGCCCAGCCTTCGTAGTGGAATCCGTTGCTGAGGGGCTCGAGGCCGGTGAAGGACAACTCGAGGGTCTCCATCAGCGGTTCGGTCACGTCGTCGTCACACGCGGCCGTGCCGAGCACGCAGAGGGTCGTGAGAACAAGGGCACGCTTCATCTGATCTTCCTTGCGGGGGTCTTCGTGGGTCCGCGCACCGTTTCACGCGGATGTTCGGGCCGAAGGAAAGGCAGGCCGCGTGCCGTTCCGGCGCGAAACTCCGACGAAGGCCCGAGAAACGCGGCTTCGACGGGACTTGGCCACCTCGCGCACAGCACGCGTCGAGTGTTTCATGCAACGTCGATGGAACGTTGCGGACCGTCCGATGAAACGCGGAGCTGTTCGCGACGGTGGTCAGGTCAGGCGTCGAAGGATCGCCTGTAGCAGCCTGGGGTGACCCCCGCGTACCGTCGGAACTCGCGCGTGAAGTGACTCTGGTCGGCGAAGCGGGCCCGGATCGCGATGAGGCCGATGGGCTCTGCCGTGGTCCGAAGCTGATGCGCCGCCCAGTCCAAGCGCAGGCGGCGAACGTATTGTCCGACCGTCACCCCTGCTCGCGCTTTGAACGCGCGTGCGAAGTAGCTCGGGTGGAGGCCGACTTCGCCGGCGATGGCGGCGACCGTGCGTCGGTCGAGGAACCCGTCGTGAAGGATCTGCACCGCGTGGTCGAACCAGGTGCCCCGATCACGCACCGAGGAAGTGCGCGCGCCCAGGCCGAGCATCTGGAGCACGAGGCCTTCGACCATCAGCTCATCCACGCCGTCCAGCGGCTCGAGCTCGGGGAGCAACAAGCGCCCGAGATGCGCGACGCCGCCGTGGCGGAAGTGGTGGACGCCGTCGAGCAGCGACCGACAGGGCTCGAGCAGATCCTCCCTCGCGGGGTCGGGCTGAATCACCAACACCCGCGCCCCGTCCGGTCCGACCCGGTTCGCGTGAGACTCGCCGATGGGCTCCGTCCAGACGTCGTCGGGGCGGCCGACGAGGGAGCGGCCGCGCAGCCGCGACTCGATGGCGCCGGATAGCGTAACGGCTACGACGGTGCGCCCGTGCCGGTGTGCGGCCAGGGCGCCATTGGGTGGGAAGAAGGCGTCCGTGATCTCGAAGGGCCCCACCACCCGCGTGCGGAAGCGGGGGCTCCCCCAGCTCACCGGAACCCGATGCTCGTGGGTGTGTGCGCCGTTCACGTCACATCCCTACCAAAACCGCAGGATCGTTCAAGACGCACGGCAACCCGACTCCCAGAATGCGAGACACACAGCACTCTTACGAGGAGGATGGTATGCGCGTTGCACGTTTGATCTTACTTGCGGTCTTCGCGGGGTTCGCGGCATGCGCGGACACGTCGGATCCGGCAAGCCTCGACACCCCCCTGTTCGGGGTCGACGAATCCGACGACGATGACGACGACTTCGGCGAGGTCGAGGGAGAGGGCACGTACACGATCACGTTGAACAGCGGTCTGGTGCTGACCGCGCACTTCGAGGTCGAAGCGGAGCAGACCGGCGCCGACGAATCGGCGGAAGGCACTTTCCACCACCGCACCGAGTTGGGCGGCGAGGCCATCGACTTCGACGGCATCCTGACGTGCATGTCCATCGATGCCGATGAGGGCCGTGCCTGGATCGGCGGCATCGTGACCCGCAATCGCTCCGTGCGCGAACCGTTCGCCAGCGGCGAGATCTATCAGCCCGGACGCGACATCTGGTTCCGCGTCCTCGACCTGGGCGACGACTCGGACGACGTGGACCGGACGACGTTCGTCGGCTTCGAGGGCGGCGCCGGGATCATCACCTCGAAGGATTA
>ERZ869936.629-NODE-629-length-31102-cov-6.213998_pt1 | contig 31102 bp, 28 predicted proteins | sample MGYA00520876_ERZ869936 | MGnify/ENA primary metagenome ERZ869936 (study PRJEB32218, sample SAMN09650985) | biofilter metagenome | isolation source: enrty point of leading RO module | place: Saudi Arabia: Thuwal, RO plant located on Red Sea | collected 2016-02-17 ... | reverse complement strand
GGGGGTGCGGAGCCGCTCCGGCGTGCGCCGGATGCCTTGTTTTCCAGCGCCGATGTTGGATCGGGAAGTGGCGGGTCATCTCCGCGCCTTCTTCGCCGCCATCATCTTCGGTGGCACGTTGTAGAGCAGTTGCCCGCCCCGCGAGGGCGGACTCACCACCAATCCGATCAGCGAGCCTTTCTTCACGTTGACGCTGCCGGAGGTGTCGAGCACCCACTCGACCAGCCCCGAGAAGTCCGGTTCGTGACCGACCAGCATCACGCGCCCGAACTCGGTGAATGCCTTCAACTCATGCAGGGCCTCCTCGGGGCGCATCCCGCAATCGATCCACGGCTGGCTCACCGGCCCCGGCATCCCCCCCGCCTCGCAGAAATGTTCGGCCGTCTGCTTGGCCCGGATGCGCGGACTGGTCAGCACAACATCCGGAAGCCGGTCGAGCGCCGCCAGCAGGCGGCCCGCCCGCCTCGCCTGTTGGATTCCCCTCTCCACCAGCTCCCGTTCGAAGTCACCGGCGGGATGGGAGTCCTCGGCCTTGCCGTGGCGCAGCAGGATCAGCTCCATGGTCACATCGTCATGCCTCCATCCACCGCCAGCACCTGACCGGTGATGTAGCGGCCCTGCGGACCCGAAAGATAGATCACCGCATCGGCGATGTCGTCCACCGTGCCGAAGTCACCCAGCGGGATCTTCGCCAGCACGTCCTCGCGCACCTTTTCCGGCAGCACGTCGGTCATGTCGGTCGTGATGAAACCCGGGGCGATCGCATTGCAGGTGACCTTCTTGCCGGCCAGCTCGCGGGCGACCGACTTGGTGAATCCGATCAGCCCCGCCTTGCTCGCCGCGTAGTTCGCCTGGCCGGCGTTGCCGATCAGTCCGATCACCGAGGCGATGTTCACGATCCGCGCGTCCTCCGCCTTCATCAGCGGCCGCATGAAGGCCTTCACCGTGTTGAAGGCACCCTTGAGGTTGGTGTCGAGAACGGTCATCCAGTCTTCCTCCTTCATCCGCATCAGCAGGCCGTCCCGTGTCACCCCGGCATTGTTGACCAGGATGTTCACGCTGCCGAAGTCCTCGAGGATCCGCTTTCCGAGGTCCTGCACCGCCTCGTGATCGGCCACATCGACCGCGTAGGCCTTCGCTGCGCCGGCGTGGGCCTGGTTGATCGCATCCGCGGTCGCCCCGCAACTCGACTCGCTGCGGCTCACCACCGCCACCTTCGCGCCGCGATCCGCGAACGCCTTCGCGATCGCGCCGCCAATGCCGCGACCACCGCCGGTCACGACCGCCACCTTGCCTACGAAGCTCTGCATGCCGCGAGCCTGTCGCGACGACGCCGCCATTCCAAATCCAAAAAGCCGCCGTGAAAGATCGCATCCGTGGGCCAGGTCAGCCGGACGGGGAAACCACTTCACGGTAGACTTCCACCACCCTTTCCGCGGCCCGCTCCCAACTGGCGGCCTCCGCTTCCATCCGCGCCTGCCTTCCGAGCGATCCACGCAGGACCGGATCAACCAACAGCGACGCGACTTCCGAGGTCATCGCTCGGACGTCCCCGACCGGGACCACCCGGGCCGAAGGCAACACCTCGGCCACCCCGCAGCGGTCGGTCACCACCGCCGGGACGCCATGCGCGGCCGCCTCCAACGCGACCAGGCCGAAGGGCTCGGAACGCGACGGCAGACACAGCACCGCCGACGTCGACAATTCCGCCATCACCTGATTGCGGGTCAGGAAACCGGGAAACCGGATTCTCCCCTCGAGCCCCATGGCGGCGGCGAGGCGCTTCAGCGGATCCAGCATCTCGCCGGTCCCCGCCATCACGAACTCCGCATCCACGACACGTTCCGCCACGCCGCGGGCCATCCGGAGGAAATCCTCCGGGGCCTTCTGCGGAGTCATCCGCCCGATGAAGACCACTCTTCTCGACCGACGCTCCCCGGGCGACCCGCCATATCGGGCACTCACACCGTTGGGCACCGGACGGATCTTGCTACGGGGAATCCCGTACTCATGTTCGCACCGCCCGGCGGTGTAGTTGCTCACCGTGATCACCCTCCGCGCCATCCGCATCCCGGCTCGCTCGACCAGGAAGATCCGGTTTCTTTCCCCGGAGCGGTCGAGTTCCAGCGAGTGCAGGTGCAGCACGATCGGCAGGCCCGTCCGTCGCGACAACTCGGACGCCGCCGGCACCGTCAGCCAGTCGTGGGCATGGATCAGGTCGAAGTCACCGGGAGCCGCGCGGTCGGCGAAGGCCCGCACCCGCCGCCAGAGGTCACCGTCGTAGCCCTCGCCGGTGGCGTAGGGATCGCCGGTTTCGTCTTCAGGCAACCGCAGCGTCAAATCCACCCTCGCGCGGAGCGCCCCCGCCAGTCCCGCACAGGCGACTCCGAGCCCCCCGGTGATCCGCGGCGGAAACTCCCATCCCAGCATCAGCACGCGCAGGCGACCCATCGGCCCAGCCAATCAGTTTTACCCGGAGCTTCAACTTTGGAGTGCGGAAGCTTGCTTCCGCTTTGCGAACCACCTGCTCACCGCGCGGCGAAAGACATCCGCCAACATCCGGAGCGGACTTCACATGATGCAACGACGACCGGTCGCTCCCAAAGCGGCGGCAAGCCGCCGCACTCCACATCACCCGAAGATCAGCCACCACCCGATCACGAAGATCGGCACGTCGACGATCGCGTGGCTGACCCAGCAGGGCCACACCGAGCGGAAGCGCAGGTACAGCCAGCTCCAGATCAAGCCGCCGGTGAACACGCCGGTCGACGCCAGCGCGGTGATCCTCCAGTCGAACTGCGCCGCCAGGGCGAACACATGGTGCAGCGTGAATCCCAGCGCCGACGCCACGACCGCCGCCTTGCCGCCGATGAGGCGCTCAAACTGCCGGAACACGAACCAGCGCCAGACGTATTCCTCGATCAGCGAATTCGCGGTGATCCAGTAGATCGCCGCCCCGATGAAGACCGCCGGGCTGGAGAGCCCGGTCAACTCGGCCCGTTCTCGAATGACTTCGGCGTCCACCCAGCCGAGCTGACGCACCACGAAATACGCGCCGAAGATCAAAGCCGCGATCGCCACGCCGCTTGCGACGGCGGGACCGAATCCCCCGTGCCTGGCGGGCGAGACGCTCCAGGCCTCCTTCTCGGTCCATCGGTGCCAGACCGCCGGCAACGCAATGATCCATATCTTCGAAAACCCGAAGAGCACCTGCCCGAATCCCGACTCCGGCCACCAGAACATCCCGGCCAGCACCCCGAGCGAGGGCACCGGAAGCAACAGGGCGAGCGCGGCCATCGCCCGTCGTCGGCGCTTCATTCTTCGTTCGTCATCCATTTCCTCGCCGTCGCCCGCCCAGCTTCAATCATCCGCCGGCCATCGCAAGCCCGATGAAAGACCGGCGGCTGCGGCAGCTCGGTGGTGAGAAAGATCACCTCCTTCCCACACCGCTCCGCATCCCGCCGGCGCCGGTCCTCGAGTTCGCGGTTCGGGATCGCGTGGCAGGCGGCCAGCACCCCTCCCAGCCTCATGCGCTCCGTCGGTCGCGCGGGAAACCGGATGCGGTGAATCACGATCCGGTCGATCGTCTCGTCCTCCAGCCAATGGGCGTAGGGCGTCTCGTTCGAGACCCCTCCATCGGCCAGCCAATCGCCATCGATCCTTCTCGCCCGATAGACGACGGGCATCGAGATGCTGGCGACGATCAACTCGACCAGTGGCCCATGCGTCCGGATCTCGCCTGCCCGCCGGGAAAGATTGGCCACGGCGATCTCCAGTGAGGGGGCCCGCAATTCCTCGAGCCGTCCACCGCCGAGCAGGCGCATCAGCCGCCGCCGCATCCGTCCGCCGCCAAGCAGGCCGTTGGCATAGCTCCAGGTCAGCAGACCGGGAAGGCGCAGCAGGAACCCCCAGTCGCCGAAGGCCCGGCGGAAATCGATGTCGCAGATCTCCTCCTCCAATGCCTCCCCGCGCAAGCCGCCGGCCCACAACCCGCCGGCGAGCGCCCCGGCGGAGGCACCCGCGATCCGCGACGGACGCAGCCCGCCCCGGTCCAGCTCGTTGAGGAACCCGCTGTGCGCGTAGTGCCCGAGAAACGAAGAGGCCAGGCAGACCGCGGTGCGCTTCTCAGACATGGGTGGCGACTTCCTCGATCTCCCCGACCTTGGCGCGGTCGCGCGGACGCAGGAAAAGCAACCCCCCGACCAGGGCCCAGACGAGCGTGCAGAAGAACCCGATCAACCCGGCCGCCACCGCGATGTCCGGCGCCATCCCGACAAGATCCTGCATCAGCACCTTGAGCGATGCCTCGCGCACGCCGAGGCCCGAGATCGAAAGCGGCAGCGCGCCCAGCATGTCGGCGATCGGCATCGCGATGAGCACCGGCTCGATGCCGACATCCGAACCCGCCGCCCGCGCCCCGCACCAGGTGGTCGCGTAAAAGATCGGGAGCATCACGATCGCCACGACCAGGGCCAGCGACACCCGGCGCCAGTCCCGGCGAAAGAGATCGTAGGCTTCCGGCAGCCTACGCATGAAGGCGATCTTCCAATGCCGGCCGTTGGCGTGGATGCGGTCATGGATCGGCGGGTAGGACACGATGAACATCAGCGCCACCATGACCAGCCCGCCACTGAAGAAGAACCACGCGAACCTCAGGATGCCGGTCGTTTCCGCGCTCTGGCTGGCCAGCGCGTCGAAGCGTCCGGCGGTCAGCGCGAAGAACACCAGCGACATCGCCACCAGGCCGACGAGGTGGTCGAACATCACCGTCATCGTGATCGCCAGCTTGCGTTCGGGATGGTCGCGGATCAGCAGGAAGATCTTGGCCGCGTCACCACCGATCCCGCCGACGGCGACGAGGTTGAAAAGGTTGCCGATCAGGGTCAGTTCGGTCGCCCGCCAAAGTGAGATCCGGACCCCCTGGGCAGCGAGCAGGAGCCACAGCCGCAGCCCGGTGAGAAAGACGGTGAGACCTGCCAGCAGCACCCCCGGCAACAGCCAGGCCCAGACGAGCTGCGAAGGATGGGCGAGCACCGAGTCGCGCCACTCGACGCCACGCAGCGCCCACCAGAGGCAGACGGCGGTGAGCACCAGCTTGAGGGCGAGCAGCAGCCACTTCTTCATCGCCCCCTTCCGGCACCCGGCCTCAGGCTTCGGCCTCGATGGCCCTGGCGATGGTTTCGACGCTTTGCAGGATCTCCTTCGCCTTCTCCGCATCGCCGACCTTGAGACCGAAATGCTTCTCGATCGCCACCACGAGCTGCAGCGCGTCGACCGAGTCGAGGCCGAGACCCTCCGCGCCGAAGATCGGCGTCTCGTCCCCGATCTCCTCCGCCTCGAAGTCGAGCATCAGTTCCTCGACCATCACCTCCTTGATCTTCTGCCGCAGTTCCGCTCCGTCTGACATGGTTCCTTGATCCTCAGAAAATTCCGCCGTCGATCTTGATGGCGGAACCTGTGACGTAGCCCGCATCCTGACAAGCGAGAAACCACACCGCCGCGGCCACCTCCTCGGGCCTGCCGAAACGCCTCATCGGAATGCCCGCCCTGGCCCGTTTCGCGGCCTCCTCGTCCATGTGCGAAAGCGCCTCGGTTTCGATGTAGCCGGGCAGCAGCGCGTTGACCGTGATGCCCGCCCGGCCGACCTCCTTGGCCAGCGTTTGCGTCAGCGCCACCACCCCCGCCTTGGCGGCGGCGTAGTTCGTCTGGCCGGCCGGCGGCAGCACCGCGCTGAGCGAGGCGATGTTGATGATGCGCCCGAAGCGGTTGCCCATCATCGCGCGGATCACCGCCCGGCAGCCGAGGAAGACGGAGTCCAGGTTGCTTGAAATCACCGAGCTCCACGCCTCGTCCTCCATGGTGGCCAGCAAGGCGTCGCGGTGCATCCCGGCGTTGTTCACCAGCACGTCGAGACGCCCGTCGGACTCGAGGATCTTCGCGACGGCCGACTCCCACGCCTCGCGCGAGGTCACCTCGAGCTCCACCAGGCGGCAGCGCTCGCCGGACTCCGCGGCAAGCGCCTCGGCGGCATCGCGCCGCGAGCGCACCCCCAGCCACACCCGGGCCCCGGCGTCCTTCTCCAGAAAGTAGCGACCGATTCCCAGACCGAGTCCGCCGTTGCCACCGGTGATCAGAATGCTGCGCACGGCACTATCCTTTCCCGGCCCGCCCGCATTGCAAGCGGCCATCTCCACCGCTTTCGGCTTCCCGCAGGCAGCCTGCCATCCAACACTCGGGCGATGGAACGCCTAAGCGCCCGTATCGCCGCGAAGCTCGAACGCGAGATCCTCGCCGGCAAGCTTCCGCCCGGCGAGCGCCTGCCGTCCGAGGAAAAGCTGTGCCAGCGTTTCGACGCCAGCCGCACGGTCATCCGCGAGGCGATCCAGCAGCTCCGCGGGCGCGGCCTGCTGCGCACGCTCAAGGGCTCCGGCACCTTCATCGCCGACCCCTCGCTCGAATCGCTCGGCACCGCCATCCAGACCTACTCGGCGCTCGCCGAAGCCGCCGATTTCCACGAACTCATCGACTTCCGCATCGTCATCGAGAGCGAATGCGCCCGGCTCAGCGCCGCCGAGGCCGGCGAGCGCGCGCTGGGGAAGGTGCGTGCCGCCTTCGAGGAAATGGAGCAGGCCGCCGGCGACCGCGCCGCCTTCGCCAAGGCCGACATCGCCTTCCACCGCGCCATCGCCGAAGGCTCCGGCAACCGGATCTACGCCACCCTGCTCGGCGCACTCGAGAAGCGCTGCATCGAATACGCCCAGGCGACCCGTGGCGACGACGACTGGTTCGGTGGCGTGATCGAGCAGCACCGCCGCATCCTCGAGGCCGTCCAGGCGGGACATGCCGAGAACGCCTTCGAGGCGATGCGCCTCCACCTGCTGGAATCCCGCCGACGCTTCGTCGATGTGGAGGCGGGGCAGATCAAATAGGCCGAAGGGCCGCGATTCAGCGGCTTTCGAAATCGGTCCAGTAGATCCAGGCAGCCCCGCGGTCCACGCCCTCCGCCACGATCTGAATCTCGCTCGCGGGATCGATCTCGAGATCGATGCGGGCCTCGTCCTTCTGCAAATCCAGCTTCGCTTCGAAGATCTCCTCGCCATCGGCGGTGATCCGCACCGTGACCGGCACGTCGGGAAACGCCCGCGACACCTTCCCGCGGATCTCCCGTGCCGGACGCTCGGGTTTGAAGGACACGCGCGCCGGAGAGGGCGTCACGAGGATGTCGTCCGCATCCTCTTCGTCTCCGCCCGTCAGCAGGCGACTCCAGAACCCGCGCCCTTCCTTGGCGACCTCGCTCAGCGTGCCGACCGGGTGGATGCCCTGCTCCTCCACTTTCATCCCCTGCTTGAGCAGCAACTGCCACTTCCCCGGTTCACCCGCCAAGGCGGCGCTTGGTGCCGCCTTGCCGAGCTTCCGCGCGGCGACGATGCCGCCGTCCTTCGCCAGGGTCTCCCTCATCCGTTGCACCGTGAGAGCATCATCGATCTTGCCGGCCTTGGTCAGTTCCTGCTCCTGTGCCGCCAGCGCCGCGTCCATCTTGTCGGAGAGGTCGATCAGGGTCCTGGCATGCTGACGCCGGACGCCGTCCCGGGCCTCGGCGTACTTCCCGCGCATCGCCTTCAGATCGGCATCGGCACCGTCCCGCAACGACGGCAGCGACGCGGGGGCCGATTTCATCGCCTCGATCTCGTCGCGCACCGGCACGACGATCGCCAGGTCTCCACTGGACTTCACCTTGTCGAGATGGCGCTCCAGCGCCGCGAGATAGCTCGTTTCCAGTTTTCTGATCTGCTCGTCGCGCGTCGCGTTGGCCTCGTCATAGCGGGCCATGAACGAAGTCTGGAGCTTCTCCAGATCCGAAGCGACGCCTGTGGCGAGCACGGCGAAAGACACGATGACGATGCGGCTGACCGGGTTCATGGACAAAGGGCAATGCGGGATGAAACCACCCTCGCCATCGAAAGTTATGCAAATTATCCGCCCGTCTCACATGAAATTCTCCTCCCAGGCCTTTTCCTCACCGGTGAAGTAGCGCACCCGCACCTTCTTGAACTCCTCGGTCGAGTAGAGCGCCATCCGGTCGGATATGCCGGTCTCCGCCGCGATCGCGTCGAGCGTCGCCTCGCAGTCCTCGCGGCTCTTGCCGTGGACCATCGTGAAGAGGTTGTAGGGCCAGTCCGGGTAGCTCGGCCGCTGGTAGCAGTGGCTCACCGCCCGGAAGCCGGCCATCCTTTCACCCATCCGCCGCAGTTCCTCCGGGTCGTCGGCCGGACCCGCCCACACGCCCATCGCGTTGGCGGAAAACCCCGCCTTGCGGTGGTGCAGCACCGCCGCGAAACGCCGCATCCGACCCGTTTCCAGAAACCGGGCGTGGATCGCCGCGACCTCGTCGAAGGACCGTCCGAGTTTCTCCGCCACCACCACGAAGGGCTCCGGCACCAGTTCGAGGTCGCGCTGCATCAGGCGCACGAACTCGATCTCCCCCTCGGTCAGCGGACCCGCCTCCTTGCGGCTCTTTTCGGTGTACGACGGCCCCGAGCGATCATCCGGCCGGCCTTTTCCCCCGACATCGAAGCGCACCCCGATCTTGAACAGCTTGAGCGTCGGCAGCAGCCGCGTCGATTCCGCCCCGGAAAGCTCGTGCAGGCGGTCGACGGTGCCGTCCAGCCCGAGCCGGCTGTCCGGTGGCACGGCGATCGTGTACCACAGGTTGAAGTCGTGGTTGCGCAAATAGTTGTGGCTCACGCCCGGGTGGCCGTTGATCACCGCCACGGCGGATTCGATCCTCTCCGGCGTGATCCGCGCCGCCACCAGGCTTGAGGCGTAGCCGAGGCTGCGGGTGTCGAAGATCGCGCTGATCTGCCGAATCACCTTTTCCGCCTTCAGCGCCGCGATCCGCGACAGCACCTCGTCCTCCGAAAGCCCGCAGCGATCACCGATCGCGGCAAATGGTCGGCGGACAAAAGGAATCGATTCCTGCAGGGCGCCCAGCAGGGCGCTGTCGTTCGCGGTAGCGTTCATGCCGAAAGTTGAGCCCATGCTGCCGGATCACCGCTCCCCGGATTCTCGCAAAAGTGGCGCAGGGCTTTTCCCACGGCAGATCAAACACGCCGTCACCCCTGGCAAAACCTCCGGGCCATCGCCGACAGGTTCTTGTCCATGGTCAGCAGTGGGATCGAGTCGATGAGAGACGAGCACAAAAGGTGCACGTCGGTGTATCCCAATCCCCTGCCCCACAGACGATGCCTCTCGACGAAGGCGGCGACCTCCTCATGTGAGGCTTCCGATGCCACCGGGAGGCTACGCAACAGCTTCAGGAAATTCGTCCGTTTCGAAATATTGCCGACGGAAAGCTCGCCCAACACCAAGGGGTGGGTCCCGACCCGGTTCTCCTGAAGGAGCCCTACAAGCTCGTCGTTCCCCCGGCGGAGGTGATCGATCCAAACCGAGGTATCAACCAGAATCATCGTCTCGGAATGTCCTTCACCTTCGGAGAGCTTCCGCCCAGCTTGGCTAACCGCTTCGCGCTCTCCTTTGCAATCAGCGCCTTCAATCCCTCATGGAGCAGCGACGTCTTCTCCTGGAGACCGGTCAACCGAGCAGCCTTCTGAACGATCTCGTCGCCGATATTCAACGTCGTCCTCATGCAGATCAGTATGCATGAATTGGTGCCTGATTCAACCGTGGGTTGATCTCTTACCCTTTCTCACGGCTCAACAAGCTGGGAGCGCAGTGTTCCGGCGGGGATGAATTGCCCTTCGTGGGTGACCACATCGTCGATCCGCCATCCGTCGGGCTCACGGATCAACTTCACCGATGTCACCCTTTCATCGCCCTCGTACTGGCTGCCTTCGCCCCAACGATAGATGACCTTGACGGTCGCTTGGGTTCCGCGCACGGACACCTCACCGATGGAAAACGAGGTCGGCAAATCCCATGCATTGAAAATCGTCCGATTGAATCGATCCTGATGCGCCGGGTGGCCCCACGGATGATGAGGGGGTGGCTCCCATTCGTCTGCTTCATCGAGGGCTTGGTCAATCGCCCGCCGCAGGCCACGAGAGAAATACTGGCGTTTGAATTGATCATCGGTGAACAGGTCGCGTTCGGATGCGAAGAGAACCTCCATGAAACCTTCGGTGACTTCCCGGGGTGTTCTGGAAGCGGCGTTGGTTGCGGTCGTGACACAGCTCCCAGTCATCAGGATCAACAGACCTGAAGCCACGCCGACAATTTTCATGGGAAGAATCTGAGACGAGGAACTTCCGGGGTCAATCTGCAGAAAATCACCCTTCCCCCCGGCGCGATTCCCGCTACGTCCGCCGCGTGACCTGGCTTCTCTTGTCCGTCGGCTCCGCGCTGCTGCTCGGGCTCTACGACTACTTCAAGAAGGCCGCCCTGCGCGACAACGCGGTCATGCCGGTGCTGTTCGGCAGCGTCGCCGCCTCGGCGCTGGTCTGGCTCCCGTTCGCCGTCTGGTCGGCGATCTCGCCGGAAAGCCTGCCGCACGCATTCTTCGATGTCGCCTCGATCGCCCCGCGCGAGCATGGGCTGCTGTTCCTCAAGGCGGCGCTGGTCGGCTCATCGTGGCTGCTCGGCTATCACGGGCTGAAATCGCTGCCACTCTCCATCGCCACGCCGATCCGGGCCACCGCGCCGTTGTGGACCATCGCGCTGGCGGTGCTGTTCTTCGGCGAATCGCCGACCCTGCGCCAATGGGCGGGCGTCGCGCTCATTCTCGCCGCCTTCTTCGCCTTCACGCTCGTCGGCCGGCGCGAGGGCATCCACTTCCACCGCGACAAGGGCGTGTTCCTCATGGTCGGCGCCACGCTGCTCGGCGCGCTCTCGGCGCTCTACGACAAGTTCCTGCTCCAGACCGCGGCGATCACGCCGTCGGCGGTGCAGGCCTGGTTCACCATCGACCTCGCGCTGCTCCTGATCCCGGCGGTCATCCTCTCGCGACGCTCGCCCGGCACCCACCCGTTCCGCTGGCACTGGGCGATCCCGGTGATCGGACTCACGCTGCTGGCGGCGGACATCCTCTACTTCATCGCCATCGCCCAGCCGGACGCGCTGATTTCCCTGATCTCCCCGGTCCGCCGCAGTTCGGTGATCGTTTCCTTCCTGCTCGGCATCTTCCTCTTCCGCGAAAGACACCTCGTGGCGAAGGGACTGTGCGTCATCGGCATCATCGCCGGGATGCTGCTGCTCTCGTAGCCCTTTCTCCCCTTGGCAGCGGGTCATCGTCCCTTACATTGCCCGCATGCCGCAATCCGCCGGGAAAGAAAAGCGCAAGCGCGTGAACGTCCGTCGTCCGGACGTGATGGAAAAGGTCACCGCCGAGGTCGAGCAGCACTACCGCTCGTCGGTCGTCGAGAAGATCCGCAACCATGGCGGCGAGTTGACCATCGACGGCACCACGGTCCGCCTCGCCCAGTCCTTCGGCTTCTGCTACGGCGTCGAGCGGGCGATCGACCTCGCCTACGCCGCCCGACGGGTCTTTCCCGACAACCGCATCTTCCTGATCGGCGAGATCATCCACAACCCCGAGGTCAACAAGCAGCTCAGCGACATGGGCATCGTCTCGCTGCCCTGGCAGGAACTTTCCAGCGACTACGACCAGCTCACCGGGGACGACGTCGTGATCGTGCCCGCCTTCGGCGCGCCCACCCATTTCATGGAGAAGATCGGCGACCAGGGTTGCTACGTGGTCGACACCACCTGTGGCGACGTGATGAAGGTCTGGCGGCGGGTGAAGACCTACGTGAAGGAGGGCATGACCTCGATCATCCACGGCAAGGCCGGCCACGAGGAGACCGCCGCGACCGCATCCCGCGCGCTGGGCGACGACGGCAGCGGCCACTACGTCGTGGTGCTCACGCTCGACGACACCGATTTCCTCTGCCGCTACATCCGCGAGGGCGGCGACCGCGACGCCTTCTTCGATCGCTTCGAGGGAGCGCTCTCGCCGGGCTTCGATCCCGAGATCCACCTCCAGCGCGTCGGCGTGGCCAACCAGACGACCATGCTCAAGAGCGAGACCGAGGAGATCCAGCGCCGGGTGCGCCAGGCGGTGATCGACCGCGACACCGAGGAGACCAACTTCAAGTTCTTCGACACCATCTGCGGCGCCACCCAGGAGCGGCAGGACGCCCTTTTCGAAATGCTGCGCAAGCCGATGGACCTGCTGCTGGTCGTGGGCGGCTACAACAGCTCGAACACGACGCACCTCGTCGAGATCGCCGAGCAGGAGCTTCCGACCTTCTTCATCCGCAACGCGAAGTGCCTCGACGACCTCGAGCAGCTCATCCACTTCGACCTCCACCACAAGGCCGAGGTCCGGAGCGACTATCCGGCCGCGCTGCTCGGGAACGGCCCGGCGACGATCGGCGTGACCGCCGGTGCCTCGTGCCCGAACAACCTGATCGAGGACACCATCCTGCGCGTCTTCGAAATGCGCGGGATTCCGGCGGACAAGGTGCGGGAGGCCTGAACCCTACTCCTCTCCGAGCTGCTCGATCCGCTGCCGGATCTCGGCGGCTTCGTCTTCAAGACCCTCCCGCTCGCAGGCGGCGAGAAGGCGCGTGAGCAGCTCGAAGTCGGCCGGATGCTCCTCCAGTCCCTCGCGGAGGACCTCGATCGCCTTTCCGTTCTCCTTACTGTCCGCGTAGTACTCCGCGAGCCGGCACTCCATCGGCAGCAGCACCGCGGGGGGCATCATCAGCGTCGCCCGCTCCTGCCGGTCGGCCGCCGAACGGTACCAGTTGAAGGCGCCTCCGCGCTCGCCCGGCGGCATCGCCATGGTGAGAAGCCCGCGGAACTCGCTGACCATCACCTCGAAGGCCTTGAAGCCGCGCAGCCAGTGCGAGCGCTCGCCGTTGGCCTCGGCGACGCCGCGGGTCTTGACGTAGTTCTCGCCGATGTTCGTGACGTCGCGCGAGATCTCCCGCGCCGCGTCCATCTCCCCCTTCTCGATCGCCAGCCGGCCGGCGACCAGCGAGGAATGGACCTGATAGGACCAGAGGGCGAGCGACTTCCTGCCGAACTCCTTCACCTCCTCGAGCGGCGGGAGCACCTTTGCCGCACGGGCCATGTCGCCCGGCTCTCCGCGGCGCATCAGGATGCGCACCGGCAGGGTCTTGCCCTCCCACATCAGCATCCGCCCGCCATTCGAATCCGCGAGGTCGAGCGGGACCTCGATCGCGGCGACGGCATCGGCGATCGCCAGCGCCGTTTCATACTCTCCCCTCGAGGCAAGCGCCACGGCACGGTAGGACTCCGCCTTGGTCCAGGACGGGCAATGCACCGCCTTGAGTCCGTTGGCGCGCATCCAGCCGGCATACAGGTCGGCCGCACGGCCGAAGGCGTTGGCGGCCCGCGAGTGGTTTCCACAGCGCCACTCGTAGTGCCCCAGAAGGTGGAAATACGGCGGATACTCGGGCGCGTCGGCGGCCAACTGGCGGGCCTGCTCGAGGCCGTCCTCCAGCGATGCGGCCTCGGCCCGCATCGCCAGGTAGGCATAGCGCAGCCAGGTCAGGTCGGGATGCTTCTCGATCGCCGCCGCCATCTCATCCTCGGCCCGCTTCTGGTCGGGCGTCGGTTCGCCGGTCAGGTCGTAGCCGCCGCGACTGAGCAGGCACTTGAGCAGGACGAGCTGCGGATCGCCGGGAAACTCCCGCGACGCGCCGATGAAGGCCTCCGCCGCCTGGTCGGGTCCTTCGGCGATGAGCTGGCTCAGGCCGAAGACATAGCGCTTCTCGAGGTCCGTTCCGACCCCTTGGTCCACCAACGCCAGCATCCGGTCCATCGCGCCGCGCCGCTCTTCCTGCATGTCCTGGCTGCCATGCAGCAGCGCAAGTCCGATGCCCCAGTGTGCCATCAGGCAGTCCGGGTCCGCCTGCAGTGCCATGCAGAAGTGCCGGTAGGCCTCGAAGTCCCAGCCGGTGTGCAGGCAGACCATCCCGTGGCGGACCGCCTGCTCCGCCCGTGCGTCCTTCGAGCTGATCGCCATCACCACCCCCTTCGGCACCGCGGGCGCGGCGGGCGGCGGCAACGAGGCGACGCGCTCCGAGATCAGGTCCGCGGCCTCCGGCAGTTCCTTCGGCTCTTCCGCGAAGGAAACCGCCGCGAGCGAACAGGCGAGCAACAGTCGGCGCATGCGCGGACGATGCGAGCGCGGACGCCGCCGACCAAGAAAAATGAACGCTCGCCCGCCGCGGCTTCGTCCCTACCATCCCCGGCATGAAGACAGGAGTCATCGGATGCGGAAGGATGGCCACCGCTCTCGTCGGCGGGGCGATCCAGGCCAGGGCCATCGAGGCGGGCGAAGTCGTCGGCTACGACCCGTCGCCCGAAGCCGCCGCGACCTTCGCCTCGGAAACCGGCGCGGCCACGGTCCCGGAAATCGGCGGCCTCGCCGGGTGCGGGACCTTCCTTCTCTGCACCAAACCCCACCAGGCGACCGAGGCGCTGGCCGCCCTCGGGGCCGCCGGGGCCGGAGGCGGACTCCTCGTTTCCGTCGCCGCGGGCATCTCCCTCGAGTGCCTCGCCGCCGCGGCCCCGCCCGGCTTCCGCGTGATCCGCTGCATGCCCAACACCCCCGCCCTCGTCGGCGAGGGTGCCTCGGCCTTCGCTCTCGGCGCAGGGACCACAACGGAAGATGCCGCGACCGCCCGCGCCCTGCTCGGCTCGGTCGGCGTCGTGCACGAGGTTCCGGAAAGGCTGCTCGATGCAGTGACCGGACTTTCGGGCAGCGGCCCGGCATTCGTTTTCCTGATGATCGAGGCGCTGGCCGATGGCGGCGTCCGCTGCGGACTGCCGAGGGCCCAGGCCCTTGAACTTGCCGCCCAGACGCTGCGCGGGGCCGCCACCATGGTCCTGCGGACCGGCGAGCATCCCGGCGAACTCAAGGACCGGGTCGCCTCGCCCGGCGGCACCACCATCGCCGGACTGGCCGCCCTCGAATCGGGCGGGCTCCGCGCCGCCCTGATCGATGCCGTGGGCGCGGCCGCACGGCGCTCCGCCGAACTGGGAGACGCCTGACTCTCCGCCCGCCCTGATTTTCGCTTCCCGCTCCCTCCCCGCACCCCTTAGCTTTCCGGCCATGCGCCAGACCCTTCTCCTGCTTCCCCTCGCCGCCTTGTTCGCCGCCTGCGGCGGCGATGACGACCTGCCACCGATGGTCGGCTCCGGCAGCACCGACAACGCCCGGGCCGAAGCCCTCTTCCAGGAAGCCAGGTCGGCCGAGGACGCGGGCAAGACCAAGAAGGCCATCAAGCTCTACGACGAGTTGGCCGACGACATGGCCTACTCCAACCGGGCCGCCGAGGCCCGCTTCCGCCAGGCCCAGCTTCTCGAGCAGCAGGGCGAGACCCTCGACGCGTTCGATGCCTATCAGGACCTGCTTTCGAAGCGCTCCGGCAGCGGCTTCTACAAGGATGCCTTCACGCGCCAGTCCGAGCTGGCCTTCGCCGCGGCCGACGGGGAAATCCGGAACACCTTCCTCGGCATCGGATCATCGCTCTCGTCGAAGAAGGTCATCGGCATGCTGGAAATGGTCGCCGCCAACGCACCGCGTTCCCCGGTCGCGGCCCAGGCCGAATACCGCATCGGCGACATCCACGTGAACGACGGCAAGATCAACGAGGCCGTCGCCGCCTACCAGAGCGTCGTCGAGAACTACCCGGATTCCGCCGAGGCTCCCCAGGCGCAGTTCCGCATCGGCGAGGTCCTGCTGCAGGCCGCCGACGAGGGCAACCAGGACCAGGCCAACCTCAACCGCGCCAAAGAGGCCCTCCAGGACTACCTGAGCCAGTTCCCGGGTCACAAGCGCAACGGCGAGGCCCGCCAGCTCATCAAGACCATCGGCAGCCGCGACCTGCAGAACTCCTTCGAAATCGCCCAGTTCTACGAGAAGAAGGGCGACTACGGATCGGCCCGCTTCTACTACGAGGAGGTCGTGCGCGGCACCCGGTCCGGCGAACTCCACGACAAGGCGCAGGCACGCCTGAACGCCCTCGGCTCGAACTGACTTCTTCCCCATGCGACTCCTCGCCTCCCTGACCGCCCTCGTCATCGCCGGCTGCGCCGGCTACCAGCTCGACGGTGCCAAGCCGGCCGCCATGAGCGGTGTCGATTCGATCTCGGTCACGATGTTCCGGAACGACACCCTGCATCCCCGGGCCGAGGCCCTCGCCACCTCCGCCGTCACCGAGGCCTTCGTTCTCGACGGCACCTACCGCATCGCCACCAGCGCCGATGCCGACGCCATCCTCGAGGGGACCATCGAGGAAATCGACTACGCCCAGATCCGCGCCACCCGGCTCGACACCCTCCGGCCCGAGGAACTCCAGAACTCCGTGACCCTCCGCTGGATCCTGCGCGACGCCGCCGCGCCCGACCGCATCCTCGCGCAGGGCATCTCGACGGGCATCTCGCGCTTCTTCGTCGATTCGAACCTCCAGACCTCGCGCAACAACGCGCTCCCCGACGCGATCCAGCGCGCCAGCGAGGCGCTGGTTTCCCGGCTCGCCGACGGCTACTGACGGACATCGCGGACCCGACCGCCGCGCCGCGAATGATCTTCCTCGTCCCCACCCCGATCGGCAACCTCGGCGACATCACCCGCCGGGCCGTCGAGGTGCTGGAGAACGCCGACCGCATCGCCTGCGAGGACACCCGCCAGACCGCCAAGCTGCTCGCCCACCTCGGCATCGAGGGCAAGCCGCTCGTCCCGCTGCACGAGCACAACGAAGTACGACGGATCCCGGAGTTGATCGAGGCCGCGCGCGCCGGGCAATCGATCGCGGTCGTCAGCGACGCCGGCATGCCGGGCATCTCCGACCCCGGCTACCGCCTCGTCCAGGCCTGCCTCGAGGCGGAGGTTCCCTTCGAGACCCTGCCCGGACCCTCGTCGGTCCTCACCGCCCTCGTCGGCTCCGGCCTCCCGGTCCACAGTTTCCACTTCCACGGTTTCCTCCCGGTGAAGAAGGGCAGGCGGCTGAAGGCGCTCGAAGCCGGCCTCGAAGCGGAGGGCACCACGATCTTCTTCGAGTCGCCGCACCGGATCCTCTCCACCCTCGAATTGCTCGCCGCGTCCCATCCCGACGCCCGCTGCTGCGTCGCCCGCGAGCTCAGCAAGAAGTTCGAGACCTATCACCGCGGCACCGCCGCCGAGTTGTTCGCCCACTTCCAGGCCCATCCGCCCAAGGGCGAAATCGTCTTCCTTCTCAGCGGCGATCCGAAGGCCTGACCCGTCCCTTGGAACTTGGCCCTTGGCCCTTGGAACTTCGCAGCCGTAGGCTGCGCCGTGCCCGCCTTCTCGACCTGTTGGAACAACTCCCGCCACCACGACGGCGAGGGCATGGTCGATGAGATCCTCGAACTCGGATTCTCCGAACTCGAGCTCTCCCACGGCATGACCGTCGCCAAGCTGCCCGGCCTGCGGAAGGCCTTCGCCGACGGACGCTTCACCTGCGTCGGCGTGCACAACTACTTCCCGTCGCCGGTCGAGGTCATGATCGACGCGCCCGACGCCTACGAGTTCACCTCCCACCGCCGCCCGGACCGCGAGCGGGCGATGGACATGACGCTCAAGACGCTGGAGGTCGCCGCCGAGTTCCGCGCCCGCTACGTCGTGCTCCACATGGGATCGGTGCCGATGAAGCCGAAAAAGTGGACCCGGGCGCTGACCGAGATGGTCACCGACGGCGAGCGCGACACCCCGGCCTTCGCCAAGCGCCGCATCGCCTTCATCAAGAAGCGCGAGAAGCTCGGTCCGCTCTACTACCGCCGTGCGATCGACGCCCTCGAGAAGCTCGCGGAAAAGGCCACCGAACTCGACCTCGTCCTCGCCATCGAATCCCGCTCGCGTTTCGAGGACATGCCGACCGAGCGCGAGATGATCGCACTCCAAGAGCACTTCAAGGACCACCCGCACGTCGGCTACTGGCACGACTTCGGCCACGTCCAGCTCAAGCACAACCTCGGCCTGCTCGACCACGCCGAGTGGCTCGATCGCATTTCCCCCCACCTCATCGGCGCCCACGTCCACGACGTCCAGTGGCCCGCCCGCGACCACCGCGTCCCCTTCACCGGCGAACTCGACTACAAGACCCTCCTGCCGTTCTTCCCCGGGAACGCCCCGATGACCTGGGAACTCTCTCCCACCCGCAAGGCCGAGGAGATCCGCGAGGCGCTCACTGTCTGGAAGCATCTGTTCCCCGGGCGCTGACGAAAGCCCGCTGCTACGATGGATGCAGTGCGGAGGTCGCGGGACTGGCCGATTCTCGTGTGCAAGGCGTCGGCGGTAGGTCGGAACCGGGTTCCGCCGTCTTGCGCCAGATCCTCCGGCCGAGGAGGAGCGCGGTGATGCTGAGTCCGACGGTGATGCCCCACCACATGCCGCTGACCCCGAGCCCCAGCGGGTAGGCGAGCAGCGCGCCGAGCGGGATCGACACGACCCAGTAGGCGCCGAAGGCGATCCACGCCGGCACGCGCACGTCGTCGAGCCCGCGCAAGGCACCGCCGGCGATGATCTGAAGCGCGTCGCAGAACTGGAAGACGGCGGCGACGACCAGCAAGCCTGCCGCCACCTCGAGCACCGCGGGATCGTCGATGAACCAGCCGGCGATCGTGCGGTTGAAAATCACGAACGCACTCGCGCTGAACATCGTGAACACCGTTCCCATCGCCCAGCCGCTGACCAGGATCGGACGCATCGCGGAGAAGCGCTTCGCACCGAAGCACTCGCCGATGCGAACGGTGAGCGCCATCGAGATCCCGAGCGGCACCATGAAGATGGTCGCCGCACACTGGATGGCGACCTGGTGCGACGCCAGCGCCGCCTGCCCCATGCTGCCGATGATGAAGGTCGCCATCACGAAGGCGCTGACTTCCGCAAGCAGTTGCATGCTGGCGGGAAAGCCGGTCCGCAGCAGGTCGCGGATGCCGCTCCACTCGGGCACCCGGAACCAGCGCCGCGGCACCCACTCGCGCATCGCCACATCGGCCCGGCACCACCAGATCATCCCGACGAGGGTCGCGCCGCGGGCGGCAAGGGTGGCGACGCCGGCACCCTCGAGACCCATGGCCGGCGCGCCGGCCTTGCCGAAGATCAGGATCCAGTTGAGCGCCACGTTCAACGCCACGCCGCCGATCGAGATCCAGAACACGGGCCACGGCCGGTTCATCGCGTCGGCGTGGTTCTTCACCGCCATCGTCGCCATCGCCGGGATCATCGAGGCGGAAATGATGAGGAAGTAGTCCGGCACCGCCTCGATCACCCGCGGGTCCTGGCGGAACAGGCCGAGAAACGGCAGCAGCCCGGCCGCCGCGGCGACCGTCAGCAGGCCGAGCGCGAAGGTGATGAACAGCCCGTGGCGCAGCGCCGCGCGGGCGGCGGCGGGATCCCCCGCCCCACGCGCCTGTGAGACGCGGATCGAAACCGCCATCGACATCCCGATGCCGAACATCATCGGCAGGTAGAGGATCGTGTTGGCGAAGGAGCAGGCCGCCAGCGGCGTGACGCCCAGCCAGCCGAGCATCAGCGTGTCGGAAAGGCTGATCAGCATCTGGCCGAGCTGGCCGATGATCAGCGGAACGGCGAGCCGGATGGTCGTCCGGCCCTCGCTCGTCAGGTTGGGAATGGAAAGGGAACTCATGAAGATGAAAGGCAGAGGGAAACAAAAAGCCCGCTCGGAGCATCCAAGCGGGCGGGGACTGTCGGCGGCGTCTCGAATTTCGCTCCGTCACGTCATGTCCCCGCGGCCGACAAGGTCGGTTGGCGCGATGGTTCGGACGTGCGGCTTCATGAGAGTGCCGGGAGGAAAGCGGATTCGATGGGCACGGTCAATCCCGCAACCCACCTCGCCCACGGCGCAGGTGCTCCCGAAAGTCGTCGGCACCGTGTTGCACCGTAGCATCGCCGGGAGGGCCAAGGGCCCGGCAGATCCCAGCCCCGGGCAACGCCGGGGTCATTGATCGAGGCAACATCAAGGGCTGAAGGCCCGACACCTGCGGGGAAGGGCAAGAGTCGTCCTCCATGGCCGGTTTCGGGCCGGAGGAACAGAGGCCTTTGGAGAGCTCGAAGCGGCGTTGGCCGAGGGAGAATGAAGAGCCGTTCGATGGTCCGGTTGACCACGGCGTCACCCCCAATGGGCCAGGAACTGCCCCGCCTGGCCGGGATCGTTGAGGATGAAACCGGGGCCATCGGTGAGGGCGTCGATTTCCTCCGGGGACATCGCGGCCTTTCGCAACAGGCGCAGGCGGGAGGGCCTGTTGCCGCCCCGCTTCATCCACTCCCATGCCAGCCGGCCCATGGTGAAGCGGACATTGACTTCGACGACGGGCTTCAAGGCGAGCGACTGCGTCGCTGGAGATTGGAAATTGGGAGATTGGGTTGATTGGGGGGAAGAACCCTTGAGCCTGTGCACCATGGCGTCAACGCCCAGCGGGCCGACGTAGCCGGGGAGGAGTTCGGCGAGGAGCGGGGGGAGCTGTGTGCCGTAGAGGTCGAGCACACGGGCCTCGCGGAAGAGAAGGGCGGGGACCGCTTCGCGGGAGTGCGACGTACCCGGTGAGAAGTGAGAAGTGTCAGTTCGATGGAGGAGGGTTCCGAATTTCGGGCCGACACGGATGCCTTGAAAGCGGCCGGCGGGATCGTTCTCCATGACGGTGAAGCCGAGAAGTTCGACGACGCCGCCGGACTTCGCGTCGTAGAGGGCGGAGAAGTCGAGCACGCGGTCGAGCCAAGGTTCGACGACGACGGCACCATGGGCAGCGAGGGTGTTGTCGATCCAGCCGCGGGTCTTGGCGGGGACGCTGTCGTGATTCACCCGCAGGTGGCCGCGGCCGGAACAGGCGAAAGGGGCTTTCAGGAGAGCCTGGCCTCCTCCGGCCTGGTGGCGGGCGATGGCGGCGAGGACGGCGCCGGTATCGTGACGGAGTTCGCCGGTTTCCGGGACGGGACCAAGGGATTGTTCGAGCTTGAGCCCGATGGCCTTGGAGAACCACTCGTTGGGAACGGGCTCGCGCCACGGGTGCTCCATGCAGGGAGCGATGGCGTCGCGGAAAGGGACCAGGGTTTCGGAAGCGTCGGGCGACCAGGCCCACGGGCGCAGGCCGGCGAATTTGCGGGGAATGGCTCCTATTTCTGAAAGGGGGATGATCTCGGGAAGGTCGAAGCCGGCGGCCTTGAGCCGGGCGAGATGCCCGACCGAGGGCGGGCGGCGCATCAGCACGGCGTCGTCGCGGCGGCAGCAGGCGAGCATGAGTGCCTCGAGGTCGTGCTCGAGAGCCAGCGAGACCTTGTCGGGCTGCCAGCGCCTGCCTGTGGCGGCGGAGCGGGCGTGGGACTCGGCGCTCGGGTTGAACCAATGCACCACCGGCGTACGGCCGCGCGAAACTTCGCAGACCTCGAGGTGGCGGATGAAGTCCTCGTCCAGTCCGGCGAGCCGGCGGCTCTCGGCGTTGAAGGGTGCCGTTCCCTTCGCACGCGCCGGGGTGAGCGGAAACGACAGGCAGCGGCGGTAGCCTTCCCAGTCGGTCTCTCCCCTCGCCTTCCACTGTCGGAACCACTCCAGTCCGTAGTGGACGTGGCCGATCTCGTCGCGGTGGATGCGCTCGAGGATGGCGGCCGTCTCTTCATCCCCGGCATCGGAGAACACCCGGGCGAAGGCTTTCGAGTAGTCGAGATTCGCCTGCTCGAAGGTCAGCGAAAGCCGCGTGACGTAGTCGAGCGGAGTCGCCATCGGCGCGACGAGGTTCCAGAAGAAGCCGTTCACCGGCAGCTCGCCGAACTCCACCCCGCAGGCCGCCATCCGGCGCAGGTAGAGCTTGGTGTGCATCTGCTCCTCCTTGAGCGTCTTCAGCACCCCGGCGCGGAATTCGGCCGGGGCGTCGGGAAACTTCAGCAGCACCAGCGCCATCAGCTCCGTCGCCAGCAACTCGTGGTTGGCGAAGAAGTGCAGCAGCCTGCCGCGCTCGCGGTCGTCCCGGATCCCGGCCACGCCGGGAAAGGCGACCCGCACCCCGCGGTCCGAAAGCCGCAACGCCTCCGGCCGACCGGGGGCCGAAGGCGCATCAAGCGAACCGCCGCGCCGCAGATCCAGCAGTCCGGAGCCCGGCGGCGGGGCGAGCTTGTCGGCCAGCGAGTCCGCGAAGAGCACTTGCTCGGCGAACTCGCGGACCGTCGTCATGCCGGCAGGCTAACGCCCGTCGGCCTCACGACAAGTCAGGGCGCCGGCTGCATCTCCTGAATCTGGGAGACGGCGCTCGCCACCTGGGTGACATAGATGACGATGAAGAGGACGTAAACGATCGACCACATGGCCATCAGCTTCGTGATCCCCCACTTCTTCGAGAAGATCCATCCGATGATGAATCCCCCGAGCGAGCAGAGCACGATCGAGAGAATCCCCATCAGGGGACCGTCGCCTTTCTTGAAGGCGGTGACGATCTCCATGATCCAGAAGACCAGGAGGGCGATTCCGAGGATGATGACGAGACCCATCATCACCGGATTCATCTGGGGCATTTCCGCCGGGGCGGTGGTCGGAGCGGCTTGAGCGAGTTGAAGGAACATGTTGGTATGGGGTTGCGATTCCCTCTTTCCCGAGGGTGACGCATACTCCAACAGATCCGGCTCGGCTGGCAAGCCCAGGCTTTCCTACGGCAGCTCGACCCGCAGCCGCAGAAAACGCCGGCCTCCCGGCACGGCAGCCACCGAATCGGTCGCGACCAGCGTCCCGGCGGCCCATTCCAGCGAAACTCCGGCGGAACTCCACGCCGACAGGTTGCCACTGGCCTCCACGGTCGCCACCGCGAGGCTTCCGGGATGCGCGGGATAGATCGCCCGGAGAAACGGTCCGCCCGGGCCGGTGAATGCGATCTCCGCCGACGGGATCGAGGTTCCGTCGCCGGGATCGGTGCCGCAGAAGAACTCGATGACGTTCTCGATGCCGTCGAGGTCCGGATCATCGCCGGCGCCGTCGAGCGACTCGCCCGCCAGCTCGGCCGCCTGCCACTGGGCGTAGCTGCGGACCCTCTCGGACATCATGAGAAACGGCGAGCCGTCGCCGTCGATGACTCCCGCCAGCACGATGTCGGCATCCGCGGCGTTCCACAAAACGAGGTCTTCCGGATCGAAGAGCCCCGAAGGCGCCTCCGGCCAGGTCCAGTCCGAATGGCGGAACAGGATCCACTCGCTGCCCGTGGCCGTCCATCTCCGACCCAGAATCCAGCCCGGGGTGCCGAGGGGAAACGGGTCATCGTTGTCGAACTCGGCGAGAAACGTCCCGGTGCTCCCGGCGGCCGGAACGTAGGCCGTGGTCTGGGCGGCGTTCCAGTGCGCGAGCCATGCGTGACGATTGCCCGCGGTCGGCGCGAAGCCCGCATCGAACACTCCGAGTTCGAACTGGAAGCCGGCGTCCATCGCCGCACCGGTGCTGTCGTGATTCACCGACGCCGCAGGACAGAACCACCGGATCCGCTCGGCCTGGACGGTCGCGGCGGCCAGCACCGCGGCGCAGCACCACGATGCGATGGGTTTCATGCCGGACGCTTCCGTCTTCCGACCAAGAACGCGCCGCTCATGCCGATGAGAAGCACGGCAGACGGCTCGGGCACGGCGAAGGTGAAGGTCTGCTGGGTGTAGGGCCCGGTCACGGTGTATTCCCCCGATCCGGTGACGCCGCCCTGCGACCCCCAGAGCGGAACATCGCTGCCCGTTAGATCGCTGCTCGACCACTCGAGCGGCAGACCGTTGCCGCAACAGCCGGGATTGGCGGTCGGGTAGACCCACGTCGACGTGGTCACCAGGAGCCACTCCGTGCCGGGCTCGGGATTGTCGCCGTTGCGGATCCAGATGTAGGCCTGCCGCCCCTCGAAACTCGTCGCTCCCGGCGACTCGTCCGGACTGTCGCTGGTGCCGTCCGACTCCATGTTCGCCGTGGAGGTGTAATAGCCCCAGATGCCGTCATCCAGCGGATCCTCGATCCCGTTGTAGTCGGCCTGGTCGAACACCTGCCAGTGATCGAGCCAGTCGTCGGGATCGTAATCGACGGGGTTGTAGCCGGCGTCGAAGGCCCCGAGCTGGAAAACGAAGGTGTCGTCCAGGGTGTTGCCCTCGCTGTCGACCAGATTGCTGAAGATCTCGCTACCCCAATCGATCTGCTGGGCCTGCGACATCGTGCCGAGCCCAAGCACGACGACCGCAGACAATTGAACCAGATTCTTCATTTCGATGGGTGCCACGAGCAACCGGTGCCGTTTTATTACGGGAATCCTAATATTTAGACAAGCCGAATGAATGGATCACGGAGTCCAGGGCACGGGCATCATGTAGCCATCGAATCCGGCTTGCGACCGGACGAAGACCGCCCGGCTTTGCAGGAACAGCAGATCGTTGCCGCGTTCGGTGAGGAGCGAATCGCCGACCCGGGCCCACCTCTGGAGCGAGGGATTGTAGGGATTGCCGTCCACCCGGAAATGGCTGTCGTAGCCCGCCACCGACGGCCCACCACTATCCTTGCGCCAGATGTAGAATGAGTCCGCCGTCTTGAAGTCCAGCGTGCCGGTGAAACCCGCCAGCATCGCGCGGCCGCCCGCGCCGGACGCCGACTGATCGACCGGGAAGCCTCCGCCCACGAGGTTGTCTCCACTCACCAACGGTCGCACGAAGTCGTTGTGCCGGACCTCGCCGTACTGCAGCACCGTCGTCGCCGCCGTCCGGTTGTAGAAGAACACCCCCTGCCCCGGCGGGATGACCACCCCGCCCTGGTCCGCCAGCGTCGCGTCGGTGACGTCCACCCATTTCGGCGAACCGCCATTGTCGTAGAGCCAGTAGCTCCTGGCTCCGCCGTTGGCATAGACCTGCACCTCGTCGGCCGTGCCCGGCACTCCGGTCGCTCCGAATGAAGACGGCGGAAAATGCTCGGCCAGCGTGGTGTGCCGGCGCAGCATGACGACATCACTGGCCAGCGTCGCCGGCGGCGCGCCGGTCAGCGTGTTGAACGGGGGCGCGAAGGCGTGCAGATCGGTGTCGCCGACCAGCGTCAGCGTGTTGCCCGAGGCGGCGGCCACGTCGAAACGATGGCCTTCGAGGTCGCCCGAGTTCACCTCGATGTAGTACGCGGCGCCGGGGACCAGCAGGGCGCCGAGGTCAAAGGATCCACCGCTCACCGTGAACACCAGGTCCTGGCCGCTGACCGATCCCACCGTGCCCGTGAACAGCGTCTCGCGCTGGTATGGGTCGTTGTAGGTCACACAGCACAGCGGCAGGCCAGCCTCGGTCCAGCCTTCCACTTCCGACCAGCTCGTGTGGTCGATGACCGAATCCGGCTCCTCGTCGAGGTCCACCCGCAGGCGCACCACTCCGCCGCCGCCGGTCAGGCCGGTGAGGTTCTCGAGGTCGTGAATCGTCACCGTTTCGGTGCAGTCGCCGTTGTTCACCGTCGTGTAATGCGAGGGCTGGAGTTCCAGCGACTGCCAGGCGACCGGATCGCCCAGCCCGGCGGCATACTCCAGCGTGTAGGTCACGTCGAGCAGAGCCCCGGTCGGCCGGATAAAGACACCTTCCAGGGTGCCGGGCGCCAGCGTCGAAGGCTCGATGATCCAGGCCGTGCGTTCCAGCCATCCGCTGCCGCTGCCGTCGTCGGCAGGCATCGCGAAGGCGAACTCCGCGAGGTTGTCGTAGGCGTCGAGGTCCGGATTTCCGTCCGCCCACTCGCCCGGGTGCTGGAACAGCCACTCGTCCCAGTCGTCCGGACAGGTGTCGAGCGTTTCGACGAAGTCGTTGTCCTCGCTTTGCTCGCCTGGCGCGATCGTGATCGGCGCGACGTCGCCGATGATGTCGAGGTCGCCTCCGTCGATATCGCCGAAGCTGTCGTAGCCGATCGGCTGTGTCTGGCCGACCTGATAGGTGCCGGGGAAGACATCGTCGAACTGATAGAATCCGTTGGAGTCGGTGACGGTCGTGATGGGCTGCACACCCGGCGTGTCCGGGTCGCCATCGACCGGATCGCCGAACTCGTCGAGCAGGGTCAGCGTCACCCCGGCAAGCGGATCGGTGCCGACGAAGACGTGTCCGCTGATCGAGCCGAGTTCGATTTCAACGAAGTCGCGTCCGGTCACGTCCTGCCCCGGCGCGAGGGTGATGGGCGTGCCGTTCCCGATCCGGTCGGGATCTCCCCCATCGACATCGGACACGCTGCCGTAGCCGCTCGGCTGGGTCTCGACGACCTGATAGTCACCGGGAAGGAGGTTGGTGAAGGAGTAGGCCCCTCCGGCGTCGGTGGTTGCGGTCACGGGATTGCCGCCAACCAGGACCGGATTGCCGAGCCCATCGAAGAGCGAAAGCTCGACGCCCGCCAGAGGAATGTCGCCCGTTCCGTTGGCATCGGTGTCGGCCAGGACGCTTCCGCTGATCGAGCCGAGTTCGACTTCGATGAAATCGTTGCCGGTGTCGTCTTCGCCGTTGAAGACGCTCACCGGGATGAAATCGTCGGTGGTGTCGCCGTTGACCGCGTCGTCCGCCGGAGTCGTGGTGTCGCCGTCACTCACCGTGGCATAACCCGTCGGCTGCGTTTCGAGGACTCCGTAGTCACCCGGCGGGACGCCGGCGAAGAGATAGTCGCCATTCCCATCGGTGAGGGCGGTCACCGGCTGGATGCCAGGTGTGCCGGGATCGCCGTCGATGGGATCACCGGCCGCGTCGGTCAGCGTGATCAGGACGTTCTGGATGCCGGCATCGCCGGAGCCGCTTCCGTCCGTGTCGGCCAGCACCGAACCCGAGATCGAGCCGAGTTGCTCGTCGAGAAAGTCATTGCCTGTGTTGGCCGTGCCGGCGAGCACGGTAACCGGCGTTTCATCGCCGATCACGTTGTTGTTCGCGCCATCGATGTCGCTCACCGAGATGTAGCCGGCCGGGTCGCTCTCGACGACGCGGTAGTCGCCGGGGAAAAGACCACCGAAGGTGTAGTCGCCGTTGATGTCCGTCACCACCGTCGTCGGCTGGACGCCGGGCGTGACGGGGTCGCTGTCGATGTCATCACCCGACGCATCCTTGAGCGTGACCGTGACCCCGGCGAGCGGTTGCTCCGGCAGGTCATCGTTGTCGATGTCCACGCGCACGGTGCCGGAGATCGATCCGACGGGAACGTAGCCCGCATCGATGTCGGTGACGGCATCCCCGGAAGCCAGGGTGATCGTGGAGGTCGATCCATCCGTGTCGGCATCGCTGTCGGTGCCCGCACTACCGACGCCCTGCGGCGAACGCAGGTGACCCGCGAAACCGGCGAACACGACGACGTAGTCTCCCGGTGCCAGGCCGGTGAAGGAATAGGCGCCATCGACATCGCTGGTGGTCGTGCCGACCGGATCGGCATCGTCGCTGTTGCCCGCGATCCCGTCGGGACCGAATCCCGGCCGGAAAAGCTCGATCGCGACGTTTTCAAGACCGGTCTCGCCTCCATCCTGGATGCCGTCGGCATCCGAATCGATCCACACGAAGTCGCCGATCGAAGCCGGTTGGTAGTAGCCCGCGTCCAGCGTCAGATTCGTTTCACCGCCGAGCAGAACGAAGTCGGCCGTGCGACCGTTCGCAAGGGCTGCGTCGCTGTCGGTCGCATCGTCGCCCTGGTCATCGGCCGTCCGCTCGTGGCCCGAAACGGCGGCAAAAACGAGATAGTAGCTGCCGGGCGCCAAGTTTGAGAATCCGTACGAACCGTCGCCCGCCGAAAGCGTGGTCGCCACGATCGAGTCGTCGCCAGCATCGAAAAGCGTGATCTCTACGCCGCCGATGCCGGGCTCTCCGCCGCCCTGCTGGCCGTCGCCATCGAGATCCTCCCAGACGAAGTCTCCGATCGCGGCACCCGACGCATAGCCGAAGTCCACATCGGTCCGGGTCTGCGTGGCGCTCAAGGAAAACGTGGCCGCGTGGTCGAGCGCCCCGCTGAGGTCGTAGGTCTGCACCGCGCCGGCAGGCAGGCTCGATGTCAGGACCCGGGCGGTGTAGGTCCCGGGCACGAGATTTCCGATCGAATAGGCGCCCGATCCGTCCGTCACCGCCGAGGGCTCGCTGGCCGGCTCGAAGGTTCCGTTGCCGTTGATATCGAGATAAACGGTCACTCCCGGGATCCCCCCCTCGCCGCCATCCTGAAAGCCGTCACCATCGGCATCGCTCCAGACGAAATCGCCGAAGGACGCGGTGGCGCGGTAGCCGAAATCGACATCGGTCGCGTCCTCGCTGACCGCGAGCGTGCGGCTGGCCTCGTGGTCGAGCCCGCCGGTGAGGTCGTAGGTCTGCGTCGATCCCTGCGGCAGCGTGCCGAAATCGACCCGCACCGTGTAGGTGCCGTCGGCAAGGTTCTCGAAACGATAAAGGCCGTCGATGTCCGTGTAGGTCGAGGTGTCAACCCACTGATCAAAGAAGTTATCGCCGTCCGCATCGATATACACGAGAACCCCCTATATTCCCGGTTCGCCGCCGTCGCGGATTCCGTCACCGTCGCGGTCGTTCCAGACGAGGTCGCCAAGCGTCGCGTCGTTGCGGTAGCCGAAGTCCACGTCGCCGCGGTTCGACCCGGAAAGCGTGACTGTGGCCGTGTCGTCATCGACCGGAGCGGTCAGGTCGTAGGTCTGCACGTAGCTGGACGGCAGGGTGCTCGCATCGACCCGGACCAGATAGGTTCCGTTGAACAGGTTGCCGATCGTGTAGAAACCGTTGCTGTCGGTGACGGCCGACGCTTCGTTCCCATCGAACGAGCCGTTGCCGTTCGAATCGATATAGACCCGCACGCCGGCGAGGCCGGATTCGTCTGGAGAGGCATTCACCAGGTCGTCGAAGTCCGAAATCGATCCGTTGCCACTGACATCGACACCGCCGTTGATGACCTGGAAGCCGAAGATCCATCCATCGTCTGAGTTTCCGATGGCGCCACTGCCGTTGATGTCCACGTAGCCGTCGATGATCTCATAACCGCCCAGGAATCCGTCGTCGCTCGACCCGACGCCACCGCTGCGGTTCATGTCGAAGCGGCCGTTGATGACATCGTAGCCCTCGTCGGCCACGCCGTCGCCATTGAGGTCCTCCCAGACGAGATCGCCGATGGAAAGGGAGCCGCGGTAGCCGAAATCGAGATCGTCCCGGTGCTCCACGCCGGCAACGGTCACCGAACCCTCGTGGTCGAGCGCGCCATTGAGATCATGGGTCTGGGTGGCGCCCACCGGAAGAGTGGCGGTGTCCACCCGCACTTCATAGGTGCCCGGATCGAGATTGCCGATGAAGTAGTCGCCGTCGCCGAAGGTGATCGAGAACGGTTCGCCGGAATCAAAGCCGTTGTTTCCATTGAGATCGAGATAGACGCGCACGCCGTTGATGCCGGGCTCACCGGCCTCCTGCACGCCGTCGGCATCGAAGTCCGCCCAAACCCGGTCGCCGACACTGGCGCCGATCTTGTAGCCGAAATCGACATCGGACCGGTCCTGCGCCGGCGCCAGTGAAGCCGTCGCCTCGTGGGGCGTGAGGGTTCCGTCAAGGTCGCCGCTCGGACCGTAGCGCGGGTCCAGCGCCGCGATGTCGGCCGGATCGACCCGGACGAGGTAGCTTCCCCCGGTCAATCCGGTGAGAAGATAGTCTCCATCGCCGCTCGTGACATCGGACGGTTCACCTGGATCGAGGATTCCGTCACCATCGAGATCCGCGAAGACGGTGATGCCGTTGAGGCCGGGCTCTCCGACGTCCTGTACTCCATCGCCATCGATGTCGTTCCACACCCGGTCGCCCAGCGTTCCGTAGAGGATGTCCTCCGACTCGACGGGAATCACCAGGCCATACGGCGAAATCTCGACGTCACCGGTATTGACCAGCGACCCGCTGCTCGGCGTGGCCGACACCGCCACCTCGAAGGAAACCTCGATTTCACCGCCCACCCCGAGCGAGCCGACGAGGGCGTAGCCGGCGCCATCGAAAGGAAACGCCGTACCCGAGCCATCGTCGGGGATGCTGGACCAGTCCTGCCAGGCACCGCCGACCTTGTAGCGGTGGCGGGACGATCCGGGGACGTAGGTGACGTCCGACGGAAGGTTGTCGGTCACGGTGAACGGCCCCGGAATCGAGGTCCGCGCCGTGTTGACCGCCCGAATGCGGTAGTCGAGCACGTCACCGGCGCTGATCTGGCCGTCGCCATCGACATCGTCATCCAGCAGGGCCTCCTTGCCCGCCGCACCCTCGCGCAGCGGCGGCACCAGCGCCGCCACGTCCAGCCCGGGCTGCCCGGCCTGCGCGATCGACGGATCCTGTCCCCACACCGCCGCCACCCGGACGGTCGGATCCAGGGTGTAGATCAGCATCCCGCTTTGATTCCCGTCGGGATCGAAGAGCTTGAGCTGCACCAGTTCGCGCACGTCGTAATGGACGTCGTAGCGGTTGCCGTTCGGATCGGTGAGGGTGCCGGCGTTGTCGCCGTTGTAATCGACATAGACCCTCGCCGGGGTGTTGCCGTTGCCGACGGTGGTCATCCACACCGGGTTGCCGTTTTCCGTCGGGTTCGTCGCGGAGTAGGGGTCGCGGCCGATGCCGAGACTCACCAGCGCCTGGGTGGTGAGCGACGGGCGGCCGACCAGCGTGAAACCGCCGTCCCACGCCTGGTTGCTCCCGGACGGGGCATCGGCGTCGATCGTGCTGATCGCGTAGAATTCCGGTGGAGTCGCACCCGTCGTGTAGAATCGATAGGCACCGAAGTGCGTCGAGCCGTCGCCCGCCGACATCGCCACCCGCGCGTTGCCACCGGCGGGCACGCTGACGCTGTTGGTCACGTAGCCCGAGTCGCTGCTCCGATAGTCGTAGTAAACGGTGATCGGCGACGCGCCGGGATTGTAGAGGAAGGTCACCGTGCCGTTGCCGGCATCGGTGGTGACGGGCGCATAGTAGTCCGTGGCCCAGCGGTAGGTCGGCAGCAGCATGGTATCCCGGCTGGCGTAGTTCGAGCCCACCGTGCCGGTGAAGAGCACCGCCTGGACCGGATTGTCGGACAGAATCCGGGCTCCCGTTTCGATCCCCGCATAGTAGGCGGTCTCGCCCTCGGCGAGGGTCACGCTTTCCTCG
>ERZ869936.628-NODE-628-length-31172-cov-34.924286_pt1 | contig 31172 bp, 23 predicted proteins | sample MGYA00520876_ERZ869936 | MGnify/ENA primary metagenome ERZ869936 (study PRJEB32218, sample SAMN09650985) | biofilter metagenome | isolation source: enrty point of leading RO module | place: Saudi Arabia: Thuwal, RO plant located on Red Sea | collected 2016-02-17 ... | reverse complement strand
ATCCCCTGGGCGAGCGGCAGGTCGCGGCCGTAGTTGATCGTGTTCGTCTGGCGCCGCATGTAGGTTCGCCAGGTGTCGCTGCCCGACTCGCGGCCGCCGCCGGTCTCCTTCTCGCCGCCAAAGGCGCCGCCGATCTCCGCACCGCTGGTGCCGATGTTCACGTTGGCGATGCCGCAGTCGCTGCCGGTCGGCGCGCAGAAGCGTTCCGCCTCGCGTACGTCGCCCGTGAAGATGGCCGAGGAAAGCCCCTGCGGAACGTCGTTCTGCAGGGCGATCGCCTCGTCCAGTTCGGCGTAACGGAGCACGTAGAGAATCGGCGCGAACGTTTCCTGCTGCAGGATCGCCGCGTCGGGCTCGATCTCGACGATGACCGGACGGACGTAGACGCCGCCTGCGGGAACCGTCTCGGCAACGCGCGGCGAGGCGTCCTTACCCAGGGCAAGCACGCGCCCCCCCTGCTCCTTCGCGGTTGCCAGCGCCGTCTCCATCGCCTCGCCGGCTGCCGCGTCGATCAGCGGTCCGACCAACACGCCCTCGTCCCGCGGGTCGCCGATCGGCAAGCCCTCGTAAACCCGCACGAGCCGCGCCAGCAGCTCGTCGGCAATCGACTCATGCACGATCAGACGTCGCAACGTGGTGCAGCGCTGTCCGCAGGTGCCGACGGCGCTGAAGACGATCGCCCGCACGGCCGCTTCCAAATCGGCCGAAGGGGCGACGATCATTGCGTTGTTGCCACCCAGCTCCAACAGGGCGCGACCGAGACGGGCCGCCACGGTGCTGCCCACCGCTCGACCCATCGGCACGCTGCCGGTCGCGGAGATCAGCGGTAGCCGACGATGGCGGGCCAAGGCATCGCCGACCTTCGCGTCGCCGATGACAAGTCCCACGATTCCCGGCGGCGCTTCGTCCATCGCGACAACGACCTGCGCGACGAGTGCGTGGGTGGCCATCGCCGCCAGCGGCGTCTTTTCCGAGGGTTTCCAGACGACGGCGTCGCCGCACACCAGGGCCAGCATCGCATTCCAGGCCCAGACCGCCACGGGAAAATTGAAGGCACTAATCACGCCAATCGCCCCCAGCGGATGCCACTGCTCGGCGAGACGGTGCTCGGGTCGCTCGCTGGCAATCGAAAGTCCGTAAAGCTGGCGGCTTTGGCCGACGGCAAAGTCGCAGATGTCGATCATCTCCTGGACTTCGCCGAGCGATTCCTGCGTGATCTTGCCGGCCTCGAGCGTGACGAGGGCGGCGAGATCATTCTTGTGCTCACGCAGCTTGTCGCCGATGCGGCGCACGAGTTCGCCCCGCAGCGGGGCCGGTACGGTGCGCCACTGCAGGAAGGCCTCGTGCGCGGCGGCCACCACCGCCTCGACGTCGGCCGCGGTGGCCGCGGCAAACTCCGCCAGCGGCGCGTTGTCGATGGGCGAAGTCACGGACAGCGGCGCGCCACTGCCCGCGCTCCAGCGGTCACCAACCGCGACGGCTTGCGGCGCGGCCAGTCCCAGTCGGGCGGCGATGGCGAGGGCGTCGTTCATGGGGCATCGTTTGCAGCGGGTGAAAGATTCTTTTGTTTGTCTTCGCGTCGTCTCGACTATTCGTCCGGAGCCGCGGCGCTGAACCGCGTGGCCACCCTGCTCTGATATCGGGCGCCGAAGCGGTTCTGCAGAAAGTCGTCCAGCGTAACCTGTTCTTGCTTCACGAAGCCGGCGCGGGGCAGCCGGCCCGCCACGTGCAAATCGAGTACCGCGCAGATGCCGGCGGCCGTGGTGAGCTGAATCGCGCTCCACGGCTCGCCGTCGATCGTTTCCTGATAGATCTTGCGGGCATCGGTGATCTGCACGAGTTGTCCCTTGCGCCAGCCGGTCACGACACAAAACGTGATCACCACGTCCTGCACCGTGATCGGCAGCGCCCGTTCCAGTAATTGCTTCAGCAGGTCGCGATCCTGGCTGAGCCGCAACTCGTTGACCAACAAGGCCGCCTGATCGCGATGACCGACATAGCGAATCGTGCGGTAGTTGAGCTCGCGGACCTGGCCGTCGAGCGTTTCGCATAGCGTGCCGAGGCCGCCGGAGGTGTTGAACGCCTCGTAGCGCACGCCGTCGAGCGAAAAGCTCTCCAGTCCTTCGAGCGGCAAGACCTCGACGCGGCGACCTTCGTGAATCGCCTCGCATGGATTGCAGTACTCGTTGATCAGCCCGTCGGTCGACCAGGTGAGGTTGTACTTCAACTGGTTCGAGGGAAACTGCGGCAGCGCGCCGACCCGCATCCGCACCGTGTCGAGCTTCTCGAACTGACGGGCCAGGTCGTAGGCAGCGATCGAGATAAACCCGGGCGCGAGTCCGCACTGGGGCATGAAGATCTGTCCTTCGGCGGCCCGCTCGGCGATGGAGCGGACGCGGCGAGTCGTCTCGATGTCTTCGGTCAGGTCGAAGTAGCTGGCCCCCGCCGTCAGCGCGGTTTCGGCCACCCGCGGATTGTGATGAAAGCTGAGCGCGGAGAGGACGCTCTGGCGGCCCTCGATCGCCGCGGCGAGTTGCTGCGGATGGTCGGCATCGAGCGAGATCGTCTCGACGGGCGTCTGCTCTGCGAGGCGCTCCAGCGTCCCCGCGTCCGCATCGGCCACGGCGACTTCGTAGTCGCCGCATTCGTGCAGCAGCTTGGCAATCATGCGGCCGATCTTGCCGGCCCCCAACAGCAATACGCGATGTGGAGCTGTCTTGGCCATGGGGTGTTCGAACCGTGTGTCTTTGCCGCAGAGCGACGTGCAGGAAGCCGCAGATAGATATAATGGAGGAGAGAGATTTCGCCGCGCGGCCGACCGCCGCGCCGTAAATTATTACGGATGGGACAACAAGCGAAAACGCCAATGTGCCGGCCGTGGCAAGTCGGGTGTCGCGCCGTTTCGTCGGGCGCACGAGCGGGGTGCGACGCGTTCCCACCCCATTTCGCCGAGCTCGCTGGAAGTGACATGACGCGCAAGAGTGGCTCCTCGACCGACAAGTTCCTCTGGCAACCGCAAACGGCGGCCGCGGGACTGGTGCGGCGTGAGATTGCCAGCCTGGCCGAGTCGTCGCCGGCACTGGTCAAACTCGCCTCGCGGCTGGTCAACGAGACGGGAACGCGGCTGATCGATTGGGTCGATCATCTCGTGCTGGGACGTGGAGCCGACGCGGCGAAGTTGGCTGAAGAGCTACAGGCCGCCGGCTTCGCGTCGCATCCGCGGGAAGAACCCGATGTCTGGCGCCACCTGGACGGTATCTTCCCGGCCATCGTGCTTACGGAAGCGTCGCCGCGACGGCTGGCCATCAAGGTCGACGCGGTCGACGAGTTCGTCGCCGCGCAGCGACTGGGCGATTTCTCGGTCGAGGGTGCTGAAGGAGGACAGTTTCGCCTCACCGTGTTCGCCCGTGAAGGCGACACGGAGCTGGCGGTCGTGGAACGCAAAGGCTATTCCGGATTCGTGCCGCCCGAACATGACGAGGCACGAATCGCGGCGGCGGCCGAACATCGCGCGGCCTTCGAGTCGCGGGCGCGGCAGTTCGACCCCGAAGCCCTCGGCTTCGATCATGCCAGTCGCCTGATCGCCCAGTCGATTGTCGATCTGGGCGTCGATTGGACCTGCGACTTGTTCTTTGCCGCGGAGCGCAACTATTGGCAATCGCGCAATCGCGCGGGCCAGGCCCAGAAGTCGCGGCAGGACGCCCTCGGCCTGGGCTGGGGAAATCACGATCACCACACCTACCGCTCGAGTCGCGACCACTTCACCCGGTTGATCGCGGTGCTGCAACAACTCGGCATGCGCTGCCGCGAGCGCTTCTACGCCGGGGCCGAGGCGGGCTGGGGGGCGCAGGTGCTCGAACAACCGGTCTGCCAGGTCACCGTGTTTGCCGACGTCGATCTCGAGCCCGACGAGCTGGCCCGCGACTTTGCCCACGCGCCGTTGCCGCCGCTAGCGGCGCTCGGCACCATCGGCCTCTGGTGTACCTTGCACGGCGAAGCGTTTCTCGAGGCGGGCATGCATCATCTCGAATGTCAGTTCGACTTCGACGCGGCCCGCGAACAGCTGGCCAGCATTGGCATCGAGACGATGGCGCCCTTCACCGATCTGCCGCACTTGAAACAGGCCTTCACCGCCGCGGAAGTCTGGACCGTGGCCGATACGCGGATCAACGCGGCCCGCGTGGCGGGATGGATCGACGACTCCCAGGCGGCCCAGTTTCAAGCCTCGGGGGCGCTCGGCTCGCACCTCGAGATTCTGGAACGCAACGACGGCTACAAGGGCTTTAACCAGACCGGCATCAGCCAGATCATTCGGGCCACCGATCCGCGGGCTTGTTGATGGCTGCGTTGTTAATGAGCTCTTCGCCGCGGCGGTGATCGCTGGAATGCCGGCCTCCCGCTGGTCGGCCTGGTTCATTGGCTGCGCAGGGCTCAATAAAGGCTTGCCGGGCGATCGAGGACTGCTGGCACGTGTCGATCGATGCGTCACGTCGCTGGCCAATTCTCGCGAATCGGGCATAATGGGGGCTCGCGGGTCGCGAGATCACCACGCGGGAACGCATCGGGGCGCGAACCTCGGCCGCTTCCGGCGTCTCCTGTCGTCCAGCCCCCGCTCTCTCGTTTCTCACCCTTCTCTCAGTTTGGCCGGTCCGCGCGATGCACCAGGAAGATTCCGTCCGCGAACCGCAGTCGTCGGTCGAACCGGACGGGGCGGCGTCACGGCCGACCCGCGCCGAATCTTCGAACCCCAGCGGACCCCGCGCGGTGCTGGCCATTGCGCTGCCGCTGATCGCCTCGACGGCGTCGATGACGGTGATGAACTTCGTCGACCGGATGTTCCTGCTCTGGCATTCGCCGCTGGAGATGGCGGCCGCCATGCCGGCGGGGCTGCTCTACTTCACGTTGCTCTGCTTTCCGCTCGGACTGGCCAGCTACGTGAACACCTTCGTCGCGCAGTACCACGGCGCGGGTCGGCCCGATCGGATCGGGGCCGCCGTCTGGCAAGGCGTGCGACTGGGCCTCTATTGCACCCCGCTGTTCCTGCTGGCGATTCCCCTGGCACCTGCGGCCTTCGACTTTGCCGGGCACGACGAGGCGGTGCGCCCCTTGGAGACGCTCTATTTGCAGATTCTCTGCATCAGCAGCGGCGCCGTGATCATGGGTGCGGCCCTCTCGGCGTTCTACACCGGTCGCGGACAGACGGGCGTGGTGATGATCGTCGATATCGTGGCCAACGGTGTGAACATCGTGCTCGACTACGCGTGGATCTTCGGGCTGTGGGGATTTCCGGAATGGGGGATCGCCGGCGCGGCCTGGGCCACCACGTTCAGCCAATGGCTGAAGGTGGGGATCTTTCTCGCCCTGATGAGTTCCAGCTCGCACCGCCGCGAGTATCACTTCGAGCGCGGTCGCCAGATCGATTGGACCGTGATTCGTCGGCTCTTTCGCTACGGCGGCCCGAACGGCTTGCAGATGCTCGTCGAGATGGGTGCGATCACGCTGTTCATCTTTCTGGTCGGTCGACTGGGTCGCGACGAGCTGACGGCGACCAACCTGGCCTTCAACGTCAACAGCGTGGCTTTCCTGCCGATGCTGGGCATGGGCCTGGCCGTGAGCACGATTGTCGGTCAGCAGTTGGGTCGCAATCGCGATGATCTGGCGGCCAGGGCGACCTATACCGCGCTGTGGCTGACGGCCATCTACGCAAGTCCGCTGGTGATTGCCTATGTCGCCACGCCCGATCTGTTCCTGTTTCCACACGCGGTGGGAACGTCCGAGGTCGATTTCGAGCCCCTGCGCGAAACGACGATTGTGCTGCTGCGCTTCGTGGCCGTGTTCTGCCTGTTCGACATGCTGGCGATCATCTTCTCGAGCGCCATCAAGGGCGCGGGCGACACCTTCTTCGTACTGGTCGTGAACCTGATCCTGCCTCCTTTGTGGCTGGCGCTGGGCTTTGTCGGGGTGCGCTATTTCGGCGGCGGCCTGATCTGGTGCTGGATCGTGATCACGATCTGGGTCGTGGTCGGCGGACTCGTGTTCATGCTGCGCTTCTGGCAGGGGGGATGGCGCTCGATGCGCGTGATCGAGCCCGACTTGTTGACGACCGATGACAAGCTGCCAGGCGGCGCGGACATCGACGTCGATCGCGACCGCTCCGGTCCGCGTGCCATCGAAGGCACGGGCGAGCTGGGTGACGAGCCGGCTGCGCCGCGCCCGGTGGGCGATCCGGCCGTTGCGTAGCCGCGGCGGAAGGGCGAAAATGGCGACGGTTGGACCCGTCGGCCGCTTCCTTCGGCCGGCATCCCGTCGTGCGGCAAACGCCGCTGCCTTCCGTACCAAACCGAGACGCTCTCATGGCCTTCGCCGCTGGCGCGACGAACCCGCTTCGCGATGACGACGTCGCCCGCTACGAGGCGGACGGCTATCTGCTATTGCGAAAGCTCTTCGACGAGGAAGAGACGCAATTGTTGCAGCAGATTGCCCGCGCGGATCGACGTCTCCAAGAGAACGTGAGCGATCGCGTCGACGCCTCGGGCCAGAGCATGAAGCTCCGCGTCGTCGGCGAGCTGAGCGACGACGATATCTTCAGCGCGATCGTCCGCTCGCGACGTGTGGCCGATACGGCCGAGCGTCTGTTGGGCGAGGAAGTCTACCACTGGCACTACAAGGTGATTCAGAAAGATGCCCGCGAGGGGGGTGCCTGGGAATGGCACCAGGATTACGGCTATTGGTACAACGACGCCTGTCTGAAGCCGACGCTGCTGAGCTGCTCGATCGCCATCGATCGGGCGACCCGCGAGAACGGCTGTTTGCAGGTGCTCCGCGGCTCGCACCACTGTGGTCGCGTCGACCATCAGCAAACCGGCAAGCAGACCGGGGCCGATCCACGGCGGGTGGCGGTCATGCAGGAGCACTTTCCGCTGGAGTATGTCGAACTGGAGCCGGGCGACGCACTTTTCTTTCACGGCAACCTGATGCACCGCTCGGACGCCAATCGGAGCGAGCAGCCGCGCTGGTCGCTCATCTGTTGCTACAATACCCGCAGCAACTCGCCTTTCACCGAGTCGCGACACCCGTTCTATACGCCGCTGGAGCGCTGGGCGGACGAGCGCGTCGCGGAGCTGGGGCGAGCACAACTGGCGGCGTTGCGAGAGTAGAATAAGAGCGCTGGCCAATCCCGGCTCGGTGGCAACCCTTCCTTCCGATTTCAGGTCGACGGATTTCCTCTTCATGGCAACGCAACCCGACCCGCACGAGCATCTCACTCCTGAAGAAGCCTACATGCGGCTTCACCCCTGGCCCGAGTACATGACCGCGCTCGGTCTTTCTCCGCCGGCCAGCGAAGAGGACGTCGAAGAGGCCTACAAGACGAAGCTGGCCGAGCTCGACGCCCAATCGGCCACGGAGCAGAAGAAAAAGGAGCTGAAGACCTGCTACGAGCAGGCCAGGAAGTTCGACGGGCTGCAGTCGAGCCGGCGAAAGTGGCTCTCGAAACAGGTCGAGCGTTACGTCGAACAGGAGATGTTCATCGCCGAGATCGAGTCGCGGGGCGGCAAAGTCGAAACCGAATCGATCGATTGGATCAAGGTCTCCTTCGGCGACGACTTCGCCCAGGTCGCCGACTCGATCGGCGGCATCGATTTCCACGGGGCGACGATCGGCGATGACGACCTGGCCTGGCTCAAAAAACATGAAGCCAAGCTCTCGGGCTTGCACAAGCTCTCGCTGGCCAACACCGAGGTGAGCAACGAAGGGCTGGCTCACTTGGGCAGCTTTCCGGCCTTGCGCTTGCTCGATTTGCGAAACACGGCCATTTCGATGCGGGGACTGAAGGTGCTCGCCAAGTTGCCCAAGCTCCGCGTGTTGGGGCTCGGAGGCACCCGCGTGGGCCGCTTCGGACGCTGGCGACTGGGCATGAAATACCCGCATTTGAACGTGCAGTAACGGCACGACAAGGAGCATCTCCGCCATGGCACGTTGGAAACTGGTCGGCATCAACTTCGATCACTTCCACATGGGCGACAATCTGCGCTTCGCCCACGATCATCCGGACGTGGAGATCGTCGGCATCGCCGACGACGAGCCGCAGCGGATGGCCGATGCGGCCCGCAACTTTGCGATTCCGCCGGAGCGGGTCTACACGGACTACCGCCGCTGCCTGGAAGAGACCTCACCTGATGTAGCCTTGCTCTGTCCGGCGACCGCGCATCACGCGGAGTGGGTCGAACGGGTCGCTCCATCGGGCGTGCACGTGATTATGGAAAAGCCGTTTGCGGCGTCGCTGGCCGAGGCCGATCGGATGATCGCCGCGATGCGCGAATCGGGCAAAGAGCTGGCGATCAACTGGCCGCTGGCCTGGTATCCGGCGCATCGCACGACGAAACGCCTGATCGACAAAGGCACGATCGGCACCGTCATCGAGGTGCACTTCTACGACGGCAACCGCGGCCCGCTGTGGCATGTGGCCGACAAGATCGAACGCACGGCCGCCGAGGTCGCCGCGGAGAAACCGCAGAGTTGGTTCTACAAGAAGGAACACGGCGGCGGTTCGCTGCTCGATTATCTTGGCTACGGCACGACGTTGGGCACCTGGTTTCTCGACGGACGCAAGCCGCTGGAGGTGACCTGCACGGTCGACGAGCCGGCCGACTTGGAAGTCGACGAACATGCCGTGGTCGTGGCCCGCTACGAGTCGGGTCTCTCGAAGTTCGAAACCCGCTGGGGCACCTTTACCGATTGCTGGACACACCAGCCGCAGCCGAAGTGCGGCTTCGTGGTCGTCGGCACCGCCGGCACGATTGCCAGCTACGACTTCGAAGAGACCGTGCGGTTGCAGACCGAAGATTGTCCCGAGGGACGCGACGTGGCGGTCGATCGACTCGCCCCGCCCGAGCAAAACCCGGTGCAGTACGTGCTCGACTGCCTGGAGCGAGCGGCGCCGATTCTCGGTCCGCTTTCGGTCGAGACCTCGCGCATCGGCCAGCAGATTGTCGACACCGCGGTGGCCAGCGCGCAGCAGAAGCGGACCTTGCCGCTGCTGGACTAGGCCGCAGGGACTGCGGATCTGGACGACGAGGGCCGCGCGGCCCGCCCCTTGCATCGACGGCGCCGGCTGTCATTATGGAAGGCTCGAAATTGCCCGTCCGCCCTCGACATGGAGCACGACGCGCCGCCCGTGCAGATCGCCGACACCCAGATTCTCGATACCTTTGCCGAAGCCTTCGGCATGCGCTATGTCCGGCCGATCGTCACGGCTCACGACGAGTACTGGCTCGACGCCGCCCTGGCCGAGTTCACCGGCTATAGCTCGTCGGTGATTGCCTGCGACGCCGAAACCGGTCTGGAGCGACGGCTCTCGCCGGAAGAAACGCCTGACGGCCGCGTCGGCGCGGCGCTCTTGGCCTTTGCCTTTTCGACCGACGGGCTGGCCAAAGCGGTGCCCAATCGTGTCGGCCAGTGCGTGATGACCTGCCCCACCACGGCGGTGTTCGACGGGGCCGACCTGGCGGCGGACAACCTGGTCGAAAAGAACGGCCGCCCGCGCCGCATTCCGCTGGGCAAACAGATCCGCTACTTCGGCGACGGGTTTCAAAAGAGCAAACAGATTGCCGGCCGCCGCTATTGGCGAATTCCGGTGATGGACGGCGAGTTCCTCATCGAAGAGTCGCTGGCCGTGGCCAACGGCATCGCCGGCGGCAACATCATCTTGCAGGCCAGCTCCGTCGAAGCCGCCCTGGCCGCCGCCCGACGGGCCACCGAGGCTATCGCCACCGTGCCCGGCACGATCACGCCCTTCCCCGGCGGCGTCGCCCGCAGCGGCAGCAAAGTCGGATCGCGATACAAAGGTCTGGTCGCCAGCACGTCCGACGGCTACTGCCCCACGCTCATCGGTCGCGTCGAGACGCAATTGGTCGACGGCTGTCGCGCGGCGTTGGAAATCGTCATCGACGGCGTCAGCGAAACGGCCGTGGCCGACGCCATGCGGGCGGCGCTTCGGGCCGCCGCGGGTGATGGTGTGCTGGCCATCGGCGCCGGCAACTATGGCGGCAAGCTCGGCAAGTATCACTTCAAGCTGCACGAGCTGCTGGCGTCTTAGTTAGCGCCAGAGCCCCGCCGGAGTCTGGCGGCGTTCTGCTAGAGCTCCGACAGACCCAGCGACGCCTGCTGTACCGGTTCGATCCAGCCCTCGCTCGTCCAGCCGCGGGCCGAATTGTAGGCGGTCACCAATTGGGCCAGTCGTTCCGCGCCGAGCGTGGTTTGCTCGTCGTCAGGCAGCGGCTGCTCGAGGAAGCGGCGGGGCAGTGTGTCTTCTTCCGGACGCCAGCCGGCACGGATGTTGAACAGCTTCTTGGCGGCCACAATCCGCGCGGCGGTGGCCTCCAGCTCGGCGGCCGTGATGTCCCACCCCGTGACGGCCTGCAACATTTCGGCCGCTTCGCCGTAGAAGTCTTCGAGCGCGCGGCGGAGAAACTTGCAGAGCACCAGCGAGTCGAGCAGCGCGGCGCGATTCTCGATATCGACCGCGAGACGGGCTTCGTGCGGTTGCACGTCGCGCCGGTCGACCGCCTCGGAGAAATCGACTTCGTAGGCACTCGAGCGGTTGTGATCGGCACCGCGGGTCCCCACGGCAAAGCCGAGGGCCATCGTCTGCAACGTCCGTGGTTCGTAGCCGGGAATCTCCAACCCCTTCACCTGCGGCGCAAAGTCGATGGCATCGTGACCGATCTGCTCGGCCAGGCGGCGACTTCCCAGGGCCAGCTGCTGGCCCAGCGGCGTCCCCGCGACGATCTCGTCGAGGGCGCGGAGCACCGCGTCGCCGTCGCCGAAGACGAGCCACGGCACATCGAGCAACCCCCGCTCGACGCACTCCGCGGCAAAGGCGATCGTGCCGCCGGCACTGATCGTGTCGAGCCCCAGTTCGTCGCAGCGCCGGGAAGCGGCCAGGACCTGATCCGGATCACTCACGCCACAGAGCGAGCCGAGTGCGAAGAGGTTCTCGTACTCGAGGCGAACGCCGGCATCCTTCTGCAGCAGCCCGTCGGACGACGCTCCGCTGCCGCCAAAGGCATAGATGTGCTCGCAGCCAATCGTACAGGCCGCGCACGAAGCACGGGTCTTCTCCCGCGTCGCCGTCAGTTGCTCGGGCGAGATGGCGGCGGCGTGTTCGAACGTCGCCTGTTGGAAATTCCGCGTCGGCAACGTGCCGAGTCGATTGAAGGTCAACAGGTTACTGGCCGTGCCGAGTTCGCGATACTTGGCGGTCGCCGGTCCGAACGATCGCTGGGAAAGGTCCTTGGAGAGCGCGATCAGGGCCTTCGAGTCGTGCCAGGCGACGCGACGCGTGCCGCGCACGGCAATCGCCTTGAGCTGCTTGGCCCCCATGACGGCCCCGCTTCCACCACGTCCGGCATGGCGACCGTCGTGAGAGATGGTGGCGTAGTGTACCTGCCGCTCGCCGGCCGGTCCGATACTGGCGATCTGATAGTCGCCGCCGAGCCGCTCGCGAAGCGCGTCTTCGGTGGCCCGCGAGCTGAGTCCCCACACGTCGCCGGCCGGCTCGATGCGCAGCTGGTCGTCTTCGATCACGGCCACCGACGGGGCAGCCGCGCGACCGACCACGACGATGGCGTCGCAGCCGCACTTCTTGCCCGCGATGGCAAAGGCGCTGCTGGCCAGCGAGTCGTTGATTCGCTCGGTCAGCGGGCTCTTCGAAACCACGGCAAACTTGGCCGACGTGGTCAGCGGACTGCCGACCAGGGGGCTGAACACATAGATCAGCGGGGCCTCGGCCGCCAGGGCATCGTGCTCGGCCACCCCTTCGGCCAGCAGCAAATAGGTGCCGAGACCCACGCCCCCGAGGAAATTGCGAAGTGTCTCTGCGGCCAGCGGCACGTTGGTCATCGTGCCGGCCGAGAGGTCGATGCGGAGATAGCTGCCGTGATAGCCGGGAGTGTTGGACACGCTTCAAAGATCTCCGCAAGATCGTTCCGATCGTCGAGGCGGGACGCGACCGATCGCGCCGCCGGTCGCCGCTTTCCTACCCGCCTGCATCGGCCGAGAGCAGCAGCACGACGTCGCCCGCGGCCAGCGGCAACTGCGGATCGGTAACGAAGCGCTGCCCGCCGACGTTGCAAACGTAGCCCGGCTTGAGTTGCCCGCCCTCGATACAGCTCTCGGCGAGCCCGGGAAAGCGGGCTTCCAAATCGCCCAGCACCTCGCCCAGGCGTTCGCCCTGAGCGGTCGTTTTGGCCACACCCGCGCGACTGCGGGGAATGCCGAACAATTCAACTTCGATCGCGTTGTGCATCGGCCGCGAATACGGGTGGGAAGGTGTGGAAGGTCGTTCGGGGCGCGCTGCCAGGGCAGAACCGCGACGCTCGGCCGGGGGCTCCCTCTGAAAAACCCCACCGCCAACCCGATCTCTACAATATGGAAGGAAACTCTGGCATACTCAAGTCTGGCAACCTGTCGGGGTGACGGAGCGAGGAGAGCTGCCGGTGCGCGTGATTCTGATCCCCGTGGGAAGTGCGGGCGACGTCTATCCTTTCACCGGATTGGGCGAGGTACTCGCCCAGCGTGGGCACCACATCACGATTCTCACCAACCCCAAGTTCGCCGACGTCGTCGAGCGGCGGGGTTTCGATTTCGTGCCGCTGGGCACCGCCGAGGAGTTCGACCGGTTGGCGGCCAACCCGGACTTGTGGGACGGGGCCCAGGCGTTCAAGCTCATCGCGCGTTGGGCCATTGTGGGCACGATGGAGCCGATCTACGAAGCACTGGCGCAGCTGCACGTGCCGGGCGAGACCATCGTGGCGGCGCAGGTAACCGCCTTTGGAGCCCGAGTGGCCAGCGAGAAGCTGGGCTTCCCGCTCGTCTCCGTGCACTTGCAGCCGAGCGTGTTTCGCAGCGTCTACGAAACGCCGCACTTGCCGCCGATGCTCAGCGGCCCGCGAACACCGCGCTGGCTGAAACGGCTGCAATACTATCTGGCCGACAAACTCGTCGTCGACCCGATGATGGTCCGCGAGCTGAACGACTTTCGCCGGCGGCTCGGCCTGGAGTCGATCACGCGACCGCTGGCCGGCTGGTGGTACGCGCGCCACCTGAATCTCGGCCTGTTCCCCGAGTGGTTCGCCCCGCCCCAGCCCGACTGGCCGGCCAACACCACGTTGACGGGCTTTCCGTTGTGGGATCCTGACAACGACGCGGCTCTCGCCGAACCGGTCGCGCAGTTTCTCGAGCGCGGTAGTCCGCCGATCGTGTGGACGCCCGGCTCGGCGGTGCAGCACGCGCGGGAGTTCTTCGAGGCCGCCATCGAGGCCTGCGAGCGACTCGACCGGCGCGGCATCCTACTCACACGGCACACCGAACAGCTTCCCGAAAACCTGCCGGACCGTGTGGCCCACTTCGACTACGTGCCGCTGCGTACGCTGATGCCGCTGGCGGCCGCGCTGGTGCATCACGGCGGCGTCGGCACCATGTCGCAAGGGCTGGCCGCGGGGCGACCGCAGCTGATCATGCCGATGGCGCACGACCAGCCCGACAACGCGGCCCGGGTGACGCGACTGGGCGTCGGCGCGAGCGTGGCGCCGAAGCGATTCACCGGCAGCCGCGTCGCCGAGGTGCTCGACGACTTGCTCAACGATCGCGAGGTGGCGGCCGCCTGCGCGCGCGTATCCGCACGAATCGACGACGTCGACGCGCTGCGGTTGGCGGCCGATGCGGTCGAATCGTTGCAGGGCGCCCGCGTTGGTGCCTAACCGCTCGCTGCCCTTCCTGGCGGCCTCCTGACGACGCGCGGAAGCGTCGGCCTGCCACTTGTTCGCCCCCGCACCGCTGCGATACAAAGAACCGGGTAGCGCGGCTCGCGCCGCAGCGGCACTTTGTATGTATTTGCGCTCTGTACCTACTCACCATTTCCAGGCTCTGCATGCGAGCCACGAGGAGGCCGTTATGGCGGGACCTTTAGCGGGAAGACACGTGCTCATCTTCGTGGGCGACGTTTACGAAGACCTGGAGCTTTGGTATCCGAAACTGCGACTACTCGAGGCCGGCGCCGGCGTCACCGTGGCAGGCCCCGAGGCCGAGACCGTCTATCGCGGCAAGCACGGCTATCCTTGCCAAAGCGATGCGGCGATCGCCGAGATGGAGGTGCAGGACTTCCAGGGATTGGTCGTGCCGGGCGGGTTCATGCCCGACAAACTCCGCCGCGACTCGAAGGTCCTGCAACTGGTCCGCGACTTCGCCGAGACGGGCAAGCTCGTGGCGGCCATTTGCCACGGCGGTTGGATTCCCATCTCCGCCGGCGTCTACAAAGGCGTGCGGGTCACCGGCTCGCCGGGCATCAAGGACGACCTGGTCAACGCGGGTGCCGTGTGGGAAGACGCCCCGGTGGTGGTCGATCGACACTTCGTCTCCAGTCGCAAGCCGGACGACCTGCCCGACTTCTGTCGCGCGATGCTGGAAGTGTTGGCCGCCTGAGTGCGGCGAGCGGGACTCAGCTCCGGGTGCGTTGCCGCTTCGGCTTGTAGATTTCGGTGGCCGTGCCAAGCTGGACCTCGCCGGCAAAGGCAACGGTCTCGCTCAGCGTCGGGTGCGGGTGAATCGTCTCGGAAAGATCGTAGGCGGTCGAGCCAGTCTCGATGGCCAGCACGACCTCGGCAATCAACTCGCCGGCCCCGCTGCCGACCAGGCCCGCGCCCAGGATCTGGCCGCTTTCGGGGTCGACCAACAGCTTCGTCAGTCCGGCGGTGGCCCCGACCGCCTGGGCACGTCCGCTGGCCGCCCAGGGGAACAGCGCCACTTCATAGGGGATGCCTTGGGCCTTGGCTTGCACCTCGGAGTAGCCGGCGGTGGCGACTTCAGGATCGGTGAACACGACGGCGGGAATGGCCAGCTTGTCGAACTCGTCGGTCTCGCCGGCGATGACCGCCGCGGCGACCTTGCCTTCGTGCGCGGCCTTGTGGGCCAACATCGGTTCGCCGGCCAGGTCGCCGATGGCGAAGATGTTCGGCTCGGCGGTGCGGCGCTGGGCGTCGACCTCGACAAAGCCCCGTTCGTTGACCACGACTCCGGTGTTCTCGAGTCCCAGCTGGGCACTGTTCGGTCGTCGACCGACGGCCACCAACACGCGGGCGTACGACTCGCTGCCCGACTTCGCGCCGGCGAAGCTCACCTCAATGTGGTCGCCTCGATCGGCCAGGCCGGTCACCTCGGTTTCCAAAAAGATGCGGCCGTCGCAGAGCGATTCGAGATTCTTGGCCAGCGGCTTGATCAGATCGCGATCGACACCCGGCAACAGCTCGTCGGTCATTTCGACGATGCTCACCGCGGAGCCGAGCTGGGCATAGACGGTGGCCATCTCCAGGCCGATGTAGCCGCCGCCGATCACCAAGAGCGATGCGGGCACGTCCGGCAGGTCGAGCGCGCCGGCCGAGGTCATCACCCGCGGTGAATCGCAGGCCAACGCCGCCGGCACGACCGGCTGCGAGCCGGTGGCCAGGATCAGGTGATCGAAGGTGAGCGTCTCGTCGTCGTAGGTGGCCGGATCGCCGCCCGAGAGTCGCAGCGTCTTGCTGTCTTGCAGCTGGCCGCGGGCCACGATGACGCGGGTCTTGCGACGCTTGGCCAGTTGGGCGAGGCCGCCGGTGAGCGTGGCGATCAGCTTCTCCTTGCGTGCCCGCATCATGTCGATATCGATCTCGGCGGGCGTCATGGCGACGCCCCACTCGGAGACGTGCCGCGACTCGGCAATCACCTTGGCGACGTGCAAGAGGGCCTTCGAGGGAATGCAGCCTCGCAACAGGCACTCGCCGCCGAGCTGACCCTGCTCGTCGACGATGGCGACATCGAGTCCGCGATCGGCCGCTGAAAAGGCGGCCGCGTAACCGCCCGGCCCGCCACCGAGAACCACCACTTGAGCGTGCATCTTGTCGTTCCGAAAACTGAGATTGCCTTTTGAAAAATGTTCCAAGTCGGACGTCCGGCCAGTCGCTGGGGTGCGACGATGTCGGCTGTCGCCGCGAAGGCCGCCGCCCGAGTCGACGTCGACGCGCAGCTTGCCCGGTCGGCCTCCTGCGGTCGAGGACTAGGTCTGCGATTGCAGGCGTCCGCTCCCGTCGGGTGAGAATTGACGGGCATCGTCGCATGCCGCGGCCCGCAAACGCTGCGGAAAATCGGGCAAGGCCGCCAGCACGCGGGCCCAATTGGCGATCGCCTCGCCGCCAGCCGGGTCTTGCTGGAAGACCTCGCCGGCCGTGGTGACCTGTTGGGCAAAGCCTTCGACCGCGATTTCCTCGGCATGACGATCGAACTCGAGGCCGTTCATCAAGGCGTCGGCGTGATACTGCCGAATCGCGTCCTGGGCCGCCCGCAGGTAGGCCGATCGCAGCGTGACGAAATGGCCCGCGGTCATCACCGTGCCGCGACTGGCGAGCGTCCGGAAGATCGAAGTCAGAATGTCGCCCGCCATCCGCATCAGTCCCTTGTTGGGGTCGTCGAGCGAAAGGGACTGGTGCTTGTGCTCGTACTCCGAGGTGATGTCGACCTGGCAGACGCGCTTGACCGAGGTGTTGCGAAAGACCTCGGCCAAGGTGCCGACTTCCAAGCCCCAGTCGCTCGGTATGCGATTCGAACGGGCCAGGCGGGCGGTCACCGCAAACTCGCCGGCCAGCGGATAGCGGAAGCTGTCCATGTAGACCAGGAAGGGATCGGGGCCGAGCACCGAAATCAACGATCGCAGCAGCGGCCAAACCAGCAGCCGTACCGTACGTCCATGCATGCGATCGGTACGCCGCGCGTAGTAGGCCTTACAGAATTCGAAGTCGAGACTCGGATGGGCCATCGGCAGGCAAAGCCGCGCGAGCAGTTCGCGATCGTAGGTGACGATGTCGCAGTCGTGCAGCACAAAGGCGCTCAACTCGGGGTCGGCGAGCAAGTAGCCGAAGGCGGTCCACACGCTGCGCCCTTTGCCGGCAATCGCGAGGTTGAAGCCTGCCGCGTTCAACTCGTCGTAGAGCGCCGCGACCCGCGTGCCGTCAGTCCAAAGGATTTGGGCACGGGAACCGAGCGGTGCGATCTTCCGCTGGGTCTCGAGATAGTCTTCGTCGTCCGGCGCGATGCCGAGCACGACCACGATCTGATCGATGTACTCGACGCCCTTCAATTGTTCGACGATGCGGTCGAAGGGAGCCGCCCGCATGTCGGAAGCGGTGACCGGCAGAACGAGTCCCAGCTTGTTCTCGACGGTCGACTCGACGAGCAACTCTTCGAGATGGCCACGACCGATCGAGCCGAGGTCGTGAAGGGTGGTGATCTGTCCGCTCTGCGAGAAATCGGCCATGCGTCAGTTCCTCCCTGGTTCCACCGGCCTGGTCCCACGGGCCTGGTCCTAATGACCTGGTCCTAATGGGCGTGTTCTTCCTGCTTGGTCTGCCAAACCGGATCATGCTAACGCGCCGAACGGCGGGAGAACAGGTGCGCACCGGGCCCTGCCAGCGTGTGGCGACGTGGAAATCGCGGCCAGTCCCGCGGAACACTGCGTCCCGCAATGGCCAAGAAACCGGGCCGCGGGTCCACGTTGTGTCACAAGACGTCGCTCACGCGTCGTTTCCGCGTTGCTGCTCAGGCAGACGCGACGCGCAGCCAGGCAACGTCGTAGGGTGCCAGCGCGATCGCGCCACCCAACAAGCGGGTCTCGCAAAGCAGATCGGCATCGAAATCGAAGCGTTCGCCGTCCGCGTCGGTGGGCGTTACCGATTGGCGCTGGCCGGTGACGTTCGCCAGCACAAGCACCTGCTCGTCGCCGCTGGGACTGGTCCGCAAGATCGCCAGCACCACGGTGACGTCACGGTTCGTGTCGCCGCCCACATCGAGAATCTGCTGAGTCGCGTCGGGGTGAAAGGCAGCGCAGGAACCGCGGACCTCGAGCAAGCGACGGTAATCGCGAAACACCTGCGATTGCGGACAGGCGTCGTCGGCGAGCAACTCCTCCAGTTCGCCGCGCTGGTACTTGCGACGATTGATCGAGCGATTGCGTCCCGTGCGGGCCACGCCCGCTTCGTCGTTGGGCGTGCCGACCAGGCTGTGAAAGTAGATGCCGGGAATGCCCTGCAGACTCAGCATGATCGCCTGCGAGGTGAGGAATCGCCGCACGTGCAGCGCGCGGACATCCTCGGCCGACGACCCGTCGCCGGGCGCGGTCTCCTCGTCGGCAAACCCGAGGGCCGAAAAGTAGGTGATGTTCAGCTCATAGGGCGAGTCGGTCCCGTCGGGCTTGCGACGGGTGTTGATCCGCGCTCCGCGGCGGCGGACCGCCTCGACAAGCTGGGCGAATCGCTCGGCCGACAGCAAGCCTTCCGCGGGACGGACGCCGATGCCGTCGTGCGACGCGGTGAAGTTGAAGTACGTCGTGCCCGGCGGAGGTGGGTCGAGCTGGCGGAGCCAGTCGGCCAGCGGCGTAGCATCTTCGCTGAGCAAGGCGTCGAGCAGCAGCGGGGCCAACGGAAACTGATAGACCATCTGGGCTTCGTCGCCGTCGCCAAAGTAGCTGACGTTCTCCTCGTGCGGCACGTTCGTCTCGGTCAGCAGCAGCGTGCCGGGCGCCGCGGCGTCGAGCAGCTCGCGCATCAGCTTCACCGCGGCGTGGGTTTGCGGCAGGTGGATGCAGGGCGTGCCGATCTCTTTCCAGAGATAGGCGATCGCGTCGAGCCGAATGATCCGCGCCCCGCGGGCGACGTACGAGAGCAGCACGTCGAGCATCTCGAGCATCACGGCCGGCTCGGCGAAGTTGAGGTCGATCTGATCGTCGCTGAAGGTCGTCCAGACGTGCCGCTCGCCGCGCGACGTTTGCTGAGGGGTCAACAACGGCAGGCTCCGCGGACGGGTCACCTGGGTCAGGTCGGTCGCCGGATCGACCTCGATGAAGTAGCGCGTGTACGGCTCTTCGCCCGCAAGATAACTTTGGAACCATTCACTCTGCTGAGAGATGTGATTGATCACCAGATCGAACATCAAATCGAAACTCTCGCCCAGGCGGGCCACGTCGTCCCAGTCGCCCAGGGCGGGGTCGACCTGGCGATAGTCGATCACCGAAAAGCCGTCGTCCGACGAGTAAGGGAAGAACGGCAGGATGTGGACCGCCGAGAGCTGCTCGTCGAGGTGATGATCGAGGAGAAAGTGATGGAGCGTGGCCAGGGGCATCTCGCCCGGCGTCGCGACCTGGTCGCCATAGGTGATGAGGACCGCGTCGCGCTGGCTCCACGACGACACGCGGGGCGCCAGCTCGCCGCGGTAGCGGGCCGCCAGCTCGGCGATCGGTCCGGCGAGTGCCATTCCCCGTTCGCCGTAGATGTCGCCAAGTCGGCTCGCGATTCGCGCGCCGCTCTGGCTGGGATTCGTCGTGTCCGTCAAGCGAAGGCCCTCCTGGCAGCCGTGCAATCACGCACGCCATTGTCGACGATCCGTCACAGTTCCTCCAGACCCGTAAAGTTGGTGACCAGCGCGCGAAGCTTGCGCCGCAACACGGAATAGCTGAAGAAGGCCTTACACAACTCGTAGTTATGCTCGACCATTGCCTCGCGATAACCGGCGTCGTTGAGCACCTTCTGAACTTCGTCGACGACATCGCGGGTGAGATAGCCGTCCATCTTGATGACCTCGAACCCCTTCGGCTCGATGTCGGCCACGAAGATCGAGTAGCGATTCACCAACACCGGCTTGCGAAAGAAGAAGGCTTCCAACAGCGCGTTGCCGAAGCCTTCGTAAAGGCTCGGATAGGTGATGAAGTCGGCCACCGCGTAGGCGTCGGCCAGCGTGTAGGTCTTGCGGCCCTCGGCGTCGGTCGTGCGAACCTCGCCCATGCGGGTATGAATGAAGTGGAGCTCGACCCCCTCCTGTTCCGCCAGGTCGGTGAGCGCCTGGAGATACTCATCGCCTTCGTCGCCCGACTCGTGCGAGACGACCAACTTGCACTTCGGAGTGCGGAGCTGGGCCACCAGCGAAATCGAGTGTTCGATGCCCTTGCGAGGAACGACCCGAGTCGGCTGCAGCATGAGGATGTCATCTTCCGCCAGTCCGATCTCGTGGCGCAGCTGCTGGCTGTATTCGTCGGCCACCGGCGGAGTGCCTTCAAAATCGAGCACGTTGGGAACCAACACCGACGACTCCCCTTTCCGCCAGGAAAGGTCCTGCTGTGCGAACGAGTTGATCGTGACGTGTTGAATCGCGGGCAGCGACGGGGGAAAGGCCATCGCCAGCATGTCGCCGATCGCGTTCACCGCAAAGCGACTCCGCTCCCAATAGAAGTCGTGGTGATGGGCGATGGTGGGGATGCCGGTCTCGGCAATGTAGTGCGTCAGGGCGATGCCGAGCGGCACGTGCATCGGAATGCAGAGGGCGTTCTGCACGATCAGGATATCGATGCCGAAGCGATCGACGAACTCGTAGATCGTCTCCTTGAGATACTCGGCCAGCTCATAGATCTTCTTGGTGACTTCGGTGCCGCGCTGCCGTACCCCGTAGATCTGCTCGTTGATCCAGACGTTGTCGCGATCGTAGAAGTAGGCCTCCGGCACCAGCATGCTCACGTTCGGGTCGCGATCGAGCTTACCGGCATACCAGTGGCTGACGATCCGATGGTCCCAGAGAATCTTGGCCCACTTGGCGGCCTCCAGCGAGACGCCGTCGTTGCCGGCAAAACGAGTCGACAGAAAGCCAATGTTGGGACTGGACATGCGACGCGGGGCGGCAGATCGTCGAGGCGGGTGGGGCCGGTGGGGGTGCTGCTCTATTCTAGCTCGCGCCGAGCCGCTTCCATACACGTCGGCAGAGATTCAAGCTCGACGAGGACGAGGTCGGGAGCTCCAGGCCGCAGGGCCGTCATCCGCGAATCGCCCTCGCGCATCCGCAGGCTGCGACGATCGCCCGCGAACAGCGCCGTTTGAAAGCCGACCGCCGCAGCCGGCAGCACGTCGTTGAGCATGTCGTTGCCCACATAGAGCACCTCGTGGGGCGCGATTCCGTCCTGCTCGAGGTCGCCACGGGCCAGCTCGAACAGGCTCGAGCCCGGCTTGGCCTCGCCCTGCTGATAGGAAAAATAGTTCCGATCGTCGCGGGCAATCTCGTCGCCAAAGGCCGTTGGCAGCAGGGTTTCCAGCAGCATTGGCGTGAAGAACTGGGCGTTGCTGATCAACCCCAACGACAGCCCCGCCGCGCGAAGCTGGCCCAGGCATTCGGCCGCTCCCGGCATCGGCCAGGTCGGGTTGGTCCGCAATTCGTACTCCAGGGCCAGCCGCTGGTAATCGATGGCCTCGGGCAGGTGGAGCCGACCGGTTTCCGCAAGCGACGCCAGGGCCGACTGCCAGATGGCGACGATATCGACCTCCGGATATTCCACCCCGCGACCGCGACTCTCGGTGTGAGACGCCTCGATGGCCGCGGTGAGCGCCTCGCGACCCTCGCTCTCGGTGATCTCGGTTTCGATGCCAAGGAGCGTGACCGATTCGACGAAGGCGGTCTCGGCCGCCTCGGGCAAGAGCGTGCCCACCTCGCCGCTGCCGCTGATCAGGAGCGTGCCGTAAACGTCGAACAGCACACAGCGAATTCCCGGCAGGACCGCGTGGTGCGGGGCGACGTCGGTCGCCAGGGGCGCGAGCGGCCGACTGTGGCGGCGGATCATCTCGGAAAACTTGGTGTCCATCGGGAGGCGATTGCTGCGGATGCGGAGGACGGCGGGGGACTGGCACATGGTAACGGACCGCCTGGCGGCTCGCGATAAGGGTGACAGGGTGCGGGCGTCGCGTCCATTCACGCGGAAAGATGGTTCATTCGCAAGGGTCGCAGCCGCTTCAGCTGCAAGAACGATTCGAGAATCTGCTCGCCGGCGGGCGGCGGCTGCAGCGGCCCCGACGCGCGGGGCTCGGCGAGAATCTGTACGTAGAGATCTCGCAATCTTCCCCCAAAGCGTTCGAGTGAGTAATTGTTCTCGATCACCTGGCGATTCTGCTGTACCAGCTCGCGATGATTCTCGTCATTAGCCGTGAGCGCCTCGGCGAACCAGGCATTTCGCTCGATCAACTCACTGCGGCGGACTGCCGACTGGCAAATCGAGGCGAGCACCTGTCGCTGCAAGGGGATGTCGAGCGAACCAAAGTCGACATCGTCGCCGGCGACGAGTTCGGCAAAGGCCTCGTCGAAACGCGCGGGCATCGCCTCTCGACGGCCGTATTGTCGCAAGACGCCGGCGTACGTCGTGGCCAGTGACTGGCGAAAGGTGTCGTGGCCGATCCAATCGAGCGGAATCGCAAGGCGGTCGTACATGTCGTCGAGGCGGAGTCCCTGCTCGGTGAAGTCGCCGGTAATCTCCGGCAGGTTGCGGCCGACCAAGGGTCGCCCGGCGAGCCATGCCTCGAGAAAGACCATGCCGAAACCTTCGGCCACGCTGGTCGTCATCAGCGCATCGGCGGCCGCCACATTCTCGGCAAAACCGAGACCGCCGGAATCGCCGATGCCAAAGCGGCAGTTCAAGTCCAACTCGGCGGCCAGCTGTCGCCAGGCCTCGTAGTCGCCGCGCTCCGTCGGATTCAGAGGAGAGAGCGTCACGGCCAGCGTGGCCGCGCCGTCCGCGAGCGCCGACCAGAGCAGCAACTCGCCCAGATTCTTGCGACGAATGCCCCGCACGGGATAGAGCAACAGCGGAGTGTCTGCGGCGATCTGACAGTGGTCGGCCAGCTTGCGGCGAGCCACGTTCCGCGGCGGCAGACCGTCGAACGGCGCCACCGGGTTGGGCAGCCAGTGCAGTCGGGTCGCCGCCACGCCCGCCTTCGACAAGATGCTGCGATCGCGGCCGTTGAGCACCCCGTAGTGAACGCCGCTGCCTTGCGGATAGAGCACGGCCGGCAGCCGCTCGGGATGATCGGGCGTTAGCGCCGTCTGCAGCCGCAGGTAGAGCTCGGGACGAAAGTCCTCGGCAAAATCGTGAATCTGCAAGAGCGTGCCGCCCAGCTCGGGAGCCAACAGCTCGATCAGCCGCGGCAGCGCGACGTTCTTGCCCAGGGCGTGATTGTGCACGTGCAGGATCGTTTCGCCGGGCGTGAAGCCGTGATGACGCAAGGCGGCGAGCAGCTCGCTCGCCAGCTGCGCGGCGGTCGCACTCGGATCGGGTCTGCCGCCCTCTCCGCCGTCTCCATCGTCATAGTCGAGACCCGGAATCTCCGCGCGGGCGATTTCCAGTTGGGGACACGCGCGCGGCAAGTCCTCCGGCCAGCCCTCGCGACGCCCGCCATAGATCAGCAACACCCGCCAGCGATCGCCCTCGTCGATCGCACGGCTCAGGCTGCGGAGGTGATTGGCAATCACCTGCGTTACGCCGCCTCGATTCAGGTGATAGTGAACAATCGCGATCTGCATGATGAGTTCGTGACCGTCCCGCGCGGCATGCTGGGCCGCCGGACCGTCCCGCCGGACATGCTATCAGTCGACCACGATACGAGCCACCCAAGCACGGTCTCGATGGATGCGTTCTAAGGCGTGGCTGTGACAGTGGTTTGGCGAGCCGCCGGCATTTCGCATCGTCAACGCGGCAAACCTTGATGACCAATCGGAGCCCACCAAATTTGACGATTCTCAGGGAAATGCTACATTTGAGGAGAGGTTGCGAGATGCCGTTCGGCAATAGGTCGCCAATCTTTGCGTCGCCGGCAAGCACTTCGAAGCACGCACCACGACCGCCCGGCCTCTCGTTCACCGAACTTTGGAGGCGTCCGATGGCTCATAGCGGTACGGCCAGTCGACCTTGGGCTGACGATTGCTCGGGAAGCACGATCGCCGAGATGGTGGCGCAGTTGGGGGAGCTCGTTGCGGAAGCTCCCCAGCATCGCGGCACATTGGTCGACCTCGTCGATACCCTGCGAGCGAAGCTGCGGACGCGTTTCATTCGCTACGACGACGATCTGCTGGCCGAGGCGGTGTTTCAGGCACCCTGGCTAACCGGTTTCGCCGAGGCGCTTCGCCACGAGCACGTTGAGTTGCTACGTGTCCTGGAGACGCTCCGCGAGCGAGCCGCCCGCTCCGACGAGGGTGTCGCCGCACAACGGGGACTCGAACAGAGCTACCACGAATTTGTCGAGTTGCTGGGCAAGCACGACGGCGGCCGGCGCAACTTGATCTACGAATCGCAGCTCTGCCAAGGCCATCTGCACGAGTAGTTGCCGGCGGCTAAGCTTCTTCGCAGAGTGCCGCGCTAGCCGCCTGCCCTGCTGTCAGAAAGTCTGCCTACGAAAGCGGGCGGCGGCGGAGTGCCCCGACGGACAGCTCCGCCACCGCGGTGTCACCGTGACGTGACATCCCTTCTGCTGCCCCACCAGCAGCCGCTCTCGGTCTCGGTGACCTGTCGCTTCCGGTCGGGCCAACAACCGTCGCTCTTGGCTCGACCGTCTGCCCCGGCGACAGCTCAAACGCCGTGATTTGCAAAGCGAGTGCCAATTCTCGCGCGGAGCTTTGTAACTCGACACGCGTGGGGCACTTAGGTTCGCACCGGCAGCAGACGGCACAATCGACAGTCGCATCGGCACGTGCACCGAATGGACATTGCTAGCCGACGTCCGTACATTGGCTGTACATCTCCCCGGGGTCTCGCCATGCAGCTCTTCTCCGATGCCGATCGTCGGTTTAGCGAAGCGGTTTCGCAGCTCGCCTACACCAACCCGTTCCTGCCCGAACGAATCGAACGGGAAAAGGCCGTTCTCGGTCGGCAGTTCAACGAGCCCCGTTCGGTGTGGAGCCGGCGGGTCGAGGAGGAGCAGACACGGCCGAACGTGCTGAAGATCCGCGAGCGGGTCGACGCGGTAGTCGACAAGACGCATGGCCGTCTCAAAGCACAAGACGCGCGGCGCGACGCGATCGCAGAGCCGGATCGGACGCTCTATCAGGACCTCGTCCACTACGTGCTCTACTACCGCTACTGGGCCTCGTTTTCGGCAGCGATCTCGGCCAGCGACCCGCGCGACCAGAAGGTACCCTTCTGGGAGGACTTTCGCCGCGACTTCGTCCACCTGCTCGCCCCGGTGCTCGGTCCTGACACGGCGGCCCGCGAAGCCCGCCATCTGTTTGCCTGCCTGTTCCAACTGCGACGGGCGTTTCATCACACCTTCAACTTCATCGTCGGCGCGTCGCCGTCGGCCGCGCGGCTGCGGGCCCGCATCTGGCAATCGATCTTCACACACGACGTGCGTCGTTATCGTCGTTCGCTGTTCGACAAGATGGGCGACATCACGACGCTCATCACCGGACCTTCGGGCACGGGCAAGGAGCTGGTCGCGCGGGCGATCGGCCTGTCGCGGTTTCTTCCCTTCGACCCGCGGCAGCAGCGGTTCGACGCCGATCCGCACGGACTGTTTTCGGCCGTCAATCTGTCGGCCCTCTCACCTTCGTTGATCGAGTCCGAATTGTTCGGTCATCGTCGCGGCGCGTTTACCGGAGCGACCGAAGATCGCACCGGCTGGTTGGAAGCGTGTCCGCCGCTGGGGACCGTCTTTCTCGACGAGATCGGCGAACTCGACGCGTCGATTCAGGTGAAGCTGCTGCGGGTGCTTCAGGACCGCGCTTTCCAACGACTCGGCGATACGACCGAACGCCACTTCGAAGGCAAGATCGTGGCGGCCACGAATCGCGACCTCGCCCACGAGATGCTGGCGGGGCGGTTTCGCGAAGACCTCTACTATCGACTCTGCTCTGACCTGATCACGACGCCGAGTCTGGCCGAGCAATTGGCCGAGGCGCCCGACGACTTGCCCAACCTGGTCCGCTATCTGGCGCAGCGCATCTGCTCCGACGAAGCGGACGCCCTGGCGGACGAGGTCGTCGAGTGGGTGACGGCGAACCTGGGTGCGGACTACGCCTGGCCGGGCAACATTCGCGAACTGGAACAGTGCGTGCGGAATATCCTCGTACACAAGGAGTATTGTCCGCTCGCCGCGACCGGCGACGGGTCGCAGGGAGGGTCGCCGCCCGCGGTCCGCCCAGGAAATGGTGCAGCGGCGGACACGGGGCATCACGAAGCCGCCGCTTCGCTGGCCAGACGTATCGCCGACGAGATGGCCCATGCCCGCCTGACCGCCGAAGAGTTGCTGCAGCACTACTGCACGCTCGTCTACGCCACCGCGGGAAGTTACGAGGCGACGGCCCGCCAGCTGAAGCTCGATCGCCGCACGGTGAAAAGCAAAGTCAACCTGGCGTTGCTCGACTCGTAGCGGGCCGGGTAAAGGGCCGTGATCAGCGACTTGGTCTTGCTCGCTCGACGCGCGACTCCTACACTAGACGTCTGTTTAGTACCAGGCTTTGTCTCAAGAGATTCTGCGGCTCAGCAGGCGCTTCGCCCTCCCGACGGACGTTTGGAAACGCGTTTTGAGACAAAGCCTAGCAGGCCGGGGCGCTTCCCCGTGCGATCGTCTTGTGAGCAGGAGCCTGGCAACATGGATGTCGCTGCCTTTCTCGATTCGCTGCGATCTCAATCGCGCTACGGTGGTCAGATCGAACACGTGGAAGTGCTGCCGCAGCGCGAAGGCACGTTCGCTTCGCCGACGCGCCCGCTGCCCGATCCGCTGCGTGCGTTACTCGCCGCCCGCGGCATTGAACAACTCTATTCGCACCAGGTCGCCTCACTCGAGCATGCGCGCCAGGGACGCGATGCGGTGGTCGTCAGCGGCACCGCCAGTGGCAAGACGCTCTGCTACAACCTGCCGATTCTCGAGCGAGTCCTCGAAGAGCCGCAAACGCGGGCCCTCTATCTCTATCCGACCAAGGCCCTGGCCCAGGATCAGCTGAAGGGCCTGCTCGAGTTGCTTTCGACGAGCGAGGCGATTCATCGTCAGATCACGCCTAGCGTGTTCGATGGCGATACGCCCACCGCCCAGCGACGGCGCATCAAGGCCGAAGCGAACCTGGTGCTGTCGAATCCCGACATGCTGCACGCGTCGATCCTGCCGCATCATCCCAAGTGGGGACAGTTCTACAGCGACCTGCGCTACGTCGTGCTCGACGAAGTGCATACCTATCGCGGCATCCTGGGCGCCCACGTGGCCTGCGTGCTGCGGCGATTGGTACGCGTTTGCGAGCATTACGGATCGCGGCCCGTGTTTCTCGCGGCCAGTGCCACGATCGCCAACCCCGGCGAGCTGGTCTCGCGGCTGCTCGGGCGGGACGTGGCCGTGGTGGCCGAAGACGGCGCGCCGCGGGGGCGCAAGTATTTCGCCTTCTGGAATCCGTCACCGTTGGGCAACGATCGCCTGGCCCATGCCAGCCCCGCCGAGGACGCGGTCGCGGTGATGGTCGAGGCGATCGACGCGGACGCTCAGGCTTTGGCCTTTACCCGCACGCGTCAGGCGGCCGAGTTGATCCACCGCTACGTGACCGAGTCTCTGCAGCAACGGCGGTCGCCGTTCGCCAAGTCGGTCCGGGCCTATCGCGGCGGATACTTGCCGAACGAGCGCCGCCAGATCGAGCAGGATCTGTTCGCGGGCAAGCTCCGCGGCGTGGCCAGTACCAATGCCCTGGAGCTGGGCGTCGACATCGGCTCGCTCGACGTGGCCATTCTGGTCGGCTACCCCGGCACGATCGCCAGCACCTGGCAACAGGCCGGACGAAGCGGGCGCCGCCACGACGACAGCCTGGTCGTGTTCGTCGCGGGCAACGACCCGGTCGATCACTTTCTGCTGCGGCATCCCGACTATTTCTTCAGCCAGTCGCCCGAGCATGCCGTCGTCGATCCGGACAATCCGTACGTGGTGGCCCGGCACCTGAAGTCGGCGGCGTTCGAGCTGCCGCTGGCCGACGCCGACCTGAACACGTTCGGTCCCCTGGCGGCGCCGATCGCGGAGTTGCTCTGCGAGGCCGAGGAGCTGAACGTCGTCGATGCGAAGTACTACTTTGCCGGCGGCAACAACCCGGCCGTCGGCGTCAGTCTGCGTCACATGAGCGACAACACATTCAGCATCGTGCTCCGCAGCGAGACGGACGATCCGAACTTTGCCGCCAAGACCAAGCCGGGCCAGCACGAGGTGATCGCCAACGTCGACGCGATCAGCGCGCCCGAGTTGATCTATCCCGAGGCGGTTTATCTGCACAATGGCGAGTCGTACTTCGTCCGCGAGCTCGATCTCGAAGGCAAAGTCGCCTATGTCGAGCGGCACGAGATGGACTACTACACCCAGGCCGTGCTGGAGAGCCAGGTGCAGATACGCGGCGAGCGCAAGTCAAGCGCGGCCCTGGCCGGCAGTACGCTCGGCTACGGCGATGTCGACGTGGAATGGAAGACGGTCGCCTTCAAGAAGATCAAGTTCAACACCCGCGAGAACATCGGCATGGGTCCGGTCGACATCCCCTCGCAGACGCTCTCGACGACCGCCTGTTGGATCGCGCCGAACGACGAGATTCGCGCGGCGATGAAGGCCGAGAAGCTGCGCGCCGGCGAGGGCGTTTGTGGACTGCGCAATCTGGCGGTCACCGCGATGCCGATGTTGGCCATGTGCGACGCCCGCGACTTGGGCGGGGCCGTGGATAGCAAGAACCTCGGTCACAGCACGGTGATTCTCTACGATCGCTATCCCGGCGGGCTCGGCTATTGCGAAAAGGGCTTCGAGCACGTCGAAGAGTTGCTCAAGCTGTGTCACGAGATGGTGGCCGAATGCGACTGCGAAGACGGTTGTCCGAGTTGCGTCGGCCTGCCCAATTTGCGACCCGCCATCCACAGCGATCCGGACCTGTCGCGCGGCTATCCGATGCCGAACAAACGGGCGACGATTCGCCTGTTAGAATTGCTGCGGCAGTCGATCGGCCGCGAGACGGTCTCGGTCTAGCCGGTTGGCCCAATCGGCCCGGCCTGCTCGCACCGCGTGGGAACGCTACACGATGCTCTCTGAACACGTCCGTCGTCGCCTCGAACAGCTCAATCGCAGCCCGTTGCCGAAGCGCGACGTGGTCGACGAACCTCAGGCGAGCCCGGGCGCCGGCTGGCAGAGTGAGTCTTTGGGCGAGCCGAGTGCCGCTTCGGACACGACGGCGTCGCAAGAGTCGGGCCCGCCCGATGTAGATGTAATTGATTCTGCCGCGGCTCAGCAGGAGCTTCGCCCTCCCGACGAGGTCGTTCGTGTCCTCTCCAAACTGAAGGTCTACGAACCGGCGGCGCTCGAGGACGTCGCCCCGGGCGAGGTGATCGAAGGTGCGGCCGGCACCTACTATCGCATCGATCGGCCGCTGACCGGCGTCTGGCCACAGAGCGAAGCGATTCTGACCGCGGCCGCCCGGCGAATTGCCGAGCTCGATTCTTCGCCCGAGCCGCTGCACGACGAGTTCGCCGCCTTTGTGACTCATTTTCCCGGCGGGGTGATGTTTCTCGATTTGGAAACGTGTGGCTTTGCCGGGTCGGTCGTGTTCTTGGTGGGCCTCTTGTGCGAAGTCGACGGCGAGTTGACCCTCCGCCAGTTGCTGGCCCGTAGCTACGCCGAAGAGGCGGCTATGCTCGCGGCGCTGTGGCGCGAGACGGCCAGGAACCCGGTGCTCGCGACTTTCAACGGCAAGACCTTCGACTGGCCGGTGGTCCACGACCGCAGCACGCGCCACCACCAGGGGCGCGACATGCGCGAGGCGAAGACACCGACTCCGGCACCGGCACCGTTCGAGGTTCTCGAGCGTCACGACCCGCGGCCCAACCCGGTGCACTTCGATCTCTTGCATCACAGCCGTCGCCGCTGGAAGGATCGGCTGCCGAACTGCAAGTTGCAGACGCTGGAGCGGTTTCTCTGTGGCCGGGCCCGGCACGGAGACATCCCGGGCGGAGAAATTCCGGCGGCCTATCATGAGTTCGTCCGCAGCGGCGATGCCCGGCAGATGGCCGACATCTTGCACCACAACGCGCTCGACCTGGTCACGCTGTTGCAGGTGTCGCTGCAGATGATCTAGGACGGCTCAAGAAAGCCCGACGTCATAGATCATGCGTACCCTGCCGCTTCCTCGCCGAAGGCCGCCTCGAACAGCTCCGGCTCGAGGGTCAACCGCGCGTACTCGACCACGACCCGCCGCTCGTCATAGTCGGGATGCCGTGCGCGAATCCCGTCGAGCATCGTGGCGCGCATCGTCTCCGACCACTGCAGGGCCAGCTCACCGCGCTGCTCCGCCGTCATCTCGCGCAGGACCTGCCGCTGAACGCGGGCAGCTTCGTCGTGTGTGTCGTGGCTGAGCCGGGTCATGCGGCGATGTCCTGTCCCGCGACGCGCAACTTGCTAACGGATCTTGTCGGGTCGCGAGTCGCTCATTCGTGCATCGTACCGTGATGGGTCGAGATGTGCACCGCGCAAGAAAAAAGGCCACATCTCACTCGAGAGCAAGTGCAGCCTATCAAAAGCAAACGATCGGTCCATTGCGACGGGGAGGTCGCTGCGAGAAAAGCGAGGGTCGGCCGCGCTATGCACTAGCCATGATTGACCCCGGCCAACGCTAAAGGTTAGTCCCTCCGACGGAATAGGTGACCGAATCGTTTGAACTTTTTTTCGTAAGACTCTCTATTAGCAATTCTAGCGAACGATCGCAAGTTGTGTGGGAGGCGGCGGCCAAGAAAATCGCGTGCCAAACGTCCGCCCAGCATCGTTCGTTCGCGCCGCAAATAGCATCGGCAATCGCGCCGCGCAACTCCCACGAAAAGGGGTTTTTTGCGGAAGATTCGGACCCGATTTCGGTCCGGAAATTGCTAAGGCGAACCGAGGATACGCCACCGCGGAGAACTGGCCCCATGATCCGGATTTTGCCGGTCGTCTCGCCCGCGAGAAGACACGCCGTCTCAGCGTGGCTGACCAGGACGCGATGCGGCCTCGTCGTCGGCCTGTCGCTGCAGAAAGGCATCGACGGCCGCCTCGAGCTTCTCGGGCGTCTCGTAGGTGCCGGCGGCGATTTCCTGCCGGATGCGGGCTAGCCGCTCTTCACGCGTTTCGGACACGGCTCGGGAGATCATGGCAGGGGCTTCCTTTCGGGGCACCTCTCCGGCGAGGCGCCTACCTCAAGAATAGCCTACCGGCGGCGCGGCGGAACAGACCGGGGGCAACTCGGTGCCAGCACCGCTGTTAGAGAGACCGCTAGCATGCCCAACGCGACCGGCCGTCTAGTCAGGCCATCTGTCTAGTCAGGCC
>ERZ869936.627-NODE-627-length-31340-cov-5.796804_pt1 | contig 31340 bp, 30 predicted proteins | sample MGYA00520876_ERZ869936 | MGnify/ENA primary metagenome ERZ869936 (study PRJEB32218, sample SAMN09650985) | biofilter metagenome | isolation source: enrty point of leading RO module | place: Saudi Arabia: Thuwal, RO plant located on Red Sea | collected 2016-02-17 ... | reverse complement strand
CCGCGACGAATGGAGCTTGCAGTACTCCAGCAGTGCGGCGCGGTGCCGCGCGTGGTCCTCTGCCGGGTACTGGCCGGTCCACATGAAGCCGAACACCGCCGCGGCGTCCTCGCCGCCGGCCACCGCCATCCCGTCGTAGCTGCAGTCGGGGGCCAGCACGGGGAGCACCTTCTTGATCGAGCTGCGCCCACGGAAGCCAGGGTGGATGTAGCCCTCCTTGATCACCTTCTCGAGGTCGAACAGCCGCTCGATCACCGCGCCGAGTGGTGCCTCCAGGTCGGGGAACCACTCGGCGAGCTGGGTGAGCACCTGCCGCTCGTAGCTGGAGTAGACCACGATCGATCCCTCATCGCCGAGGAACCGGAGAAGTTCCTCGGTGAGTTCGCGGCGCCAGTCGCCGTCGATCGGGGCGAGGTACTCGTGGTGGCGTTCGCTGCCGTTGCCGTCGCGGACGTGGAGCGAGAACTGGAACGGGTGCTTCCGGTACGGGCGGGTACCGTCGAACTGCGGAATCGCCGGCTGCACCGCCTCGAAGTCGAGGTAGTGCACGGGGGAGCGGAGCTGGTCGAGCAGTGCCAGTCCGTCCGGATTGATGCGTGGCGTGTTCGAGCGCATCACCTCCACGTGCATCGCCTGGATGTCGGTGAGCTTGGTGTCGGGCGGCAGGTGCGAGATCCGCTCGTAGGGTTTGAGCTCCTCGAACTTCTGGGCGGAGATACGTGGGATGTCGAACAGCGGGTCGGGGATGCCGATGCCCAGACAGTCGACGCCCCAGTGTTCGCAGTTCTTGCAGGCGAAGCAGAGGGTGGGTGCGGGTTCCTCGCCGGCGAGTGTGTCGGTGAGTTCGGGGAGGATGTTGCCGAAGGTGGCGGCGCGTTCGAGCGCGTCGGCGGTGACGTCGACGGTGGTGAGCAGGTTGTCGCCGGTGCCGTGGGTGTAGTCGCCGTTGACCATCACCAGCGAGACGCGGTGGATGGGGAGGTTGGCGGCGAGGAGCACGGCGGCGGTGAAGCCGACGTCGTCGATGTACTCCGGCTTGATCTTCTTGGACTCGGTGTTCGACCCCGACTTGATCTCGATCAGTTCCCATCCCTGCCCAAGTCGTCGGAGCGCGTCGGCGCGGGCGACGGCGCCGTGGGCTTCGAAGGTGGCCTCGAAGAGGAGGGTGGTCGCCGGGTCGGCGATGGCTTCCGCGGTCGCCTCCGCGGCGGTTTGTCGCGGGGTGCGCTGGAGGTAGCGGCCGGGGCCGAGCCATTCGCGGGCGCGGCGCTGCACCTCCTGGCCCTCGTAGAAGCGCCACTGGTCGCCAGGGGCCGGCGTGGCGGGGGTGAGGTTCTGCGCGCGCCACCCCTTGGTGGGGCACTCGAGGGCGGCGAGGAAGGCGTGCTTGGGGGTGGGCATGGGGGAAACGACCTCGGCTCTAGAACTCCGGCAGTATCCGGTTGACGCTACTACCTGCACGAGGGCCGAGTCCCTGGGCGGCGCAGATCTGCTCGGCACGCCCCCGGGGGTGGTTGCGCCCGCCGAGCGGGCGCGCACGGCACAAGTAGTCCGTCGACGGAAAGGGTCGGCCCTCGCGCAGGTGAACCCTGTGCTGGGGGCATAGCGCAACCGGATCTCTTCCGTCAGCACACATAGGCACCCAACCTGAATCCGGTTGCTGACCCCCTTGCAGCCTGACTTGACGGTACAAAAGAACGCGATCAGAATCATCGCAATGTCCGCCCCAACCCGCCATCTGCGACACCCAATCCGTCACAGCGACCCGCTAGGCTGCGGCTTGTCCGAAAAGATGCTGCTCGACGGAGCTGCGGAGGCCTACCGACTCGTTGACTCGATCGACCAGACGCTAGGAGTGCACCTCGCAGAGCTGGTGGAGCTCGCGAACCTGTCGGCCATGATCGGAAATCTCCTCGCAACCGGCATCGTGCGATCAAGTGGCGGGGTCTTTGAGAGAGCGGGGGCTCACAAATACCAGGACCTGCGAGGGACTGCTGCCGGCGCCTGCAACATCGAAGTAAAGGTCGCGCTGGAAACGAATCGGCCGAAAGGCCACCTCCCCAAGGCGGGCCATTACCTCACGGCACGGTACGTCTTGGTGCAGGAGGATGGCACATTTCAGCGGAGTATCAGGGGTGTAGTTCCATACATCTGGGAGATTCGCCTCGGACACTTGGAACTGTCGGACTTTAGCGTGAGCAACACCGACGGGGATTCTGGCAAGACGGCGGTTGTTTCGACCCAAGGAATGAGGAAGCTTCGTCTGCTGTACTTTGATGAACACTACTGCCCGTTTGCAAACGTCCGGCGATACCTCGCAGAGTATGGCTCCTAGTCAGAGCTGCTCCGCTATTGCTGTCGCGATGGCCCTTCCCAACAGCGGCGGAACAGCGTTGCCGATCTGCTTAACGATCTGGCCTCGGGTACCGACGAACGTGAACCTATCCGGGAATCCTTGAAGCCTCGCCCCTTCGCGTGGGGTGAGAGCACGGTCCTGGGTTGGGTGGATGCAGCGATTCGATGCCGGGTGGACGAAGTTGACTGTCAGTGTAACACTCGGCTTGTCTGCGTCCAGCCGACTATAGCTTGAACTGAATCCACTCTTAGTCAACCCGGCCGGCAGGGCCGCCCGTGAGTGGCCTGCGTGCCGTATGATCTCGAGCATCTTCGGGGAATGACGAGTGGCCGCATGCAGCGTGAGACGAGCCTCCTCCCCTCGCATCGCACGCTCGTAAGGGGTAAGGTCAATCCCGTCTAAGTACCTGTCGCTGGCCTCGCCGGCCGCGAGTGGTGGCAAGTCATGTATGGCCTCCATGACCGTGACGGCCTCCGGCATTGCCTCACTGAAGAGCGGATCACAGTGAATCCTCGGCGCTGACCCCGCCATGCTCCGGTGCTGAGTGGAGTGAGTGGGCATGGGCCACTCAAAGCGGCTTCGGCCTCGCCTTCCGACAATGATCAGTCGCTCCCGGTTCTGTGGCAGTCCGAACTGTGCTGCGTTCACGACTCGGTGGTCCACGGAGTAACCGGCGGCGCTAAGGATTGTGACGAGATGACTGAAGGTCGCTCCCCCATCGTGCGTCAGCAGACCGAGGACGTTCTCCAATACAAAGAAGGTCGGCTGTAGCTCAGCGACAACGACTGCGAACTGTTCGAATAGGCCATTCCGCGGATCTTCTAGTGTCAGGTTTCGAAACGGTCGAATGGACGAGAAGCCCTGGCAAGGAGGTCCGCCGATGACAACAGCGGGCTCGCCTGCACTCGACTCAAGTGACTTAAGAGACAATGAACGGATGTCGACGACGTGCGTGTCCGCGTACGCATGGTTGACCCGAAAGGTGGCGGCTCTATCCGCCAACAAGTCAACCCCAGCAGTAACAACAAACTTGCCCGTCATCTCGAATCCATAGGAGAACCCGCCAGAGCCGCAGAACAAATCAACGACCCTATGCTTGCCTGGCTCGATGGGCAACGCCCGCTTCTGAGTACCCATTCGGTCGGGGATTGCGGTTACATACCCTTCTCCACGGACCCCAGAACCCAAGAGCTCGGACTGTGCGGACGCGAGTTCGGGCAGCGCGACGCCGAAATGAGCCGACAACCGGGCGAGGGCAGCGTGCGGCGGCGCCTCGAGGCCTCGCTCCCAACGCACGATTGCCGTCCGCTCAAGTCCCGTAGCCCTGGCGAGCGCGGCAAGAGACTCACCTCTGCGAAGACGCAGTGATCGCAGGGTGGGTTCACGCTCCCGAGAAGAGTCCACTTCATCCTCCACTGCCAGCTCCCGAGTGTGACAACAGCCGTATTCGTTAGCAATGTAGTCAGGAAGCCGAGGTCCACAGATACGAGAAAACGCTTGGCGGGTCCCGATCGTTCGTCCCTCACAGCACCCGCACGCAACGCGTTCTGGCGACTTGCCGCGATCGGCGGCGGGATGCGGGAGCAGGGGCACGAACCTGCAAGCCGGAGGGGACCCGGACATCGGCATTGTCGGGTCCCCATGTTTGGCCTCCTGCCCGCGGGACAGCCACTACCCGGCCTAACGGCTCCTGCCCGAACCGGGCCCGAGATCACTCTGAACCCAACGGCCGCGGAATTGCGCTCAGACAGCCCAATGGCCTACCTTCGAGCTGCCCACCTGCCGCATGGCCCGAACCACGCGACGGGCCTAGAGTCGGGCGTGCTTCGTGGACATGGGCGATATCCAATGCCTCCGAGCGGTCTCCAGCATCCTCAGGCGTGTTGAACCCCGGAGCCCCAATTGAACGTCCGCCCTCGAATCGTCCGCGACCCAATTCACGAGGACATTCCGCTCGGGCCCATACAAGCCGCCATCGTGGACACCCCAATCTTTCAGCGACTGAGATACATCAAGCAGAACGGCCTATTGCACTTCGTGTTTCCTGGGGCGGTCCATACTCGGTTCAGCCATTCCCTGGGCACATTCCACCTTGCCGGAAGGGCATTCAATAGCCTTTTCGAGAACGTCTCACGTAGCGACCCCGCTGCCCTCGCGAGCAAAGAGTTTCAGTACATCCGGCAAGTATTCGAGACAGCGGCATTGTTGCACGATTGTGGCCACTCCGCGTTCTCACACTCCATCGAGCACGTTAGGATTGACGGCAAGCCGTTTTTTCCTTCGGTTCCCGAACTCGCGAGCGAATGGGGAAGCGACAACGGTCTCAGCAGGTGGTTGTCGGGTAGGATCGAGGCCGGGGAGCTGGAGCTCGCCCCATATCCATCGCACGAGGAGTTCGGCCTTCTCCTAATTGGGGTTCTCTTCGACGGCCACTATGCTGAGAAGGTCACAGACACGAGCGCAGCGCTCTTAGCGGTGGATCCGATCGACTTCGCGGACGACATACGGTCGATGATCGCACGGTCATTGACTCCGTCCGAAGTGTTCAAGCGCTGTGCAGTTCAGGTGTCGAATTACATACCCGGCATTGAGGCAGTTCCTGAGCGCGAGCAGCCGAAGCAGCTGCAGCGCGCACTCTCTACGCTTATTAGCGGCACCGTAGACGTTGATCGACTAGACTACCTCAATCGCGACTCCCGGTTCACCGGCACACTGTATGGTCTCTGTGATGTTGGGGTAATTATCAACGCCCTTGAGCTCTGCGTAGGAGAAGCTGGTGGCCCGGTTCTCAGCGTTGGATTGCGGAAGCGGGCGTGTCAAGCAGTCGATGACTTTCTCTGGAGTCGATACCAGCTATTCAATCAAGTGCTCAACCACAAGACGAACGTGGTCCTGAATGCGCTCTTGGCAGACGCACTGAAAGCGGCTGTTGAGAAGCCCGGGCTCGGCATCGGCCGACCCCTCGCACTGGAGGACTTCATCTCGTTTACGGATGAGTACGTGATGTCCAGCGTAATCGACGCCAGCCTGCGGGACAAACACTCCAGTCGCCGAGCTTATCATCAGACCTTGGTTGGGAGAGAGCTGCCTCGCTACCTCGGCCGGCTCGACATTACGGAGGTCGACCACGCAGAGCGCGAGACCTTGACTGATTCGAGAACACAGCAATTCGTCGAGCGGCTGCGTCAGGCAGGAGTCCCCGACCCGAAGGTCCGCCATTGGTCCACCGAGAGCACGCTGCTCAAGGGCACAGGGCTTCCGTTCGTCCTTGAGCGGGACAAGATTGGCGGTGCCGACTACCCACCCGCGCCAGCCTCCGACCCGGATACATACCAGATCCCACATTGGTGCGAGAGCGGTCGCCTTCCTTCTTCAACCTACTTGCACTTCTTCACAGACCGGTGAACAACCCACCGAACCACCAACCCTCGGGGGACAAAGTGAGCGACGCCATCCAGCGGATCAGTGCACACGTATCCAAGGTCTCGCACAGCAGTGGGTTTATAGAGCTCCGCGCCGAGCAGACCTCGAGCCGCCTGACACTCCACATCAGCTCCTTCGTCGGAGGTCGGACGGATCGGTATCCAACCGTCGGTGACGAGGTCATCGTAAGCATGAAGGATCAGCTACCCATCGCCGCCCGTCCAACCGAGAATCCTCGGTAGCGAGTACTCCCCGGCGGCCGGGCCCCGGTGGTGCCTACACTTTGCGTCGACTGGCACCACCGAGCGCCTTGAACGTCAGGGCCAGCGGACCCGATGCTTTCCCGCCGTTTCGCTCCGGTCCGCTCGCGGGGCCTCCACGAGACCGCCCCGTGTAGCCCCAGTTTCAGCACTGCGCTTTCTATCCTGTCCCGACTCTGCCATAGAGCACCCCCAACGCCCCCGCCCTGAGCACCACGAACCCCACGAACGCCACCCACAGCCCGGTGTTCTCCCACGCGCCGATCAGCGGCAGCGACAGCGCGATGAACCCCAGGCACGAAAGCACCGACGCGTTCCGCATCGCTCGCGTGGCCGTGGCGCCGATGAATATGCCGTCGAGCTGGAACGCCGCAAACGATACCGCGATGTAGAGCGCTGTCCATGGCAGGTAGTCCACCGCCACCTCGCGCACCGGGGCGAGATCGGTGAGCGCACGGATCATCCACGGGCCGAAGGCCAGCACCAGCAGCGAGAGGACAACCGCGCTGATGGCGGCGAGGTGGGTGGAGACCTTCACGGCTGCGTCGAACTCGCTGGGCTCCGCCCCCTCGGTCGCTGCGCTCCCTCGGGGTGACATTGCGCGCGCTCTACCAATCGCCCGCCCCACGAGTATCTCCGTCGAATGCGCATACCCATCCAGCAAGTACGCGCTCAGCGCGATCAGCTGCAGCAGCACGTAGTTGGCCGCCAGGATCCGGTCGCCGAACTGCGCCCCCTGGTTGACGAACCACCCGAATCCCAGCAGCAGGAACAGCGTCCGCACCATGATGTCGGCGTTGGCCGCCAGCAGCTCGCGCGCCTTGGCCCAGTCGCGGAGCCGCTCGCGCGGCCACCACGGCTCGCTGTCCTTCCGTTCGGCGCGGACGATCCGCCACAGCACCCACATCCCCACCGCCACCGCGGTCCACTCCGCCAGCGCGGTCCCCAGCGCGATCCCGCCGACGCCCATCCCCAGCACCCCGGCAAGGAGCACATCGAGCGCGGCGTTGAGGCCGTTGAGCACCACCTGCACCAGCAGCACCGCGCGGGTGCGCCCCAGCCCCACCAGCGCGCCGGTCACCGCGAACATCCCCAGCGACGCCGGCGCCGCCCAGATCCGCAGGTCGTAGTACCCGCGGGTGAGCCGCTCCACCTGGTCGCTGGCGCCGATCAGCTCGAGCGCCAGCCACGCGATCGGCTGCTGCACCGCGATCAGCACCGTCCCCACCACCACCGCCAGCCCCAGCGCCCGCACCACCGTCGCGCGCACCTCGGCGCTGTCGCCCCGGCCCCACGCCTGCGCCACGAAGCCGGTGGTCCCCATCCGCAGGAACCCGAACCCCCAGAAGACGAACGAGAAGATCAGCGCGCCGAGCCCGATGGCGCCGAGGTCGGCCGTGGTGCCCACGTGGCCGATGACGGCGGTGTCGACCAGGCCCAGCAGCGGCACGCCAGCATTGGCGAGGACGATGGGCCAGGCGAGGGTGAGGATCTGGCGGTGGGTGGTGGGCATGGGGAATTGTCACCAAGAGGCCGGGGCCCTGTCACCCCGAGGGAGCGCAGCGACCGAGGGGGCGGAGCCCGGCGAATGCGACTGCCGGCCTCCGCCCCCTCGGTCGCCCTTCGGGCTCCCTCGGGGTGACAGGACCCCTTGGAGTGAAGGTTGCCTAAGGCAGGCTCCGCCCCCCACGCTTGTCCCCTCCCTTCGCTCGGGGCAAGGCTCGGGGTCGGAGTGACAGGTCCCGGGGGACAGTGCCTCATTGACGCCCGACGTCGCCCCCCGCATCCTCGATACAGGCGCCCTCGGAGCGCCTCCGGTCCGCGGGAAGGGATCGTCCCATCCGAGCGTTGCACTCGCGCAGCCACAGCTCCGGAACTCCTTTGGGCCCACCACGCGGACGGGGCCGACGAAAGGAGTCTCCATGTCCTCCCCCCGCCCGCTCCCGCCGCGCCCGTCACTCGAGTTCGAACGCAAGCAGGCCAAGCGCCTCCTCCGCGCCCTCCAGGCCGGCGATGCCGCGGCACTCCAACGCACCGCACTCCTCCCCACCGCACGACGCCGTCGCGCGGACTGGAAGCTGGCCGACGCCCAGCTGGTCATCGCTCGCGAGTACGGCTTCACCTCCTGGCCGCAACTTGTGCGCTACTTCGAGATCTGGCACCGCCATGAGGCAACCGGTTCGTCCGCCAACTCGTGGTCGGCGGACTACTACCAGCAGCGGGTGCAGCACCACCTGGCGCTCCATCAGCGGCGGCTCCCCGGCGGCGCGCATGCGCTGGCAGCATTCGTCCCGCGCCTGATCGGCAAGAGCAACGACGAGATCTACGACACACCCGTCACCGAACACGAAGTCCAACTCGCGGTCGCCCGGCTGGCACGCTTCCCGAGCTGGGACGCACTGATGCGCGCGGCGCCGGCGCACGAACCCGAAACCGAGCCCTGGCGCCAGACTCCCTTTGGAGACGCGATCGAGGCGATGCGCACAGCCGATCTCGCCGCGCTTCAGACCATCACCGCCCATCACCCCGAACTGTTGAATCCCGAGTGGCGCGGCTATCACCCCTCGACGCTGCTGCAGAACGCCTGGACGATGCAGCAGCGGAATCCTGGCCCTGCGATTGATCAGGTCGTCGCTTGGCTCGAGTCGCAGACACCTGCGCTCCCGGAAATTGCGACCAGGCAACTGCACCAGATCTGGCTGCACACCTCGCCTTCCCAGGTGCGCTACTTCCTCGACAAGGGCGCCGACCCGGCCTGGATTCCGCCCAACGGCGTCACCCTGCTCGAACGCGCGCTGATGGTTTGCCATGATCCGGCACCGGTCGACCTGATCGCCTCACTGGTCCCTCCCGTCGACGCGTTCTGGGTTCACGCCGGACTTGGGAATACGACCGCGATGCAGCGCTACTTCACCTCCACCGGATCGCTCGCTGCCGCAGCTCACTATCGCCGGCCCGACTTCCTTGCCGTGAACCTTCACATTCCCCAGCGCCAAGACGCCGACGACGCCGAGGTGATGTGGGAGGCATTCCTGGTCGCGGGCGTGAACCAGCGCGCCGGGGCGATCGATTTGCTGATTGGGCACGGCCTCGACATCAACGCGGCTCCGTGGGGACAGCCGCTCCTCAATTTCGCGGTGAGCAACCGGCTTGTGCGGCTGGTGGAACTACTGGTGGAGCGGGGCGCGAATCGCGACCTCGAGGGCTTCATGCCGAGCATGACGGCAAGGGAGCTGGCTGAGGAGGGGTACCGCGAGGCCCCGGAGGATGAGGCTCCGCGGAGGATTCACGAGATCGTCTGCCGGTAGGACTGTCACCCCGAGGAACTGTCACCCCTCGCGCAGCGAGGGGGCGCGACCACTGGGAGCGGCCGTCGAACACCTCAGCGGCCGGCCCCCAAGTCTCTCGCCGCATTCTTCAGTCCCTGCGCCTGGCGGTGGGGCATGAATGTCTCGGGCTCGGCAGGCTCACCATGTTGGCGCGTGCGCCGAACATGGTGATTCGATCCGTGGGTGCGGCCACTGTCGAAGCGACGCGCGAATCTGCATGCCGCGCTCTTGGCCGTTCGGCGATGAACAGGCTCTCCAGATCACCGTAAACGGACCAGATGGCAGACCCCGGATCATCCGGCGGAACCCCCGACGAGCACTACGATGAGGCGCACTAGAGGCCCGAGACGCCTGCCGATTCGACACTAGTGTTTTTCTCATGCCGGGATTTGTTCGTCTTGCTGAGGCGTGTACCGGGCGACACCGTAGCCGCACAACTCCCAATGCTGCCATCGCCCTCCGGCTGCCAAGGAGCTCCCCCATGACTCCCGTCCGCCACGCACTACCGATCGCCCTCACGATGGGCATCTTCTCTCAACTCACTGCTCAATCGCTCGACTGCGTCCCGGATCCGGCAGGCTGCACTCAGACTGTTCCAGCCGGAACGAAGAAGGTCACCTTCCAGGTCCGGACCACCGGAACCACCCCAACCTCAGTCATTCAGAACGTGATCGTCATCGGGACCACCGATGAAGGTGTTGTGTCCCCTGTCGTATCGGGCAACACGGGTATCGCTGCGGTCGTCTGGGAAGGCATCATAGCGCCTGGACAGACTATCCGCATTGCGTTGGAAGCCGAGATGAACAGCATCACCCATGCCCGAACGCTCTACATTCAGGCTCGCGACCCGCTGGGGAGGATGCTCGAGATCAAGAACGATTCCCAGAGCACCTCGACGGGGCTGATTCTGCCCCGCGCACTGCAGGTCTACCTAGATGCGAGCCGGAAGCCTTGCGCGGAGCAACGTGTGTACTTCGCACCCTCAGCCGGTGGAACGGTATCACCGGACACGGCGTATGGCACCGCCGTCGCCGGCGGCAAGTGCGTGGCCGAGGCAACCTGGAGGCTCGGTCCCGCCGTAGGTGAGCAAACCGTTTGGGCCCGCCTCGTGGAGGGGACTGATCGTAGGTCATTCAATGCGGTGGCGCGAGCCCGCCCAAAGCTCAGCGGCGGACTGGTTTGGAGCGCTGCGTTCCTTGGCGAAGGAAATGACGATGCGATGACGGTGACCAAGGAGATCGGCAAGTATCAGTACACCGAGATCGACCCTGGATCGGGACGCGAGATCACGATTACTCGAGACACGGTGCTCTCACAAACCACTTCTCAGATCGAGACGCCAAACTTCGACCCGATTGTCGGCATCGAGTTCACCGTGTTCCCGACAGTCCGCGCAACACGACGGATCCGGTGCTTTGCGGGGGTCTCGGCAACAGCGCCCACCGAGCGGTTCTTCGCTGGCATTGCACCGATCGCCCTCTTTAGCAAGCAGTTGACCGAGGGCTCGGCGATCGGACTGTATGTGGGCACGAGCCTGTACCGTGCCAAGACCACTGACGGTCGGAAGAACATCTGGAGCTGGCCTTCGGCTATGCTGGTGGTGGACGGAACCTCGCTCCTCAGCGCGGTGGCGGGAGCGTTCAAGACCGGAAGCTGATCCCAGAAGGCCTTCGGGGGCGGATCCGCTCGGCTGGCTTCACCCTTCCTCCGCCCCCTTCCACCGCCTCCTTGCGTTGCTTGGGGGTCTTCATCGGGAGAACAGGCCCCGGAGGCCGGGACAGGCCCCATATTGGTTCCATCCCAACCAAGGCCACCCCGCCCATGAAAGCCGCCGCCAAGCTGATCGCCTTCGTCGCGGCCTACACCGCCGTCGCCTATCTGGTGCTCATCCTGCTCGGCGTCATGACCAGCAGCGACGTCGAGTCGGGCCCGACCCTCCTCGCCGCCCTCATGGTCGCCATGGTCACCGTGCTGTTCGACGAGAAGGGGACCGTCCCCAAGGGTGCCCGCGTGGCGGTGATGGCACTGCTGGTACCGGTCACCCTCGCGTGGGCGTACCACGGCTACCAGATGGCCACCGCCACCTTCCCCGAACGCGGCTACCTGCTGCGCGCAGTGGTGTGCCTGGCGCTGTTCCTGGCGCCGACGGTGATCGGGCGGAGGCTCCGGAAGGCGAGGCGGGCGAGGAAGGGGTGACGTCGCTCCCCGAAGGGAGCGACGTCATCCCGAGCGGAGGGCCCGCGGAGCGGGCCCGGAGTCGAGGGATCCCTCGACTGCGCGCCCCTGACGGGGCGCTTCGCTCGGGATGACGCCTACGGCACCACTCCACCCAACCACCCCAGCACCCTCTCCCACGTCCCATCCACCATCCCGCCGGGCACCCGCTCCGCCACCAGCATCGACGAGCCGTGCACGCCGGGATCGGCCACCACCACCGTGTGCCCCGCCGCGCGGAAGAGCTCGGCCTGCTCGGCGACCGATTCGATCGCAATCTCTGACTGCGGCCGGAGCACCATCAGCGGCACCGAGAGCTGCTGCGCCGACTCCTCCGCTCGGCAGCCGTCCATCGGCGTGCCCGACGCGGGCGAGAACGCCAGCACCCCCGCCACGCGCTCGCGATCGGTGGCCGCGACGCGGATCACCAGCGCCGCACTGTAGCTGCTTCCCCAGAGCACGATCGGGATCCCGGCACTGCGGTCGCGCACGAAGCGCAGCGCGCCCGTGATGTCGGCCTCCGCCTCGCAGTAGCCGCCGCTGATGCCGCGCGCGGCCACGGTGCGATTGACGCCGCCGAACCGGTCGCCGCCCGAACGCTGATCGATCGCCAGCACGTCGTAGCCCTGCACCGCGAGCTTGAACGCGATCTCGTTGTACTCCGCGTCACCACTCGCCCCCGCCTGGTGCGCCGCGATGATGATCGCCTTTGGCGGCCGGCCGGCGGAGTACCAGGTGCCGAACACCTGCTGGCCATCGGATGCGGCAAAGGTCACCTCGCGGTGCTGCGCCACAGCAGGCACCGGGAAGAGCAGGGCAGCGATCAGGGCGAGACGGGGGGTGGGCATCGTGGATCCTCTTGGGTCAGCGGGTATGTCACCCCGAGGGTGCGAAGCACCCGAGGGGGCGGCACCTGCCGGATGCGAATGCCGGCCTCCGCCCCCTCGGGTGCCCTGCGGGCACCCTCGGGGTGACAGGCCCCAAGAAAGAAGCTGTTGCCCAAGGCAAGCTCCGCCCCCTCGCTTCGCTCGGGGTGACAGCTCCTCGAGGTGACACTTTCTCGTGTACCGCTGCGCGAACATGTACCACGGCATTCGCCTTCCTCACGTGAACATCCCACATGGCCAAGCTCATGTGGGTGTATATCCTCGCCTCGCCGAGTCGCGAGCTCTACGTCGGCGTCACGAACGACCTGCATCGCCGCTGGGCGGAGCACCAGAACGGCGACGCCACTTCCTACTCCGCGCGCCACAACACGCGGTGTCTCGTCTACTACGAGGCTGTCTCCGGACAGTTGCAAGCGATCGCGCGCGAGAAGGAGATCAAGGGCTGGAAGCGCCTCGATCGGCTGGATCTGGTGGAGTCGATGAATCCGGAGTGGGAGGACCTGGCTCGCAAGCTTGGGTGGAGCTTGCCTTAGGCAATCCCACTCATATGGGCCATGTCACCCCGAGGGAGCGTAGCGACCGAGGGGGCGGAGGCCGGCATTCGCATTCGGCAAGCGCCGCCCCCTCGTTCGCTGTGCTCTCCCTCGCTTCGCTCGGGACAAGACTCGGGGCGGCCGCGAAGAGCGGCCGGCTCGGGGTGACAGTTCAAGGCGAGGGGGCGGAGTCTGCACGTGCAAGCTCCGCCCCCTCGGTCGCTGCGCTCCCTCAGGGTGACAGTGCTACCCCTCCCCACCCGCGATCGCATACGTCGCATCCGGAAACCGCGCGACCAGCTCCAGCTCGCCCCCCATCGCCTCGATCACCGATCGCAGCGTGCTGACCCGCACGTCGGCACGACGCAGGATGCGCGAGATGTTGCTCTGGGCGCGCTGCAGCCGTTCGGCGATCTCGGCTTGCGTGAGCTCGCGCTCGTGGAGCAAGTCCATGAGGCTCAGGATCATGCCGATCTCCCGGGCGCGCTCCCTTATCTCCTTGCGTGTCTCGGGGGAGAACTCCGCCTCGAGTTCGTCCCAGCTCACGTTTGGCATCATTCTCCTCCGGACTCGCTGAGATGTCGTTCCAGAATGGCCTCCGCGCGAGGAACCATTCGTTCATACCACCGGTCGTCCTTTCCCTTGTCACCACCCACCAGCAGGATCGCCACTCGGCGGTGGTCGAAGGCATAGAGCAGGCGATACGGTCTCCCCGCATGCTGGACTCGCAACTCCCGCAGCCGGCCGAACCGTGATCCCTGAATCTGCGACGAGTACGGATAGCCAAGCGCTGGACCCTGTTCACGAATGAGGCGGATCCTGGGAGCGAGCGCCTTCCTCGCCGTGTGATCTAGCCCGTGCCACCAGACCCGAAACTCGTGGCTGACCTCAACCCGCCATGCCGGCCTGGACGACTCCATCGAATATGCCTCTTGCGGTATATGCTTGCAAGAGCATATCGAGAGTCACCACGAAGACGCGGCACCGGCTAACGCGTTGTGGCGAATGGAATTGCGGCCCCTCCGTCGCCATGATGGACTCCGTCAGCCTCCCCCGCTTGGCGCGCTTGGGGCGACATTTCCCCCATGCCCCACCTCGTCCTCCTCCGCGGCGTCAACGTCGGCGGGCACCGGACGTTCAGTCCCGCTCGCCTGGCCAAGGACCTGTCGCACCTCGACGCCGTGAACATCGGCGCCGCGGGAACGTTCGTGATCCGGGAGAAGGTGTCCGTCACGGAACTGCGCGCGTAGTTTGCCGAGCGATTGCCGTTTGACACCGAGATCATGATCTGCGCGGGGAAGGACGTGCTCGACCTGGTATCGGGCGACTGGTTCAAGGGCTATCCGGAGAAGAAGGAGCTGGTGCGCTTCGCTTCTCTCTTCTCTCATTCGCCCAAGCGCGGAGCCTCGCTTCCGATTTCGCTTCCGGAAACAGGCGACTGGGACGTGAAGCTGTTGGCGGTTCATGAACGCTTCGTGGTGGGAGTCTATCGTCGCCACATGAAGGCGATCTCGCGGCTCGGCGCGCTCGACAGGCTGTTTGGCGCGCCGGCCACGACGCGAAGCTGGAACACCCTGGAGAAGGTGGCGGGGGTGCTGCGGGGCAGGCCTTAGGCAACTTCACATACATGGGCCCTGTCACCCCAGCAGCATCTCGAAGTAGGCGAGCGGCGTCCCGCGATACGTCACCTGCCCGTGCGGCGTGAACCCGCAGCGCTCGTAGAACGGGCCGGCACCGGCGGGTCCGTCGTAGGCGTCGAGCCGGATCGCGTCGGCCGGCCAGGTCCGCGCAACATCAATCGCGTCATCGAGCGCCATTCGGCCGAGGCCACGGCGCTGCTCGCTCACCGCCACGGCCATGTTGGTGAGATAGAGCGGTCGTGCGACCGGGGTGAAATGGCTGACGTCGATCGCCCATGGCTTGCGGGTGCCCAGTTGCAGGACCGTCACCAGGCGTCCGCCGGTGCGGCCGATGCGCAGCCGAGCCCGGCGCACGTCGAGCAGCACCGAGCGGTCGGTGACCTGGTTCGACCAGTGACCCTTGCCGTGCCTCGCGGTGAGCGCGTCCGCCGTGGCGTTCCGGAGCGCCACGATCTCGGCGACGTCGTCGGCCGTGGCGTCGCGGAACACCGGATCCGCCATGGTTACGACTGGCCGTCCTTCGAGCGCGTAGCCACGTACCACCCCGCCAGCACGATCACCACGAACACACCCACGAAGATTCCAATGGACAAACCGCTCATGTCGGTGCTCCGTTCGGTTGTGGCGCAGGGATCTCGAGCTTCGCCTACATCTCCGGTGCCGCGCGCGGGCCCACCACCACGCGGTCGATCCGCCAGGCGCCGTCGTCGCCGCGCTCCCAGCGGATGAAGTAGTTCCCTTCGATCCGCATCTCGCCATGCACCGTGGCGAGGACCTCGTCATACTCGCCCACGTCGTACACCACGTCGCCGTGGCCGAAGAGATCGTCGCGCCTGAGGTCGATCGAGACCACCCCGCCGTCAGCCCCGAAGAGTTCACGAACGATCGTCCCGAACTCGTCGCGGCCCGCACGAATCCCGGGCTCGAGGATCCGGGCATCGGCGGTGAGGTGGGTGAGCATGGCGTCGACGTCACCGACCTTGGCGGCGTCGAAGAACGCCGTGAACGCCGAGTCGATCGCGGCGGCCACTGCCGCCTGATCGCTCTCGACCGGTTCGGCGGGAGGCGCCTGCTCGGCGGTGCACGCGGCGAGCAGCAGGAGCGTGGCGAGGGCGGCTGGGACGCGGGACCGGATCACGGGGTGTCTCCTTGGGTGGGGAGGCATCGAGAGTACGTCAGGATCCCGGAGTCGGGAAGCGGGCGGGGGGACGGCTCCTACCACCCCACGCACCTACCCCACTCCGCCACCACCTCCTGCCCGCCGTCCACCACGTGGTAGCGGTCGTAGGCCGCGGCGGTGATGCAGCTGTGGTTCGGCGCGATGCGCACCTTGGCGCCGATCGGCAGCGCATCCCACGGCCAGTGGCCTTCGCACATCGCCAGGCCGTGCTCCTGGTAGACGCGCACGATCTTCGTGGTACCGAACGCAGGCTTGCCATCCAGGCCCCCCGCCGAGCCGAATCCCGCGTCGTGCGCGGTGGTCTCGGTGCTGCGATCCTTGGACAGCGCCAGCGCGCCGGCATCGAGCACCAGCACGCCGTGCTCCACCCGGTGGCCGATCACCGACGCGAGCACCGTCACCGCGATCTCGTCGTGGGCGCATGCACCGATCGCCGCCTGGAACAGGTCGCCGAACATGTACACCCCCGCCCGCACCTCGGTCACTCCATCGAGTCGCTCGGCAAACATCGCCGTGGGCGTCGAGCCGACCGACACGACCTCAACCGAGCGACCGCTCCGCCCGATCAGCTCCGCCGCGTCGACCACCGCGGTGCGTTCCTGCTCCGCGACCACGGCGTGTTCCGCGGGCGTTCTGCCGCGGTAGCCGGCGTGGGTCATCACCCCGGCCAGCCGGTCGCCCAGCGCGCCGGCGATCTCGAGCAGCACCGGATCGTCGGCAAAGACGCCGGAGCGATGCTCGCCGCAATCGATCTCGATCAGCGCGCGCACCGGCAGCGGTGATTCGGCAATCGCCTTGGCCACCGCGATGCTGTCGGTGAGCACCGTCACTCGCGCGCCCTTGGCGATCACCGGTTCGAGTCGCGCGAGCTTCTCCGGTGTGATGCTCACCGCCAGCAGGATGTCGTCGAAGCGGTGTTCGGCGAAGTACGCCGCCTCGGCGACGGTCGACACCGTGATCCCCTTGGCGCCGCGTTCCATCGCCATCCGCGCCACGTCGGCGCTCTTGGCGGTCTTGAGGTGCGGGCGGAGCACCACGCCGTGGCGACCCACCGCGCGGGTCATGCGGTCGAGGTTGCGCGCGAGGATGGCGCGGTCGAGGACGAGGGCGGGGGTTGGGACATCAGTGAGCTTAGGCATGGTGCAATGTATGCCAGTCACCCCGAGGAACTGTCACCCCGAGCCTTGTCCCGAGCGAAGCGAGGGAGCAGTGAGGGGGCGGAGGCCGGCATTCGCATTCGGCGGGTTCCGCCCCCTCGGTCGCTACGCTCCCTCGGGGTGACAGTTCCTCGGGGTGACAGGGCCCCAAGGGGATCACCTCACCAGCATCCTCTCATTCCCCGGATCGTAGATGATCTCGAACCGCGCCAGCACGCCGAACCCGATCAGCGCGTCGTAGGGCGGGTTGGCGTCGGCGCCGGTGGGTTCGCGGGCGAGCCAGGTGCGGAACGGTTCGCTGGTGAGTTTGCCGAACTGCACCGTTGTCCCTTCCACCGGCAGAGACGTCAGCGTGCCGCCGAGTCCGCGACCGAGCGTATCGGCGGTGGTGGAGGTGGCGTGGCGGGTGAGGTTGCGGGCGTTGGTTTCGCGGGTGCTGACGCGGAGCGTGGCGCTCATGCCGAGGTCGATCAGGGTGCGGAGCGAGTCGTGTGAGCCGTCGGGCCAGGTGACCTGCAGCATGGTGGTGGCGCGCGGGCCGGTGACGATGAGAGGCAGCACCTGCCAGCCGGTGGTGTCGATGGTCGCGGGGTCGAGCAGTTGGGCGCGCAGGGTGGTGAAGTTGAGCTGCAGGGCCTGATCGCCAAAAAAGGTGGTGCCGAGCAGTCCGTCGACCTGTCTGTCGGCGGCGTTGCCGAGCATCGAGTCGAGCGGGATGACGGGGACGCGCGGGAGGAATCGGCGCATCTCGCCGAGTTCGAGGGTCACCGAATCGGCGAAGGTCACCTCCACTTCATCCCCGCCGCCGCCCCGTGCCGTGGCCCGCGCCGGATATCCGATGTCGCGCCAGGTGCGGTGCCAGCCGGGCCGGCGGAGGACGAACTGGCGATCGAGCATCAGGTTGTCGATCGGGTCGTAGAGCAGCCGGGCGGAGTCGCCGTTGATGGTGGCGTGGAAGAAGATGTGGCCGGCGAACTCGAACGGGAGCCCGGGCGCCTGAGCGGGGGCGCAGGCGGGGAGGAGCAATCCGACAGCGAACAGTGATGACCAATTCATCTGCCTAGAGTATCGCACGAGGACACCTGAAACCAGTTGTGAGTCTTCTGACGAGCTGCTGTCACCCCGAGCCTTGTCCCGAGCGAAGCGAGGGAGAAGCGAGGGGGCGGAGCTTGCACGTGCATTCGGCAGGTTCCGCCCCCTCGGTCGCTACGCGACCTCGGGGTGACAGGCTCCGGGGAAATTGTTATGATCTTCTCACGGTCCGCCTCCGTCTCGGCGGGCCGGGCATCAGGAGTGGCGGCACGTGGCCGCCTGCCAACCGACCCCTCGCCCGAGGGTCACGGTGGCTCCCCACTCACGGGGGATGCGCGCGCGAGACGGCGACGCCAAGCGAAAGGGTGGTTTCCCATGCCTCAGCGTGTCTGGAGTTACCTCTGCTGCGGTCCCGGCAAGTGCGGACCGGAGCCGATGTGTGCCGAGCATCGCAAGAAGGGAACGTTCGCGGGGTGGTGGCCGCGATCGTCGGAGTGGACCGAACGCTACGTGCGGGTGCACGGGTTGGCGCACAAGGGAGCGCACCGTGACCTGGCCGACCGGGTGTTCGCGCCGCTGCGTGATCGGTGCCCGGCGTGCCGCGGTTCCGGCTGGCTCGGCGAGGAGACCGACGACGCACCGCTCATCTGCCCGGGGTGCGACGGAGTCGGGTGCAACTGGATCTGCGCGATGGACGAGGTGGCCGCCGCGCGGGAGCTGGTGATCAGGGCGTTCCCGGAGGCGCGGACGGGGTGGCGAATGGCGGGCTAGCCGCTCGCCTCGAGCTTCCGCCGGATTCTGGCGAGGGTGCCGGGGTTGGCGACCCGGCACCCTGCCGACATTCTCCTGCACCTGAGACTCAATGTCAATCTCGCTACCGGAGCACTGCGCGAAGCTCATCCAGCAGAGCACCAACGTCGCGGAGATTCCTGTCATATCCTCCGCCATCATAAGCTGTGTCTAGGACTTGCCGGGGCATAAACACCGAGAGGTTCGCAGCTCGCATTGCCTGCAGCCCATCCGTCGAGAGATCCGTATCTACAGTGAGAAGGTACTTCGCTTCAATGCGCGCGGCCTCGGACAGAATCTGCCTCCAGCGCTCACGGACCACAGACTTGCACGCGACCATTCTCAACAGATCATCGGGTAGCGTCTTGTCGTCGTATGCCGCCTGACCGGGAATGATGAAGTCGGGCGATTCCTTCCCTTCCGTCACGCCCTGTGCCGTGTAGGGGATTCCGTTGCGGGTCAGGACTGCCGCGAAATGGTGCTGGAGGCTTTGCCCTCGCCGGGACTTCCTTGACTGAAGTCGAGACAGCACCAGTGCGACCGCTGCCTCGAACGGGATCCGCCCTTCTTGGGTCGCTGCATCCAAGGCCTGCTGGCCGAGCTGTTGTTCCAGGTGCTGGAACAGAAACGTCTCGACCTCGAGCAGCCAGAACAGATGCTGATCGGCATCGATCGGACCGGGCCAAAGTTCCGCGAGAATCCTCTGTGCTTCTTCTGCCATGGACCGGGTAGTGGGCAATTGGTCGCTGGCGAGGACTCCTGACACGAACGTCTTGTCCGCTGCGGCAATCACACGGCCTGCATCCGGCCCGGCGATAGGTTCTGTGAGACTCGCGAGCAGTTGCTCAAGGGCACCCACTCCGATCGCCTTTCGGACGTGGCGGAAGCGAGTCGAGAGAGGCGATCCGATATCGTCGAGGATTACAGAAAGCGTACTGCCGAGCTGAGAGCCTGCAGGCACAACCAGAGCGTGAAGGTCCGTGGAATCAGGTTGGCGCAAGACGATGAGGATGTCGCCCTCACTCGCACGTTGCTGCAGCATGGCAGACGCGTAGTAGAGCCGATACTCGGCGCTTCGGGGCTTGCCCTTTCGCGAGTCGTAAAGCGTGTACAAAGTGGACTCATGATCGAGGAGACGTGCGCTCGTACCGACGTAGTGCAGCTCGAGGCGCCCCGACACTCCCGCTTCGGGAAGCGCGAGCGCCTTCCGGAGCATCCCTGCGTTGAGTTCATGCTGGTTGGAAGCCGACACCGATATCTCTACTGCGGCAAGCCGCTTCGCAGCCAGCAGTATCGGTGTGTCAGGCTCGATGGGAAGATCGAATTGTCCGGACAAGGCGGCGAAGTCGCTCACTCGAAAGGTTGCACTCCCACACAGTCAGCACACGCCATCCGAGGCGACGGAGGGCTCTTTGGTTCCGCACATCACGAGACACGTTCAGCTCGAACTTCTGATTCCAGAAGCTTGTGTTTGTCGACGGAGTGGTTGCGAATCGACATCCGGGATGGCGGTGCCAATAGCATCCATGAACGAACACAACAGTCTTCCATTTTGGGAGGACCACGTCCGGGCTGCCTGGAAGCTCGCGTGCGTGAAGGCGAAACCGTAGTCCCGCCCGGTGGAGGTGCGATCGTACAACTCTCTCCGGTTCAGTGTCACGCCCCCTGATGCCGCTCATCATCCGGCTTCGGACGGCCTTGCTGACAATGTCGGCCATTCTCAGGCCAGCTGGAGCTCAAGGGCCTCCGACTCAATGCCCTTCCCCGTTCGGCGACCCTGTAGATATGGCTGCAGCGCCTTTGCGATCGACTTGACCACCGGAACTGCGACAGCATTGCCGAACTGCTTGTAGGCCTGGGTGTCCGACACGACGATCCGGAATGGCTCCTTCCGCCCGGCGTCGAAACCCATGAGTCGGGCACACTCGCGTGGCGTCAGCCGGCGCGGATTCCCTCGCCCCCGATGGATCAGGATCTCGGATCCGTCCTTGTAGTAGCGGGCGGAGAGGGTTCTGGCGGTGTCACCTGGCTTGACCAAGCCGAACCCGAATCCGTTGCCCTTCGCCTTGTGCTTGGAAGCGTAGGCCTTCAGGTAACTCCACAAGTGGTCCGAGAGAACGTACTTCCGCGACGGACGTCCCGCATTGTCGGTGTAGGGTTCCTCCGCGGGTCCGGTGCCATCCGTGGGATGAAGGATCGAGTTCAGACGCGGACCTGCATCGGGAACAACTACTTCGTCGAAGTCGAACCGCGATTCTAGGTCCGGGTGAAGCCCGACGATGAAGATCCGCTCGCGGTGCTGAGGAACCCAATGCCTTGCATCGATGACGCGGCAGGCGATCCGGTATCCCAGCTTCTCCGACAAGGTGCGCTTGATGACACTGAACGTGTTGCGGCGATCGTGGGATACGAGGTTCTTCACGTTCTCGAGCACAAATGCGCGAGGCTGCTTGGCCTCGATGATCCGCTCGATGTCGAAGAAGAGGGTTCCCTGGGTCTCGCATTCGAATCCGTGACTCCGTCCGAGGGCATTCTTCTTGGAGACCCCCGCAATACTGAACGGCTGACATGGAAATCCGGCAAGGAGGACGTCATGATCCGGAACGTCGTCGGCCTCGATACGCCGGATGTCTCCGTGAACCTCATGGTCGCCGAAATTGGCCTTGTAGCTCTTCTGGGCGTGCCGGTCCCATTCGGAAGTGAAGACGCAGCGGCCACCGACCGACTCGAATCCGAGACGAAACCCGCCGATGCCCGCGAACAGGTCGATGAAGGTGAACCTGCCCGTGCCCACGGGCTCCGCCGGACAGAGTGCCTCGAGGGCAGTCAGGGCGGCTCGTCTGACCTTGACCTCGCCAGCCTCCCAGCGGGCTACCTGACGGGCCGAGAAGCCCAACTTCGCCGCGGCTTCGCGTTGGGACAGGCCAAGAAGCTCCCGCAGCTCGCGGAAGCGCCTGGAGTCGCCATTTTCGGGGTTCGTTCGGAGGGACATAGAGATGACATTAAGACACATACAGACAGATCGCAACTAGCTCCGTCCTCTTTTTGTCAAGCAACCGGAAGCCCCCGAAGCCCGCCCTACTTCGACCGGGAGCCCATTGCTTGGTGGGGAGGCCCAGATCATGTGCTAGCCTTGAGGAACCGAGCGAACTCCCGCGGTAGCAGCACGGCAAGCCTCTCGTTCGAAATGTCCTGCAGATCGTAGGTGAGATCCAGCTGCTGGAGCACTTCGCTGAATCGACGCGGACTGCCCGCACCCGATCCGCCGGCACCGCGCCGCAACCTCTCATTGGATTCGTCGAAGTACATGGTGGTCGCGAGGCGAACCACACCACGGCTCGTGATAAGAAACTTGCGAGAAGCCAGCTGCTCGTAGACCTCCCCGGGTGCATCCAGCCGGGTCGCCAACAGACCTCTGACGGCTGTCGGGTCGTTGCTGTGAGCAGAGAAGAGCAAGAATGGGCCAGCAAGCAGGTGCCTGTAGGCCTTTCTGTAGTCTCTCTCCTGCAGCAGGTATCGCGCGTCTTCCTTCACAATCCGCTTGGAATCGCCCTCGACACTCAGAACACCCAGTGATCGCAGCGCAAACCAGGACCACGTACCCGGTGTCATCGCGTCGCGGTACTGGTCGAACATTCGGAAGAGGAAGATTGCCAGATGCCACCGCGACGTCGCGGCTGCATGAGTCACGGGCTCGAAGGGGATGGTTGTGCTATTACTGTACGTCGGATCGCCAAGAAGATCAGACCCGAGCTCATGGGATTCGCCGGAGCGAATACGTGCGAGCCGAAGTGATGCTTCCCTGAATCCCTCTTCAGTAAGCGACCTGAGAGTCCCACTCATTCTGCCCCCTCGACCCACTCTGCCATCGCCTCTAAGAAGCGATGCCGTCGACAAAAGACTCGGACACAATCATCGACCCAATCCGCTATGGCTTCAGGATCGTCAACCTGTGGCAAGCTTCGAGCAGCCATGTGCTCTCCCATCCTGATAGCCATACTGCGCCAGTTGTCGAGCTCCTCCTCTTCAGATCCATATTCGACAGCATGTCGAAGCAGTTGACTGAACACCTCTGGCAGAACAAGTGCTGCTACTGACCTTCGCCGCAGGAACTCGTGATGATCACCCATGCCGCTATTCACAAGGAGCAAAGGCTGATGCTCATCGAAGTCAAGTTGCCAGATGCGATCGCCAAGATCCTCTGGCCGAACAACCACAAATGAGCGCTGAGCTGCCTCCTCGGTGGCACCGGACGGTCGGAGGCGATCCGCGGCGCCCAGCAGACGTCCCTCTTGATCACCTGTGGCCACGACCTTGAGTCGGAACAGGAGGCCGGCCAGCGACGCGAACTCGCTCAGCCTCGAATCGGAAGGCGCTCGGTACTCTTGAACCGTACCGAAGTCAAAGCGCTGGATCGTCCACCCGGCTTGGGCCTCGATCACAACTCTCGCAGTTCCGGGGAAATCGTATGGTTGGAGGTCGAAGGAAGCCACCACTGAAGCGTCCGGGAGTTCACCTCCGACTCCAACCAACACAGATGTCCGCGCGATCCGCTTCCTGCCCGTGTAGTTCAGGTGACTCACACTCATCACTCACCACCTGAAGCAACCACACGCACAACCAGGTCGCGACGGGAGTCGAAGCCAGAGACGCCCACCGCAAACCCGGCCGAACTCGGGCGCGCTACGATCCTGTTTGGCTCGATTGAGGCCAGCTCGCAATCGATAACCGACCTTGGCAGGGTCTCTAGGTCGAAGTCGAACCTGCGGTACCTCTTGAACGGATTCCCTCGCCGAACATCGTATGCGACGGAAATGCTCAGCTCCTCCGGATACGTAGTTGCATTTCGGTTCCCTTCAACCCGGAAGCCGTCCGCAGTCTTGCGGATGTTGAATCGCCTTGGCTTCTCAGGCAGAGTTGGTTCCGGTTCCGGATGATTGCCTCGCTTTCGAGGAGTTGGCTTGTCCGCCTTGCGGCCGTCGATGGAAATGAGGGGAAAGTAGTTTGCAAGCGCGAATGGATCATCGGCTTGATCTGCCTCCCATACTGTCCTCAACAGGTTGCTAGCGGCATCCCGCACGAAAGAGATCATCTTCCTCGGATACTGGTACTTGCCCTTGAGTAGATCATGTTGGAGCTGTTCATGAGCAGGCGTCTCCGCATCTCCGATCATAGTAGCCACCGGACAGTCCTCGGCGAGCAGAATCGAGACATGATCCAGTAGTGCCTTGGTTCGTTCCCCGGAAACGGAAATACCGTCGCGGATCAGGAGCGGACGGCAGTTGCCCAGACCTTCAACTCGTCGCAAGTGGACAACAATCCGGCCCTCAAGGTCTTCAGCGCCCATTCTGCTGCAGATGACGAGCCGGAGAACGACCGACACAGCCTGCCCAGACTCCAAACAGTCTCGCAACTCCTCGATAACGCCGTCGCTGATGAGCGCAGACGACCATTCCATGTCGTCATACCTGAAGATCTGCGGCCAGACAATTTGTCGGGTCTCTCCGTCGGTGACGGCGATTGCGAGCGCAAGTCGCTCTTGGGCCGAGCGAGAGTTGGCCTCTGACACAAACTCGCGTACGGCGTGTCCATCGACGATCTCCACACCACCGTCGTGTGCGAGCTCCATACTCAGCTCGCCGCGCAATAGAGGTAGGAAGTACTCTACTATGGCAGAGTGACGAAGGATGGGAATTGCGATGTCGCGATCAACGTAGGGAACTACAACCGAGAGCCCCGGTTCGTTTCCGCGCTCCAGTCGGAACCGCTCCACGAATCGTTGGACGGTCTCCGGATCCCTGACCGGCGACACGAGTCTTGAACCCTCATCCAGCCGATCCCCCCAATGCCCATCCGGGTGGAATGACTGTGGGCCGATAGTGTGCGTCCTAAGCACAGCTCGGCCCATCAGCAGCGGAGACCCCGAGTCCGATGGTACAGTGAGGCCCCAGATCATGTGTGCTCGACTGGACATCGGGAACACAAACTTGCCAACCCCCCATCGACCCCGCTCCTCATCAGACTTTCCGCTCCGGCCGAGAGCCCGAAAGAAGAGGTAGAACCCGTTGCTCGAGATCTCGGTAGGTTGCCAATGCTCCGGATCCCCGACCAGTCCATGGGTGCCAAAGTCCTCAATCACCAGGAAGGGAACGCGCTCACCTTGAGTTGGTGGATCCTCCAGTCCTGCATCGTCCGCACACACATGAGGCCACGCACCGCTCAGGAACTCGCTGATCTCACGCGGCGACAGAGCGTTTGAGAACCGGAACACACCGATACGGACCGTTACTGCAGTGGCATCGGGCCGCTGTGCGTCCAATGAGTTCTGGATCGCCTCCCGTATCAATGAGCGGCCCAATGAGGCTTCGTCATCACTAGCGAACAACGCCTTCGTGAAATCGGGGTCGGACAGATTGTCGCCGGGCAGGAACTCTCGAAAGTGCCATGCTCTCATCTCGCATCCCCGATTGCATCATGATCGTGGAGAACTCGAACCTCGAGCTCGTCGTCGCGGTGAGGAATCAGCGATGGCCGACGCCGATCACCCCATAAACCCCAAACCTCACCACCCCATCCCCATCCGCCTCGCGCATGATCACCCGGTCGCGCAGGAACGCTACAGGACCTGCGCCATAGGGACCCGGCGTCAACGACCCCCGAATCCGTGCGACGATCGCGCCGTCGGCCCTGAATGCCGTGGCGGCCCAGGTCGTGTCGCCCGGCAACACATGATCCATGACCCAGAACAGGCCACCCTCTCCAGGGAACACGGCTTGATACGCCGGGAGCGTGTCGGCGATCGGGCCCTCGCGCGTCATCCGCTCCGCGTCGGGATTCATCTGGCCACCCTCGGAGTAGGTCGAGAGCCGCTCGAGCTCGAGGGCGATGACCGCCTCCCGCATCGCGTCGGTCACCATCACGGCCGGTCGATCCACCTCGATGCGTCCGGTCACCCGACCCGTGCCGTCGCGCAGCTCGAGCACGTAGCCGCCCACCCCGCTCGCCACCACGATCGCGCTGTCGACTGTGGTCACCGACGTGGCACGCCCGAGCCGCACCCACATCGGCACCATCATGCGGTGTGACCCGCTCCGTGCCTCGGCCATCCTCATCTGGGCGCCGGGGACCATCGCGACCGTGTCGGTGGACGACATGTCTGCGGCGATCAACACCAACGGCGTGTCGGTGCTCAGCTCGCCGTCTGCGCTTCGCCGGTTCGAGCTGCAGCCACCAATCGCGACGGCCCGACCGTCCGGCAACCAACCGCCCGGACGGAAACAGAACAGCGCCACCGTGCCGTCGAACCGGTCGGAGCTGACCAGTCCGTGGTCGGGGTGATAGAGGTTGCGGGTGCGGTTGGCATCATCGACCACCGCCAGAGTGTCACCGCCGGGTGAGGCGACCAGCTGCGGCCGCATCAACTCGCCTGGACCGGAGCCCATGCCCGCGATCAACCGGATCGGATGACCTGTGCTGTCGAAGAGCACGAGCTCCACGCCAGAGATCGCCTTAAGCGTGACCCAGCGGCCACCTGACAACTGAATCGGTGGTGCGGGCACCCCGGAGAGATCAAACTCCTCCCCCCCATCAATCACCACCTGCGGCACCGTGTCGAGCGTCCACACCGGCGCGCGCGCGAACGCGTCGGCGCCGTGCCGCATCACCAGCACGCCGTCGATCGTCTGGGTGTCGGGAAGCACCGGCTCGCCACTGGCGAGTCCGAGGTTGCCGGAGCGTGCCGGCGCACCATCGCACCCGGCCACGAGCACCACGGCCAACAGGAGGGGAAGCCGCATGGGAACTCAGGGAATGGGGAGATCCCAGTCTACGAGCCGCCGAGCGGTTTGTCGAGATCCCGTCCACGTCCGCCACATCCGCGCCGATCGGAAGTATCATCCAAAGTCCCATCCCCGGAGCGTGTCGTGATCCGTGTCGCCCCGCTGCCAGGCACTGCCCTGCTCGTCGTGTTGCTCGCCACCGCCTGCAGCTCCGGCTCCACCGGCACCGGCAACACCACGCCACCACCACCCGGACCGCCACCGCCCCCGCCGCAGCAGACGATCCAGTTCACCGTCCTGCCGATGGCGCTCGCCGACCTCGAGAACGTCGCCCCGATCGGCAACCTCAATCCGCCCGGGCACACCTTCCCCAGCGACCACATCGGCCTTACCCACACCACGGTGGGCCAGCCGCCCAGCGGTGCCTACGTGGTGTACGCCCCGGCAGCGGGCCACGTCCGGGCCGTTTACGGCGGCGGGCCGGATGCCGGGATCGAGGTCGGACCCCAGCCGCTCGGCGAGGTCGGTGGCGAGCGGACCTGGTACTACATGGGCCACATCATTCTCGACCCCGGCATCGGGGTGGGAAGCCAGCTGACCGCCGGCCAGCGGATCGGCACCAACTCGGGCATGGCCGGTGGAGTCGACTTCGGATTGGTGGACATGGCTGTCACCAACGGGTTCATTCGTGGCGAGCGCTACGGCATCAAGATGAAGCACGCCGTCAAGCCGCTGTCGCGCTTCACCCCCGCACTGCGCGCGCAACTGGCGGCGATGGTCGATCGCACTGGTGCCAACGACGAGGACGGCAAGCTGGTCTACGACATGGCCGGCCGCCTGATCGGCAACTGGTTCCACGAGTCGCTTCCCTACGACCAGAGCGCCGAGACCAGCCCGGCCAACTGGAGCAAGCACCTGGCGTTCACCGAGATCCCCACCACCGCCGGCGAACGGGTGATCGCCACCGGCGGCTTCGGCACCGGCGAGTCCACCGTCTACTGGATCGAACCCGCCGCCACCGACTTCGCCACGGTGTCGCCATCGTCGGGCAAGGTGGTCTACCGCTCGGTGGCCGGACTGCGCCGGTGGTGGCAACATCCGGTGCAAGCCGATCGCTACTTCCTGGTGGAAATGACCGGCCCCGAGACGCTGCGGATCGAGATGTTCATGGGCGCCACCGCGCCCACGGCGTTCACCGCGGCAGCGCAGACCTACAAGCGGTAGGACGGTGAAGGGTGAAGGGTGAAGGGTGACGGGTGAAGGGCTTGCCCGACCGCCCCCCTTCACCCGTCACCCTTCACCCTTCACCACAACTACCATTAATCCCATGCGCACCCTCCCCGCCCTCCTCCTCCTCGCCGCCTGCGCCGCCGAACCGGCCGCCGATGCTGATGCCCCCGCCGCCCCACCGCTCGGCACCGCCGACCTGGTCGGCACCTGGGCGTTCGAGGTCATGCCGCTCGACCGCGACACCGTGATCGTCACCGGCACGCTGGTGGGCGCGGGCGACCCGCCGGTGTTCACCATGACCCTCACCGGCCGCGAGTCGCACACCAGCACCATCACCGTCGACGGCGACACCGTCCGCACCCGCACCGGGCCGTACCAGAGCGCCATCTACGACGGCGTGATGGTGACCACCACCGGCAGCTACGTGGTGCAGGACGGCGAACTCGTGGGCGTGGTGACGTCGCGCTACGACGGGATGACCAGCGGCGACTCGGTGGCGCAGTATCGGGCGAGAATGACGAGGGTGAGGGAGTAGTTATGGCAGAGAGAAGAGAGAAGAGAGAAGCGAAGCGCCCGGTTGCCGGTTCGGCGACACCGCGGTAGCCTCCGTCACCCCCGATTCCCCACATTGGAGCCTCTGATGCGCCTAGCCCTGCTCTGTGCCGCCTCGCTCCTCGTGGCCTGCGCCGCCGAGGACGCCGACGACGCCGCGATGGACACCACGACCATGGCGCCCGCCCTGAGTGCCGCCGACATCGAGGGCATCTGGAACTTCCAGACGCGCCCGATGGACGCCGACACCGTGATCGTCACCGGCCAGTTCACCGCCAGCAACGGTGCCTACCACATGGTGCTCGCGGGCCGCGAGCCCCAGCCGACCAACGTGACCGTGGCCGGCGACAGCATCATGCTGGTGAGCGGCGAATACCCGAGCGCCCTGCGACCCGGCCAGATGGTGAGCACCACCGGCGTGTACCGCCTGGTCGACGGCCGCATGGTCGGCACCGTCACCGCGCGCTACCCCGGCGTGACCACCGCCGACTCGGTGGTGCTGCTGCGCGTGGAGATGACCAGGGCGCAGTAATGCGGCGAGGGAACGAGTTCGCCTGACGGAGAGAAGAGAGAAGCGAAGGCCCGGCGGGCGGACCCGGCGCGAATGCCCCGCGGCCTCGCCAGGATGCGAAACTTGAGGTGCCACGCCGCGGCATGAGCGAAGGGTCCGGGCGCCGGGGCAATCCTCGCCGTGAGGAGACAGCCCCCGCCCCCTCCCCCCTCCCCCTCGCCCTCGCTGCGCGAGGACTCGGGGTGACAGTTCCCTGGAGATTTCCGAATGACCGGTCCGGTGTCCGATTCCTCCATGCCGCTCCTCGATGCCGACCGCGAGGACCTGGTCACCGACCGGATCACCACTCACGGCCAGCTGCGCGAGGCGGAGCAGAAGGCGATCCTCGCCGCGCGGCGCTGGGCGCTCGCCCGCCGACGGCCGGTGGAGCGCGTCATCAGCGAGGAGTTCCTGCTCGACCTCCACTTCCGGATGTTCGCCCGGATCTGGCAGTCGGCCGGGATGCTGCGCGGCGACGACGAGAGCCACGAGTCGCTGGCCGACAACACCGTCCGCGCCCACCTGCACGATGCGCTCACCGACGCCAGCACCTGGATCACCGAACAGACCTGGCCCAAGCGCCGGATCGCCGCGCGCTATCACCACCGCCTCGCCCGGATCCAGCCGTTCGCCCACGGCAACGGCCGCTGGAGCCGGCTCGCCACCGACGTGCTGGTCTACGCCCTCCACGAACCGGTCCCCACCTGGGGCACCGGCACCCTCGACGCAACGCTCCGCGAGCGCTACATCGACGCGCTCAAGCGCGCCGATGGCGGAGACGTGGAACCGCTGCGGAAGCTGGTGTGGAGCTGACCCTCGCGCGCCCAACGGGCGCGGCCGGGTCAGCTCAGTTCCAGCGGCGACCTGTCACCCCGAGGGACCCGAGCGTAGCGAGGGGACCGAGGGGGCGGAACCTGCCGGGCAAGCTCCGCCCCCTCGTTTCACTCGGGGCGGCCGCGAAGAGCGGCCGGCCTCCGCCCCCTCGCTACGCTCGGGGTGACAGGTCCTCGGGGTGACAGTTCCTCTATCCTCCATCCCCCATCCTCCACCCTCCACCCCCCCCGTCCGACACTACCCAGTAACGATCCCGCTCCACCGGGGGGCTCTGGCATGTTCGACCCATACCTCTTCACGCCGTTCGGCATCGGCTTCCTGCTGGGCGCCATCTTCGTGTGGCTGATGTTCCGCCCGGGCATCGTCCGCATGCGGAACGAACTCGCCGCCGCCGATCGCTACCGCGACCGCGCCCAGGCCCAGCTCGACGCCCAGGCCGGTACCGAGCAGAAGCTGCGCGACACCTTCGGCGCGCTCTCCAGCGAGGCGCTCCAGCAGAACACCGCCGCCTTCCTCGAGCAGGCCAGGCTGGTCCTCGGCGAGGTGCAGGCCAAGGCCACCGGCGACCTCGACCTCAAGCGCGCCGAAGTGGCCCAGCTGGTCGAGCCGATCAAGGAGTCGCTCGCCAAGGTGGACGAGAAGCTGCAGGCGCTCGACAAGTCGCGCGCCGAATCGCAGGGCGCCCTCGAATCGATGGTCCGCGGCATGGCGGAGGCGCAGAAGGAACTCACCGCGGAGACGGCGGCGCTGGTGAGCGCGCTCCGCACGCCCACCGGTCGCGGCCAGTGGGGCGAGCTGCAGCTCAAGCGCGTGGTGGAACTCGCCGGGATGGTGGAACACTGCGACTTCAACGTGCAGCACAGCGTCAACGGCGACGAGGGCACGGTGCGCCCCGACCTGGTGGTGCGCCTCCCCGGCGAGAAGGTTGTCATCGTCGACGCCAAGGCACCGCTCTCGGCGTACCTCGACGCGATCAACGCCACCGACGAGCACGCCCGCAACAGCGCGCTCGATCATCACGCCCGACAGGTGCGCAGCCACGTCGAGCAGCTCGCCAAGCGCGACTACAGCGACCAGTTCAGCGAGACGCCCGACTTCGTGGTGCTCTTCCTCCCCGGCGAGGCATTCTTCGCCGCGGCGTGCCAGCGCGACCCGTCGCTGCTCGAGTTCGCGGTGAGCCGGGGCGTGGTGCCGGCGTCACCCACCACGCTGATCACCCTGCTCAAGGCGGTGAACTTCGGCTGGCAGCAGGAACGCATCGCCAGGAACGCCGAGGCAATCCGCGATGCGGGCATGGCGCTCTATGACCGGATGGGGACGCTGGCGGAGCACCTGTCACGCATCCGCCGCGGCCTCGACACCGCCGTCAACGCCTACAACGGCGCCGTCGGCTCGATCGAGACGCGCGTGCTCCCCGCGGCGCGCCGCTTCCGCGACCTCGACTTGGGCAACGCCCGCGAGATCGAGTCGCTGGAGACGGTCGCGGAGCCGCTGCGGATTCCGAGTGCACCGGAATTGGGTACCCCCGCCCCCTGAGCTGGGCGCCTGAGCGAAGCGAGGGCGCCGCGAAGGGCGGCGGGGCCTCCGAGTGAAAGA
>ERZ869936.626-NODE-626-length-31450-cov-8.111515_pt1 | contig 31450 bp, 27 predicted proteins | sample MGYA00520876_ERZ869936 | MGnify/ENA primary metagenome ERZ869936 (study PRJEB32218, sample SAMN09650985) | biofilter metagenome | isolation source: enrty point of leading RO module | place: Saudi Arabia: Thuwal, RO plant located on Red Sea | collected 2016-02-17 ... | reverse complement strand
AGGCAGAAGCGATGCTCCGAGCCGAGTACGCGCTGGTCAGCCAGATGACGCAACCATGATGTCCGCAGCAGCGCGACGAGCACTTTGGGCGGTGGCGCACTGCACGGCTACGCACATTCTTAGAGAATCGAGAATACTAAGGCTGGTTGCACACATGTCACGCACGTTGCTAACTTCGGAGATATCGATCTTGCTGGAGGCTGGCGCGACGTCACCGCGCGAAGTTCTGGCATCGCAGCCGGTCTGGCGAGAACTCCACGCGCCCCCGCATGAGGCTGGGCAACGACAATGGTTCAATACCGACTTCGTGGTCGAGCTGCGAGAGCAGGACGAGAATGAGAAACAGTCAGGAGGATGTGTGCCAGTGCGACCGTATACACTCGGCGGGGATTTTTTCGTGCTACTCAGCACGAAAGGCACACCGATCAGCATGGAGTTACTAGAGGGCGAGTCGATCCCCAAGTCATCGTTCGAAGAGGAAGTGCACCGAATCGACGACGTGCTGAGTTCGTTGCCGAGTCTTCCACAACATCTGTCGACTCAGCATGCTCCATATCTTCGTATCGCCCGCCTGAGCGACTCGGTTGCATTCCTGATCTGCTCGACACCGACGATTTCAGAGGTCCTCGCGGCCAAGCCCGAGTACGTCACGTTGAGCAACGGCCTCATTGAACATCGATCAAGTGCGGGCCACGTACTGATCGATGGTGTGCTCTACGACTGATACGTAATGAGGCATCCACAAGTTGCGGGTTTGGAATCGTGAACGACAAGAACTTCACAAACTTGCGACAACGTTACGCGGCATTATTTGGTGTAGAGCCATCCAAGGACGGTGCGATCGCAGATCTCGAATCGTCACTAGGCATCACTCTCCCAGATGACGTGAAGGCGATTTCGCAGTTCTACAGCGGCGGGATCGTGGGCGGCATTAGTCACAATGCCTTCGATGGCAGTGGCCGCGCGGCGAACATAGTGAAGGAGACATTACGTCTTCGAGCAGCCATCGAACTACCGAACCGCTTCATTGTGTTGGCAGAGCCATCCGAGAGCCTGATCGTTCGCGATGTTGAATCGGGCGTAGTCACTTGGTGTGACCACTCTGACGTTCCACGCCTCGAAGACCGTAGCCAAATGCTGGGACAGCCGAATGTTTGGACAAGCTATGCGGAATTCTTCGAGTTTCTCCTCGACGAAGAGGATGAGGAACGTGGCGCGTGAAAGTGGCTTCTAGCCACAGCGATCGGCTGCAACGCATCAGGATTCGGGTGCGGTCTTCCGCAAAACCCGATCCGTCGATGGCCACTACACAAAGTCGTCCATCGAAGCAAGCGAAGGCGTGCCCGACGCGCCGAGGACGCGCGCCCACCGAATGTTTCAGCAGGCGATGGCCGAAGAAATGCAAGCGGACGGGAGATATGTCAGGGTGGCGATGAATACGTCCCTACGCAAGTTCTTGGGATCGAAAGACGTTCCTAATATCAAGCCCGACGTGATTGGTTTGACAAAGGACGGGAAGGTCGACATGGTTGAGATTCTCAGTCCGAGTCAAGACGAAACGAAACTCGAGGCCAGACTGAAGAGGGTGATGAATCAATTGCCTCCTGAGATGCGGGGCCAGTTTCTCGTTTCCAACCCAGAAGATGCTTTCAAATGACGTCACCGCAGATGACAACGTCAGCAGCCTTGTTCTGGAACTCGATGCAGGGCGAAAGGGTCCCGTTTAGTTGGCTCGGGCCGGCGGTCGAGCTATTTCGGGCACATAATCTGTCACCGATCCTATTCACCGCCGGCGGTGGTCCATTCGAGTTGGACGACTGTTACGTGCTGGCGGACGCAGGCGGCGACCTGGTGATGTGGGAAGAACCGATCCCAGCACGTCGCCGCGAGCTGGTCGATGCTCTGCACAAACGAGAGATCGACAGCCTAGTTTTAGACTCCCCGCGCGCCGGCGCCGCTAACCGATCGGATTGGCGCGCCAACGTATCTGTGGAAGCAACGAGCGGAGAACTGTACGTCGGAGTCGACGAAGAACTGGTCTCCGATCCTGTCGCCCTACTTCGTCAGCTCTACAATCATGCCAAAGACGATTTCGACGTCCGCTACGGCTTCGCATACAAGATGCCGCTCGAAGATGGGCCGGGCAGCTATGCCAGTGGGTTCACCAGGACATCGGTGTCTGAGGTGTTCGAGTTCATCCGCAACCGAAGCGAGTGGGACGCGCGCCCGAAGACTCCTGACCAACTATGGTCCGATGAGCTCTACGAACGGCGCCGCCATCTGACGGGTCTCTTCCGAGGTGCTTACCCGGCCAGCATTCTCTGTGACGCGCACCTGCAAACTGCCCGCATGCACGCGCAACCAGTAGGTCAACTGTCGAAGCTGGACGGATCGCGGTGGCTTTGGGAGCTTTCCGAAGATGAGATTCCCAAGGCAGAAGCGATGCTCCGAGCCGAGTACGCGCTGGTCAGCCAGATGACGCAACCTTGATGTCCGCAGAAGCGTGGCGCGCCGCTTTTGGGCGTGGGAAGCGCCGGGCGACCATCGACAACACGGAATGGCGGATCGTGCACTTCCGCTATGTATAGCGGCTCTTGAGCGCGAGGAAGTGCTTCTCATATAGGTGCCAACTCAGATAGGCACACAAGGTCGTCAAGACTGTCATCACGCAGAGGTAGGCCAGTCGGCCGAAGAATACGGAACCGACGCTGGCGCACGCCGACTCGGCCGTGATGATCGGGGCAGCCAGCCGAATCAGCGGGAGCTGAAACACATACATCGCATAACTGTACTTGCCGAAGAACGCGAGCGTGGGCGAGTTCCAGAACCGGCCCCAGGCGGTGGATCCGCGGGCGCCAACTGCCAGCACCAGCAGGGACCCAAAAAAGATCGCGGTGATCGTCCAACGCAAGCCCAGCAGTCGCTTCAGTCCGGGGAGGATCGCCAACTGCATCGCGCCGAAGATGAAGAACGCGACCAGCGCCCACTTCACAAGCGGCTTGAAGCCTTGCGGCCCACGCGCCCAAAGCGCCAAAAACGCGCCCATCCCCAGCCCGTCGAGGCGGAAAAACGTGAACAGTTCGGCGGCCACGCCTCCGCCACCCATGCGCAGCCATACGATGCGACTGACCGCCGAAAACGTGATGGCCGCCAGCGAGACCAGCATCGCCTGTCGCCGCGAGCAGAAAAATATCACCAGCGGCCAAACGAGATAAAAGTGTTCCTCGATCGACAGCGACCAGAAGTGCTCGAACGAACCCAAGACCCACTCGTTGCGAAGTCCCATCAGGAAATTCGCGCCGTACAGCCACAGCCAGGCTTGATGTTCGGTCGCCTCGGGAAACAACTCTCCACGAGATCCGAAGATCGCCGGCAGCGCCACGAGCATCACGAAAAGGAAACCGTAGTAAAGCGGAAAAATTCGCAGCGCGCGCCGCGCGTAGAAATTTCGGAAGTAGCGATCGTCCTGTTTTGCGTCATACAGGATCCCGGTGATCAGGAAACCGGAGAGGACGAAGAACAGATCCACGCCCAAATAGCCCTGCTTCAATACATCCGACAACGCCCGCCCGGCCAGCGAATCCATCTCGGGACCGATGTTGAACCGATAGGCAGTGACCATCAAGATGGCCAGGCCGCGAATTCCGTCCAGCGCCGGAATGTGCCCGGACAGACTCGGAGTGTTGTACGTTGTGGGATCGGAGAGGTCTGCGTTGCCGGCCATGTTTCTTTCGCGTCGCGCGCCAGCGAAGTTGCGAGATCTAAGGTGCGGGTGAACGGGCCAAACGCGTACAACTACGAGCGGCCTCTACAGCCGCGTGCAAGCGTAGCCGGAATCTCCCGCGAGTGATTCTAACCTCGCCGCCCACGCGCGCGGTGAATCGCTGGTCCGGATTCGGATATTGGCTCGACGGAAACGCCGAAAATGCCGTCTTCGCGGGCATTTCCTGCATTGCTCGTGCGGTGGCCCGTCGCCGCCGAGCTTGTGCCGCCGCGACGCCCCGCCCGGCCATCGCCGGCAAACGAAACGACCCGCCGGCAGCGTCCTGCCAACGGGTCGCTCGAATGGTGGCTGAAGGGAATCGAACGCTCCACCGCCGAAACCACAATAAACACGCAATACCACCGAAAACCGGACATTTTCTCGAATGTTTGCACGATCTTGCCGCGCGAAAAAATAGCTACGAGAGCTTTCACTCTTGCGCGAAACCAACCAAGATACTTCAACACTGTCTAACACTGCCGAACGCTCAACCGGCATTTCCTGGCGCGAACACGTCGTCTTGGAAATGCTTGAAATGGCCTGCATCCACGTCCTGAACTGTCAGATCGCGGGAGGATAGGCGGAAACTGCCAATCACGTGGCACACCGGATGGCGCCCGCAAGAACCCACTACTAGAATGCGAGTCTCGACACGTTACGCGCATCGATTGAGGCCACAAACCTCCGGCCAAAGGGTGATCGGCAGACACTCTCGATGTCCAAGTTATCTGGCTGGCGTTAATCTGAGTACCAGCTTTTTCAATACCTGACTGAACAACGCATTGCCATGAAGAAGCCACCACCCGGCACAGAAGAACGCATTGCAAAGATGACGTTTGCGTCAATCTACCCACTTTACGTTGCGAAAGTTGAAAAGAAAGGCAGAACCAAGAAAGAGTTGCACAAGGTCATCAAGTGGCTTACTGGCTACGGCGAAAAGAAGTTGCAATCCCTGATCGACGACGAGGTGACCTTTGCGACCTTCTTCAAGAAGTGCAAGCTAAACCCGAACGCGCATCTCATTAAGGGCGTCATTTGTGGCTACCGAGTGGAAGAGTTGGAAAACCCATTGATTCAAAAGGTCAGGTATCTGGACAAGCTGGTCGACGAGTTGGCCAAGGGAAGGAAGATGGAAAAAATACTGCGTGTCGATGAATAACGCGGGATTCCTTGGTAACAACCGACTGAAGATTGCTGGATAATAATGTGTCGCACCCATGATGATCGCCCATTGGGCCGAGTATGCACTGGGTAACAATCCGTGAGGCGAGCTTGCCGGCGGATTATCCCCGTGCCCATCCACCGCCGGAAATAGACCCAACTCGACGGTCAGCGCACCAGTAGTCGTCGTTGTCGAGTCACGCGCGGCGGGTGTCGCGCGCATCGGCATGTTTGACACGACGTTTCACAATACCTCGTCCAGCGCGCGTCGGAACTCACTTGCTGACTGGAATCCGATGCGCGGTTGTTCCACAAGTGCTGCATCGATAACCTTGGCCAGCGGTTTGGGGATCTTCGGTTCGCGTTTTCGAATCGGTACTGCATCGCAAACCAGAATAGTTTGCCAGACATCCTTGTCCTGACGGAACTCTCGTGGGGGGGCGCCGGTCATCATGAAGTACATGGTGGCTGCCACCGCCCACAGATCGACCGACGGCTGAGAGCATCTAAAATTTCGGACTTGCTCACGGGGCATGAAGTACGGCGTTCCGCTCAGGTCGCCGCTACATGTTTGGCCGCTAAGGCCGGCAAGGTCGAACGCCTTGGCCAGTCCGAAATCGCCGATCTTGGCCGACACCGACCGGCCATCGCGACAGAGAAAGATGTTGTCAGGTTTGAGATCGCGATGCACGAGCCCCTTGCCCGGTCGATAGCTGCCGTTCTTCATTCGCACATTTGGGATCGGTGCGCAGTGCGCGTATTCGAGTGCGTCTAACGCTTGTAGTATCAGCCGACCGGCCTCGACCGGCGAAAGATTCCGTCCGAGCTTCTCCATGCGTTCGGCGATACTGCCTGCGTCGCAGAAGTCCAAGGTGAAGAAAAACACACCCTCAAAGCAGCCGGAGTCGCGCAGTCGCACAATACGATCGTGGTGCAACGCTTTGGTGTTCTCCGTCTCTCGTAGAAACATCTGCGCGGCGCGCTGGCTGGCTGCGACGGCGGGCAACATCACCTTGAGCGCGACCTGCTCGCCGGTATCTTCGTGGCGCGCCAAGTAGACTGCTCCCATTCCGCCGCGGCCGAGCTCGCGTACGATCGAATACCCTTCGATGACCGCCAGATCTCTTTGACCCGTCTTGGCTGCGTCGAGCATTCGTCGGGCAATCTTCAGGGGATTGGCCTTGCAGGCCTTGCACACATAGTCACCCTTGCGAAGCTTGCCGACTTCGTGGGATACGTCGCGACCACACCTGGTGCACGTTCTGCGGTCGCTTGAACGTCGATCGTACGACGCCGTCTGGTCGAGCGCTCGACAAGCAGAGCAACGATAAACTTCGTCGGCAACCTCGGACGCAGCGCGATCATCCTCGGCAATTTCCGACGAACAGCCAGAACATGTAGCCGGCAAGTAGAGTTCCACACGAAACACCGTGTTTCCCAGTTTGATCTCATCGCCGTCCTGCAGATCATGCTCCGGGAACTTAATCTTGGCTCCCTCGCTCGGAGACTGACCCTTGGGTCGCTGGCCGATGGACTTTCCGTTCACGTGCGTTCCATTGCGGCTGCCAAAGTCGCGCACGCGAATGTCGGGCGGATTGATGTCCAGCAAGCAATGGTGGCGGGAAGTACGCTGATGTTCCGCATCGTCGGGTAGTTGCAGCGTGCAGTCCGGCGCACGCCCGACGATGCACGTAGTGCGATCGTCGAAGAGGTACTCGCGCCCAGTCGATGGGCCCTGCGAGATGGAAAGTTTGATGTGCGGGGGCATAGCCGACGAACCATTGGAGAAACAGACTCGCTTGCGACGCGGTCGCTATCTGGCTGAGGAGATGTTGAACACAGTAACGCTCCTAGGCTCAAGCACTGCCAGAAAGCGCCCCTGCGGATCAAACACCACGTCATGGACGGACGGGAATTTACGTCCAATTGCCAGAATCTTTTCGAAACGACGCGTCGTGTCACAAACGGACACGTCACCCTCATCCGGGACGACGAGCAAGCGTCTTCCGTTCGGACAAAACACGACGCTTTTCAACCGGCCTGCGACGGACCAACTCTTAGCTAGAGACTTACCCTGGTCAGTATCCCACACGTCGAGATCACCCTTACGCGTCCAGCGAGCCAACCGCGCTCCGTCATCACTAAACGTGTAGAGGGCGGCCTCTGAGGGCAAGCGGCACAGTTCCTTCTTGGTGGAAAGGTCGTACAGCCCTACCTGCTCCCCGCCGACTACGCACCGCCGATCCGTGTTGTCTACAGCCAGGATCGCGCGCCCCGCGATTGGCTCAACCTTTCTACCCATCCCAATGTCAACGATCGTGGCTTCACTCGTTGGGCGTTTTGTCTGATTCACGTCTCGCACGTGGAGTCGATCACTCGATTCGCCAAAACTGAGACTTCCGCTGCTCGACATACGAACATCGTCGACGCGAGCGACCAACTCCCGAGTTGTCAAATCCCACACGAGCAGCTGACTGGACTTGCTCCCTGAATCGTAGGCAATCATGGCGAACCGGCGGCTTTCGCGGTCGAAGCAACCAGGGCTAAACGACCGAGAGGACTCCATGAGCTCGCCCTCCAGGATCCACTTTCCATTCTCGTCTTTACTGAACAACCCCAAGCTTTGCTCGACCGGAACAACAAGACGGTACCCACGTGGCGAGAACGTTCCGGATTTCGCGTTTCGGGGCAGTCCCTTTAGCGGCTGCCATGTTGCTGTGTCGCGAACCCCTTCGGTCAACTCAGACCGGCCGCCGTCTACTACGATGATCGAACTATCGCCGCCGAAGTGAACTTGCGGCGACCCGAGATAGCGAGCCGCCACGTTCCTCGACGAGAGCAACTTGATCTCCTGTGGCGATTCCGTGCAGCGGCGCGTTAAGTAATCCAGTTCCCAACCATGAAATTCGCTGAGCTTGTCATCCGCACAGAGTCCTAGAATTTGGGTCGCTGTTGCTTTTCTCCCGATTCGAATCTGTTCGCTGGCCAACATCAAAAGGCGCTTGTATAGACCACGCGACGCATTTTTAATCGCATCTGCGGCCTCCTGGCGGGCGGCGTGGATTTCATCCCGGTTGATCGCGGCGAGTCGTTTCTGCTCTGCGGCGAACGTCTCCTTCTCGAGAATTAGCTCCGCTGCGACGCGCTCTTGTTCGGCCGCATCGGCTTCCTGCTCGGCGAGCTGACGCTTCAGTTCTTCGAGTTGTGTTTTGGCGCCGACGAGTTCGCTCTGAACTTTCCGTGCTCGCTGCTCGAAGGCCTGATGTTCCTTCGACTCAGCTTTGAGCTTTTCAATAACACTAACGGCTGACTCTTGATTAATCCCTATTTGTGCAAAGGCGTCGTCAAGTTGCTGTGCTGATCGATACAGAGCAAGTGCAACGACGCTCGATACCACAGCCAGCGTGCCGACGACAATCGCCAACCCCGCTACGACCGGCTCGCGTTGAGACCACCTCACGAGACGTTCGGTCATTCCGACTCTTCGTGCTCGGATGGGTTCGGTGTTGAGCCAGCGTCGCAGGTCGTCTGCCAGTTCGCTGCAATTGGGATAACGGTCCTCGGGACGCTTGGCGATTGCCTTTTGGCAGATCGTTTCCAAATCGCGTGGGATCTCGGGATTGTGCGTGCGTGGGGACGGTGCCTCCTGATGGATCACCATCGAGACGACGGCCGCGGCCGGTCCTTCGAACGGTCGCTGGCCACACAACAATTCGTACAACACCACGCCCAGGCTGTATTGATCGCTGGGAGGACCGACTTCCTCTTGGTCGCCGGTTGCCTGCTCCGGTGCCATGTAGGCCGGTGTTCCCAATACGGTGCCGTCGTGCGTCAACTGATCTTCGGCTTCGCGCAGTCGGGCCAGTCCAAAATCCATCACCAGCGGCTGGCCCTTGGCATCCAGCATGATGTTGGCCGGCTTGATGTCGCGATGGATGATCCCCTGTCCGTGGGCATAGTCCAACGCCTCGGCCAGCGCGATCAGCATGCGGGCCGACTGCGTGAAGTCGGGCCGTTTCTCCTCCAACTGGCTTTGCAACGTCTGGCCGTCGATAAAGGCCGAGGCGATGTAGAACTGGTCGCCTTCGGCGCCTGCGTCGTAGATCGGCACGATGTTGGGATGGCGCAGCCCGGCGGCGGCTTGCGGCTCGCGCAGGAAGCGGGCTTTTTGAGATTCGCTGGCAAACGCGCTGGCGTGCGGCAGCTTGATCGCCACGTCGCGCTTCAGCAATGTGTCTTGCGCCTGATAGACGTCGCCGAAGGCGCCGCTACCCAAATGCTTCCAGATCGTGAAGCGTCCGATCCGCTCACCCAAGCGGCGATGCGAACCGTCCGACTGGGCCTGGGGCACCTTCAGCGTGTCGCCCGTGCCGCCTGTGCTGACTTCGGGCGACGTAATCGCGAATCGCTCGCCGCACTTCTTGCACTGGCCGGTCTTCCCCAGTCTCTTCTCCGAAACCCTGTACGAAGTACCGCAGTGAGTGCAACTGACCGAAACGTTCAAAACTCAGCCCTCGCGGCGTGGAGAAGGGACCCCTATTGTGGGTCGAGGGGAATTCAGCAGTCAAGCTCGCAACTCGACGGTTTACAGATCAACTAAATGCGCCTCGACCGAAAACCTTTCAGCTCTTTGACGAAAAACTCGGCGCCGGTTTGTGTGTGGCTTGGACGAAGTCCGAAGGGGACTCGGCGCGACTCGTCAGCGTCGCCCAACTCGCAAGTCGAGGGAGTGGCGGTTACCATCAGACGGCATGGAGCAGACTTCGCTGACCTTGCTCGACCGCCTGCGTGGCCAATCCCGTGAAGAGGATTGGACGCGACTGGTCCTGTTGTATCAACCGTTCATCGAACGCTTCATTCGGTTCGACATTCGACTGGCGGATGACGCGGAGGATATCGGTCAGGAGGTCCTCAAAAAAGTCGTGGAGCATCTCCCGCGTTTTCGGCGAGTGCGTGATGGTTCGTTTCGCGCATGGCTCAAGACGATCACCGTCAACGAAGTCAACCACTTCTGGCGGAAACGATTGCGGCACAGAGCGGTCGGTCACGACAAGGGTGGTCTGATGCTGGAGGCACTCGCCGACCCTGCGGCTGATCTGAGCCAGCAATGGGATCGCGAGCACGACAACTATGTCCTCCACAGACTACTCGACTTGATCGAACCGGAGTTTTCGCCGACGACCTGGAATGCATTTCGGCTGCGGGTCTTTGAGGAGATGCCTACCGCGAAAGCCGCTGTTGAACTGCAGATCTCGAAAAACGCGGTCGATATCGCCAAGTCGCGCGTTCTGGCCCGTTTACGCGAAGAAGCGGCCGGCCTGATCGAGGAATAACACGGTTTCGATGAAAGGTTTCGTACGTGCGGCGCATTCCAGTTTGTGTCGCCACGCGGGCTGATGATCGCGTCGAGCGGCATTCACTCTGAATCGCGTGTGAAGACCGCCGCAATCGACGAGACCGTTTCGTGTCCGGAGAGTTCGGCCCATTTCGCGACTCTCTTCCGAACGTAGTTGGCTGGATAATGTGTCGAACGAATTTCTTAGCATTGGCGCTGCCTGACGCTAGAATGGGGGGCACGACGACGCGCCGACAACCGCAAGGTAAACGGCAGCCTGAGTTCGGCGGGACCCCACCTAAGAGCAGGTGGCGCGGTATGGGCAAAAGCTCGCATTCGACAGATCATCCGCATCCTTCTGACGCAGCGCTGGCGGCTTTTGCGGTTGGAAGCCTTTCGGAAGCTCAGGCTGGAATCATTGAGGATCACGTGAATCAGTGTGGGAAATGTGCCGCGGTCGTTGCCCAAGCTCCGCGCGACGCGTTCGTCGATCGACTTCTCGCGGCTCAGCGATCGACCGACGTGCGGCCGCGCCCAAATTCCCATTCACCAGAGTGTGGCCAGCCAGCAGCGCTCACGCAGTCGGAGCTCGACCGACTCCCGGTTGCGCTACGCAACCATCCGCGATACGAGGTCGTGGGTGTACTCGCGGAGGGTGGCATGAGCACTGTCTATCTTGCCAGACACCGCGTGACACAGAGCCTCGTCGCGATGAAGGCGATCAAGCCAGAGCTGGCAGCGAGGCGTGAGCCGGTTGCGCGATTCCTGCGCGAAGCGAGAATTGTGGGGCAGTTGAGCCACGAAAACATCGCACGCGTTTTGGATGCCGAGCAATGCGGGGAGTCGGTGTTTATCGCGATGGAGAACGTCCCGGGCCGAACACTCGCTCAAATCGTCGCGACCGAGGGACCGTTGCAAGTCGCCGAGGCGTGTCACTATGTCCGCCAGATCGCACTAGGTTTGCAGCACGCTTGCAACCAGGGAGTCGTGCATCGCGATATCAAGCCTCAGAACATCATGATCCTTCCATCGAGCCGATCAGTGCAGATCCTGGACTTCGGCCTGGGCAGGCTTGTAGAAGAGCACCGTACACGAAGCCGGTTGACACGGGATCGTCAAATCCTGGGCACGCCGGACTACATGGCGCCGGAACAAACGAGCGACTCGAAGTCTGCTGACACGCGCGCGGATATCTACAGCTTGGGATGCACGTTCTACTTTCTGTTAATCGGCAAAACGCCCTTTCAGGCCGATAGCGCGGTCGAACTATTCGCCAAGCATGAGAACGAACGCCCGCCCTCCGTCCGCTCGATTCGGAGCGACGTTCCTCAACTAGTCTCGGATCTACTCGATCGCATGCTGGCCAAGAGCCCGCAGGACCGTCCACAGTCACCGGGCGAGATTGCGGCGGCCCTCGTTTCGTTCGACGTGTCGGATCGCGCGTCACGAGTGCCTCATCAGGGGCTCGATACCAAGCATTCGGGGAAGAGCTTTATCGTGTGGTCGAGCACGCGTATTCCAGCCTTGCTGCGGTCGCCGGCTGTGTTATTGCCGTTGTTTACATTGCTATTGTGCCTGCTCAGTTTGTTTTTAGTTGGGTGACGCCCCAAGACCTTAGGTAGCAGAGGATTCCTCAGAGAAGGGCAAGACAGACATCAGTACGAGATTCCCGTTCGAGACGATCCTCCATGGAAACGCGGAAACACTCGCATCCGTCACAGCGTCAACTCGCGGCTTTTGCCTTGGGCAAGCTGACTGCAGCTAGCCGAGGCAGGCTTAAAGAACACGTTGCCAGTTGCTCCACCTGTGCGAAGTTTCTTGCGGACACGCCGCGCGACACGCTGGCCGAACTTCTACGGGCTGCCAACGCTTCCACGCGCGCCGTCGACCAATCTACTCCGGACGTGCGCGATGGCGAGACGTTGTCGGTCGTCCCGCGCAAGGCAAAGGCGAGTCCGCCGAACGTGGCACCAGAGAAACCACCGCAGCACAGCCCGTTCGGGACCGGACAGCCGCCTTCCGACTCGCAGGACGCTGAGATGTCGGCTGAGCAGATCCCGCAACCGCTGCGCGAGCAGAACAAGTATCGTGTCGTGCGGCTGCTGGGACGCGGCGGCATGGGAGCGGTTTACGAAGCCTATCACGAACTCATGGATCGTCACGTGGCGATCAAGGTGATCAACCCGTCGCTGGTCGACCATCCCGCGGCACTCGCACGCTTCGACCAGGAAGTGAAGTCAGCCGCAAAGCTCGATCATCCGAACGTGTGCCATGCGTACGACGCGGACGAATTCGGATCACTTCGGGTTTTGGTGATGGAATTTGTGCCGGGACGAAGCCTGGAAAACTTTCTGGCCGAGCGTGGGCGGCTCAGCGTTGTCGAGGCGTGCCGACTGGTGCGTCAGGCGATGATCGGACTCGATCACGCCCACGCACGAGGCATGGTGCATCGCGATTTGAAACCGCAGAATCTGATGCTCACCCCCGATGGCAAGGTCAAGATTCTCGACTTCGGCCTGGCCAAGATTGCGATCGAACGACAACAGGCCCAGGGGCTGACTCGTACCAATGCCCTGATGGGCACACCGCACTACTTGGCACCTGAGCAGGCATTGGACGCAGCCCAGGCCGACATTCGGGCGGACATCTATAGTCTGGGCTGCACGTTGTACTGCCTGCTGGCGGGGGCACCGCCATTTGACCACGGTACGGAGATGAAGGTGCTGCTCGCGCACCAGCATGAGGCGCCGCGCCCGCTGCACGAGCTGCTGCCCGATGTGCCGTCGGAGCTCTCCGCGCTGGTCGACCGTATGCTGGCCAAGAGCCCGTCGGCGCGTCCGCAAACGCCCAAAGAGGTTGCTCAGGCGCTCTTGCCCTTTGCCAAGGGGGAAATGCCGCCGCAACCCGAAGAGGCAGGTGCGCCGCTGGGCCACCTGAGCGTTGGCGAGTCGATCAAAGCCGGCCCGCTTCCGCAAGCCAAGCAGCTCTTGCGTTGGTGCCGAGAGAATCGGCTAGTAGCCGGCATGTCCGGCGTCATCGTAGTGTTACTTCTCTCCACGATTGTCGCGTCGTATTTCGCGCTTCGATCCGGCTCCCCGATTGCGAAAGTCAAACCTGACCACGATCGCGCGGATCGCAAATCTTCTGTGGGCGGAGATATCAATCCGTCGGCACCAGGAACCCTTGGAGCCGAACTCGCTCTGATCCGTTCGTTTGACAAGGCCGGTTCAATCGGCGTGGCCTTTTCGCCGAACGGCTCGCACGTGTTGGGAGGCGCGAACTCAATGGATCGTAGCGTGGTTGTCTGGGACCGTAACACAGGCGAGCAAACGCACAGGTTGAAAGTCGGTGGTGCTACCCCGCGCGTTGCATATTCGCCCGATGGAAAGTTTATCGCGGCTGCGAGCATGCAGGGCAGCGTACTCCTATGGGACTCGGAATCCGGCCAGGTCGCCAAGAGAATCCTGCACCCGCCCGCCGTATCTGTCTTGGACGTCGCATTTTCGCATGACGGCCAGTACATCGTCACGGGAGGAACGGACAAGGTGGTACGCGTATGGAACGTTGCCAGCGAACGCCAGTCTCATGAGTTTCACGGACACTCGGAGCTGGTTTCGTGCGTCGCGTTTTCACGGGACGGCCAGCGAATCGTTTCTGGAAGCGCAGACAAGACCGTACGTGTGTGGAACCTCAAAACCGGGCACCAAATCCATGAGATCGATCACCCAGATGTCGTTTGGGATCTGGATACTTCACCCAACGGAAAAGATATCCTAACCGCCACTGGCGGGCTCATAGTGGGGTCGATCGGGAATATGGACATCGCGCAGGGCACCGACAACCGTCTCCGCCTGTGGGATCTTGACACCGGCGAGTTAACCCGCGAGTTCCCCAATCACGAGCATGTCGTCAGCAGCGTGACGTTCTCGCCCGATGGACGCACCGCTGTTTCCGGTAGCATGGACAAGAGCCTTCGCGTTTGGGAAGTACGAACAGGTCACCAACTGGCTCGAGTCGATTCCCTTTCGTGGGTAAGCGAAGTCGTGGTTTCACCCGATGGACAGTATGTCCTTGTGTCCGCCGGTGGGCACAAACAGGACGGGAAGTGGCTGCCGCCGATTAAGGAAGAATACGTGCGGTTGTTTAAGCTCGACGTGTCGTCGGAACCGACAGCGGTTAGTATCACTCGGACCGGAGCTGATCTGCGTGCCATCAAGGCCACTCGGCGTGAGACGAATTCTTCCGGCGCCGAGGCGGAAGCGCCGGGTGATGAACCGGAAAAGTCGTTCGGATTTCCTACCGAGCGAGCATCACACATTGCACCCTCGAAGGACGGCACGAGGGATCTGGCAGGCGATGACAGCCGCACGGCCTGCGTCTGGACCGCAGCCCGAGATCCAGTAATTCCGAAACGCACAGGGCACTCAGATCCGGTAAGGAGCGTCGCCTGGTCGCCCTACGGCAAACAAACGATTGTTACCTATCGGTTGGCGGACAGGACCGCGATGCCAGCCGAGAACTAGAGGATTATCTGCATGGCTATCCAAGCGACTCGCCTTGAGACCGACGAGGAAGTACAGCAGGCGCTGCTGAAGTATCGCCCCGGCAAGCCACCTCGCACGGCCCAACATCGCGCCCCGGCGCCTGCCGACGACGGCCCTCCCCTGTTTCATCCGACCGAGCGGCCACGGATGCCCGTGCTGTTGGTCTATGACGACGGCGCCGAAGATGGCGAACTGATTCGCATCCGAAAGGATTCGTTTTCAATCGGGCGCGCCGACGGAGACTTGGTCGTTGCCCACGACAGTCAGATGTCCGGCCGTCACGCTGAATTGCGCTGCACCGTGTCTCGGGAGAAACGTCGCTGGCATTTGGCGGACCTGAAAAGCACCAACGGAACTTTTGTTCGCATTAGTCACGCGCTATTGGAACACGGCCAAGAGTTCATCATCGGCCGAACGCGCTTCCGTTTCGACCAGCCGCAGGCCACAGAACCGGATGTCCCAGTAGCAAGCGCCGGCGGGGCAACACGCCCGTGGCAGAGCAACTCAAACAAAAACTTGGTGCCTTCCTTGGTCGAAGTCGGCGCCGACGGGGATGGGCGAAGGCTGATCGTCACGGAGAAAGAAGTCTGGATCGGCAAGGACAGCGAGTACTGCCAATTGGTGCTTGCCGACGATCCCTTTGCTAGTGCTCGCCACGGCAGAATCCATCAAGACAAGGACGGGCGTTGGGTTGTTGAAAACAACAGGTCGCTCAACGGTGTCTGGTTGCGCATTAAGCGGCTGGCGGTGTATGACAGCTGCCGGTTTCTGTTGGGCGAACAACAGTTCTTGGTGCGAATCCCCACTTAAGTCGAGGACTCCTTCATGACGGCGGCACCCAGTTGGACGATCGGCACCGCGCCAGATTGCGACATTCAGGTCGACAGCTCAACGGTCTCGGGGAGGCATTGCCGGCTGACGCAGCGCGGCGATTCGTACTTGCTGGAAGATCTGCAATCAACCAACGGGACCTTCTTGCGGGACGAGCCCATTACCGGACCACGAATGGTCCGCCGCGGTGAGCCGGTGATGCTGGGACAGGACACGCCGCTGCCCTGGCCGGTGGTGCCGGTCTCAATCTCGGTTGGCCGATCGCCCGACAATGACGTGGTCATCCCGTACGACGCCGTGTCCAGTCACCACGCTTGCGTTCAACGTGACGCGAATGGAATAACCTTGGTCGACCTTGACTCGACCAACGGTACGGCCATCAACGATCCAGAGAAAAAAATCTCCCGTGCACCGCTCAAGGCATCCGACTTTGTCTTCCTGGGAACTCATCGCGTCGCGGCGGCGGACCTGGTGGCGGCACTACCAGCGACTGCGCTGCACGCGACAACGGTTCCACAGCAGCGCCGGCCCGATGAGCTGTCACCGGCAGCAGTTCCGGAGGACGCACCGGCTCTCGGGTGGCCGGCGTCGTTCAGCTCTGGACGATCCTGGCTAGTGGGACTCGTCATAAGCCTGGCCATCGTCGCGGTCTTCTTCGCGGGCAGTCTACTACTTCGGTCGGGCCAACCCGAAGCTGGCGCAACCGCGGAGACGTCCGATCCACAGGCTAATTCGCGATCGCCACGGGAAGAACCCGCCGAACTGGGCCAACCGAAGCAAACACCCACGGTCACAGAGAATCAGACGCCGCCAGCTAGCGAGTCTGCTAATGCAAAATCCGTCGCCAGCAACGACCAGTCCGTCAACGCGGGTGCAAAATCGACCACCTCTCGCCCGGCACCCCGAGATCCGTGGGATCAAGTCCGCGATGACATGCGGGCCGCGGTTTTTTTGTTGGCCGTCGAAGATACTACCAGTCACCGTACCTGGCCGGTCGGCAGTGCCTGCGCCATCCGTGAGAAGACACTCCTGACCAGTGGCAACCGAGTTCGGGAATTGGCCGCCGCAAAGCAACGTGGATGGACGACCTGGGCCATCAACGAACCGTCGGGAGTCAAGGTCCAGGTCGATGCCATCCGGGTGCACGTCGGCTACCGGGATTCCGCGGGCGAACCACAACAGCAGATTTTCTTCGACCTAGGGCTCGTCAGTGTCCCAACGACTGTTTCCACGTTGGTTCCGCTCGCGAGTCCGGCTGAAATGAAATCACTGGAGCCCGGCCTACCGTTGGGCTGTGTTGGTGTGGAGTACGAGGTCGAGCCGCTTTATCGATTTCAGTCCAACGAACCGGATCTGAACCGTGCCACACTACTCGATGTGGCGCCGCTAGGCGTTCCGCCCGCGCCTTCATTGCTCATCTTTCGAGCTGACTTGCCAACCAAGCAGTACGGAGCCGCGGTGGTCAACGAGCAAGGGAAGCTCTGTGGTGTGTTCGCAGAGTTCGCGGAAACCGACAATGAGTCCGAGATTAAGATGCACTACGCGCCAATGGTCGACAGCGAAGTTATCGACAGTAGCGACTTATGGGTCGAGCCCGTCGTACCCAACGAACCAGGGGTCGATCCATAACGCACTGACTGAACTCCGACCGCATCGGGCATGTCTCCCGAGCTGTTGGTAGGAACGCAGTCTACGAGGGAAACGACACGAACCGTCATCACCAGATCGGTGTTGAGCCTTTGCTGTCGCGTTCGATTCGGTATCGGCGTGACTCAAATTGGTACTGACAACAAACGGAGGCCACAATGCTCCGGACCAATCATTTCGGTATGTCCTATTTGGCGGCGCCCACCACGCTCGCACTGGTGGTTCTGCAGTCGATGCTGTTTGGACAAACAAAGCAGGTCGACGTGCCTTCGGCTCGCCACCATATTCTTCTGCCACCGTCCTACGGAGCTACGCCTCTTTCCACGATCCTTCATGCAAGTGCCGCATTGACGGCAGCCCGCGGCGACTTTCTCGAATCAATGGCCAATGCACGGCTTACCAATTCGATCGCCGCCAAACAGGAGATGGAAAACTCAGTCGAGTGGGTGCGCACGTATTTCAAGCGGAAAGAGATAAACCGGATGAACACGCGGCGCCCAGATTTCATCGAGCGAGAGCAGGGACGAATCCAGTCGAGGAAGCAGCTTATCGAGTCGGACTATCAGATTGAGTTGCAGGCTGACCCCTCAGACAAGCTCAACTTCATGTTGGACGAACTGATCGTCAATGCGTTGCCGCAAGACTTTTACCCGGGTTCACCCAATACATTCGTTGATTCAGCAATTGACCGAAAGCTCTCACCAGACGACGTCCATCACATTCGCTTGACCGACGGTGGCGGGGGGAGCGCGCGGCTGGAGTTTCGAGCGGACGACGTCGCCCTACAGACTCGGTGGCCGCGTGTGCTGCGTTCCCCGAAACTGGAGAAACCTCGCGTCGCGGTCGAGTGGGCGCGCGACGCCGCCGTTGACGAACTGAGGGCCACCGGCGAGCTGCGATACTCGACGTCTCAGGATCTCAAAGACAAGGTGGATGCCTTGACCAAGGCGCTCAACGAGGCATATCCCAAGAAACGCCGAACTGAATCAATGCGAACTTTCTCCGAGTTCCTGGCCGGGGAACGGTTTCTGCAATCGTTTGCGATTGGCGTTGTCAAGATGATCACCGAGGAAGATCAGCGCGCGTTTGACGGCTCTTTTCGTTTCGAAGGCGATAGTGTCGCCGATTTAGTTGCGCACATGCACAAATTCGGCCTGAAATTTCTGCCACGACAACCGGGCGACGAAGGCGTCTATCAGACCCTCTTCGCTACCATGCGGCATTTCTACCGCACCGTAGCCGCTGGCCGCTCGCCCGGTTTGTCGATCCAGTGAGTGTTTTCGACCCGAGTCCTGTTCCGACACGTTGACCAGACCCTCGTAGATTGCCATTTCCAGGCGGAGGCTGGACGGAGTGTTCTGCCGCGAAATCGCAATACTTTAGGATCACAGTCGGAACGGAGGGTGTCAACGAGTCATTTGATTCACGGAGACTCGTCAATGGCGATCCGCGTTGAGTGTGAATGCGGCAGAAAGTTTCGGGCCAAAGATGAGCACGCGGGCAAGCGAACCAGGTGCCCAGCGTGCGGCCGACCGCCCGCAGCCCAGAGGTTGCTCTGGCATTGTCGATTCTACAGTTGAGGAGACCTTGGACGAGTGGCTCGTGGACAAAGAGTCGCAACCTACGTCAACAATTCGGCAATCGGCCTGCCTTGGTCCGTCAACGGCACTGGACGCTCGCCGGCATAGATTTCGTCCGCGGGATTGATGCCCAGCGCCGCGTAGATCGTGGCGAACCAGTCGGGCACGCTAACCTGGCGACCGACCGCGTTCATCGCCAGTTCGTCGGTCTCGCCTATGACCTGGCCGGTGTTGAGGCCGCCACCGGCCAGCACGCCGGAGAACGCACTGGCATGATGCCCGCGGCCGCCGCCGGCGTCGAACTGCGCCGGACGACCGAACTCGGTCGAGATGACCACAAGAGTTTTGTCGAGGAGGCTCCTTTTCTCCAGGTCTAGCACGAGGGTAGAGAACGCGCGGTCGAGTGACTGGATTAGTAGGTGCTGTTTCTGTTGCCCCTGATTGTGGGTGTCCCATCCTGTGCCGTTGACGAATCCCATATTGAACGATACTTCCACGAATCGGCTGCCGCGCTCTACGAGCCGACGTGCAAGCAGGCACCGTTGCCCAAACTCGTCGCCGTACGATTCGCGGAGTTCGGCCGGTTCGCGGTCGAGAGCGAACGCGCTGAGGAATTCTGGGCCAGCAAGGCGGAATCCGCTCTGCGCCGTCTCGATGTAGTTCGCGACGACGTCGTCGCCACCGACCGACGACGCGTACTCCGTCTGCGCCGCTTGAAGTAGGGCCATGCGCCGCGCGTGTCGCTCGTCGTCGATCCGGTCGGGTCGGACCAAGCCACGCGGGCCTGTCTCGGTATCGCTTAGATACACGAAACCGTAACGCGGCCCGAGAAACCCGGGACTCCGGCCGGGCGTGGGAAACCCCATCAAGACGTAACTGGGCACGGCTTCGCTGATCGCACCTTTGCCGTGAGCCACGACGGAGCCGATCGACGGGTAGACAACGGTGCCGCTGGTAGGCCGGCCGACGTGCAGTCGATACGACGCGGCCGCATGTTCGTCGATCTCATCATGGTGCAAAGTGCGGACGAGAACTGCACGGTCGAGGATGTTGGCTGTGCGGTGGAGATGCTCCGAAACCTTGGCGCCGGCGATGGCGGTGTCGATTGCGTCGTAAGCGGATCCAGCGTGCTTGCGACCGTCTTTGCTCTTGCGCTTCGGGTCGAACGTGTCGATCTGCGCGGCTCCTCCACCAAGCCAGAGCATGATGCAGTGCTCGGCTTTGCCGAGTGCGACAGGCGTCGCGCGCTCGTGGTCCGCAGCCCGTGCCTGCCATCCTGGGGTAGTGCCCGCGAGGACGGACGCCCCGGCAAGCAGGGAACCAGTCTGCAGGAACTCACGCCGCGTCGCTCGTACTGCCATGATCGCTCTCGTCACGTTTCTCGTTGTTAGCGGCGGTGCCGTTCGCTAAGGAATGTGCAGAAACTCGGGTGAATTGACCAGGACCCAAAGCATATCCTCGACGCGTTTGCGCCATTCCGGCTTCAGGCGACGCGTGGGTGGATCGCCGTCGAGAGCCCGCCGCTGCCGCAGTTCCCCGATCTGGTTGGCTTCCGGGTCGAGATTGTTCGACCATGCGAGCGGCGATCGATCGATCTTGCGCTCGCGTGCCGGAAGCCCGGTCTTGCGTACTTCGTAGCCTACGCTGAGCAATTCCACGTACCGCTCCTGTTCGTCCACGATAGGGGAGCGACTCAAATAGCGCACGAAGAGCCGGTTGACGAGGGCCTCGACCGGTTGATCCTCAAGACATATTTCCACGACCTCAGCGTGATCGGCCAGATCGACGGCCCGGTTGACCGCCGCGCCGTTGGCCAGCGCCAGCGGCGAGAGCGGCGTAAGGTCGTTCTCGCGGTAGTTGACCGGTTCCTGGCGACTCTGCCGCCAGCCAAAGGCCATCATCAGGTCGACGACGCCCTGCGCACGAGGTAGCGACATTGAAGGTCGTTCGCGCTCGTTGCTGGTGCTAGCGAATTCCCAGGCACGCCTTGGGGTGCCAAGATTCGAAAAGGTCGCCGCGGCCTGGCGGCCGTCGGGATTGACGCACATCTCTTCCGTATCGAACGGCTTGCCGGCGGCGCGATAAATCGAATCGGCAACCTGTTCTGCCTGCATACGACGACGCGTTGCCGCAGCGAATACCGCTTGCATCGAGTCCCGCAACTCGACGGAAACGTGCGCCCGCTGGTAGACCTGCGAAGTTAGGATCATCCGGGCTAACGACTTTAAATCGTAGTTACTGCGAACAAACTCGGCGGCAAGAAAGCGCAGCAGTTCGGGGTGGCTTGGCGACGTGCCCTCCCAATCGTGGACCGGTTCGACGAGGCCTCGCCCCAGATAGCGTGCCCAGACACGATTCACGGCGACCTGCGCGAAACGTTCGTTCTCGGGGCGCGTGATCTGCCAGGCTAGTCGTGCCCGCGAATTGTCGGGGTTGCGCAGGAACCGCTCTTCCGCCGCGGAATCAGCGCTGGCGGAGAAGTCGTCGAATGGCCACTCGGGTTGGATCGCTTCGCCCGGTTTGAGACTGACGGTGATTGCCATCCGCGCGAGTTGCTCCGGCGAGGCGGGCACGCTGCTGGACTTCGGCAGCTTGATCGGCTTGCGAGCCAACATGGCGGCCACGTTGAACAACTCCCGCTGCGTCGACGCGTGGCTGGGCGCGTCGTGGCAGCGGGCGCATTTCATCTCCACGCCCAAGAAGGCAGTACTCACTACGTGAGCCTTGTGCGCCATCGGTACGTCGTTGTTGGTCGCCACGGCAAAACCGGCCGGTCCGCCGGAGCGACGTCCTGACTCCATCCGCACGAGTTCCGTGACCATCCTGTCGTACGGCTTGTTGTCCAGAAAGGACTCGTGCAAATACCAACGGAAGGGGCCGCTGTTGTTCAGCGTCGGCTTCGTCAGACCCGGGTTCTCGGCCAGCACGTGCTGCCAGTAGCCCACCCAATGGTCGGCCCAGGCCGGGTCCGCAAGCAACCGGTCGACGGCCGAGGCGCGACGAGTTTCTGCCGGCTCGGCCAGATAGGCGTCAATCTCTTCGGCAGACGGGATCCAACCGGCAACGTCAAGTGTGACGCGACGCAAGAACGCCAAGTCGTCGATCACCGGTGCCGGAGTAATGCCCTCGGCGTCCAGTCTTGCTTGGACAAAACGGTCGATGTTGTTGTTGACGTAGGCTTCGTGATCTGCAGGAACTGCCGGCACGTCGATCCGATCCGTGCGTTCCCGGGCCCAGGCGTGGCGGGCTGCCCAATAGGCGGTCTCCGATTTGCCGCGGTCGGCGCGGTCGGCCGCCTCCCATTCGCGGCGGCGGGCAGCATCGCGAGCCAGAAATTCGCGCCAGCGTCGGTCGTCAAATTGCCGCGCGCCGCGCAACTCCAGTGGACCGACTTTGCCAAGGTCGTTGACCCCGAGCAGTTGGTGTTTCTCGCCGGGCTTGCCGTAGGAAACGACGAGTTCGCCCAATTCGATCGGTCGGTTGCTTAAGCCCGCCACGGCCAGGACGGAGAACACACGTGACGTTCCGTCGGACGTGAATCGAACGATTTCTTCATGGTGAGCCGCCGGCAATGATAGTCGGTACGGCGTTGATTCGGCCAATTTGTAAACGTCACCGTGTCCGTTCGCGGAGATCGGCAAATACTCGGTCTCGGCCAGCAGTTCATCATCAACGTACAACCGCGCGCTATTCAGTGATCGCAGCGCCAACTCGTACTCACCTGCCGGCAATGCGACGCGCGCGTAAGCGTGAAGTAGGACCGGCGCGGCGCGATCCGTGATGACGCCGCGTCCATCGTATTTGCGTGGCAGTTCGACTAGCGCAAACACGTCCGACTCATAGGTGCGTTGCCGCCCGTAGGGCACGTACGTCCAGGAGCGCGCGCCGGAGATCGACTCGAACTCGTCGACCTGCACGCGGTCTGTAACGGCCGACGCAGCGACTTCGCGGACCGCCTCCAGGACTTCATCGCGACGGCGAATCTCGACATGCCGCTCTAGTTCTGCGGGCGTTAGAGCGCGGCGGTAGATGGCCACCTCGTCGATCGCACCCAAGAACGTAGCCTTACCGCCCATCGAGGCGCCAATCCACAATTCGTCGTCATCTATAATGGGTCGCTTCGTCGTCGGGCCGGCGAGGTCCCATTTTCCAATCGTCGCCTTGCCGTCGATGAAACCGCGAATCGAATCCGGTTTGCCAAAGACGTAACTTATCGCGACGTGGTGCCAGCGATGGTCCAGCGGTACTTCGGCATTAGAGGTCCAGCGGTGACCGTCCGCCGTATGGCCTGTGCTCGGTTCGGACTCGGCGTCAACGAAGAAAAAGCTGAGCCGAGCGCCGCCGCCGCGGTTATCCAGCCGGAGCGAATAGTTCTGATTCCGTTGGCTCACGCCGGGATTGAAGGTGCGTCCTTTGCCGACAAGATAGCGGTAACCGCGAGGCGACTTTGGATCCGGGCAAATCCAGGCTTCGATCGTGATCTCGTCATCATTGTCGAAGTCGAGCTCGCTGTTGGGGCCAGGATCCACGACGCGCAAGAAATTGGCACCGTCGCTAAGCTGGATCGCATCGTTTGGGCCCTTGAAATTGGGAAATTCCTCGCCGAAAGGGCCCTCGGCGCCAAGCTGCACACGGCCAACAACGGTGGCGTCGAGCGGCAAGCTCTTTGCGGGCGCGTTGCCCAGATCGGCCACGGCGCCCGATTCGGTCCGCGTCATTCGCCACCAGGCGACCGGGCCATCTTCCGCGACTGTTTGGGCATAGCTCGAGCGGAGCGCCTCTGCGACAGTGATTCCGGTGGACGACGCCAATATCCCGAGGGCTGTGCCCAAGATTAGATACGGGCGCAACAGTCGCCTTTGCTGCGGACCTTTGTCGTTCCGCCCGACGGCACGAGCGTCGTTTCGCATGCGATCCCCCGAAGCGTCGGTCAACGCACCGCCTTGACTGTGGCGGCAAGCTTTGAATTCCGGATAGACAACGCGGGTAGTGGCCCTGCGAGCCACCTATCTCTACAGCCAAGGTTTCGATCTTGGCTTCTGATTCTACAATGCGGCTACGTTGCTAAGCGATAGATGCCCCAATTCTCGCCAAACTTCTCGTCAAACGCAAAGCCATGACCCCAACACCCTGGCAAGAATCTGCTCGGTTTCTCGGGCGGCTGACCGGCCGCGCTGCAGCCCTGTCAGAGCGTCGAGGGCATGCGCGAGCGACGTGGGCACATCTCATGCGCCCGACCCAAAGGGAAGATTCGCTTAAGCCGGCCGATCCGGCCGTTGATCACGTTTTGACAACGGCCACGAATAGTCTTGCCATGCTGGTCGGCGAAGCCGTGAAACATGAGGCTCCGCCCGCCGGCCCGGGTGCTCCGCGCCCGTTTGCCATCCACGGGGTTGTGAGCCGGTCGTATTCGAGTTTGCTGGCCTTAGTGCCGTGCGAACCGAGATAGTGATTTCGGCCGTCGAGTTAGACGACAGCTTGTCCGCTCGAGCGATGCAGGTGGAACTTGTGGGGGCGGACTCGAGGCGAGTCTTGGCATGATGCAACCTTTCGCTGAGTTTCTCCAAACCGGCACATACCGGTTTAGCACTCAGGAGAATGGCCGCACTGCCGACCGCCGGCAGGTAATCTAATCGAAGATTTCGGCAGGACTTAGTTAAAGGGTGGCTGAAGGGATTTGAACCCTCGACCCCCAGAACCACAATCTGGTGCTCTAACCAACTGAGCTACAGCCACCGTCAGGTGACGCAGCGCACTTCCCTTGGCATCAGCCAGCTTGGAAAGCGGCGCGGCATCCTATTCCGTGTTGACGCAAGCCCGGGGTAAGACGTTCAGCCTTCGCGGCATTTCGCTCGGCCGTCGGGCACGTCATAAGGTACGCCCAAATTATCACGAAACCCGCGGGCGGCAAAGCCCTGACACAGCCTGCTGCCCGGCGATTGCCGGCACCGGAAGACCCAGCAACCGGCGGCCGAAACGTGCGCCGCCGGCTGATGACAGCTACCCCTTGCTGGCCAGGGCCCGATCGAGCACCTGGGCGCACGTCGGCAGGGGCGTCGGGCAGTGCTCGGGTAGCCGCGTGCTGGCCAGAAAGTCGTCCGCTCCGCGCGGCGCGCGTCCCGGGACCGGCTCCGATTGGGCGACGACCAACGCGGGATCGGCGTCGAGCCGCAAGGCGATGGCCCGGGCCAGGTCGTAGCGCGAGATCTTGTCGCTGGCGCCCACGTGAAAGATGCCGGTTGCTTCGCGGCACGCGGTCAACTCGGCAAGGATCGAGCACAACGTGCCGACGTCGATGGGATTGCGCAGTTCGAAGGTCGGCGAGATGATCTGGTTGCCCGCTCGTAGATTGCCGGCCACCTTGTCCAGATACGAGTTGCCGCCGGGTCGCGCGCTGTGGCCCAACACCAGCGAGAGACGTACGATCGCCGCGTCGGGCGATACCTCGGCGATGGCACGTTCGGCGCGGGCCTTGGTTTCGCCATACCAGTTGGGCGGTGTCGGCGGGTCGTCTTCACGATAGGGGCCCTGAGTGCCATCGAACACGGCGTCGGTCGACGTGAAGAGTAGGCGGGCGCCGTCGGCGGCGCAGCGGCGCGCAACGTTCGCGGCGCCGTGGTGATTGATCGCTTCGGCCAGCGCGCGCTGCTGCTGGCAACGGTCGATGTCCGACAGCGCCGCCAAGAGCGTCACGAAGTCCGGTCGGGCGGACTCGAACGCCCGATCGACGCTGGGAGGCTCGGTGATGTCGATCGCCAGCGATTGTGGATCGTCGTCGGGATGCCGCGACGCGCGCCACACGTCAAAGCCATCGGCTGCGGCCCGCGCCCAATGCGAGCCGACGAAGCCAGTCGCGCCGATGATCAACAATCGCGGTTTCATGGGCGGTTAGGCAGCGTGCAGGCTGGTCGGGAGCGTCACGGTCCGCACGGGTGTCGCTGTCAGTCCGAGCAATACACCGACCGGTCGTCCGGATCGGAATCAATCGGTTGTGCCGTACTGGCGCGATGGGGCCGGCGGCGACGCGTTTTGCCCCGCCCCCACTGCTGGACCTTCCTCTAATGACGGGCTAAATTATAGAGTTTCCGGTGGTCTGTCGTGCGGCATGAAATCAATCAGCGGAGAGCCTGATGGCGATCGTTAAGTTTGTCAACGAGAAGAAGGAAATTCAGGTGCCCGAGGGCTCGAACCTGCGCAAGGAGGCCTTGCGAGCCGGCTTGGACCTTTATCCCGGCGTCAATAAAGTGCTCAACTGCCACGGCTTCGGTCACTGCGGTAGTTGCCGCGTCCTAGTTTCCAAGGGGATGGAGAACGCCAGCCCGATGGGCTTTATGGAGAAGCTCCGCTTGCGAGTCTCGATGGCCTACATCGGCAACGAGGATTCGATGCGATTGGCGTGCCAGACGACTGTCAACGGCGATATGGAAGTGCAGACCAAGCCGCCGCTCAACCTGTACGGCGAGAACTTCTTCAGCTAGGCCTGTTTTCTTGGGCGGGCCGGCGCGCGGCGTTGCCCGGCTCGATTCGCGCCAATCGGCGCACGGCGCGCGACGAGTGACGTGTGAAACAAGTCATCGCCATCGTGAAGCCGTTTTTGGCCGAGAAAGTCCTCGAAGGACTCAAGCGGGCCCCGCTGGAAGCGTGTTGGGTCCGCGAAGTCAAAGGCTACGGACGCCAGAAAAGTTATCTCGATCAATACGCCGACAGCGAATACTCGTTGGCCTTCTTGCCCAAGGTCGAAATCACGATGTGGGTCGACGATGGCCGCGTCGAAGAGATCCTGCGCAAGGTGGTCGAGGTCGCCCGAACGGGCCGCATCGGCGACGGAAAGATCTTCGTTGTGCCGCTCGACGCGGCCCAACGCGTCGTCGATTTTTGATCGGCGTGGGGTGGGGCCGCGACAAGCGCTATCCACGCGGTTGAACTCGTAGAAGTCTTGGTGAGGCGGCACGCTTCCGGTTGGGCATGAAACCGATCACGTTTTGCTGCCGCGAGACGATTCGTATCGCGGCTGACGACGTCGTCGCCCGGATCCTCGACGTCGAGCAGTGGCCCGATTTTCAGGGCTATGGTCTGCTGCCCGGCATCCAACGGGCCGAATTCGAGGTGCGCACGGCGGAGGTCGTCGGCACGCGAATCCGCGTCACCAATACCGACGGATCGAGCCACGTCGAGCAAATCGTGAGTTGGGAGCCCGGGGTGCGGCTGCAGATGCACATGAGCGAGTTTTCGCCGCCGCTATCGCGCTTGGCGACCGGATTCGACGAGATTTGGGAATTCGAACCGCAAGGCGACCAGACGCTGGTGCGTCGCAGCTTTGTCCTGCACGCCCGCTCGCCCCTGGCGCGTCCGGCGCTATGGGCCATCTCGAAACTGCTCAAACGGGCCATCGCGCGGCACCTGCGGCAGATGCGCGAGACGGCGTAGCACGACCTGGTCAATCGCGACGCGAATCCGCAACGGCCCGTCCGCCGACATGCCGGATCGAGCCGCGCTCGTGGTGCACTTAGTCGATTGGCGGGTGATGCCGCGCGATGAACAGGTCGTATGTCCAGCCGCCCACCACGGCGCCGCACAGTGGCCCGACGATCGGCACCCACCACCAGTAATCGTGCGCCGTGAAAACCTGTTCGCCCCAGCCGGCCAGATACGTGAACAGCCGCGGACCAAAATCGCGGGCCGGGTTGATCGCATAGCCGGCGTTCAGGCCGTACGTCATGCCGATCACCGCCACGCCGGCGCCGACGATGATCGGGCCGAGCGACGTGGACAACGACATGTTGCGCTGGTCGCTGACCGCCAGCACGATCAGCATCAGCATACCCGTGCCGACGACCTGATCGACGAAGCCGCCGGGAAAGTTCGACAGATAGTCCTTCGGGTAGGTCGACCAAATGCCGGCCGTGGCCAGCGTGCGATCCGCGCCTTCGAAGTCTTGGATGGCTTCATGGTAGGTGAAATACACGACTGCCGCGGCGGCAAACGCGCCGGCGACTTGCGCGAACCAGTAGGGAAGCACTTTGCGCCAGGAGAAACCGCGGCATACGGCCAGCGCGAGCGTGACGGCCGGATTCAGATGGGCGCCGGAGACGCCGCCAGCCACGTAGCAGCCCATCGTCACCGCGAGTCCCCAGCCGACGTTGATCGAGAAGTATTCTCCGTGCGAGGCGTCGCCAAGCACCACCTGTGCGACGACGCCGACTCCGAAAATGATCAGCGTGAAGGTGCCCAGGAATTCGGCCGCCGCTTCGCGAAAAGTGTCCTTCGACATCGTGTCCGCCCTTTGGTTGAAGTGTCGCGATTGGGTGATCGTTGCGCGGCCGCCGGCAGCGGCGCTGGCGACAGCGGATTATCGTGTTCCGGTCGAGCCAGTTCAATCGGGGTTGGCACCGTGGGCGGAGGCGCGCTCAGGGAGTTCGGCGTCGTCAATGACCGCAGGGATCATCGAGCCGCGTAGAGATAGGCTATCGGGCTAGGTAACTTCCGGCAGCTCGGCCAGGAATTCGGGGGAAACGCCCTGAAGCCAGGCGAACCGTTTATCGATTCGCTTCGGCCACACGATTCGCATGGCGCGCCTGCCGTACATCCAGGTTCCAACCAAAACAATCAGACCGAATAGGATCGCCAATCCTCCAGCAGACCGGACCACCACCCCCACGAATATCAACAGCACGCTGATTGCCACTCCCAGGAATACACGCGACCGGCCGTCGCGGCGTCGCTGGCGATGGTCATCGCAAACACCGACGTTGACCGTCATGTCTTTGCGCGCTAGCCACGCCATAAGTAGCAGAGGGATCGGACCCAGAAAGATCCCAATTGCCACGATTGGCGGATAATATGAGAGCTGCAGACGCATTCGGCGCCCGTCGACCGGCGCGTTGCACTTTACGCACCGGTCTGGAAACGTCGCGTCGTGCGACACAACAAGCAGATTACCCTGACGCCATGCGCCACGGTCGTTCGGCGACAAACGCGGAGCATCCGTGGATGTCAACGGTGACGCGTACGGATTGGTCTCCATCATCCACGTCCTGCAGGGTGCAACTGTGGGTGACGATTCGGTCGACGGCTGATTCTACGCATTCCCATGTTGGCATGCCATCAATGGTCGATAGAGCACTCCGATCAATCCGGCTACTCGCCCCGCTCTTGCATGAAGCAACGCTGCACGTCGGCCACGCACGAGATTCCGCTGACTGAACGGGTGCGACATTGGGCCTCCGCCGAGCGCGCCTTGGCGACCAGTTCGCGCACTCGTTCGACCGCGCCGGCCCGGGCATCGGCCCGAATTTCGTCGGCCGTCATTCCAAAACAGGCGCACACCGGCGCGTTGGGGTCCTTGGGATAGACGCCGTGGGAAAGTTGATCGGTCGTGACTCGACGGTCGAACATGTCGAAGTAGACGACGCCGCACTTGGCAAACGGGCAGAAGAAGGCCGCATCGGCCAGGTCGATCGTGTCGGCGTCGGCAACGTGGGCTTCCCACGTTTCGCGCTGTACGGTCACGCCCAGTGAGCCGCACGCGGGACACGGCAGCGCGCCGGTTTCGTCAGGTTCGCGAACGAAAGCCTTGTTCATTGACTGTTTCGCGGTGCGCCCTGTGCCGATCCATCACTGGGCGAAGCTGGATCGCATTTTCACGCCCCATCGCCCGTCCTCCTTGGTGAGGATGTAGAGCGAATCGTACGAGCCAATCACGCTGCCGTCGGCCCGGAGCCGCGTAAATTGGGTATCCACATGTACCTTGTCGTTCGAGGCGTGCACGATCCGCCGTCGGTCCCAACGGCTGCGGTGCCAATCGCTTTGGGTCTTGTCCCAAACGCGCGGCACGGGCTGCACGCCGGCACGGTCCAAGACCGCCATCTTCCCGCTGGCAAGCCGGTAGTGCGGAAAATGAAACGTCCGCTCCCAGGCCGCCAGCTCGGCCTGGTTCCAGGCGTCCATGTATGCGTCGAGCAGTTGCATAACGTCGGCCTCGACCGACGCATCGGGCGCTACTTGCGCGGCAGCTTCGCGGGCGGGTTGGTCTTGTGCCGCCGTGGTTCCTGCCTGTACGGCCAGCAGCAGGCAAACGATTCGAGCGGTTTTCATGGTGCCTGGTTTTTCGTGTGTTTCGGTCCGAGGGAGCCTTGAGCAAAGTCTACCAAAAAAGTGGTCGGCGCGGCGCGCAACGGGCCCGCGAGTGGCGCTATTGGTAGCAGAGGCGCCGTGCCCACGAGCCGGCTCCTGTCGAGAGTGCTGAGAAAAGTCGCCGGAACGATCCGGGCGACCGGACCGAGCGATTCCGCGCAGCGATGGGTCGCGCGCGGCAGCACGGCAAGCGTATTTGGGAAAGCGAGTCACGACCATGACTACCTTGTTTGTAATCTGCGCGGCGGTCGGCGGGTCGGTGATGCTGTTTCAGTTCTTACTGAGCCTGATCGGCTTGGGGGGAGAAGCGCTGGACTTCGATCTGCCCGACGCCGCGGACGTGGACCTCGATACCGACCTGGACTTCGATGGCGACGTCGACGTAGAGCACCACGGCGGCACGCACATCTTCAGCGTGTTGTCGTTTCGCACGGTCATCGCCGCGATCGCGTTCTTTGGACTGGGCGGCTTGGGCGCGCAGTCGGTCGGTTGGGGAGTGCTGCCGACCCTCGGGTTCGCCGTCGTCTGCGCCATCAGCGCGCTGTACCTGGTCTATTGGCTGTTTCAATCGCTGCGGCGATTCAACGCGGACGGCACGGCCCGAATTAACACAGCGGTCGGCCGCCACGGCACCGTGTACACCACGATTCCCGAGCGACTGTCGGGCATCGGGAAGATTCAACTGAGTACGCAAAATCGCACCATGGAGTATCTGGCACAGACTTCCGGCGGCAAGTTGGAGCCGGGAGCCAAGATCGTCGTTACTGAAGTCGTCACGCCGGACACCGTCGTTGTCGAACCGGTTTACGAAGAAGAAAGGGTCGAACATGTCTAGCCCAACCACGATCGCGTTTTTGTCGCTGGAAACCGGCCTGATCACGATGGTGGCCATCGGGCTGGCCGGCATGTTGTTGTTCAGCTTGCTGGTGCTGCTGGTCAAGCAATACAAGCGCTGTCCGAGCAACCGCGTGCTGGTGATCTACGGCAAATCAAGCAAGCAAGACGCCGCGGTCTGCATTCACGGCGGCGCGCGGCTGGTGATCCCGCTGCTGGAAGACTACGACTGGTTGTATCTCGATCCGATGCAGATCGAGATCCCGCTGCGCGGTGCGCTGTCGAGCGAGAACATCCGCGTCAACGTGCCCAGCGTGTTCACGGTGGCGATCGGCACCACGCCTGAATTGATGCAAAACGCCGCGATCCGATTGCTCGGGCTTTCGAACAACGAGATCAAGAAGCAGGCCGAGGACATCATCTTCGGACAACTGCGCCAGGTGATCGCCTCGCTGCAGATCGAGGACATCAACCGCGATCGGGATCTGTTTCTGACGAACATCCAAACGTCGCTCGATCCCGAGCTGCGCAAGATCGGCCTGGTGCTGATCAACGTCAACATCACCGACATCACCGACGAGTCGGGCTACATCGACGCCATCGGTCAGAAGGCCGCCTCGGA
>ERZ869936.625-NODE-625-length-31501-cov-5.040259_pt1 | contig 31501 bp, 39 predicted proteins | sample MGYA00520876_ERZ869936 | MGnify/ENA primary metagenome ERZ869936 (study PRJEB32218, sample SAMN09650985) | biofilter metagenome | isolation source: enrty point of leading RO module | place: Saudi Arabia: Thuwal, RO plant located on Red Sea | collected 2016-02-17 ... | reverse complement strand
GGGAAAGGCGCGGCATCGGGTTCATGGTGGCGCGCACCCTAACCGGAATCGGCGCCGTTCACAACCCGCCTGCACGAAGCCGGGCGCCCGCGGGATAATCGGCGCTTCCCGCCGTGCGGCGACCACACCGGATTGTTTCGATTCATGGATTCCCTGACGCAGATGGCGCTTGGCGCGGCCATCGGCGGTGCCACCCTCGGGCGCACCGTCGGCCGCCGCGCGGTGGCCTGGGGCGCAGTGTGCGGCACCCTGCCCGACCTCGACGTGTTCGTCCCCTTCGGCGATCCGGTGATGGATTTCACCTATCACCGCAGCTTCAGTCACTCGCTGATCGTGCTCACCCTGGTGGCGCCGCTCATCGCGTGGCTGATCCTGAAGCTGCATCCCGACACCGCGGCACAGCGGCGCGGCTGGCTGCTGATGGTGTGGGTCGCCCTGGTCACCCATCCGCTGCTCGACAGCTTCACCGTGTACGGCACGCAGCTGTTCTGGCCGCTCGACAACACGCCGGTGTCCGGCTCGACGCTGTTCATCATCGACCCGGCCTACACGCTGCCGTTGCTCGCTGGCGTCACCGCGGCGCTCGCCGCCGGGCGCGGGCGGCGCTGGGGCGCGCCTGCCTGCGTCATCGCCCTGGCCGTGAGTACGGCGTACCTGGGCTGGAGCGTGGCGGCCAAGCAGCATGTCGAGCGGGTGGCCGCCGCGTCGCTGAAGGAGCAGGGCATCGCTTACACCAGGCTGCTCTCCACGCCGGCGCCATTCAACACCGTGCTGTGGCGGCTGGTGGCGATGGACGAGCACGGCTACCACGAGGGCTGGTATTCGCTGCTCGACCCCCGGCCCGACGTTCGCTTCCGGCACTATCCGAGCGAGGTGCACCTGCTGAAGGGGCTGGAAAACAGCTGGGCGGTGCGGCGCCTGCAGTGGTTCACGCACGGCTTTTATTCGGTGAGGCGCGTGGCCGACCGGGTGGTGATCACCGATCTGCGCATGGGGCTGGAGCCGGACTATGTGTTCCGCTTCGCGGTGGGCGAGATCGGCAACCCGCACCCGCGGCCGGTCGCGACCGAACAGCTGCCGGTGCGGCGCTCGTTCGAGCGCCTGCGCTGGGTGCTGACCCGCATCGGGTCGGCGTCGACGCCGGAGGAGTGAGCGCGCCGTGTCGCGGCTAGCGCCGCGACACGCTCGCCGTCTCGGGAAAGTGCCAGTCGGCGTCCCGCGACAGGCCGGGCTCGGCGGCGGGATCGTTATGCACGCTGACGTCGCGCTCGCTGCGCGAAGCATCGGCGGCCTCGGCCGACGGCATCTGGATCACGTTGGCCCCCACGGGCTGCGATTGCTCCACCAGGCGGGCGTACTCGAACACATCCAGCAGGCGCGGATCGCCGGCCGGCGCCTCGGTTTCCTGCTCGCTCAGCAGGCCGGCGAGCTGCTGCTTTTCCGCTTCGTCGAGATCGGCAGGCGAAGTCTCCACCGCCATCGGCGCCACCAGGTCGCGCCCGCAGAATCGGCACACGATCGCCTGCGCCCGGATTGTTTCGGCGCAGTACGGGCAGGGTCTCGTCTCGCCGTCTGGGATGGCCTCGACCAGCGCGGTGTCGCTCCACAGCGGCTCCAGCGGCATCTCCGCGATCAGCGGCGCAAGCGTCACATCGCCCGTGCGCACATCCTTGTTCAACGACCACAGCAGCGCAGCGATCCAGCCGATCACGGACCATCCGGTGGCGAGGTTGATGACCGCGATGCTCACCAGGTAGCGGTGGCGGCGTTCGAAGGCGATCAGGAGGGGGGCACAGTAGGCAATCAGCGCCAGCGGGGCCAGCGCCCAGACCCAGGCACCCTGGGCGGCAAGCAGGGCGATCGAACTATCGATAATCTGCATCAAGTTCCGCAGGAAACCCTATTGCTTTGCAAGTGTATTCCTGTCGGCGCCGACATGCACCCCCGAATGCGAAAAAGGCCGGCTCAGCCGGCGCCCAGGCCGTGCCGGAACACCGGCCCGCGCAGCATGCGCCCGCCCGAGGAGACGATGTAGCAACCGGTGATCTCGTCGTTACCGTGCGGGGAATCGACGTTGATCATGCACACCACCGACACCTCGGCGGGCATCACGGTGATCGGCAGCGGGCGCGGCAGCAGCCCGCCGTGCGCGGCGTCGGCGGGCAGGCGTCCGCCACCCTTCAGGCTGGCACCGGCCTCGCTCACCAGCGCCGGCGCGCTGCTGTCGTTCTTGACGTAGACCGAAAGCCGGGCACTCTCCGGTTGATCGCGCTCCAGCCAGCCGAACACCAGCACGCGCGACCGCTTGAACAGGACATCGATCCACAGGCTGCCTGCGATGCCGATGACAATGCCGGCAGCGGCAGCCAGCGCGAACCACAGGACCTGTTGCGTTTCCGTCATCCCTTGTTGTTCTGATCTCGCCTGGTGTCGTCGGTCCCGCGTTGCGAACGGAGCACAGTCGTCATGGCGGCGTCATCGACCTGTCGCGCGGCGGCCGCCAGCGGCCTGCCGCAAGGATACTGGCTATTGCCGGCGAGCGACAGGGCAGCCGACTGACGCCAGGTGATCCGTTTCGCACGGGCAGCCAGCCGCGCAAAGCCGCGCGCCCGCCGGCCGCAATATTCCTGCACGCGAGCGCCTGCGTCACGCCCGCCGCGCCGGTCAACCGTGCCCTCGCCGCCGAAACAGGATTGCGTCCGTCGAGGGCCGGGCTTGGCGCCGCCCTCGCGGCGGCGGACTGAACGTCGGAACGGCGGCGCCGGCGAATCGTCCGACGCGGTGCGCCTTACTCGTCCAGCGTGAAACCGACCTTGATCGTCACCTGCCAGTAGGCGACTTCGCCCTTGTCGATCACGCCGCGCACTTCCTGCGTCTGGAACCAGCGCAGGTTGTGAACGGTTTTCGACGCGCGGGAAATCGCGGTGCGGATGGCGTCCTCGACGCCCTTCTTCGATGAACCGGTCAGCTCCAGCGATTTGTAAACATGTTCCGACATGGCGTGGCCTCCTCGTTGTCGTTGGAAATGCATTGCCCTCCCGCGGGCGCGGCGCTCAGTCCGGCACCGGCTCGCAGCGCACTTCGGTCTTGACCGACTGCGCGATGAAGCACCGCTCGTGCGCCTCGTGGTGCATGCGGTCGAGTTCTTCGGGCGCCGGGCGCCGGTCGCCCACGAACTCGGCCCACGGCCGCAGCGTGACCCGGGTCATCGCCAGCCTGCCGTCGGCGTTCTCCGCCATCACGCCCAGCGCCTTGTCCTGATAGCGGTCGACCACGAACCCGTTTTTCGCCGCGATCGACAGGAACCACAGCATATGGCAGCTCGACAGCGCGGCGACGAAGGCTTCCTCCGGATCGACCGCCTGCGCATCCGACATCGGCAGCGGCACCACGTGCGGCGAGGACGAGGCCCTCACGCTGGCGCCGTCGAACTGCCAGACGTGCGCGCGGCTGTAGCGGCTGTCGGTGAAGCGGGCGCCGTCGCGGTGCCAGATAACGGTGGCTGCGTATTCGGACATCGGGTTTCTCCTGCCTGCCGGCGTTGCCGCGGGGCCCGGCGGCCGCCGGGCTCGGCGCGCCTTACTGCTTTTTCGCGCTTCGGGCGGCGGCCAGCTGCGCCTGCAGCGCGTCGATGCGGCGGTGATTGTCTTCGGTGCCCATGAAACGGTGAAACAGCCACTGCTGCATGCGCATCGCGCTGTCGAGGTCCTGGCTCAGCACCTGGTTCGACAGGCGCTTGGTCTCGAACAGCGTGGCGCGGTCGTAGCCCGCCATCTCGCGCGCGATCGCCGCCACCGAGGTGAGCAGTTCGCCCTCCGGAAACACGCGGCTCACATAGCCGATGCGTTCGGCCTCGGCGGCGTCGTAGATGCGGCCGGTCAGCGCCAGTTCCTTGGCGCGGCCCAGCCCGACGATGCGCCACAGCGGGTCCATGATCGGCGTGAGCGACAGCATCACCTCGCGCTGGCCGAACTTCGCGCGCGTCGAGGCATAGCGGATGTCGCACATCATCGTGATGTCGAAACCGCCGGCAATGGCGGGTCCGCCAATGGCCGCGATCACCGGCTGCTCGCAGAACAGGATGGCCCGGTAGGCGCGATGAAACAGCTCGGTATAGGCCTCGTTGGAGACCTTCTCCAGCTTGCGGATTTCGTTCAGGTCGAAGCCTGCGCTGAAATACTTCTCGCCGCCGGTCAGCACGGCGACGTTCACGTCCTCGCGCGCGCCCAGCGACTCGAACAGATCGGCGATTTCCCCGAGCACGCCCGGCGCCAGGGCGTTGCCCTTGTCGGGACGGTGCAGGGTGACGGTTGCGACCCGGTCGGCAACCGACAGCAGCAGGTACTGGTAGTTCATGGCGTTTCGGCAGATTCGCTTGCCGCCGCGGCGGCGCAGCTGGCAAGGATACCGGTCAACCGGCAGCGCAGCGAATCGCCCGCGCGGTCAGAAGCGGCGGCGCTCCTGGTGCACGCCGGAATGCTGGCGCGCGGCCTCCTCGCGCTGCTCGTAGGTTTCGTCGCGCGGATCGAGTTCCATCAGCGCCGGGGTGGAAATCGGGCCGACCGCCACGAAGTTTTCCTGCTCGGTCACCGGCACCTGCGGCCGGCTGCGCCAGTAGTACGACGCCGCGATGCCGAGCGCGCCCATCACCGCGGCGGCGAACAGGAACAGGCCGGCGGGGCCGAGCAGCCAGATCGCCACCGAACCGCCCAGCGGCCCGCCGATGGTGCCGATGCCAAACGCCAGCAGCAGCGTGGCGTTGGTGCCGACGATCTGGTCGCGCTGCATCTGGTCGTGCGCCAGCGCCAGGCTCACCGGGTACAGGCTGGACGCGAAGCCCACATACAGCGCGACCGACAGGAACAGCAGCGGCACGGAGCGCTCGCCCCAGACCGCGCACAAGCCGGCCGAGCCCATGCCGAACAGGCCCAGCGCAAGAATCACCCGGCTGCGCGGGAACAGGTCCGAGAGCTTGCCCACCGGCCACTGGAACAGCATCGCGCTCAGCACGCCCATGCTCATGAACAGCGCCAGCTTGCCGGTATCCAGGCCGATGCGGCTGGCATAGATCGGCCCCATGGTGCTGAAGGCGCTCATCGCGACGCCGCTCAGCAATGCGCCGGCGCCGGCGAGCGGCGCCCTGGCCGCGATCTCGCGCACGCCGACCGGCGCTGCCTCCGGCAGCTGCGGGGCGACGGTCCGCGTGAGCGACAGCGGCACCAGCGACAGCGCCACCAGAATCGCCGCCAGGCTGAACAGCTGGAACTGCGCGGCGTCGCCCAGGCCGATCATCAGTTGCCCGCCGGAGGCCGCCAGGTAAAACAGCACCAGGTAGATCGCCAGCAGGGTGCCGCGCGTTTCGGTGGTGGCGATGGCATTGACCCAGCTCTCGACGATCAGCATCAGCCCGGCGATGCAGAAACCGACCAGCAGGCGCAGCGCGATCCACAGGTCGGTATCGACGTACAGCGGATGCATCAGGATGGCGGCGCTTGCCAGCGCGCCGAACACCGCGAAGGCGCGGATATGGCCGACCCGCCGGATGATATGGATGCCGTACAGGCTGCCCAGCACGAACCCGACCGCGTAGAACGCCAGGATCAGGCCGGCGCGCGCGGCGGTGTAGCCCTCGATCTCGAGCCGCAGGGCAAGCAGCGTGCCGAGCATGGTGTTGCCGCTGGTGAGCAGCACCAGGCTCAGCAACAGGGCAAGTACGGAAAGAACTGTGCGAACGACCATTGCGAATTGCGGATCAGGACGCCGGCATGCACGTCCGGCGCCGCGAGATGCCGCAGGCGGCGCGGCACGGGCGGCCGGCGGAACCGCCGCGCGTGCGCCGCGCGGCGGCCTGGGCTTCGAGACTACGCGATTGCGCTCAGGATTCCAACTTCGCGTCCATCGTGATGGTCGCGTTCAGCACCTTGGAAACCGGGCAACCGGTCTTGGCGGCATTGGCGGCCTTCTCGAAGGCCTTCGGATCGGCGCCGGGAATGCGCGCGCGCACGTCCAGGTGCACCGCGGTAATGGCGAAGCCGCCGTCCTTCTGCTCGAGCGACACGGTCGCGGTGGTATTGATGCTGTCCGCCTTCATGCCGGCTTCGCCGAGTATCAGCGACAGGGCCATCGAGAAGCAGCCGGCATGGGCGCCGGCGATCAGCTCTTCCGGATTGGTGCCGACGCCGTTCTCGAAACGTGTGCCGAAGGAGTACTGGGAATCCTTGAGCACGCCGCTCGCGGTCGAGATGGTGCCCTTGCCGTCCTTGAGTCCGCCTTTCCAGACTGCGGATGCCTTGCGTTTCATGACGTTCTCCTTTCCTGGGTTGTCGAGCCGCTGCCGGTTGGTCCGCGCCGGCCCCGGGTTGGTTCCTGGCGCGGCCGCCCCTGCATCATGCGCCCTGATCCGGCACGCCGGTCATGTGCTTGTGCAGCCGCACCGGCGGAGCGCGCCGGCGGCGCAGCCGAATGTTGAGCATCTCCACCGACACCGAGAACGCCATCGCGAAGTAGATGTAGCCCTTCGGCACGTGCACCTCGAAGCCCTCGGCCATCAGCGTCACGCCGACCAGGATCAGGAAGGCGAGCGCAAGCATCTTGACCGTGGGATGGCGGTCGACGAAATCGCCGATCGGTTTCGCGGCCACCAGCATCACCACGACCGCGACGATGATCGCGATAGCCATGATCGAGATGTGCTGCACCAGGCCGACCGCGGTGATCACCGAGTCGAGCGAGAACACGATGTCGAGCACCGCGATCTGGAACAGCACCATGCCCAGCGTGGCGGCCGCCACCGGGCTACCGGTATCCTCGGTGCCTTCCAGGCTGTTGTGTATTTCATGGGTGGCCTTCGCCAGCAGGAACAGCCCGCCGCCGACCAGGATCACCTCGCGCCCGGAGATGTCCTCGCCAAACACCGTGAACCAGGGCTCGGTCAACCCCATCACCCAGGTGATCGAGAACAGCAGCGCAAGGCGCGCGAACATCGCCAGCCCGAGGCCCATGCGCCGGGCGAAGTTGCGCTGGTGCTCGGGCAGGCGTCCGACCAGGATGGAAATGAAGATGATGTTGTCGATGCCGAGCACGATCTCGAGCGCCGTCAGGGTGGCGAGCGCGATCCATGCCTCGGGACTGGCGATCCATTCGAACATGAGTCTCTCCGCGGGGAAGTTGACGCCGAAAAATTGCGCGCATGATGCCTGAACCGCCGTGCACGGTACAGGCGGCGGGAAAGCGCCGGTTCAGCGGCCTTTGCGCGCCCGGCTGGCCCGGTAAACCCTGGCCGCCGCCCACGCCGGCACGACCAGCACCGCCAGCCACAGCAGGATGCCGACCGGCAGTTGCAGCGCGCGCGGCAACAGGTCGGAATGCGGGCCGACCAGCGCGATCGCCAGGACGAAGGCGATCGCGGCGGTGACGGCCAGCGACAGCAGCCAGGCGGCCGCGGCGAGCAGGGCGTGCCTCACCTTGCGCCTTTACGCCGGGTAGCGGTAGCTCGCGCCAAGGCCGAGCGGCAGGCCGAGCGCCCAGAAGCCGATCAGCAGCAGCGTCCAAAGCACGAGCAGCGCCACCGAATACGGCAGCATCAGCGCGAGCAGCGTGCCGATGCCGGTCGACCTCACGTAGCGCTGGCAGAACACCACGATCAGCGGAAAGTACGGCATCAGCGGCGTGACGATGTTGGTCGATGAATCGCCGACCCGGTAGGCGGCCTGGGTGAGGTCGGGCGAGACGCCCAGCGCCATCAGCATCGGCACCATGATGGCGCCGATCAGCGCCCACTTGGCCGAAGCCGAGCCGACGAACAGGTTCACCAGCGCCGACAGCAGCACGATGCCGACCAGCGTCACCGCCATCGGCAGGTCGAGCGCCTTCAGCGCCGCCGCGCCTTCCAGCGCCATCAGCGCGCCGAGGTTGGACTGGCCGAAGGCATACAGAAACTGCGCGGCGAAGAACACCATCACCAGATAGCCCCCCATGCCGCTCATCGCCCGGCTCATGCCGGCGACGATGTCGCGATGATCGCGCACGCTGCCGGAGACATAGCCGTACACCACGCCGGGCAGCAGAAACAGCACGAAGATCAGCGACACGATCGACTGCATCAGCGGCGCGTCGGCCACCGCCAGCGCGCCATTCGGCGCGCGCCAGGCGGAACCCTCGGGCAGCAGGCTGGCGATCAGCAGCGCCGCCGCCAGCCCCATCGACAGCAGCGCCGCGATCAGGCCGCGCCGTTCCGCCGCGGTCAGCGTTTCGAGGGCGGGCGCGCCGGCGCCCTCGCCGTCCACCACCGTGCCGCGCAGCCGCGGCTCGACGATGCGGTCGGTGACGAACCAGCCCACGCCGATCACCAGCAGCGACGACACCGTCGTGAACACGAAGTTGTTCAGCGGATTGATCACGATCGCCGGGTCGGTGAGCTGCGCCGCCGCCTGCGTCAACCCCGCGAGCAGCGGATCGAGGCTGGACGGCAGGAAGGTGGCCGAGAAGCCGCCCGACACGCCGGCGAACGCTGCGGCGATGCCGGCCAGCGGATGGCGGCCGGCGGCGAGAAACACCACCGCGCCGAGCGGCACCACCAGCACATAGCCCGCGTCGACGGCGACGTGGCTCAGCACGCCCACCGCCACCAGCATCGGCGTGAGCAACCGCTGCGGCGTCACCGACAGCACGGCGCGCAGGGCGGCACGAATGAAGCCGCTGTGCTCGGCCACGCCGAGGCCCAGAATCGCCACCAGCACCACGCCCACCGGCGGGAAGTTCACGAAGTTGCGCACCATCTGCGCCATGAACGCGGTCAGCGAACCGCCCTCGAGCAGGTTCTTCACCTGCAGCGGCTGGCCGCTGCGCGGATCGACCGCGTCGAAGCTCACACCCGACAGCCACCACGACGCGACCCACACGATGACCAGCAGCAGCAGGAACAGCATCGCCGGGTCCGGCAGCCTGTTGCCCACCCGTTCCACCCAGTCGAGCGCGCGGGCCGTCCACTTGTGCGGGTGCATAGCTTCCATTATCAGGCTCCAGAAACATCCAAAGCCGGTGCGAACCACCAAATCACCAAGTCACCAAGAAAGGCATTACCGGGTTTGGTTTACGTCGTGCCTTGGTGTCCTTGGTGTCTTCGTGTTTCGCTTTTCGGTCTTTCGTTCTTGTCCGAGGCCCGAGTCCCGAGTCCCGAGTCCGGGTTTGATTCTCTTCGTGCCTTGGTGTCCTTAGTGTCTTCGTGTTTCGCTTTTCGGTCTTTTATTCTCTTCCAAGTGCCGAGTCCGCCTTTTCGTCCCACTGCGCACCGACTCTTGACTTAACGCCCCGCTCCGCCCAGCGCGGCGACATGATCGGTGATCACCTGGTCTTCGGAAGAATGCAGGCCGCTCACGCCAATGCCGCCGAGCAGCGCGCCGCTGGCGTCCTTCAGCGGCGAGCCGCCGGGCAGCGCGGTGAGCTGCGGATCGCAGAAATAGCCAACCTCGATGCCTTCGCGCTTGAGCCGCTCGAGGAACGCGGCGGTAGTCACGCCCATGCGCGCCGCCGAATAGGCCTTGCCCTGGCTGATGGCGACGCTGCGCACCGGCGAGCCCTCCATGCGCGCGAACGCCACCAGCAGGCCGTGCGCATCGCACACCGCCACGCACACCGGCCGGCCGTAGTCCTTCTGCGCCTTGTCCAGTGCGGCATCGATGAACTGGCGGGCGAGGCCCAGGCTGAGCGATGACATCGGCGTTGTCCCTTATCGACGGTTGCGGATGGCCGTAAGGTTAACAGCGAAGCCCGCGCGCCGGCAGCCTCAGCCGCCCGGCGGCAGCCGCGCCGCGATCTCCGCGGCGACGATGTCCATGCCGCGCTCGCGGGCGAAATCGAGCGCGGTCTTGCCATGGAAGCCGGGCGCGCCGCTGCCGGTGCGCGAAACGTCGGCGCCCGCGCGCGCGAGCCGCAGCGCGACGGCCTCATGGCCGGACACGATCGCCAGCATCAGCGCCGACAGGTTGTACTTGGCGGCAACGTCGAGCGCCGCGCCGCGCCGGATCAGGCAGTCGACCGCCTCCGCCCGGCCGTTCACCGCCGCCAGCATCAGCGCCGTCTGGCCGTAACGGTCGAGCGAGTCGATGTCGGCGCCGGCATCGAGCAGCGCTTCGAGTACCTGCACGTCGCCGTCGATCGCCGCGCGCTCCAGTGCCTGTTTCATGCGTCAACCGATTCCATGCAAAGGCACGTCTTCTCAGCTTTCCGACCCGTCCCGGTCGCGCACCGGGAGGCGCTTCGAGGCGAGCCGGGCGCCGGCGGCAAACGCAATGCTCAGCACCACCGCTACTCCGATCGCCACCAGCGGCAGACTGTAAAGCATCAGTCCGCCCATGCCGAGGTCGGGGCGATCCGGCGCGTTCTGCCAGATCAGCAGCACGGCGAAGGTCACCGCCGGCAGCAGCAGCGCCACGACCATGCCGAGCTGGCAGCTTCTGCGCACCACCTCGGCGGGCCGGCGCGCGCGATACAGCGGCCACGCCAGCGCCAGGCCGAACGCCAGCAGCGCGCCCGCCGTCGTGATCGTCGCGGGCGGATCCTGCGCCGTAACGCCGAAGTACAGGTAGGAAACCTCGAACAAACCGATGGCGCCGATCGGCACCGCCAGTGCGGCAGCGGCCAGGTAGCCGAGCGGGAAACGCCGGTCGGGCTCAGCGGTGCCGGGCGGGCGCGATCTGTCGTCACTCGCGGTCATCGCCGGTCACCCTGCATGGTCGCGGACGCCAAGCGAACATTGCCGGTACAGCATATACAGGACTCTGCACACATCGCGCGCGATCAACCGAGCAGCGCCGGATTGTTCCGCCAGACCGACCCTGTCAGCGCCGCCGCGAAGCAGACCCAGAGCAGGTACGGAATCAGGAGCAACGCGGCCAGCCGGCGCACGCGCCAGAAGGCGACCATGGTCGCGCCGATCAGCGCGATCAGCACGAGGCTCTCGATGAATGCCCATGCGCCGTTGCGCCACACGAAGAACAGCCAGGACCACAGCGCATTGACGGCCAGCTGCATCGCGAACAGCGTGAGCGCGCCGCCCACCCGGCGCGCGCCGACCTCGCGCCACACCAGCCACGCGGCGACGCCCATCAGCGCATACAGCGCCGTCCAGACCGGTCCGAATACCGCGGCTGGCGGCGCCCAGGCCGGCCGGACGAGCTGCCCGTAGAACGAAACCGCCTCGACCGAAGCGAGCGCGCCAATGCCGCCGGCGACGAACGCGATCGCCAGCCAGCCGGCGAGTCCGAGCGTCTGGGCCAGCCGCGAGCGCGCGCGCACCGGGATCTATGCCCTCGCGCCGGGCGGCAGAATCCGCCCGACCACCGGCGCCAGCGCCTTGCCCAGCGTCAGGTGCTGGTCGGCGTCGAGATGCACGCCGTCGACCTTGCTCGAGGTGGTCACCGTGTTCGCGTCGAAGTAGTGGCAGTCGAGTTCCTTGCACACCTTCTCGAAGGCGGCCGGCAGGCCGACGCACTTCTTCTCGCCGCCTTCGAACTTCGGCGCGATCGGGCCCTTGGGCGTGGCGAGCAGCGGCGGGCACATCACCAGGATCGGCGGAATCGGCATGCCCGGCTCCACCGGCGCGGTGCGGATGGCCGACACCAGCGCCGCGATGCCTTGCGACGACTGCCAGGCGTTGTGCGGGTGCATCGACTGGAAGTCGTTGGTGCCCAGCGCGAGCAGCACCAGCGCCAGCGGCGAGTGAATCTCGATGCGCTGCCCCAGCCCGACCAGGCCGTTACGCCCCGGCTTGTAGGGGTCGTCCCAGACGGTGCGGCGGCCATTCAGGCAGTCTTCGATGACGCGGACATTCGCACCGGCCGAATTCAGCGCGATTTCCATGACGCCCGGCCAGCGCTGGTCGAAGGCCAGGCGCTTGCGGGTGGTGGGGACGATGCCCCAGGACAGCGAGTCGGAGTAGACGAGAATGTGCTGCACGGCGGCTCCTTGCGGCCCTCGGCGAGGGCATGCGAGCCATTATGCATGTGCGCCGGGATGGTTTGCGGGCGCCGGCATCTGCCCGCTGCGCATCGCGGGCCGAAGGCCCGGCGCCTCAGTACTTGGCCTTGGACTTGTACACGTAAGCGGTAAGCTCGGCCATCTGCGCGCCGGAGCGGTGCAGCACCTCGTGCGCGAAGCGGGTGATCGCGCGCATCACGCGGTAGACGATGACCGGTTCCTTGGCAAGGAGCGATTCGAGCTTCGCGCGCTGCAGGCTGAAGACCCGGGTCGGGCCCAGCGCCACCAGCGCCGCGAAGCGCGGCTTCGAATCGAGAAACGCCAGCTCGCCGGCGAGGTCGCCCGCGGTCAGCACGTTGAGCCGCATCCAGTCTTCGTCGCCGTTCGACTTTCTCGCCACCGCCAGCGCGCCGGACAGCACCACCCGAAGATGGTCGTCGCGCGCGCCTTCCTCGACGACGACCTCGCCGTCGGCGTACTCCGTCACCTCCACCAGCCCGGCGAGCACCGCGCTCTGCTCGTCGGTCAACTCGCGGCCAATCTTCGATTCCTTGACGATGCGTGTAGTGTTCGGGTCCGGCATGGCGGTCGGTCTGTTAATTGGAATGGTGGCCAGTATAAAGGCGGCGGCGAATCTCTGTCTTGCGCAGAGGGTGAATGCAATCGGCTTGCCGCGGCCCGGCGCGATCCGCCGCATTCACGACCTATGAAATACAGGCCTGCCCCTGCTTAATTGTTCTCATCTTCTTTGCGGTCGCGCGCCGGCAGCGCATCACGAAACTCGGCGAACGTCTTCCAGGCGGGGACCGGTGGCGTGTAATCCGGCCGCGGGGCGTAGGCCGAATGTTCGACCAGCTGCATCCTGTGGATGTAGCGGGGGCAGTTGGGGAAGATCTTCGTCGCCGCGATGCGAATGACGAACACCGACCCGGGGTACTCGTTTCGCAGCGGATCGTCCGCGCTGAGCGTGGCCGTTCCGTTCACGCGCAGCCGCCTTGGCTTTTCGAAGTCTATGAACAGCAGCCCGACGTGCGGGTTGCGCAGCACGTTGCCCCAGCTCCGGTACATGCCATTGCCATCGTAATCGGGAATGGCGAGGGTGCGCTCGTCCAGAACGTGAACGAACCCCGGAAGCCCGCCCTTGTAAGAACAGTCCGGATGGCCGCCGGCATCCGCCGTGGCAAGGAAAAACATCGGGCAATGCTGAATGAACGCCCGATCGTCGTCGGTGAACGCCGTGCGAACGGTGACCTGCTGCAGCCGGTCGGCCAGCGGCCGCGTCTCGCGGGCATCCTGAAGCTGCCGCATACCCTCGTGGTACATCGGTTCGTCAGCCATGAATCCTCCCGCTCAATCGTCAAAGCCGAGGCCCGTAACTTCCGAAACACTTCGAAGCCAGTTTGCCCCAAGCATCCCCACTTGTGTGTGAGCTGGCCGCAGGAATCGGTTGCCTCCTTGCAAGCGCTGCCCCTACCGGGTGCTGTCAGTTAACGATAGCCCCGAACAATGCATAGACAATCAGCACGGCAAACAAAACAGGCACGATCCATTTCGCGCTCCGCACCGCGCCGGCGCGCCGACCGGTCGCGAACATCGTACCCGTCACAACTATGGCGGCCGCGTTGCCGATCAGCAAAAACCAGCCAAGCCGGTAGAAGGTTTCGCCGCCGCTTGAGCCCGGCACCGCCAGCATCCAGAGAAACAGGCACGCGGCGGCATTCGCGGCCCACATCCACAGCAACTTGAAGAACGCGAGCCAGCCGGGCGTGGACTCCGAAACCCCCGCCAGGTCGCCCATGAAGCGTTCCGACTTTTCCATGAAGCGGGTCTTGCGCTGGACGACGAACACGGCGACCAGCGCCACGGCGCCGACTACAGCCCAGAGAAGCTCCGGTCCAGTCATCTGACGTTTACGCCCGTCGGCCCGCTCAAATGTATCGGTTTGGAAATCGAGTCAGAGCTCATCGAAGCCTTGCATCAGACCTTGGGCCGTCGTCGAAGAAACTCGATGGCAGCGCGCGGCCCTTCTTCAACAAGGATACCGACGACGAAGATCCCAAGTACGAGCAGCGGGCCGACGAACCAGCCTCCGGCGAGACCGGCGATCACGCCGACAAGCATCGCGACCACGCCGTATTCGGCGAGAAAGACTCCAAGGAGCAGTGCGCCGCCCACCGCACACAACAGGCTCGCGAAGTGAAAGAGCGTCATCGAAGCCGGGGCCTCTGGTCCGCCCGACGTTCCGGAGCAGGCGCCCGCGACGCCATGCGCGTCGCCTGCAATACGTTACCGGGTGCGATTATCTGAACGACGCTCATGAAAGCCATCGGTGCCAGAGACCACGCAGAAAACCAAAGCCCGGCCAGGCGCGATGCACCCGGCGCAGGCAGTCCTTGATCAGGCGCTTTTGCTCCTGCGTAAGTGGCGAGCACTCTGCGCGGATTTGGAGCACTACGGCGCCGAGTTCCGCGATCAGTTCGGACGATGTTGTCCATGTGCCGTTGAGCGTGTCCTCCAGGCGACTGGCGTGCGCTGCAAAACCGCCCTCCTTCATGGAGGCAGCCAATGCATGAAAGGGCTGCGAACTCGTCTCGGCCATTGGCACCTGCTCAAACATTACGTCGAGGTGTCCACTTTATCGAATGAGGTTTCGGGTCTGCAGCCATCGCGCTGTTAGCCCGCGTGATCAGCCTCCGAACACGGTCCACAATACTCCGAACACCGCAGCGATAACGCCCGCGTAGAGGAACAATCCGTAAGTACCCAGCGGGTGCAGCCATGAGGCCCGCCGGTAGTGAACATCGCACCAGCACCCGGTGAAAGGCACCGCCCCGGGAAAGTGCCGGGTGTGACCGGGTCGGCCGCACGTCTGGCAGAAACCGCAGTAACCGCGCGGCACGCCCTGCAGCTCGAAGTAACCGGGGTTCTTCTCCCATATCCCGCAGTAGCATCCGCGTTCGTTCACCATGTGCGATGTGGCCTGACGTTCGCGCCTTGCCGGTCAGCGCACGGCGCGGAAAGAGATAAAACCGTCGAACGACAACGCCCGTTTAACCGACGCGTCGCGCATAGTGTCGACAACCTGTTCGCCCCCCCGATGTACGCACTACATCCGGTCAAGCACAGAACTCAATGTCGCCGCGAGCCCGAATGCGACGTACCCCACGATTATGGGCAGCAACTGAAACCACCAACGCCGCGGCCGGGCCTTCGCGTGTGCGTCGGCGGCAATGCGGAAGGTGAGCCCCGTGATCACCAGTGCAATGCCGAAGACCGCCGATGTGCCAAAGACTCTTACCCCGGCAGTCAACCCATCGTTCGCCCAGGCGAACGCCCCGAGATACAGGCCGATTGCCACGAGCGCAACCCCAAGGCCAAGAAGCGCATATCCAATCCATCGGTTAACGGCAGCGGCAATCACCTGGCCAGTACCCGGCGGCTAACTGGACTCTCACGACATGCTTGCACGGTGTCAGTCACGAAGGATCGCACCGACACAACTGGTGGCTGCCACGGTAGGGCCCGAGGTTAAGCGGACGGGCCATGACGAAGGATGACCAGTGCCACAGCGAGCGAACCGACGCCTCCCGAAGCGCCAGCCGCGATGACCGGAGAAAGACCGAGAAGGAGCGCAATACCGCCCCCAAACATGGCACAGACGACGCCGGCAAGAAGCGAAGTGCCGACGAGCCTGACTAGAGCGCCCGCCGTCTTCGGAATGCCTTTAAACGTGGCACGTGGCGTAGAGACGGGTGGAGCCATAGGTGCGAACCAGCGGCCTAACGTTCAAGATGAGGCAACCGGAACGGCAGGCCGGCAAGCCCGCCTGCCGTAGAGGACGCCCTTTCGAGCGAGGGGTTAGACCTCACTTGCACGCAGAAGCAGTGCCCGCACCTCTTCGTACTCCCGAACGCGAGCAAAGTCCTTCTCGGTTGGCGCTGAGATCCGGCTTAGGTCCATGTTCTCCGCGTTGTCCGCCAATTTCACGGCGAGGGCGATTGGATGCTTTGCGGCGCGGGCAGCAGCTTGCAGCCTGGACTCCCCTTCACGCTTGGTAAGCGCCTGGACAGCCAGCAACACTTCCTCTGGGAAGCCTTCCTGCGCCAACTGTTCCAGCGTGACGACTGTGTCTTCAACGACATCATGAAGCACGGCAGCCATTCGCTCATGTTGCCCCGTGACTCGCATCATCACCCGCAGCGGATGGAGGATGTATGGCTCGCCCGCTTTGTCGAGCTGGCCCGCGTGCGCAACAGCAGCGATCTCAATGGCGCGTTCAAGCGTGGACATACGAGAGCCGTGAGTTGTGCGGTCTAACGCCGGCCATCAACGGCCGAGGAACAGCGGCGCTGCTTAACGGTCCGCTGGGTGGCATGCTTGGGACTCATATCCGTCTCACTAGCCTGTGTACCCGGGGTTTCTCTTGCAGCCAGGTACACATGCAGTGCAGTTTACCCACCTGCCGCCGCTCAATCGCCGCCGCGACTTCTTGATCTGTGTGGGCGGGATCGATGGGCACCCACGTTGAAACATTTTCGCGATGGCGGAGAAGATATTCGACCTCAGACAGTATGTTATTGCGTGGGTCTGGGAACTTTATCTCGTACTCACGCGACGGGCTGTCTCCACGAGCATTTTGATCGGAGCGGAGTTCTGAGTAGACAAAGTGAGGAACGGATATCACGACACTTCGGCCTGTGTAGTTACGATTCTCCACGTAGACCTTATGCGGATAGTTCGAGTCGTCACGTAGCGGACGAATAAAGAAGTTTAGGTTCCGAACGCGGCGCTTCGCCCAGAACAGAAATGCAAAGCCCAAGACCGCGGAGAAAACCAGCACGAGAGTGCTGATCATGTCCCACAAGCCGTGTTGATCGGCCCATTGCATCCAGTCCAGCATCGTGAGTGCCGGTGGTCCTTCGGTGCTCATATCGATGAGGCCCGACGTCGTGGTTCAGCGGCCCAGCAGGACGGCGGCAAACTTGCACGTGCAAATTTAATGACGCCCTGTTGGGTCCGCTGCAACCACTTATTAGGCGGCACGTTGGTTAGAAGGCACCTCATGCTACATCCTCAACGTCTATCCCGAAGTCACTACCAGTGCGGACGACTCGCGAGAATTGAATTCCTTCAAAATACTTGGCAGCTATGGATCTGATCAGGTTCTCGTCGGCTTGCTCCATTCTCAGCCCGAAAGTGATCCCCTTTAGCGTTGAGCGCGGGACGGGATACGAACCGGTCTTCGGCCGAATTATCCGGCCCTCGCGCTCGTACGACCATGCCGGCGCCTTCGCGGTAAGCACGCGCTTAAGAAGCTCGGTGACGAACTCGAAATGATTAGTATGAAATAGCGTTGCCTGCTCTCTAATCCAGTCCGAGACACTGTTTCCCTCGTAGTCGACGGGCGCAACGCCCAGTATTTCATCCGGGTTATCGAGAAAGGAGATCGGAAAATCGTAGTGGATTGCGACGCCGCGGTGATGATCCGCGTAATGCGACCACATCAGCGTGTTTGAAAGCTCAGTCGAGAAGGAGCAAATGCCGAAGTCTCTGTATCCGGCTTCAAACTTCTGGAAGAAAGTTGCGTCGTTTTGAATGAGCTGAATTGCAGTTCTAGCTTCTTCCGCGAGCGACTCCTCTAGAAGCCCGTTGATCAAGGTTTGGATATCAATCCTCGAGTCAAACGGATCGTTGAGAGCGTCACGCGACGCGAAGTAGATCGAGGAGTTCACCAACGAATCTATCAGGAACTTATTGATCCCTCGGTACTTGAAGGCTCGAAAGCTGCTCACAGTCGCGGGTGCCGCCTATACTTGCTTTAGACATCAAATGTGACGCCTAACGTGGCGCCCTGCCGGATAACACCGGAGACCAATTGACCGCAGAGCTTTGCCCATGGCCGGAAAGCGCCATTTAGCGGTATATATGCACCGGAATAACCGATACCCCAAACCCGGCAGCCGACCATTACGGGCGCCGGCATCGTCTGTCGGCCTCAGCGTCTACGGCTAACAGGCTGAATCCCGCGACAAACCTACGCCGCGGGCATATCAAAAGCAAGTTGCTTCAGGCGTCAGGGGGTGCCGGGGTCGGGCGGGGGATAGTCGCCGTCGTGCTCGCCGAGCAGCGGCGGCGGCAGGGTGTATTCCAGCGGCGTCGCGGAAAGCTTCAGCGGGCTGGCGACGGTGGCCAGGGTGCCGGCGGGGGCAAAGGGCAGATCGACCTTCATGCCGCGGGCCTTGACCTGGGGGTCTTGGAACACCTGGTCGATGGAGTAGATCGGGCCGCAGGCAACACCAGCCTTCGACAGGCGCTCGGTCCAGTCGGCCATGGTGCGGGTGGCGAACATGTCGTTCAGCAGTGGCGCGAGTACTTCGCGGTTGCGCACCCGCGCGGTGTTGGTGGCAAAGCGCGGGTCTTTCGCCAGCTCGGCCCGGCCGCCGGCCTCGCACAGGCGGGCAAACTGGCCGTCGTTGGCGGCGGCCATGATCACGTAGCCGTCTGAGCAGGCGAACACCTGCGACGGCATTACGCTCGGGTGTACGCCGCCATTGCGCCTGGCGACGACGCCGGCGCCGAGAAAAGCCGAGGCGATGTTCGCCATCGAGGCCACGCCGACGTCGAGCAACGCCAGGTCGATGTGCTGCCCTTCGCCGGATTGCTGCCGGTGATAGAGCGCGGACACGATGCCGATCACCGCGTAGTGCGCGGTCATCAAGTCCACCACCGCGACGCCGACGCGCTGCGGCGTGGTGCCGGGCATGCCGTCCGGCTCGCCGGTGACGCTCATCAGGCCGGACATCGCCTGGGCGACCGGGTCGTAGCCGGCGCGGCTGGCGTACGGCCCGGTGTGGCCATAGCCGGTGATCGAGCAATAGATGAGATCCGGCTTGATCGCCTTGAGCTGTTCATAGCCCAGGCCGTGGCGATCGAGATCGCCGGTCTTGTAGTTTTCCACCAGCACGTCGCACTGCGCGACCAGCGCCTTCACCCGCGCCTGCCCGGCCGGCGTAGAGAGATCGACCAGGATGGATTTCTTGCCGCGGTTGCAGCCGGCGAAGTAGGTGGTCTCGGCGGTGTCCTCGCCGGCGGCATTCCTTATATATGGCGGCCCCCAGTGGCGGGTGTCGTCGCCGGTGACCGGCCGCTCGACCTTGATCACCTCGGCGCCGAGGTCGGCGAGAATCTGCGTGGCGAACGGCCCCGCCAGCACGCGGGTCAGGTCCAGCACGCGAACGCCTTTCAGTGGTCCCATTTCACTTATCCAGACCTTCAGGAAATCTCAAAGATCAACGCGCACCACAGAGGACACAGAGGACACAGAGGAATGCGAATCGAACCATCAAATCACCAAGGACACCAAGAAGGCGTTAACAGCTGGCGCATCGCCGACTACGAGATTCGTGGCGGTCGAGTTAATAGCCGGGCAACGGTGGAAACGGATCGCTGTTGGATCTGTTTTGCTTGGTGCCTTGGTGTCCTTGGTGGTTCGCCGTCCTTGTGTCTTCTCGCTTTCCTCCGCGTCCTCCGCGTCCTCCGCGTCCTCCGCGGTGAGGGTGATGCCTTGCGCCGCAAGCATAGCGCCAAGCCGATATGATGTCGCCCCGGAGGAGACCACGAATGACCATCGACGCCGAACAGGCCGCCGCAATGCTGATGCGCGACCACGAGCAGAAGAAGAACATTGTGCCGTTCGCGCGCGACTACGGCGCGCAGGACATCGCCGGGGCCTACGCCATCCAGGCGGCCTACAACCGGCTGCAGGACAATAAGTTCGGACGGCGCAGGGGCTACAAGATCGGGCTCACCTCGAAGCGCATGCAGGCGATGTGCGGGGTGGACCATCCCAACTCCGGGGTGGTGTTCGAAAAGCGCCTGCACCCGAGCGGCGCGACGCTGTCGCTCGCCAGCCTGGTGCACCTCGGCATCGAGTTCGAATGCTGCGCCCGCCTCGGCACCGCGCTCGGCCCGCGCAACAAGGAATACACGCTCGCCGAAGTGGCCGACGCGGTGGAGGCGGTGGCGCCGGCCTTCGAGGTCATCGACGACCGCAATTCCGCCTACCCGCTGGACCTGCTGTCGCTGATCGCGGACAACTCCTGGAACGAGGGCAACGTGCTGGGCAGTTTCGTGACGCAGTGGCCGGACCTGCAAAAGGCCCGCGGCATCCTGGAACTCAACGGCAAGGTCATCGACGAAGGCACCGGCGCCGACGTGCTCGGCCACCCGTTCGAGCCGCTGCGCTGGCTGGCGAACAACCTGCGCGCCCAGGGCGAAACCCTGAAGGCCGGCGACATCGTGCTCACCGGCAGCTGGGTGACCACCCGCTTTCCCAAGGCGGGCGAGCGCTACAAACACACCATCGAAGGCGTCGGGTCGGTGGAAGTGTCTTTCCGCGACTGAATCAGCTAAGAGCAACGCTCACCGCGGAGGACGCGGAGCAAATCCTGAGGCGGGACTGAGGACTGGGGACTGAACAAAAAAGACGGTCGAACCACCCAGTCACCCAGGCCACCAAAAGCAATACGCAGGGATCAGGCTCCTTTAATGCCCAGGTTGTCGCTGGTGGTAGACACGGTTCGGTTGCGTTTCCTCCGTGCCCTGCACGTGCTCCGCGTTGAGCGGGCCGGTGTGCGCTTCCCCTACTCCTCGTCCGACACCCGGGGCACGAGCGCGTAATCCTGGCCGTGGCCGACCGCGAAGTCGTTGCGGCCGCTCGCATCGCGGCCGCGCAGCAGCCAGATCGGGCGCCGGCTCATGCTGAAGGTGACGCCGGCCTGGCGATGCGCGTCACCTGCCGCGCGTTCGAACACCGAGGTGGCCGGCATGTAGCGGATGACGAAGCCGGCGCGGCGATGCGCCGAGGTGTTGGCGTTCGAGCCGTGGATCAGGAACACGTCGTGCAGCGAAAACTCGCCCGCCCCGAGCGCGTCGTCGCGCGCGGTCGACTCGTCGAACTGCGAGGGCTCGACTTCCTGGTCCAGCACCACGTTGGTCCTGGCCGAGCGGCGATGACGGTACACGCTGCCGCCGGCCTGCGAACCGGGAATGAAGCGCATGCAGCCGTTTTCCGGCGTGGCGTCGTCCAGCGCCAGCCACACCGAACAGGTGGCGAGCGGCCGGATCGGCCAGTACTGCCCGTCCTGGTGCCAGGGAATCGCCTTGCCGGTGCGCGCCGGCTTGCAGAACACCTGCGAGCCCCACAGGATCACGTCCGGCCCGATCAGCTGCTGGACCAGGTCGAGTATGTCCGGGTTCGAGGCATACGCCAGCCAGCGCGCCGCCGCCTGCGCGTCGTGCGTCCTGCCATAGGGAATGTGCGGGCACACCAGGCTTTCCGGTGCGATGGTGGCGTTGTCGCGCAGCAGGCGGTCGAGCGACTCGCGCATGTCCGCGAGCAGTTCCGGCGCAATACGGTACGGCGCCTTGATCAGTCCGTCGCGGCGGTAGGCGGCCACCTCGTCCGGCGACAGCCGCCAGGTCTCGCGTTTGGTCATACCGGGTGTCGGTGCTCAGTGCTTGAATCGACGAAGGCAGGACTCAGGACTTGAAACCCGAACAAAGCCAGGCAAACCACCCAGGCGCCAAGGCCAGCATGAGAACCCTCGACCTGAGTCACCTTGGTGTTCTTGGTGCTCTTGGTGTCTTTGGTGGTTCGCCCTGGCCTTTCGTCTTGCTCTTGCCCTTGACCATTCTGGCGCGCGCCCTACTTCACCCAGGTCTCGCTGAAGGCGAGAAACGCAGTGCTCGAGTTTTTCCGGCCGACGAATTCGCGCGGGAAGGGCCTGCCGCTGACCGCCTTGCCGTTGATCGTCGCCGATACGGCGCGCGCATCGAAAAAGAGCGAAATCATCTCGTGCTTGCCGGTGGCGGAGTGTTCCTTGTCCAGCTCCACCAGGAAGGGCTCTGACAGGTCGCGCCAGGCGAGCTGCACCTGGCCGGCCGCGGAGCGGAACCACTCGGTGTGCTGGGTGAGGCCGTCGCCGCCGGCCATGAAATCCCAGCCAGGCTTGAACTGCACGCTGTTCAGTCCCCTGGCGTTCTTGAACGCGCCGAAATGCGCAACGAAGCCCTTGCGCAGATAGTCGGCCAGCGGCTCGTTGTCGGTCAGGCACAGGTTCGGCCGATCGGCGCTGCGGCCGTCGCCGTCCGGGTCGAGCAGCATGAAGGCCGCGTGCCCCTTGCCGTGCGGCGAAGTCACCACCCGGAAAAAACTGATCAGGCTGACGTACGGGCCCGACTCGGAAGCCCTCAGGTACATGCCTGGATTCTCGCCGGACCAGTCGATGCGTCCAGGGTTGATCGGTGTGCGCGCCATGACACTCTCCTCCTCGGTGTTGTCTGTTGTCTGCCCCAAGACGCCCGGCCAGCCTACCGCCCGCCCTGCCGGATCACCAGCTCGCGGTAACCGGTCTGCATGTCCGGCACGCGAGAAAATTCGAGCCCCTGCAGCTCGCCCACCACCAGCTCGGCGGTGGTGCGCACGATCGAACCCAGCCCGAGGTGGCCGCCGATCACGATGCCGTTGGCATCGGCGAGCGCGACGTGCAAATGCGCGCCGTCGGGCGACAGCGTGCCGGACAGGGCCACGATCTCGAACGGCCCGTCGAAGGCGCTGGGCGTCGGTTCGTCGGCCAGGCGCACCATGGCGCGGTCCAGGCTGCCGACCGCGGACAGCACGCAGGCGGCGCGCAGCCCCTCGCGCGCGACCAGCGCTTCGAGCGCTTCGCGCAGATCCTCGCCCGGCGCGAGCCGCAGCGCATGCGCGCGCAGCGGCGCCGCGCTCAAGTCCGCACCGCCTTGAGGTACTCGGCCGCGGTGCGCGCCAGCATGATGTAGTCGGTGCACAGGCCGATGACCCGGTAGCCCTGCTCGCGATAGGCGATCGCGTGCTGCGGCGTGTGCGCGTAGATGCAGCGCGCGATGTCGCGTTTTTCGCAGGCCTTGATCACCGACTTGATCGCTTCCTGCACCTTCGGGTGGTTGATCTGGCCGGGCAGCCCCATGCTGCCGGACATGTCGAACGGCCCGACGAACACGCCGTCGATGCCCGGCGTGTCGAGAATGGCGTCGATGTTCTTGACCGCCTCGACATGCTCGATCTGCACGATCACCGCGATCTCGTCGTTGGCGCGCTTCATGTAGTCGTCGAACTCCAGGTCGAAGGCCTGGGCGCGGGTAATGCCGACGCTGCGGAAACCCTGGGGCGGATACTTGCAGCGCCCCACCGCCAGCCGCGCATCCTCGGCGGTGTTCACCAGCGGCACGATCACCCCGGTGGCGCCGATGTCGAGCACCTTCTTGATCGAGGCTTCGTCGTTCCACTGCACCCGCACCACGCACGGCACGCGCGAATCCACCGCGGCGAGAATGTCCTGCGCATGCCGCGCATCCATCGGCGCATGCTCCAGGTCGACGAACAGCCAGTCGTAGCCGGCGGTAACATAGATTTCCGCCGCCTCGGGCAGCGGCATCTGCAGCAGCGCCCCGATCAGCGGCTTGCCTTTTTTCAGTTCGGTGCGGAAGGATTTTCTCATTTGTAGTTGTCCATTCTTAATTCACTGCGCCGAAAGGTGCTCAGCGAAAAGCCGATCGAACCACCAAGACACCAAGGCCACCAAGGCCACCAAGGCCACCAAGGCCACCAAGGCCACCAATACGACATTCAATCACTCAATCTTTCCCTCTGCGTCGAACGCTTCAGAATTGCGAAACCACCCAACACTCAGGAATGCGAGTCATGCCCGGCCTCGTCGAGTCCTTGGTGCCTTGGTGTACTTGGTGGTTCGTATTGGCTCTCCGCCTTTCCTCCGCGTCCTCTGCGTCCTCTGCGTTGAGAGGTTCTGATGTTCCTCGCGGCGAGTCGTCCACGGTCTTGAAGTCAGCCGGCATCACAATTTCGAGAACCTCCAGGTCGGAGCTATGCGCGCCGGACACGTTACGCGAAGCGCCGTCTGCGGGACGGCGCGCCATAGCGATTACAGGCACATGGCTTAATCGTCGACGGTCTTGAAGTCAGCCGGCATCACAATTTCGAGAACCTCCAAGTCAGAGCTGTGCGCGCCGGACACGTTACGCGAAGCGCCGTCTGCGGGACGGCGCGCCATAGCGATTACAGGCACATGGCTTAATCGTCGACGGTCTTGAAGTCAGCCGGCATCACAATTTCGAGAACCTCCAGGTCATCGCTATGCCCCAGCTCGGTATGCCGTATCCCCGGCGCCTGGTGCACGCAGGAACCGGCGGTGAGCCGAACCTTGCCCACGCCCTCGTAGTCGAACTCCACCCAGCCCTTGAGCACGTAGACCATCTGGAACTCGACTTCGTGATGATGGCGTTTCGCTTCGGCGTGCATGCCGGGGCGGGCGCGGATGACATGCGCCACCACCTTGCCGCGGGTGGCGTCGCGGATGCCGAGGTCGCGGTATTCGAAAAACGGCCGCAGCCCGTCGGCCTTGAAATCGGATTCTTTCGCATGGCTGACGGAAAACTTCATGCTGTGTTCCATGTTTTGTCTCCTCCGGTGTCTGCCTGGATTATAGAAGTCGCTGCTCAGAGATTCAGGTGGTGCAGCGGCAGGCCGGGCCGCGGCCACTCGGCCTCCAGCAGGCGGCCGTAGCCCGACAGGGTGATGTACGCCTTGCGCAACCCCTCGCCGCCGAATGCGATGTTGGTGCAGTAGGCCTCGCCGGCCCGGTGAAACTCCAGCCATTCGCCCTGCGGCGAGATGACGCTGACCCCGCCGGTGATCAGCGTGGCGACGCAGATGTTGCCGCCGGCCTCCACCGCCATCGAATCGAAGCGCTGGTAACCGGGCAGACCGGCCACCAGCCGGCCGCCATGCGGCGACGGCCACGGCAGCTTGCGCAGTTCGCCTTCGCCGACGATGTCGAAGGCCCACAGCCGCGCCGGCTCGGTCTCGACCACGTACAGAGTCTTGCCGTCGGGCGACAGGCCGATGCCGTTCGGCGTGACCATCGGAAAGATCGCCTCGCGGATCAGGCTGCCGTCGGCGCGCGCGTAATACACCGCGCCACGGTCCATCTGGCGTCCGTAGACCTTGCCGAGATCGGTAAACCAGAATCCGCCCCGGCCGTCGAACACGATGTCGTTCGGCCCCTTGAGTGCGACGCCGTCGCACTCCGTGTACAGCACTTCGACGCGGCCGCTGGCGAGATCGACCCGCTCGATGCGCCCGCCGCTGTAATCATTGGCGCGGCTCACCGGCCGGCGATAGCCGTCTTTCTCGACATGCCATTCGAAGCCGCCATTGTTGCAGATGTAGCACTGGCCGTCGGGGCCGATGGCGGCGCCGTTGGGTCCGCCGCCGGGCGCCGCGATCACTTCGACGCGCCCGTCGCGATGCACCCGGGACAGGGTGCCGCGCGCGATCTCGACCAGCACCCCCGCGCCGTCGGGCATCGCCACCGGTCCTTCCGGAAACAGCAGGCCGCGCCCGACTTCGCGCGCGTTGAGGTCGATGTGGGTTGTCATTGTTGTCGTTCTCCTCCCCTGGATGTGCGGCGCGGTGCGCGCCCGCGATGGTCGGCCGTCAGGGCTCGCGCGCGAAGGTCAGCACCGTGCGCCCGCTCGCGCTTTCCAGCACCAGGCGTTCGCCTTCGGCGCTGAAGTCGCGCATGTTGCGCAGGGTGCGCAGAAACGCACGCTCCTGCCGCATCAGTTCGGGCGGCCCGGACTTGCGGGTGACGGCAAAGCCGCCGCCCGGCCAGATCAGCCGGCCGTCGGCATCGAAGCGGTAGCTGCCGCTGAAGGTATTGACCGAGGCATTGCCCGCGACCTTGCCGCCGGCATCGAAGGTGATCGAGATGTTCGAGCCCGATTCCAGCCGCTGCGCGACACCGTCCACTGCCCAGGATTGCAGCGCCCATTCCACCCCGCCACGCGACGCGGCGACGGAATCGCCGGCCGGCTGCGCGGCAGCCGGCGGGGTTACCCGCGCCACCGCGTCGGGCGTCTCGTCGCGCGGCGCAACCGCTACCGACGCAGGCGGCGCCTCTTCATCGACCGCTTCGCCGGCAACAGCGATTGGCGCCGGTTCCGGCGCCGGGGCCGGGGCCGCCGGCATCGCACGAGGCGCATCGCCGGCGGCGAAGGCGAGCAGTTCCTGCTCGCGCGCCAGGGTGGCGCGGATCTGGCAATCCCTGATCAGCGCATCGCGCTGGCCGGGCGTGGCGCCGGCCGCCAGCCAGCTGCAGTTGGTGTCACGGTAGCTGTTGAACTGGCGCTGGCTGTTGATGAACGCGCCCATCGACGAACGCCCGCCCTCCTTCTGCAGGGCCTCGATGCGAGCGGTGGCAGCCTTGAGCGCGGCATTGAGCTGCAGATTGGCCTGTTTCAGCTTGGCATCCAGGCAGGTGATCGGCACCGTCGAGGGCGCGCATTCCTCCAGTGGCGTCGCCGCGTGAACCCCCATGCCCGCGAGCAACAGAGCAGCGCCGCCCAGCCAGCGATAATGCGTGTGTTTCATCTGCAAGTGGTCCTCCCGGCTTTGCGCCGTCGAAATTGTTCCCGCCGCCGCCGTTCCCCGCGTGCGGTGGACAGCGGCGCCCTCATTGCGCCAACACCTGCTCGCACCAGCGCGCCGCCTGCAGCACCCGCGCATCGGCGCCCGGGCGCCCGACAATCTGCAAACTGACCGGCGCGCCGTTGCCGGCCTCGCCGCAGGGCATGCTGATCGCCGGGAAGCCGCAGAAGTTGAACGGCGAGGTGAAGCGCGTGAGCAGCGGCGCGACATGCATCCGCTTGCCCTCGATGTCCACCGTGCCGGTGCCCGCCTTCGGCGGCAGCACCGGCATGGCCGGCACCACCATCACGTCGGCGTCGCCGAACGCGGCGATCGCCGACGCGCGCACCTGGCGGCGCAGCTGCTGCGCCTTGATGTAGTCCACCGCCAGGTAGAACTGCCCGATCTCCAGTCGCACGCGCACGTCCTCGCCCAGCTTGTCGCCGTGATGGGCGAGCAGATGGCCGTTGGCCTGCGCCGCTTCAGAATTGAGGGTGATGAGCTGCATGCCCGGCGCCAGCTCGATGCCGGGAATGTCGCAGGCGCGGATCTGCGCGCCGGCACGCGCCATCCGTGCGAGCCTAGCCTCCATTTCTTGCAGCTCCGCCGCCTCTAGCATCTCGAAAACAAACCGCTGCGGCCGCGCGATGCGCGGCGCCATCGCCGATGCCTGCGGCAGCAGGCTGTGCGGGGGCAACCCCGCCATGATCTCGAAACCGAGCGCGGCATCCTCGACGCCGCGCGCCAGCGGGCCGACATGATCGAGCGACCAGGCGAGCGGCACCACGTCCTCGGTCGGCACCGCGCCCCAGCTGCCCTTGAAACCCACCACGCCGCAGCAGGCCGCCGGCTGGCGGATCGATCCGCCGGTACAGGAGCCCACGGTGATCGCCGCCAACCCTGCCGCCAGCGCAGCCGCCGAGCCGCCGCTGGAGCCGCCGGGAAAATGACCCGGCAGCCGCGGATTCTGCACGTGACCGAAGTGCGGGTTGGCGCTGGTCACGCCGACGGCGAGCGCGTGCAGGTTTGTGGTGCCCACGATCAGCGCGCCGGCGGCGCGCAGCCGCGCCACCAGCGGTGCATCGCGGGCCTGCACGCGCGCCTCGATCGCGCGCGTGCCGGCGGTGAGCGGGTAGCCGCGCACCGACACGAGATCCTTGACGCCGACCGGCACGCCGGCGAGCGGGCCGACGTCCTCGCCGCGATGGATGCGCACCGCCAGCTCTTCGGCATCGTCCATCACCCGCTCGGGGTCGACGGTGATGAAGGCGTTGAGAGGACGATGCGCCCCGATGCGGGCGAGAAAGCTCTTCGCCACCTCCACCGGCGACAGCGCCTTCGCGCGCACCTGCTGGGCGATCTGCACCGCGGAGGCGACCGGCAGGTCGTTGGCCATGCGCGGCGCGCGATAATCCCCGGCCGGGTGCAGGTCGGCCGGCGCCACCGCCTGCGGCAGGGCGTAGGGCTCGCCGCACACCGCGGTTTCGAACACCTGCTCGATGTCGGGAATGCCGAAGGCGAAGCGCTCGGCACGCTGGCGCATGCGTGCGGGGTCGGCGATGCGGCGAAATTCGGCAATCGCCTGCAGCAGGTCTGCGTATCGGGAATCCATGGCGGGGTCAGCGCGTCGGGCCGGAAGGCGCCTGCGAGTGTAGCCCAGCCGGCCCGAGCGTCATACCCGCACCGTCACGGACGCATCAGCACGCGCAGCGCACCGGAGTGAAACTCGCGCCAGTACAGCACCGCCGCCACCAGCGCGGTGCCGACGATGAAGATCCAGTCGTTCATGAACCAGCCGAGCGCCGCCAGCCCGAAGTAGTAGGCGCGCAGCCCGTAATTGAAGTTGTCGGCGGCGGAGGTGGCGATGCGCGCCGAGCGGGCGACAAAATCGGCGCGCCGCGCCGGATCGTCTTCGTGCGAGGGCGATGCGCCGACCAGCACCGAGCAGAAATTATGCTGGCGCAGCGACCAGGTGAACTTGAAGAAGGCGTACACGAAGATCACGATCAGCAGCAGGATCTTGTATTCCCAGAGCACTTCTTCGTCGCCGGCGGCGAACGGCAGTTCCGCCATCACCGCGATGACGCGCTCCGAAGTGCCGAGCAGGGCGAGCAGACCGCCGAGGATCAGCAGCGTGGTGGAGGCGAAGAACGTCGCGCTGTTGGACAGGTTGGCGATGATGGTCACATCGACGATGCGCAGCTCGCGCGCGAGCATTTCCCGCCACCAGTCCACCCGGTAGCGGCCCATCGCGCTCATCAGGCTGGGCCGGCCGCGCTTCGCGCAGCGGTCGGCAAAACGCTGGTAGCCGATCCAGACGGCGAAAAACCAGATCACCGAGAAGTAATCGAGCGCGGAGAACGGCAGCATCAGCTCACCGTTGGCGCCGGCCGGTATGTGCGCAGGCGCATCGCATTCAGAGGAACAGCGTCAGCACGCCGGTGTAGCCGTACAGCCGGTTGTGCGAGATCTCTCCGTTGCAGAAAAACCCCACCAGCGGAAAGTCGCCCAGTGCGTCGCGAATCATCTCCAGTTCTTCGGACTCGCTGCCGAACAGGTTAGTGCCGCGGCCGATGCAGGAATAGTAGACGCCGCCGCGCGGGCGCCCGTACAGGCCGCTCTTGATGCTGTCGAGCATGCGCACCATGTCCTCGCCGGCCGACTCGACGTCCCGGCGGCAGAAGGTGAGCTTGGCGCCCTCTTCCGGCGTATCGCCGATGGCGAGCAGCTTGTGCACCGGGTCGATGCCCACCAGGTTGCGCACCAGGTAGTCGCCGCCCTCGTCGCCCGGCACCGCCAGGCCGGCGAACACGCTGCCGCCAAGCTGGGTGAGTTTCTGCCACGACGGCTCGCCGACATCCTCGCGGAACACGTCGAGCGCGGCGCGCCCGTCCAGGGTGATGAGCACGTTCTGCTGCACGTCGGTCACCGTGTGCCGCGGGCCGATCGGCGAGCAGCCCTGCGTGAGCCGCGTCGCCACCACCACGTCCTCGGAGAACAGCACGCCGGACAGGCCGCCCTTGACCACGCGGTCGGCCACCTGGGGGTGCTCCCGGCGCGAGCTGGTCAGGCCACCGGTCAGAAATCCGCTCTCCAGCGCGCCGGCCAGGTCCTCGATCAGGCGCGGCAGCTGCGCGGCGCGCGGATCGGCGTGCACGATGGCAAAGTTGGCGGGCACGCCGTCGAAATGCATCGACAGCCGCTCGAGATCTTCCGGCGCGCGCAGACCGGAAAACACCCGGAAGCTGCCGGGCTCGAAGGCGCACAACATGATGGCGAGCGCGCTGCGGTCGTAGTATTCGCGGCCGGTGGCGCAGATGCCCATGCCCACCGTGCCGACCCAGTGCAGAATGCCGGTATTGACGCGCAGATAGTCGAGGATGTCGCCCATCTCCGACGCGATGCTGTCGGTCACGTACACGAAGCCGAGGTTGGCGCCGGCCGGCCCGCGGCCGGTCTGCGCCAGGCACTGCGCGGCGGCATCGCGCCAGTTCGGCGAGGCCGCGCAGCCGCTGGCGAACGGCTCGGCCGCGGTCGGCCGCGTGAAGTCTCCGGAATCAGGCTGTGTGTGGCGGGCTGGCATGAAATCGCGTCACGGATGCGGATCGTTCGTGCGCGGCACGCCCGGCCTGCCGTTGACACCGGCACGCGCGGCAGCGACCGCACCCGTAATTATGCAACCGTCGGCAGGCCGGCGAAAGTCGCGGCAAGCCGCAGGCGCGCACCTATAATTGCAACGCCATGTGCATTTTCGGAGCGACATCGTGAACCTGGATCGTGTCGGCCCCGGCCGCAACCTCCCGGATGACTTCAATGTCATCATCGAGATCCCGATGAACGCGGATCCGATCAAGTACGAGGTGGACAAGGACACCGGCGCGCTGTTCGTCGACCGCTTCATGTCTACCGCAATGCACTATCCCTGCAACTACGGCTACATCCCGCACACGCTGTCGGCGGACGGCGATCCGGTCGATGTGCTGGTGCTGTCGCCGGCGCCGCTGATCTCGGGCGTCGTGGTGCGCTGCCGCCCGGTCGGCATCCTGAAGATGGAGGATGAGGCCGGCGAGGACGCCAAGCTGCTGGCGGTGCCGATCGACAAGCTCACCGGGCTGTACCGCGACATCGGCACCGTCGACGATCTGCCGCAGGTGGTGCTGTCGCAGATCGCGCACTTCTTCGAGCATTACAAGGACCTGGAGCCCGGCAAGTGGGTCAGGGTGGTCGGCTGGTTCGGCCCGGAAGAGGCCCGGGCCGAGGTGCTGGACGGCGTGCAGCGCTATCGGGCAGCCAGCCCGAAGCCGCACTTCTGACCCGGCGCGTCCGGCGGATTCGGACCCCACCCCGGTCGATGCCAGCCCCGCCCTCGCGTCCCGACCGGCCAAACGGTCCGCTGCGCCCGCTGCAGTCGGCAGCCTACCTGCCGCTGCTCGGCGGCCTGTCGGTGGCCGCCCTGCTGGTGCTGGTCGCGGCGACGCTGTGGAGTTCGCGCGAGCAGGAACTCGAGAAGGTGCGCGTCACCACGCTGAACCTGTCGGCCGTGCTGCGCGAGCAGACCGCGCGCACCCTGCAGAACGTCGACGCGGCGATGCTGCAGGTGGGGGAGACGCTGCGCAACCACAGCCGCACGCCGGAGACGATGCGCGCGGAGCTGCGCGAGACGCTGCTCGAGCGGCCTTTCCTGCGGGCGATCTGGGTGCTCGATGCCCGCGGCCAGGTCATTTACGATTCCGACGACGAGACGCCGCCCGAGCGCAACTGCGCCGACCGGCGATATTTCCGCTGGCATGTGGACGGCCCCGGCGGCCTGTTCATCGGCAAGCCGATCGAGAGCCGGCTGGACGGCGACTGGTTCCTGCCGCTCAGCCGCGGCGTGAAGGACGGCCGCGGGCGGCTGCTGGGGGTGGTGGTGGCGGCGGTTGAGGCGGATTGCTTCGCGCGCTGCTACGACACGCTCAGCATCGGCAGCCATGGCGCGCGCACCATCCGCCACGGCGAAGG
>ERZ869936.624-NODE-624-length-31522-cov-19.398481_pt1 | contig 31522 bp, 34 predicted proteins | sample MGYA00520876_ERZ869936 | MGnify/ENA primary metagenome ERZ869936 (study PRJEB32218, sample SAMN09650985) | biofilter metagenome | isolation source: enrty point of leading RO module | place: Saudi Arabia: Thuwal, RO plant located on Red Sea | collected 2016-02-17 ... | reverse complement strand
GGATTCATCTTCTTCTTCATCTTCGAGGCGACCGGGGCGCTCTACTGGGCGTGGCTCTGGGTCGGTGTGATGGTGGGCGTCGCGACGATTGTCGTCGTCCGTCGCGCAAAGCACCGGATTCCCGGACTGGGACTGGTCACACTCGGAGCCGTCCTGGGCTCGGCGCTGATCTCGGTGGTTGTCGCCTTCGGCTTCGGGGTCATCACATACGACCCTGTGTCCCTTGTCGTGATCGCCGGGATCACCATCGGCAATGCGGTGCCATCGGCGGTGCTCGGCGTGAACCAGTCGGTGGGTCTCAGCCGGGGCCGAAGCGGGGAGATCGAGGCTCTCCTTTCCCTTGGATTCGACCGGCGTCAAATCGTGCGATTCATGGCCCCACGAGCCGCAAGGTCTTCGCTCATCCCGCAGGTGGAGCGAACCAAAGTCGTCGGGCTGATCGCCCTCCCTGGCGCCATGACCGGGCTCTTGCTGGCCGGGGTCGAACCGGTCGAGGCTGTCGCGGTTCAGCTTCTCGTGATGTACCTGGTCCTGGGAACGGCGGCGCTTTGCGTTGTGTCAACGGTTGCAGCCATAACCCGGGGTGCGGTCACCAAAGACCTACTCCTGGCCGCCTGGGTGTCAGACGAGGAAGAGAACGACTCCTGAACGGACACCGGCTCTCCCGGGCAGCGAGCGATCTCCAACGCGCATCCTCCTAGGCTCGCGCCTGATGCGTTCACCTCACATCCCACCACCCGCCATCGATCCAGCAGCTGTCATCTCTCCCGGGTCGCATATCTATGGGGACGTGGAGATCGGCCCGAACAGCTTCGTGCTCTTCGGGGCGGTGATTCGCGCCGAGCTCGACCGGATCAGGATCGGGTCGGAGACCAATGTGCAGGACAACGCCGTTCTTCACTGCGACGAGGACATCCCTTGCCTCGTCGGAGACCGGGTGACGATCGGGCACTCGGCCGTGGTCCACGGAGCGAGAGTCGGCGACCGAGCGTTGATCGCCATCGGCGCCAAGGCACTCAACGGATCGGTGATCGGCGAAGGAGCCTGGTTAGGCGCCGGCTCTGTGCTCGGCGAGAACAAGAAGATCCCACCGTGGACGCTGGCAGTCGGCGTGCCGGCGAAGCCGATTCGTCGTCTCACCGAAGCCGAGATCCGGAGGGCCGACGAGGGCGTCGAGCACTATCTGGCCCTGACCGCGGAATACCGAGAGATCTTCGCTAGCCAGGCATGAGCTGAGCTAGCGCCGCCCCTCTCAGACTGTCGAAGGCTTGCGCGGTGCGATGTTTCGGTTGACTCTGAAGACGTTGTCTGGGTCGTACTGGCCCTTGATCCGCTCCAACCGAGCGAGGTTCCCTCGATATGCCGCTGCCGACCTGTCGTCACCCTCGTCTTCGGTCTGGAAGTTGATGTAGTTCCCACCAGTTGAGTAGGGCTGAAGAGCCTCCCAAGCAGTTCGGACCCATTGTCTGTTCCTCTCCGACGCTGCGGAGTCATCGACCGGGTTCATGGCCTGGATCACGCACGCATAGGCAGCGTCGCGATTGCCGACTGCTCCGTCGTCCTCATGGCGCTCATTCAGCGCTCCCTGGACGTGAAAGAGGACTGCCTGATTCGCCGGCGCCGCCAGCCCATCGAACTGAGCCCGATAAGTAGTGAGTATGTCTTCAGATAGACCCGGGACAAACTCCGACTTCCAGTAGTAGTTCATGCCCTTTGGCTGTGTGGCGTCGAGCATCGACTGCTGAGCCGCATACTCCTTCACCTGAATCAGGTCAGCCCAGGGGGAGCCGTGGCCTTTCACATCGGCGAGGTCGCGTTCGGCTTCCTCGGGAGATCCGGTGTGATTCACCACGAATCCGATCATCGGCTTCCCATGGTGCTCCTCGCCGAGCCAGGGCGCCGGTGGTGCGTTGCGCATCAACATCGCCATCGTCAGCTTCCTCGGGGCATTCTCAGTGACCTGCCGGAACAGGTTGGTCACTGATTCGGCCTCCTCGGCCGACCAAGCGATTAGGCCTGCCGTCACCTCGGGGCCGATCTCGTGAAGCCGGAAGACGAATCGAGTGACTACGCCGAAGTTGCCACCGCCCCCTCGCAGGGCCCAGAAGAGATCGGGATTCTCATGGCGGGATGCGGTCAAGACAGAGCCGTCTGCCGTGACGACTTCGGCCTCGATCAGGTCGTCGACGGTCCACCCGAACTGGCGGGTGAGATAGCCGAAACCCCCACCCAGTGTCAGCCCGGCGACACCTGTCTCGGAGACGAAACCAAGTGTGGTGGCCAAACCGTGGGCCTGGGTTGCGCGATCCACGTCGCCAAGCTTGCAACCCGGAGACACGACGACCACGCCCGAGTCCGCGTCGACTTCGACGGAAGTCATCAGCGAAAGGTCCAGAGTGACGCCACTCTCGACCAGGGCGAGCCCTGCGATATTGTGACCACCGGCCCTGATCGACAGGACCAGGTCGTTCTCAGCGGCGAACCGCACCGTTTCTACGACATCGCCACGCGATGTGGCCCTCACGACCAGGGCAGGTCGCTTGGCCACCCCTCCATTCCAGATCCGCGTGGCCTCGTCGTATCCGGCTTCCCCGGGTTTGATGACATGGCCCTCGAGACTTTGCCCGAGCCTCTCGACTACACCCGCTTCGACGGCTCGGAGACCGCCCGACCGGCTGATGACGTCCATTTCTCTTGCTCCCTTGTCTGCGTCGGAGAATCCGGCGATCCGCCGAATCGTAGTCCTTGGCGCACGGTGCTGAATGAAGGCCCGCGCCTCACAAAGTCAGCCACGGTCTTCAGGGCCGCAGGGTCTCTCAGAACGGAATGGTGCCCCAGGCCATCGGCGACATGCAGATAAGTCTTGTCGCGGATGGCGGCGAGGGCGGCCGAGGTTGCGAATGGCGCATCGCGGTCCTCCGGGTCGTGGATGATGAGCACTTCGGAGTCGCCGAGATCGGTGCGAGGGCCGGCCGCGAAAGAGTCCCAGTGAGGCCCGATGAATGAACGGACCCTCCGCTCGAGCCTCGTCGCCGCCCAGGGGAAGAGACGTGCCCTCGCAGCGAAGATGTCGAGCACTTCCTCCACATCGAGGACGGGTGCCACGAGAGCGACGCGGCTCGGCAGGTCCGGGGCGAATGCATGGATGGCGGCCATCGCGCCCAACGAGTGTGCCACGATCGCGTGGGGCGGCCCGTAGCGATCGACCAACCCATGCAGGCCTTCCGCCATGCGAAACACGTTGCTCTGAGCAAGCCCCGGCCCCCCGTGTCCTGGTGAGTTGATGGCAAGGGCGGTGAAGCCTTCGGCGGCAATCGCCTTGGCAAGACGTGCCATCTGCGAGGCTCTTCCGCCCCACCCATGCGCCAGAAACACGACGGGTCCGTCACCGGTGATGAGCCCTTCGAGATCTTCGCCGTCGAGCTCGATGAAGATGGGCTCGGTTCCGGCGAGGTCGATCTCCCACTTCTCTCTCACACGGGTCGAAAGAGGCGGAGGAGTGAACCAAGCCCGTTCGGCCAATGACGGCACCGCCCGAACGGCAAGCGGCGCACCCATCAGGCAGCGAAATAGCGAGGAGGACTCAGGTCGGCGAGAACGTCCTCCGGATCGAGGTGGAAGAGGGCTGAGGGGTCAGGTCTCAGCCTTTGGATCATGCGGCGGAGCCGTTGGCGTCGAGTACGTTGCATAGTGAAACTGACATTATCGGAGTCCGTTGCAGATTGCAACCCACTTGACTAGCATGGCTCCATGCCTGGCCCGAAGGACCTCACCTACCTTGGATGCTCGATCGCCAACAGCGTCCCGATCCTCGGCGACCGGTGGAACATCCTGATACTCCGCGACGCATTCATGGGTGTGCGGCGGTTCGAGGACTTCCAGACAGACCTGGGTATCGCACGCAACATCCTCTCTTCCCGTCTCGACGACCTGGTCGCGGCGGGGATCTTCGAGACCAGGGAGTACCAGGACAACCCTCCTCGCCACGAGTACCGCCTCACGGAGAAGGGGAAGGACCTGATGGACCTACTCCTCGCCTTGTGGCGTTGGGGCGACAGGTGGGCTCCACCGGAGCTGAGGGACCCGCGCAAGCTCATCCATCTCGATTGCGGTCACCCAACTCAAATCGTCGCCGCGTGTGCTCATTGTGGCGGAGAGCTCAAGCGCTCCAACCTGCGTATCGAGCCTGGCCTCGAGGTCGTCGAAGCCACGAGTTCTGACACTCAGGTCCCTGCCTGACCTCAGACGAAAAGGGTCACATCCGCCTCAGCCGCGTAGTCAAGAAAGGCTGCGGCGCCGGCAATGTCGCTCCCCTCGATGAGGTCCTTCTCCTCGACACCCATGACGCCCATCGTGGTGGCACACGCGAAGAACTGAACTCCAAGATCCCGGGTCATTTCCAAGAATTCGGGCACCGTGGGCATCCGGGAGTCCGACATCCACTTCCGCATCACCTTGGTAGCGGCGGCGGTGGCCCCGGGAACAGCACCGAGGATGTTTGGCAGTTGTATCGGGCCAGAGGGGTTGGCAAGAGACGACACCTTCAACTTCTCGAACCGCTCCTTGTGCAAGATGTCGAGCCCGTAGAAGGTGAAGTAGATCCCCGCCTCCCAACCCAGGCTGGCAGCCGTCGAGGCCAGGATCAGAGGTGGGTAGGCCTGATCGAGCGTTCCCTTCGACGCCACGAGGGCAATCCGCTTCTTTCTTGGCTTCGGCTCGGCGACGTCGTCGACGACCAATGGCGAAACTACCTGAGTCATTCTGCAATCCCCTTCTTGACGAGGAATACCTGTCTTCCTTCTTCTTCGGTGATGTCCAGGAGGGTGTCACCACGCTGATGCGCCATGGCAGGGATATCCCGGAGCGCTCCCGGATCGGTGGTGATGAGTCGTAGCAGCTCGCCATCCTCCAATTCATTGAGCACGAGTGCCGCTTTGTACACGGGCAGCGGGCAGAGCAGGCCGGAGCAATCGAGATCGGTGGCGTCGGCGTTCGCGTTCACTTCGTGCTGTGTTGCTGTCTCACTCATATCGTTGGTGTCCCTTCATCTCCGAGGATGTCCCCGAAGTAGCTCGTGTACTTCATTCCTGAGTCGGCGGATATGGCAACGACCACGTCGTCCGGGCCGAGATCGATCTGGGCGGCAGCATGTACAACGGCCCCGGTCGACGGACCCACCATCAACGCCTCATCACGCCAGATCTCCTTGGTAACCCGATACGCGTCCTCATCTGAGACCACGACCGACTCATCGATCACGTCGCGATCGAGCAGACCCGGCACCTTCGCCTCTTTGAAGCTCTTCAGCCCCGGCAGACGGTGGCCCGGCTCGGGCTCTACGCCGAGGACCCGCACGGTCGGATCCTGCTCTTTCAAATACCGGCCCACACCGGTGAGGGTGCCCGTGGTCCCGTATCCGGCGACAAACCAGGTGACCCGCCCCTCGGTCTGAGACCAGATCTCGGGTCCCGTTGTCTCGTAGTGGGCGCGGATGTTGTCCGCGTTCTCGTATTGCTGCGGGGCGGCGAAGCGCTCTCCGTTCTCTGAGGCCGCGAGCGACCGGGCGAGGGCAATTGCGCCATCTTTGGGATGGTCAACGGGGCAAAGGTCATCGGGCGTCTCCCAAACCTCGGCTCCGAGCATCCGGAGAATCACCTTCTTCTCTTCGGGAACGCCATCGGGGATCGTTGTGGTGAGACGCGTCCCGAAAAAGGAGGCGAGCGCAGCCAATGCGATCGCCGTATTGCCCGACGAAGCCTCGACGATCTCCTTGCCGGCGAGCTCGCCACGCTCGGACAGCCCCGCGAGCAGGAACGCAGCGGTTCGGTCTTTCAGTGAGCCGAATGGGTTGAGCCACTCGAGCTTCAAATACGTTTCCGCCAGACGTGCCGGGTCGACCCGATTCAGCCGAACGATCGGGGATGGATTCTCGACGTCGGGGAGCAGCCCGCGCACATCGTCGAACCGACGCAGTGAGCGGTCGCTTTGCAATCGGCTGGTATTGGTGATTGTCGTCATTTCGGATACCTCAGGGCATAGAAAAACCCGCATCGGATACACCGGTGCGGGTGGCTTGTCGTTCTCAGATTGTGGTCAGAACATCGTCACCCGCACGGCGCGGCCGCACAACAGGTGCAGGTGCAGGCGCAGGGCGTGTAGTGACGTGTCATTCACTTCGAATGGTACGACTCGCTCTGATTTAGTCAAGGGGTTGGAGGGGACAACAGGTTCACTCTTCGAGCTTTCCCCACAGCACGATGGACTCGGAAACCTCCGGGCTCCCGTCTTCCGGTTCGAGACTCACCCATATCGCCGGGTACTGCTCTACATCGACGCCTGCCCAGAGATTGAGTGGCCGTGTCCCATTGCGTAAGTGGAAGGTGCCGATGCTCACTCCGTCGCCGTCGTCGCTCCATACCCATCCCTCGTAGTAGAAACCGGGCTCGGCAGGTGGAAGCCCCTCGACTTCGAGCCTGATCGACCATCCGGCGTCGGTGGCCTGGAGAAAGGCCGTGCCACTCGCCTCGGGAAGCAACTCAGTGCCCTCCAACGCAACCCTCGTCCCCCTATCGAGAGTGCCGAAGAACGCCAGCAGGAGGATCACGACCGTCACACCGGCAACGGCGTAGCCAAACCGACGCCATGTCGGTCGCCGAGGCGTGGCTTCAAAGGGGCTCGAAGCAGCTCGAATCTCGGCGATCACCCCATCTGCAACCGACTGGGGCGGCGTCTCCCATGTATTGGGGTCTCCGAGGGCGCGACGAACCGAATCCAGGCGCTCATCCGCGCCATCGCCCTGACCGGTGGCCAGGTATTCGGCCTTTCCCTTCCCGTTCATCACATGTCACCTTTACGCATCGCGTCGGGATTCGGTTCGCCCGGATGGGTGAGATGACCAAGAATCTCCACCAGCCGGGAATGGGCACGGTGAGACCTGGACTTCACCGTCCCCAGGGGAATGTCAAGCCTCTGCGATATCTCGACATGGGTCAAACCGTCGAAATGGCTCAGCCGGATCACTGCTCGCTCCTCGTCGCTGAGAAGGTCGAGGGCTGCTCTGACTTCGAACACCTCCCAGATCGACTCCATCGAAGGGCCGTCCTCTGCGATCAACAAGTCATCTGACGGAAAGCGTCGCTTCTCTTTTCGATAGATATCGATCGCGGTTCGGCGAGCAATCGCAAACAGCCATGGTGCGATAGGCCTCGATTCGTCGTAGTTCCGGGCCGATCGCCAAGCCTTGACGAATGTCTGCTGGGTTGCGTCCGCTGCTCTCCCATGATCTCGGAGCACGCGCATCGAGAGAGCATAAACGGCGCCCGAGTACCGCTCGTATATGGCCTTGACGGCCTGCTCGTCGCCGTCCCGGAACCGGGCCAGCACGTCTGGATCCACGTCTTCATTCTGCCAACCGGCCGAACCAAACGAGGGCCAGAGGCGTATGTACGAAGGAAACCCCAGGAGGCCCATGAGACGAACAACGATGATTTCGCTCACAGCTGTCGCATTGACTGTCGCCGCATGCGGCACAGGCGACGTCGGAGCGGAGGAGACCTCAACGACGAACCCACCGGCCACCACGACCACCACGGAGGCAGAACCCACAACCACCTCGACGGCAGCGGACACCACGACCACCTCCATGGATGCGATGGAGGGAATCCACGTATCCGAGACCGAATTGGGGTTCATTCTCGTCGACCCCGACGGTCAGACTCTGTACGTCTTCACCAATGACGGTGAAGGCGAAAGCACTTGCTATGACGCCTGTGCCGAGGCGTGGCCACCCGTTCCGGCGGATACCCCGATTGACTCCGGCGTCGATGCAGCGATGTTCGGATCTATCGAGCGCACGGATGGGCTGCAACAGCTGACCGTCAACGGCCAACCGCTCTACCTGTACGCGCCCGACGAAACGCCCGGCGACGTCATGGGACAGGGACTCAACGGTGTGTGGTTCGTGGTCGATGCCTCCGGATCGATGGTCACCGACGCCGAGGCCGGTGGCACGACGACGACCAGCAGCGACTACGGCGTCGACTACTGAAGCTCACAGGATCGCCCGGTCCTCCTCCTCAAACTCGAACCACACCCGGGAGGACCGGGCGCACCTTCTCGTGGCCGTCGGAGCCCTTCTCGAATTAGGGTCGATGGGAGATCGACAATTGGAGAAGAATGAAGATCGTCGTCCCGCTCGACCTATCCGATGTTGCAGCCAAGGCCATCCCACCTGCCGTGCAGCTTGCCAAAGGCTTGGGCGATGACCTGCTTCTCGTGACCGTCTCGGGGCTGAGGCTGAGGGGTGATCTCCAAGCACAGGCCAAATCTGAGCAGGTTGACGTTGTCGATCTCATCGAGGCCTACCTGCGAAGCGCCGCTTCAGACGTCGAAGGCATCAAGGCGGAACACTCGCTGATAAGGGGAGACGACGCGGCGGAGGCGATCGTGGACTTCGTCAAGCCGGACGAGGTGCGCATGATCGTCCTGGCCACTCATGGACGATCCGGGCTGGAGCGCTGGCGCCTGGGAAGTGTCGCCGAGCGGGTGGTTCGGCACAGCCCCGTGCCAGTCACGGTGATACCCACGAGAAAGGGCAACGGCGCCTAAGCGACTCGCGATGGCAGGGATCACTCATTCTCGAGGCTTCTTCTCAGAGGAGGAGTATGACGCCCGAGTCGAGAGGGTCCGCGAGGCGATGCGGTCCCACTCACCAGAGATAGACGCGCTCCTGATAACAAGCCCGGAGAACATCTACTACTTGATCGGGCTGAGCCATCAGGGCTACTTCGCCTTCACCATGTTGGTCTTACCCGCCGACGGTCCGCCGGCACTGCTGACCCGCCGCATGGAGCAGCAAACCATTGCACAGCAGGCGCCCGACGTGGAGCACCTCGGATACGGAGACGAGGAAGACGCCGGGACGGTGGCGATGGACGCGATCAAGAAGCTGGGCCTGGAGTCGGCATCGGTGGGAGTCGACCGATCCAGCATGTTCTTCCCGGCCGGGGTCTGGGAGGAGCTCGAGCAGGGCCTTCCACGGGTGCGCTGGATCGACACCAGCAGGTCCCCGAGCATCGCTCATCGCTATCGGGCCGGCCTCGTTGACCAGGTGCGGCTCGTCAAGTCCGAAGCGGAGATCGCGTACGTGCGCGCTGCCGCGGCAATCACAGACCGGGCAACGCGGGCCGGTCTGGCCACCGCCGGTGTCGGTGTCAACGAGAAGGAAGTCGCTGCCGAGGTCTATCGCGCGATGATTCTTGGCGGAGGCGAGTATCCCGGATTCGCTCCTCTGGTCCGCTCGTCTGAGACGCTCATGCAAGAACACGCCACGTGGCGGGACCGGGCTCTCAAGCCCGGGGAGAAGCTCTTCCTCGAGCTCTCTGCGGCACAGGCGAGGTATCACGCTCCGCTGGGACGGATGTGTTACATCGCCACGGCCGAGCCAGGAGCGGAGCGAGTTCGACAGATCGCCCTCGACGCGATGCAGGCAGTTGTTGCCTCGATCCGACCTGGGGTGGAGACGGGTTCGGTCTATGACAGTTGGCAGTCCGTGGTGGATGAAGGTCTGGGCCATGGGAACCTGAGGCGCCATCATTGCGGATACACGGTCGGGATCGGGTTCCCACCGAGCTGGGTGGGTAGCTCGACGGTCCTCGGAATCCGCCCGGGAGGAAAGGTCGAGATCCGGGCGGGAATGGTGTTTCACCTCCTCTCTTGGATCACCGATGCCGACTTGGGGGACTACTTCGCCAGTGACACGGTGGTGGTCGGCGCCGATGGGGCTGAGATCTTGACGACGACCCCACACCACCTCATCATCGAGTGAATGAGGCCGGAATGCGGCAGACGGCTCGGACGAGTCCGGCACGGCGATATAATCAGGCCACGTGGATGCCGCACCATCCCCAGACGAGCCTCCCCAACCCTGGTCAAGCCCTGAGGTGAGCGCATAAGCAGCGTCCTCGGGCTGTCCGCAGTCTTATTACTGGTCCTGCTGAACGCGTTCTTCGTCGCGGGCGAATTCGCGATCGTCAGCGTGGAGAGAAGCTCCATCGAGCGTCGCGCTCGAGCCGGCGAGAGGGCTGCTGGTCGCATCCTTCGCTCCTTGCGAAACCTCTCCTTTGAGCTCTCCGGCGCCCAACTGGGGATCACCGTCACGTCTCTCATTCTCGGCTTCGTGGCGGAGCCGACCATCGCCGCCTTCATCCAGCCGGCGGTCGACGCCGTACCCTTCCTCGAAGGCACCTCGACGACGGCAATCGCCTTGACCATCGCTTTCATCCTCGCCACGGGAGGCCAGATGGTGTTCGGCGAGCTGGTGCCAAAGAACCTCGCCATATCGAGGCCCTACTTCTCCGCGGTCTGGTTCGGGATCCCGATGCAGATCGTCAACGGCATCCTCCGGCCGGTGATCCTGTTCCTCAACCGGTCTGCCGATTGGACCGTCCGCCGTTTCGGCATCGAGCCGAGAGAGGAACTCGCAGGAGTGCGCTCCATGGAGGAGCTGGAGCTGATGATTCGCTCATCCGGCGAGGAAGGCTGGCTGGACAACACCGAGCTCCAGCTACTGACCCGGGCCTTGACCTTCACCGAGAAGGCCGCTTCTGATGCGATGATCCCGCGAGTCAACCTGGTCGCACTCGAGCGTCACGAGCCAATCGCCGAGCTGCGACGGTTGTCCCAAGCAACAGGACACTCGAGGTTTCCTGTGTACGACGAAGACCTCGACAACGTCATCGGCATCGCGCACATCAAAGACACCGTCGACATCCCTGAATCCCGTCTTGCGATAACTGAGGTAGCCGAGATAACGCAGCCCGCCCTCGAAGTGCCTGAGACCGGCCCTCTCGAATACGTGCTCGGCGAGCTGCGGACGACCGCGAAGGGCATGGCCATAGTTGTGGACGAGTACGGCGGCACGGCGGGGATCGTCACAATTGAAGATCTGCTCGAGGAGATCTTCGGAGAAATCGAAGACGAACACGATCGACCGAGAGCCGGCCCGCAGAAGCCAACCGACCTGGCGACGATATCCGGACTGCTCCATCGTCACGAGGTCGAAGAGCTGATCGGCTTCGAGTGGCCAGAGGGTCGTTACGAGACTCTCGGTGGCTTTCTGATCGCTCAACACGGGCGGTTCCCCGAGGTGGATGATGTCATCTATGTCGACGGCTTCGCCTTCGAGGTTCGAGCTATGGACGGCCTCCGAGTCGATCAGGTCCGCGTGATAAGGATCGACGACAACGAGGAGACGCCATGAGCTGGACTGCACTCCTCTGGCTTGTGCTTCTGCTGATCGCCAACGGCTTCTTCGTCGCGTCCGAGTTTGCCTACATCACTGCACGCCGCAACGTCCTCGAAGAGCGGGGGGGCAGGTCTGCCAGGATTGCCGCCGGTCTGAGCGAGGACCTCTCTCTCAGCCTGGCCGGGGCCCAGCTGGGGATCACGATGGCATCACTTCTACTCGGTGCGGTCGCTGAGCCGGCGATTGCCGGCTTCCTCGAGGCGGGCCTTGGGCTAACCGACCTGTCCGAGACGACGAAACACGCCATTGCCCTGGTCATCGCCCTCTTCATCGTGGTCTTCCTCCACATGGTGATCGGTGAGATGGCGCCCAAGAACATCGCCATATCGAGCCCGGAAGCGTCCGCAGTGGCACTCGCGCTCCCCTTCCGGGCGTTCATAATCGTGTTCCGACCACTGATCGCCCTGCTCAACGGTATCGCCAACGCGATCCTTCGCCTCCTCGGCGTCCAGCCGGCCGACGCACTGGAAGTGGGCCACTCCGCCGAAGACCTGGCCATCGTCATCGGAGCGGGTCAGAAGGAGGGGGTCATCGGAGAGTTCGCCCACAACCTCCTGACCGGCGCCATCGTCTTCGGCGACAAGGACGCCTCGGACGTGATGACGCCACGTCCGGACGTTGTCGCAGCCGAAGCAGGAGACAGCGCCTCCTCCGTCCTCCAGCTGATGCAAAGGACCGGGCACTCACGGATCCTCATTCACACCGGCGATCTCGACGACGTGATCGGCTTCGTCCACATCAAGGACCTCATTTCGACCGATCCCGACAAGCTCTCAGGCCCGGTCCCCTCAGAGATGATCCGATCCGCCCTGGCCGTCCCGGAGTCCGCCAGCCTCCAATCGGTGCTCACCTCGATGCGTCGCGCGAGAAGTCACATCGGGATCGTCGTCGATGAGCACGGGAGTGCAGCAGGGATCATCACGATGGAGGACGTCGCCGAGGAGTTGGTCGGAGACATCGCCGATGAGCACGACCTCGACGAAAGTGCAGTGCGTGTCCTGGAGCCGGGCGAGCTGGTAGTGGCAGGCAATGTCAGAATCGACGACCTGACCGAATACGGGGTCGAGCTTCCCGAAGGCGAATACACGACTGTTGGGGGATACGTGATGGACCGGCTCGGGCGGATACCGAGACGCGGAGACCTGGTCAAGGATGACACGTGGGAGCTACGGGTGCGAAGCACATCCGGCCGGCGTGTCGGCCAGGTGAATATCAAGCTCGTGACCGAGATGACCGAAGGCGCCGACTGAGATTCGAGCGGTCAGCCGTGCGACCAGGCCGCCCATCGGCCGTCCGACACGTTTCTCGGCCCTGAGCCGTCCAACGGCACCACCCACACGCCGCCAGATCCGTCTATCGAACCGGGAAAGACGATCGCGTCCGAGTCCGGGCTCCACACATTCCACGATTGTGCGTATTGATCGAAGAAGGCAAGGGCCTCACTCAGTAGCGCCACCGAGAGCTCCATCGTGGTCAGTCTCCTTGTCTCTCCCGCTTCCCATATATGGAAGTCGACGACGGCTTCCTCTGAGACTGCCAGCACCATGAGCCGGGTCCCATCCGGGCTCCAGAAGGATCCAACCGACAGAGCGGAGACGACCTCACTCTCCTCGCCGGTTGACGTGTCAACGACCACGACCCCGTCCTGAGAGTTCTGCGCAAGTGGAGCAGCGGACACCGTGATCCCCTCGTTCGCCGAGATCGTATGGACCGCCACGAAAGACCCGTCGCGATTGGGATTGATGCTGACGAACCCAGAGGCTGCTGCGACGAGCTCGGTCTCGTTGTCGTTCCTGCGCAACATCACGCCGTCGGGGCCGAGATAGAAGATGCCGTCGGGTGTCCAACGGGGTGACAGATAGTTGGGCGATGTTGGCCCGATGTCCAGAGGATTCGCCGACTCGTCGAAAATCTCGAGCCTGTCTCCATTGACGTGAACCACGACTGCATCGCTACCGGGGCTCCAAGAGAAGTAGTACGGGGAGCCCTGGTCGATCACCGATGTCGTGCCCTCATCCGCGTCGACGAGCTCAAAGTCGAGGGTGCCGCCGCCGGAGCCACCGTGGAGGATTCCGATCTGCTCGCCATCCGGCGACCAGTTGAGATAGAACGGGAAACCGCTCGTGTCCACCCTCGACATGTCCGAGCCATCTTCCGCCGACGTGACAACCGCGAAGCCTTCCTCGTCGGCAACGCTCCAGGCGATGCGTCGCTCGTTGGGCGACCAAATCGGCTGGAAGTACTGGGAAGAGGCGCCATCGGTGGTCAGCTCGACCCTGTTCGAGCCATCCGGGTCCAGGGTCACCACATCACCTTGATCGTCGAGCACGACCAGACGGCCGCCCAGGGCGCCGCCGGACGCCGCAGTGATCGTCGTGCCCGGCGATGCACCGAAAGTGCAAGCTGTTACCACCAAAGAGACAACGGCCAGCAAGACGATGGGCCGACGGATCATTGTCACGAGGCTATCTCAGTCGATCCCACCGAGACGCACGTCGGGGGCACCCATCCGAGCTGCGTCAGCGGTTCGATCGTCAGGCCGCGTCTGTGAGTCGCGCTCGGCCTCGACACGCGCCACGTAATGCTCTACTTCCCGAGCGATGTCCTCATCGCTCCAACCGAGGACGGGTGCGACCTTCTCGGCTACTGGACGCGCCACTTCCGTCCCTCTGTCTGGCGTCTCGATGGAGATGCGGGTACGCCGGGTGAGAATGTCGTCGAGGTGGAGCGCGCCCTCGTCTGTCACGGCAAACACGATCTCCGCCCAGGTGAACCGAGAGGTTCCGACACGGCGAGAGAGACCAGCATCGTTGTGGATGAGCCGTTCGAGCTCGGCTTCACGTTCAGAGCCAGCGAGGGGGATCTCGGCGGTTCTCGAGGGCGGTATGTCACTCCCCAGGCGCCGTACCGCAGCATCCACGGCATCCCTGGCCATGATCCGGTAGGTCGTGTACTTCCCGCCGGCCACACTGATCAGGCCCGAGCTCGACTCGAGCACAGCATGCTCACGGCTGAGGCGCGAGGTCTCATCCGACTCACCGGTGAGAAGCGGGCGCAGCCCTGCGTAGACACCGACCACGTCTTCGAGTCGCAGCTCTTCCCTCAATACCGTGCTGGCCCAGTCGAGGAGATATTGAATGTCTGAGCGGCTCGCAGCGGGGTGGGCGCGACGCAGCTCCCACGGGGTGTCGGTGGTGCCGATGATCCAGAGCTCGCCCCAGGGGATCACGAACAAGACGCTCTTGTCGGTCCGGAGGATGAGCCCGGTCTCAGACCTCAGGGCCGACCGAGGGACAACGAGATGAATGCCCTTCGACGCCACAACGTCGATGCCCTCGTCGCCCGCCAGGCTCTGGATGTCGTCGGTCCAGACCCCGGTGGCCGAGATCACGGAACTCCCCCTGATCTCGATGTCTTCTCCGGCTTCGAGATCTCGGGCGCGCACGCCGGCGACCCGCCCTTCTTCCATGAGCATGCCAACAACACGAGTGCTCGTGGCAAGTGCGGCTCCGGAGGAGGCCGCAGTCCTGGCGAGTGCAACAGTATGCCGGGCATCATCGACCAGACCGTCCCAGTACTGGATGGCACCCACGATCGAATCAGGATCGAGCCCGGGGGCGAGCTCGAGGGCTGACGACTTGGTGAGATGACGATGCCTCGGCAGCGGGTTCCTGGCGATCGACCCCAGGAAGTCGTAGAGGAGAACACCGGCTCCGACGTAGATTCGCTCCCAGAATCGGTGTTTGAGCGGATAGAGGAATGAGACAGGCTCGACCAGATGTGGGCACAACACGTTGAACATCAGGTTGCGTTCGGCGAGAGCCTCCCGGACAAGACCGAAGTTGAGTTGCTCCAGGTAGCGAAGACCACCATGGAACAGCTTCGACGAGCGGCTCGATGTGCCGGAGGCAAAGTCTCGTTGCTCAACGAGCGCCACGGACAATCCCCGGCTGGCTGCGTCCAGAGCTGCGCCACAACCGGTGACACCTCCCCCGACCACCACGACGTCGAAGGTCTCTCTCTTCATCCGCTCGAGGTCCTGCCGGCGCTGTGTCGGGTTCAGACTCGACGATCTCGTCATGGGGACGAGTCTGGCAGCGCGCTCCGGCAAGTCATTGGTCGCACATTGCGAACCAACGCACAGTCCCCTCAGTAAGCGAGTAGGAGGCGGACGACTCGAAGTCAGACTCCTCGAAGGTGAACGTGACGGGAACCTCGTACGTGGTCAGCGGGAACTCACCGAACTCGGAGTCGAAAGGCCCTTCAACCGGTCCCGCCTGCTGATAGTCCTCGAGTCGCAGGATCTCCTCTTCTATGTGTTGTCGGCACTCGCCTTCGTCGTAGGTCGCCTTCACCGCAGGGTGGAGACGATCGAATAGAAAGTCGACGTCGCCGTCGTCGATGGCCGATGCGAAGTCCAACACGAAGTCCTCCACGGCAGCCGGCTCGTCGAAGACTCCGAAAGATGTGGTTGTCGAATCATTCCCCTCCGTGGTCGTCGACACCGAAGACGTGGACGTTGAAGAAGTCGAGCTGGAAGTCGACGATGCGGGCCCCGAAGTCGTAGACGTATCTTCCTGCTGTGTGGTCGTGGTGTCCGCTGCACTCGGGATAGTCGTGACAGGAGCAGGCTCATCCGTTACGAGGACCACAACGACGATGATTGCCGCCACTGCGAGGAGTGAGATCCCGAACGAGACCAGAGCCCTCGTCGAGATGTTCTCCATCGATCGGCCTTCCCTCGGTTACGCCCGGTTCGAGGGAATTAGACCACAGGCTCGTCCTATCGGCGTGGACGACGCTCCCGGGGCCGATCGCTACTTGCTGGCTTTGTACTCGGCCTTTGCGGCGTCTCTCGCCGACTTGGCCTCATTCACCGAGCTCTTGTATTCCTGGTTGGCGGCCGACTTCGCAGCCTTGTAATCAGCCTTGGCCTGCTGGTTGGCGGCCTTGCGCTCATTCTTCGGGAGATTCTTGTTGTCGGCTTTAGCTGCCTGATACTCGGCCTTGGCATCTGCGAGGTCATCGGAACGCTTGGCCTTGGCCTCGGCGATGGCATCTCGATAGTCCTGTTTGGCCTTCTCCCACTTCTCCTCCGGAGTCAACCCTGCGTCCTCATCGAGGCCGACATCCTCAAATCCGTCGCCCACCGCTTCGAAAGACTCGGAAGTGCCAGTGCCCATACTCTGAAGACCCGCCAACGATGCCAGTGCCACAACCAGCACAATCAGCGCATATTCGACCAGCCCAGCTCCACGGTCGCTGTTCGAAAGTCGCTGTCTCATACTGATATTCATCGGAAGGTCCCCCGCGATGGCTCCATGGGCCAGATGACCCGGGCCGATCGAACTATGAGCACCCGACATTTCGGGCCCTGAGGCCTATCCCCTAGGGTGGCCGCCCGATCACCAGGAAAGGACATGCGTATGGGACTCGGTGACATGGTCGACAAGGCGAAGGATCTCGCCTCGGAGAATGCAGACTCCGTCAAGGAGGGCATTGAGAAGGCAGCCGACTTCGTCGACGACAAGACCGGAGGCGAGTACTCCGAGCAGATCGACACCGGTGCCGACAAGGCCAAGGAGGCCGTCGACAAACTCGACGACTGAGGTCAAGCCTCACCGGTGGCGCATCGGGCGCATACACCGGTGACAACCAGATCGATCTCCTCCGCGGCGAAGCCGTGCCCGACTGCCAGATGCTCTCTTATCTGCCCCACGAGGTCTCCTTCGTGGTGGTCGACTGTGCCGCAAATACGACACACCAGGTGAAAGTGATCGTCCGGGTGGGCTAGCTCCCACCTCGAGCCCTCGTCGACTCCGAGACTCGACTCTCTGACCAGGTCGAGATCAGCGAAGAGGGCCAGGCTTCTGTACACCGACGAAGTATTGATTGAAGGGTCGGCCTTGTGCACCTCACTGACGATCTCCTCGACGGTCAGGTGATCACCCGAGCGGTTCAGCACTTCCCAGACCCGAAGACGAGGTTCCGTCAGTCTGTTGCCGCGATCGCGCAGGAGCTCGGCAAGCCCCTTTTCCTTGCTCATCGATGCCCCATGCTAGTTGTTGCGAATCGTTCGCAATAAGAATATGATTCCGTTGTGCACGCCCCCGACGGTTTCCTCAGCGCAGGCACTGCCGTAGCCACCGGTGCGATCAGCGCCGGAACACTCAGTCTCGCCCTCCGACAAGCGAGGAGACTGATGACCGAGAAGGTGGTCCCACTCGCCGGTATCGCTGCCGCCTTTGTCTTTGCGGCGCAGATGTTCAACTTCCCGGTCGCTGCAGGGACTACCGGGCACTTGCTGGGTGGAGCCCTGGCCGCGATTCTTCTCGGGCCGCACGTCGGCGCCGTGGTCGTCGCAGTGGTCGTCGGAGTACAGGCGCTGGCCTTCGCCGATGGCGGGCTGACGGCACTCGGATACAACGTATTGAACATGGCCATCGTCCCCGCCTATGGGGGCTATGCAGCTTTCAGCTGGCTCAGAAAGTTGCTGCCCGCAAGCCGCGGTGGCGTTGTGGCTGCAACGGCACTGGCCAGCGGGGCCTCCGTCGTGATGTCCGCCGCCGCTTTTTCGATCGAGTGGCTCTTCGGCGCCACCGCACCCGTGCCTTTCGACACCGTCTTCGCATCGATGGTGGGGATTCATGCATTGATTGGTGTGGGAGAAGGGGTGATCAGCGGAATCGCCGTCGGCGCAGTCCTCGCATCGCGCCCCGACCTGGTGTTTGGCGCCAGGGATCTATCAATAGGCAGCCTGAGCGATTCCAAGGTCCCGATGAGGGCATTCCTGCTCGGAGGGCTCGCCGTGGCACTCGTGTTGGCCACGGTTGTCAGCCAATTCGCCGCAGGTGATCCAGATGGGCTCGAAGCCGTAGCCGAGCAAACCGGCTTCGTATCCGCGGCGGAAGACCATGCACTCGACAGCTCCGTATTCGCCGACTACGCCACGTCAGGAGTCGGAAACCAGAGCCTGTCATTGGCCATAGCAGGGGCTGCCGGAACGGCCATCACACTGGCGGTCGCCTATGGCCTGTTTCGCGCATGGCGACCTCCAAAGAGCGTGCCGGGCGAGTAATGGGAGCCGGCCACGGCCACGCGCTCTATGTCCACGAGCACTCCCTGGTACACCATCTGGCGCCCGAGGCGAAGGTCCTTGCCGCATTCCTGTTCGTGCTCTCGGTGGCCATCACACCTAGAGAGGCTGTTTGGGGTTTTGCCGCATATGCCCTGATCGTCGCCACAGTCGTGGGCGCGTCCAGAGTCCCACCCCGCTTCGTTCTGGCCAGGCTGCTCGCCATTTTGCCTTTCGTGGTATTTGCGCTGTTCCTGCCGTTCATAGGGGAGGGCAAAGACGTCGAAGTCCTGGGGGTCATGGTCTCCGGCGACGGGCTGTGGGCGATGTGGAACATCCTGGCCAAGGCGACACTCGGTGCAACGGCGAGCATCCTTCTCGCCGCGACAACCGAGACGCCGGACATCCTCAAGGCGCTCAACCGGCTCAGGGTGCCGGCGGTGATCACCGGCATCGCCAGCTTCATGATCCGCTACCTCGAGGTGGTCGCCGGTGAGTTGGGGCGTATGCGCACGGCTATGACAGCGAGAGGATACGACCCGAGTTGGCTCGGCCAGGCGCGTCCCATTGCCTCCTCCGCAGGAACACTGTTCGTCAGGTCGTACGAGCGGGGCGAGAGGGTCTATGAGGCGATGCTGGCACGGGGCTACACCGGGGAGATGCCGACCGTGCGCGGCGCAGCCGCCACGCGTCGAGACTGGATCATCTCGTTGTCGGTACCGATCTCCTCATGGATCGTGGCAATCGTCTCGGTGATCGTGACATGAGCGCTGTCGTCGAAGTCAGCGACCTTCACTTTGTCTATCCGGACGGCCAGGTCGCTCTCGCCGGGCTCTCCCTGACCGTCGACCGGGGTGAGCGACTCGCTGTTCTCGGTCCCAACGGTGCCGGGAAGACGACCCTCGCCCACCACCTGAATGGCATTCGACGGGCTGAGCGCGGGTCCATCAAGATCGATGGAGAAACTCTCAATGACGCCACCCTCCCCGAGATCCGTAGAAAAGTGGGTCTGGTCTTCCAAAACCCCGATGATCAGCTGTTCATGCCAACTGTCGAGGAAGACGTCGGATTCGGCCCGGCGAATCTCGGAATGGAGGGCGAAGAGCTCGAGGGAGCCGTCACTCGTGCCCTCACCTCTGTCGGCGCAACCGGACTCGAGCGCAGAGCTCCGCACCATCTGAGCGGAGGCGAGCGACGCCGGGTGTCTCTGGCAACAGTTCTGGCCATGAGCCCGTCTGTCCTTGTACTCGACGAGCCGACTGCAGGTTTGGACCCGGCGGGGAGACGGGAGCTGATCGAGGTCCTCCAATCACTTCCGATGGCCCAGGTCGTGATAACTCACGACCTTCCCTTCGCTCTCGAGCTGTGCGAGAGGTCCGTGATCATGAATGAAGGGCGAATCGTGGCCGACGGAGCGACCCGCGAACTGCTCGCGAACGACGAGCTGCTTGCGAAGAACCGGCTCGAGATGCCATACCGTCTCTGATTCAGCCGGCGACCACTGCCCCCAGCTCTTCGATCAAAGCCACCTTCGTGGTCTCATCGAGGAAGGACGACGTGATCGACATCCGGGCCAGGTCTGCTAGTTCTCCGACGCCAAAATCGAGTACTTCGACCAACTGCTCGTAGTTGTCGCCGACATAGCCGCCAAAGTAGGCGGGATCGTCCGAGTTGACCGACACTTGCAGCCCGGCGTCCAGCATGGCCGGAAGAGGATGGTCGGCGAGCTGATCGACGACATGTAGCGCAACGTTGGAGAGCGGGCACACGGTGAGTGGTATTTGCTCACGAACGAGGCGTTCGACAAGGGCGGGTTTCTCGAGGCTCCGAACTCCGTGGTCGACTCTCTCGACGCCAAGTACGTCGAGAGCGGATTCCACGTACTCGGGCGGTCCTTCCTCGCCGGCGTGGGCGACGGCACGAAGCCCGAGAGTCCGGGCCGCTTTGTAGGCGTCCTCGAAGAGAACCGGGGGCCGACCCCGCTCAGAAGAGTCGAGCCCTACGGCTATGACGCCATCGAGATGAGGCTCTGCCTCATGCAGGGTCTTGACTGCATCCTCCCCGGAGAGATGTCTGAGGAAGCACAGGATCAGGGCTGAGCTCACCCCATTGCTCTTGGCTGCGTCTTCCATGGCCGACCTGAAGCCTTCCATGAACACCTCGAAGCCGATGCCGCGCTCGGTATGGGTCTGGGGATCAAAGAAGATCTCCGCCCTCCGAACACCGTCGGCTGCGGCGCGGTCGAGGTAAGCCGACATGAGGGAATGAAAATCCTCGGGGGTCTGGAGGACCGCCGCCCCCTGGTAGTAGATGTCGAGGAATGACTGAAGGTCGGTGAATTTGTAGGCAGCGTGAACCTCGTCCACGGTAGAGAATGGCAGCTCGTAGCCGTTTCGACCTGCCAGTTGGAACATGAGCTCGGGCTCCAACGTGCCTTCGATGTGAACGTGCAGCTCGGCCTTGGGAAGTCTGTTGATCAGCTCTCGCATCCGCCCGATTCTCTCATCCGATAGCAATGTCCTGGGGACGAACCGGGACTCGTGTGACGGGACGTCCGGTGGCATCGCGGATTGCAGCAGCGACGGCAGCTGTCGAGGAGATCGTCGGAGGCTCCCCGACACCCTTCGCCCCGAAAGGCCCCCAGGACCCGTCCTCCTCGATGAGAAGTGCTTCCACGTCTGGTGCGTCGAGGATCGTGGGAAGAAGGTAGTCGGTGAAGTTCGGGTTCTTGATGACGCCGCCCTCGATCACGAGCTCCTCCATGATCGCCAGCCCGACGCCTTGCATTATCCCGCCTTCTATCTGCCCGCGGATCGATTCGGGGTTGAGTGCTCTGCCGACATCCTGGGACGTGTCCACCCTGTGCACCTTCACGAGCCCGAGATCGGGGTCGACGTCGACCACAGCCCTGTGACCGGCGACGGCGAAGTCGGCATGAACCACGCCCTGCCCGTCTTCATCCGGGGCATAAGTCGGCGGGTGGCGGAACGTGACCGTTTCCTCCCAGCCGGCCTCGGCGAGCTCCTCGATGCCAACCACCAACTCACCGCCACGCCACACTCCGCTGTCGTTGAGGTCGTCGCCTCCGTGAGCATCGAGAATTCGCTGTCGCAACTTCGTCGCCGCCTCCAGGGTTGCTCCGCCCGAAACCTGCGTCTGACGTGAGGCCGACGTGGAGCCAGCCGACTCGATCCGGGACGTGTCGACGTGTTTCACCACCGCCCTGCTCAGGCCCAGCCCGGAACGAGCTATCTGGGCGAGGACACTCACCAGGCCCTGACCGACTTCGATCGCGGCGGTCTCGACGATCGCACCTTCCTCGGTGAGGCGGACCCGTGCCTGCGCGAAGTCGTCGAAGCCTTCGCTGAAACCGAGATTCTTGAGGCCGAGCGCATAACCCACGCCCCTCTTGACATCACCTGGCTCCGTGGTGAGCCCGGTCCCGCCTGGCAGCTGCGTCACATCGTCGGGAGGACCGTCGTCCATGATCGGCATGGCTTCGAGGGAGTCGATGACCTCTCGCGTCGGTAGCGGCGTCTCGATCAGTTGTCCCGTGGTGGGCATGTGGTCGCCCGTCGTGAGCGCATTCATCCTTCTCAGCTCGAGGGGATGGATGCCCAACTCCGTGGCCAGCTTGTCCATCTGCGCCTCATGGGCGAAACAGACCTGCACTGCGCCAAAGCCACGCATGGCGCCGCAGGGCGGGTTGTTCGTGCGCACTCCAACTCCGTCCACCGAGACGGAGTCGCACCGGTAAGGGCCGACGGAGAAATAGCAGGCGTTGGCGAGGACCGCCGCCGTCGTCGACGCATATGCACCGCCATCGATGACGACGCGCGCCTCGACCCTGATCAGAGTCCCATCCCTGTTGGCGTGATGGCGATACCACATGCGGGCGGGGTGTCTGTGCACATGGCCGGTGAACGACTCGGAACGCTGATAGACCATCTTCACGGGCTTGCCCGTGTACAGAGCGAGCAAGCAGAGGTGAATGTGGAGATTCACATCCTCACGGGCGCCGAATGCTCCACCGATGCCTGTTGGATGGGCGCGCACCTGATCGGGACGCAGACCAAGGGAGGCAACCACCTGCTCCTGGTCGACGTGGACGAATTGGGAGGTTGCATAGAGGTCCACCCCACCATTCCCATCCGGGATTGCCAGGCCGGCCTCGGTGCCCAATGGCGCTTGGTCTTGCATGCCAACCTCGTAGTAGCCATCGACCACGACCTCGCCCTGAACCTCCTGATCGCCGCGGCGGATGCGCATTCGTCGGAAGGTGTCGTCGCGTCGCTCGGCCTCGTCGCCATCGACGTTGGGCTCCAGGACCTCGTATTCGACTCGCACCGCGGCTGCAGCCAATCGAGCCGTCGGTTCGTCTTCGGCCGCGACGATTGCAACAGGCTCGCCCCAGTAGCGAACCTCATCGGATGCAAGAACGGGCTGATCGGGATGTTCCAGGCCGAAAGTTGCCCGGCCCGGCACGTCATCCGCGGTGAGCACGGCATGAACTCCTCCTATGGCCAAAGCCGGCCCCACATCGATCGAGACGATGCGAGCATGCGGATGCGGGCTGCGAGTGGTGGCACCCCAGAGCATCTGGTCGGCGTGGAGGTCTTGGGCGTACTCGAAGGTGCCTTTCAGCTTCGGCACGCCATCGGGTCGGAGCGGTGACTCCCCGACACCGCCCTTTGCCGGCGTGATCCTCGTGGTCGTTTTGGTAGTCATGTGCCCCGCCCGGCCAGCTGCTCGAAGGCTCGGATGATGGCCCCATAGCCAGTGCAGCGGCAGATGTTGCCCGCAAGGGCTTCCTTGATCTCAGACGTCGTGGGGCTCGGGTTCGATTCGAAGAGATCGACTGCGGCCACGACAAATCCGGGTGTGCAGAAGCCGCATTGGACGGCGCCGGCCTCGTGCATCGCCTCTTGCACGGGATGCAGCACATCTGCGCCGGCCACTCCTTCGACGGTCGTGACCTCGGAGCCTTCAACGTCTCCGGCCAGGACAAGACAGGAGCAAACGAGCTCTCCGTCGAGCACGATCGAGCACGACCCGCACTCTCCTTGCTCACATGCGCTCTTCGATCCGGGGAGACCGACCTCGTCGCGCAGCATGTCGAGCAGGCTCAATGGACCGGTGACTCTCGCTGTCGTCTCCTCACCGTTCAGCTTGAAAGACACGATCATCGCAAGCACCTCTCCAGGAGACGACGCGCCAGCACTCCCGATGAGTGCCTCCGGTATTGCTCTGTAGACCTGTGGTCGGTGATGGGCGTCACCTCTTCTGACACCAGTCTCGCAAACTCACGCAGGTCCTCTTCACCGGGTGAAGCAACGGAGGAGATCAACTCCTCAGCGCGTCTTGCTCGAATCGTCGTCGGAGCCACCGAGCCGAGAGCAACTCTCGTCTCACCGTCTTCGGCTCGCGTCACCACACAGCACACAGTGGCAATGACCATCGCATTCCTGACGCCGATTTTGGCGAACTCCTGACGATCGGGAAGCGCCTCGGGCAGTTGGATTGCAGAAATCAGCTCGTCGGGCCGCCGCGCAGTCTTCTTGACGCCGATGAAGAAGTCGTCCCATCTCAGGGTTCTGCGTCCCGACTCCGATGCCAGCTCGATCGAGGCGTCCACTGCCGCAAGAAAGGGAAGACCGTCGCCGGCCGGGCTGGCGGTCCCGACATTGCCGCCCAGCGTCCCTGCGTTTCTGATTTGGGGCGATCCCACCGTGCGAGCCGCCTGGGCAAGTGCGCGAGGCCCGTCTCTCTCGAGTCTCCTCCAGGTGACGCCCGCGCCAATTCGGCCGCCTTCCCACTGCGCGAGCTCTTCGACTCTGCGCAGGGCGACCACGTTCTCGGGGCGGGTATGGCCGAAGTTGATCTCAACCATGAGGTCGGTGCCTCCGGCGAGGGCAGTGGCACCCTCTCCCATGGCAGCTACAGCTTCTCCCAAGGTCGTCGGATGAGCGACGTTCACGTGGGCAAGTTACCTGATCAGGTCGAGGCTGAGCCGGTTGTGCTGTTCTATGAGGCCGGCGGTGTCGATGCCGACCACGTCTCCGGCCTCCACCAGAGGCTCGCCTCCGACCCACGAATGATCTATCCGGCCCGGGCCGCACATGACGACAGCCGCCACCGGATCGTGGAGGGCTCCCGAGAACTCGATGCGCCCCAAATCGATGGCGATCATGTCGGCCGCATAACCCGGAGCCAGGATCCCGATGTCGTCACGACCCAGAACTTCCGCACCCCCGACCGTGGCAAGTTGGAGCATTTGACGGGCCGTCACCTGGTCTCCCTCGCCTATCCCTGGAGCCACCGCAAGCCGGTTCAGAAGGAAAGCCTGACGCACCTCGGCAAGCATCGCCGACGTGTCATTGGAGGCCGACCCGTCGACTCCGAGCCCAACCCGAACACCTGCCTTCAGATAGCGGTTCACCGGCGCGAGGCCACTGGCCAGACGCATGTTGGACGTGGGGCAATGGGCGACGCCTGTGCCGCCGGTAGCCATGCGCTCCACTTCATCCGGCGCCACGTGAACGGCGTGGGCGTACCAAACGTCATCACCCACCCAATCGACGCTCTCCATGTACTCGACGGGTCGCTTGCCAAATCTCTCCAGACAGAACTCCTCTTCGTCCTCGGTCTCGGCCAGGTGGGTGTGCAGGCCAACCGAGAGCTCGCGAGCGAGGGCTGCGGACTCCCTCATCAGATCGCCCGTGACCGAAAAGGGAGAGCAAGGGGCCAGGACGATCCGGGTCGTGGCGCCACGGCTCGAATCGTGATGACGGGAGACTGCGTCCTGGCTCTTGTCGAGTATCACGTCTTCTGACTCGACGACCGAGTCGGGGGGGAGCCCACCGTCGGACTCACCGAGACTCATCGAACCTCGCGAGATGTGAAAGCGCATGTTCAGGGGAGCCGACCCCTCGACCTGATCGTCGACGGATGACCCGTTTGGCCAGAGGTAGTGGTGGTCGAATGCCGTCGTGCACCCGGACAGGGCCAATTCCGTGAGGCCAACCGTGGTGGCGACCCGTACATGGTCCGGGGTCATGCGAGCCCAGATTGGATAAAGGGTCCTCAGCCAATCGAAGAGGCCGGCGTTCTGCGCTCCGGGAATCACGCGTGTCAGCGTCTGATACAGGTGATGATGTGTGTTGACGAGACCTGGCATCACGACATGATCCGTGAGGTCGACGACACGATCGGCCCCGGAAGGGGCTTGCGCTTGCTCTCCCACCGCTTCGATCCACCCGTCTCGAGCGAAGACAAACGCGTTGGAGAATTCCCTGCCGTCCATCGTTGCGAGCGTGTGAATGTTCTCCAGGAGCAACGTGGCCATGACGTCAAGCTACCCGACCTCGATATTCCTCAACGCCTATGTCGTAGAGTTGGGCGGCCATGACACTTCGAACAGAATCCTTGGAGAAATGGGGGGAAAGACTCCGCAGCGCCAGCTCGAGAGTCGCCACGGAGTTCCCCGGAGAAGGGCCCGATCGCCAGCCCGTCCACACTGTGTATGGAGGGGCCCACTTGTTCCGGGCTGACACCGCCGGGCGGCTCGGCTCACTTGCCCTGAAAGCGTTGGAGGAATGGTGCGACACTCCCGAGGACCTGGCCGACCTGCTCGATCTGGATATTGGCCTCGCCAGCCAGGTTCACTCGCTGGTCAAGGCAAAGCTGGAGCGGGAGCCTGTCGAAGACTTCCGGCTCGACTTCGAAGACGGCTACGGCAACAGGCCCGACGATGAAGAGGATGGTCACGCCAGTTCCTCGGCCCTCGAAGTTGCTGCAGGGATGGAAGCGAACTCCCTACCGCCGTTCATCGGAGTCCGGATCAAGCCCCTGAGTGGCGAGCTTCACAAGCGGGCCCTGCGCACGCTTGATGTCTTCATCACCACCTTGGCCGAGAACGCCGGCCGTCTCCCGGAAGGGTTCGCCGTGACGCTTCCCAAGATCCAGGACCCAGAGCAAGTCGCAGTTCTCGCGGAAGCCATGGCGTCGCTGGAGGACGCTTTCGATATCCCCCAGATCCCCATCGAGCTGATGGTGGAGACGCCCCAGATGGTGATCGACAGCGACGGGAGCGCCGGCCTTCGCAAATACGTCGAGGCCGGGCAAGGACGGGTCAGGGGAGCTCACTTCGGCACTTATGACTACACGGCGTCAATGAACATCACCGCGTCCCATCAGACGATGGATCATCCGGCTTGCGACTTCGCCCGGCATGCCCTTCAGGTATCCCTCGCTGGGACGGGTGTCTGGATCTCTGATGGGGCAACCAACGTGATGCCAGTGCCTGTGCACCGCGGTGACGACCTGACCAGTGAGCACGTCGCCGAGAACCGGCGCTCCGTCCATCAGGCGATGCGACTCCACTACGACCACATTCGCCATTCATTGCGTCACGCCTATTACCAGGGTTGGGATCTTCACCCGGCACAACTTCCGACCAGGTACGCGGCTGTCTATTCGTTCTTCCTGGAAGGTCTCGACCAGGCCGGGAAACGGCTCTCCCACTTCGTAGAGTCTGCCGCCAAGGCGACGCTCGTTGGAGAGGTATTCGACGACGCAGCGACCGGGCAAGGCCTGCTCAACTACTTCCTTCGAGCCGTCAATTGCGGCGCAATAACTGAGGAAGAAGCCGTGGAGAGGGCTGGCCTCACCATCGACGAGCTGCGGACCAGGTCCTTTCTCCGCATCCTCGAAGGAAGGAGCTGAGCCTCCTCAGCGGTTGACTGTGAATCGGATGTCCCCGTAGGGCTCGCTCACAGGATGGAAGACGGTCTTGTTGTCTTCGATGCCGAACCGATCGAGATCGAAGGTGAGGTGGTGCTGATTGGGCAGCTCGAAGGTGACAGACGAAACCTCGAGAACCGAGTCGAGGACCGCCTGAGCCATCAGCCATCCCTGATGCTGCACGGACGCCGACCAGTCTTCGAAGAACCGCTGGAGCAGGATTCCCCGAATCCGGTTCCAAACTCCGGTGCTATCGGCTGGCACAGATGAGTAGGCCCAGCGTGCGTTGATCGAAGTCGAGAGCAGTCGGTCTTCGGCCTCGGGGAGGATCGTGAACTCGTCTCGGGGGAACCCGGTGAATGCGGACCCACCCGTCTTGAGGACTATCAGCCCCTCGATCCCGGCTTCGACCTCCGGATCGCCACCCGCACTCTGTCGAACGACCGCCAAACGCCGCTCAGAGCTGCCACCGGTGAATCCGGTCGGCGTCTCCCTGTCCCATCGCCTTCCCTTGATGGAGGCCGTCACGGATTCGATGCCGTCCTTGGCCAACATGTGGCGGGTGAGAACCGCTCCGAACGACTCGAGATCGGCGCCGAGCTGTTCCTGGGCCAGTCCGTAGATCGTGTTCCTCGTTGTGTCCGTGGGCAGGACGGCGCTGTTGTCGCCTTCGTGATAAGCGGCGGCCACATCACCCGACATCAACACCTGCACTTCGAGATCGAGAAAGCCGTCCTGGTCTTCACCACGCAGGACCTTGGAGATCCGCACTGCCGACTTGCCCCAGCTGTTCTCCCCGAGCGAGGCCATCACTCAGCTTCCCCTGTAGGTCGAATAGCCGAACGGGCTGAGCAGAAGCGGCACGTGATAGTGATTGCGATCGGCATCGAGACGCACCACAACATCGACGTGGGGGTAGAAGGAGTTGCCGTATTCGCCGACGAGGAACCTGAGCCTGTAGGCGCCGGGAGCGAGCTCGCTGCCCAGGCGCCCGATGCGACCGTCCCCATCGGTGGTGTCGTCACCTACGGGCTCCCAGGCGTCCGGCCCGCCACGTGCCAGTGAAACCTGCACCCCTTCGGCGGGTTGCCCCGTTGAGAGATCGAGGACGTGAGTAGAGAGAGTGACCATCAGGCCTCCGACACACAAAGCATGCGTCGCAGTCTGGTCGCCGAGATCTTCTGTTGCTCGCGAGCGCCGATGTCGATCTCGGTGTGTCTCTCGTTCTCGATCCGGCTCCTGGCGATGTCCAGCATCTCCTCCGCGCTCTTGCCGGTGGCGTAGACGATGTAGGTGAAGCCGAATTTCTCTTCGTATGCCTCATTCACCTCGCGTAGAGCTGCGAGAACCGACGAATCCGCATCTGATGTGCCCGCCTGCTCGCGGCTGGCCATCGCATCGCCACGGCCTCCGATCCTCGGATGGCCGGCGAAGGCTTCGAGCCAGTCGGCCTCTTCGAGATCGAGGAAGGCAACTTCGGCAGCCTCGAGCACCTCGGAGACCGATCCGAAAGGTCGCGAGGCCAGCATCGACGAGACCCACCGCGTCGAGGAACAGGCGGTGTGAAAGAAGCTCGTTGCCGACTGGCCGAGAAGCGAGTTGAGATATTGGAGTCGCTTGCTCGCCGCCGACTCGTCATCGGGCCTGCCCAGGACGCGGAAGCGCGCCACGCCGCCATCTGGATGAATATCCAGCTTGACCCAGGCGGCATGTGCCTCTCTTGGCAGTGGGATCTCATTGACCGTGTCGGCTTCGATCGCGACGCGCGAGATCACATCGGTCCAGACGCCACCGTCGTCGGAGACTCCGATCGTCACCCACCCAGGGGCATTGCCCTTGAAGTGTCGGGTGTCCACGATCGCCTCGGAGATGACACCAGCCATCCCCAGCTTGAACACGACCCAATCGTTGCCTGGCCCGCGCCGGCGTTTGGTCTCCCAGCCGTCCCACATGCCACGTGGGTCTGTGGGACGCAGCATGTTCGAGGGCGGTGAGTAGTGGGCGTCCGACGCGTCCCGCGCCTCACCGCCGCTTCCCAGCGACACCAGGTCGACCATGCCGGTGTCGGGGCACACGCCCCCGATGTCGGGTACCGGGACGCCCTCGAGCCGCAGACGCGCCACCCCACCATCGGGGAAGATGTTCAGCCTCACGTGGGTGATGCGGCCGCCGGACTTCAGATCGAAACGGGCGACGGTGTCTCCACTCAACCCGGTTCGTGGCATCAACTCCACCCAGAAGGCGTCATCGAGTCGATCGTCCGAGCCAACACCACACCCTTCCAGGGAAAACTCTTCCGGGTAGTTCCCCGTGAAGTGAGACGTGTCCACAACCACTTGCTGGACCAAGCCGGGCAGACCAAGTGCCAGGGTGCACCAGTCGTGGCCGGGCTCCCGGCGCCGTCGGGTCTCCCAGCCATCCATCCATTTGCCCCGATCGGTGTACTCGTCCGGTTTCCAGACCGGGTCGGCGAGTTTGAGGAGGTTCTGCGCCTCGGCAAAGAACTCGTCGTTGCATGCGACGACACGTCCCCCCACCGCTTCGCTGAGCAGATCAACCATGCCGCTCGAGCATCTTTCCGAGACCTGCGGCGATTCTCCCTGTCTCGTAGACCATCTGACCTCTCAACAATGTGGCTACAACGCTACCGCGCAGGGTCATCCCTTCGTAGGGCGTAACCGGGTGACGATGTTCCAGAGCCGAGCCTCTCACCATGTACGAACCGTCGGGATCGAAGACCGTGAAGTCTGCGTCCATCCCTACAGCGATTCTGCCTTTTCGGTCCCCGAGCCCCGCCAGACGCGCCGGACCAACAGCCAGCCATTCGACCAGCTCGACCAGGTCGACGCCCCTCTCCACAGCTGCCGTCCAGGTGGCTTGCAGGCGGAGCTGGAGGGACCCGATCCCGCCCCAGGCGGTGGCGAAGTCACCCGTGTCGACGGCTTTGACTGAAGCCGGAGCCGGCGAGTGGTCAGAGACAACCATGGACAGGACACCTTCTCGCAGCGCGTCCCACAGAGCCTCGCGCTGTTCGGAGGCTCGAATGGGGGGCGCACATTTGAAAGGCGTCGCTCCGTCGGAGATCTCCTCGGCGCAGAAGACGAGGTAATGGGGACAGGTCTCGCCGCTCATTCCGGGCCCGAGATTTGCTGCGGCATCGCCACTCGAGACATGCAGGATGTGAACCCTTGCGCCGGTTTCTGTAGCGAGGCTCGCAGCATGCCTCACAGCGGCGCCTTCACTCTCGGCGGGCCGCGAGAGAAGGTAGGCCGAATAGCTCCGGTCGGGCCCTCCGAGGGGAATAAGGGTCGACGGGTCCTCGGCGTGGAGCAGCAGCGGAAGACCTCGCTTGGCCAGTTTTGGCATCACCTTGCGCAGCTCATCGAGGGCCATCGGCGGAAACTCGTCGACTCCCGAGTCGACGAGGAACGCCTTGAATCCGCAGACGCCCGCATCAGCAAGCCCATCGACATGCTCCCCGCTGCCCGGTATCAGCCCACCCCAGAACGCAGTGTCCGCGCTGAGCTTTCCCAACGTCGCCGCCTGCTTCTCCTCCAGGGCGACGACGTCGACCGTGGGTGGGACCGAGTTGAGCGGCATGTCGACGATGGTCGTCGTCCCACCGGCGACTGCAGCCCGGGTGGCAGTAGCGAAGCCCTCCCACTCCGTCCGCCCAGGCTCGTTGACGTGCACGTGACTGTCGACCAGTCCGGGCAGCACCACGTGAGCGCCGAAGTCGATGTCTGCAGTCCCGGCGCCGATCGCAACGATCCGGCCCGCCTCGTAGCGGATCGTGGCCGGCCGCATCTCGCCATCGATTACGACCCTCTCGCTGCGAATCGTCGTCATCAGTCGTCCGGGATCCAGTCTTCCAGCGGTATCCCCAGCCCATCGGCGATTCGATTCGCGTAGGCGAAGTACCCCACGACTTCCGCGATGTGGAGGATGTCGACCTCACTGAACCCGGCGTCTCGAAGCCGCTTCACATCGTCAGGCACCATCGCGCCCGGTGTTCTAGTGAGCTTCTCGGCGTACCGGAGCATCTCGAGGCGTTTCGAAGACAAACCAGCCGACTCGTAGTCACGCTCGATGCGGGCTGCCAACTCGTCGTCTCTGAGCAGCCGACGCAGACCGCGCCGGTGATGGACCGTTCAGTAGTGGCACCCGTTGATGCCGGAAACGACCACGGCGATCATCTCACGCTCCACTTTCCGGAGGGTTCGCGTGCTGCGCATCGCCTGGCGGTACAGGATGTCGTGAGCTCGCAAGCTGCCGGCGTCAAGGGCATGAATCCGCATGATCCAATCGACACGCTTCCACACGGGATCGGTGACGCCTTTCTTGAGGTCGGCGAGGTCACCTTCCCACTCGTCCTCGTGTGGCGCCTCGATCCAGGGTGT